>Ga0315307_1000817_pt1 | contig 13629 bp, 17 predicted proteins | sample TDP2_MG_FD_203079 | JGI IMG/M metagenome (GOLD analysis project Ga0315307, IMG submission 203079) | Freshwater sediment microbial communities from Lake Towuti, South Sulawesi, Indonesia - TDP2 | ecosystem: Environmental > Aquatic > Freshwater > Lake > Sediment | place: Indonesia: South Sulawesi... | reverse complement strand
GTGGCCAAATTCGGCGGAAGCCTCTTAGATCCAGAAGGAAAAGGCATTCCAACGATTCTGAAACTCATAAGAGAACTCAAGAAAAGAGATGATGTAGGTCCAATAGTTGTTTTCTCGGCGCCCACTGGCTACACGGATGAACTCATTAGAATAGGTGAATCTTACACTCAGTCCAGACCTGTCTCAACGGTTTCCATCTTCAACACCTACGACAGAATAGCGAGAACTCATGCCAAAGGCACGTATTTGAAGCCGCTGCTCTCCGAATTGATGAAGTATCGAAAGCAAACAGATGAAACCCTCGCCTCGATCAATAAAAGGTTTCAAGGCAATACTAAAGCAAAGGTGCTAACCAATGGCGGAGAACTCTCAGCTTCTGTGCTAATGGAATATATTATGAAGGCTAAAGGTCTTAACTCGTGTAGCATTCCTAAAGAGCACTGGCCTGTTGTTACAGACGATAACTTCGAAAATGCTGTACCCATTTATGAGGCAAGCAAGAAGAGAATAAGCCACCTCATTGAGCCTTTAGAAGAAGGTAAGATAGTTTCACAAGCAGGCTTCCTAGGTGTAACAGTGGATGGTCTTGAAACGATCCTTGGAAGAGGTGGCTCTGATCTAACGGCAGTTTTCATCTCCTGCATATTGAAAAGTCGATACCGCGTTGAAACGCTATTGTTTAAAGATGTACCGGTTCAAAGCGCTGATCCGCAAGTGGTAAAGGGTCAGAAAACCGAGCATGTGACGTCTCTCACCTACAACGAGGCTCACAAAGCATCCATGATGGGAATGAAAATTGTTCAAGGCGCCGCTATCTCGATGGCTAGACGATTCAAGCAACCTATAAAGGTGGCACCCATACACGCTCCGGAAAAATACACGATAATTCAATCTGAAATCATTGCGGGCGAAACCGTGAAGTGTGTGACAGGAAAATCAGACTGCGCAATTCTTTCAATACACGATGAGAAAAGTAGATCCTTGGAGGATTCTTTAAGGATTTGGGAAAGCCGCAACGACTTTTGTGACTTAGGAACTGAAACGCTGGAGACAGGGGAAAGAATTCGAGATTTCTTGTTCCTAGACTCAGAATTTGTCAGAAAATATGAAGAAAGACTGAAAGGCTTTGATGAAAACTTGACAATAGAATACGGCGTTGGTGTCGTTACCCTCATCGGAGATAAAATGAAAGATTCGCCGGGTGTCGCTTCAATTGCAATAGGGACCATACCGGAAATCAACATAAAAAGGGGAATCTTTGCGCCCCATACATCTCAGATAATTCTAGTGGTTGAAGAAAAAAATGTTGATGCCACTGTTGCGGCAATTCACCTTAAAAGAGACGAGATGAATAAACACGCGAAGCTCTTTGAAAAAGTAAGTGAAAGTTAAGGCTCTTAATGGAAAAAGAAACGGCGTAACCAAAAAGCATTAAGAGTTGGAAATTTTCCCTCTTCTGGCCTTAATCAAAGTCGAAGATTGTTCGTCCCTTTGAAAAACTCAAAATTAAACGACAGTTCTTGCAGATCATCAAGGTGATCTTATGAGCGGTGAAGCCCCATTTACTGTCCATCTTTCCTTCTTGTTTCTCAAATTCTCTGCCTTGACATAAGGGACAAACCAATGCTTTCTTCTCTGACAACTAAATCCACCCTGTTTCTAGACGTGCAGATATCGAAGGGCAAATGTATGCACATAAAAATTGTGAATTTAAAATTAAGATCATTACATGGACAAGGTTCATATCAGTTCCATGATGAGAGGCACGTGCGCAATTTAGACGCAGATGAGTGGAGTAAAAAAGTGAAATTATTTTCAGTGAAAAACAATTTAATCAGCCGTTTCACTATCTACATTGGAGGTTGCTTTCATGAATTTTAAGGGATTCATGAAAAAGACCAGTGTCGCTATTTCCGAATTGAAGAAGGCGAAGCCAGAAGAGATTATCCTAATTCATCACGATGATGCAGATGGACTCTGCTCAGGCGCTATCACTAAGGTTGCGCTTGAACGCGAAGGTTATAGGGTTAGAATTCTCTGTTTGGAAAAGATTTATCCTGAAGTTATTGAGGACTTGCACAAGAGTAAAGGAGAAACTATCTTTTATTCTGACATTGGTTCTGCCCACGCTGACTTTATTTCACAGGTCAACGTGAGTCGAAACCTAACAATAATTCTTGATCATCATGATCCAACACCGTCAAGAGATCCGCGAGTCCACGATCTCAATCTCGAGCTTTTTGGTTTTCAAGGAGAAACTGATTTTTCAGGTGCTACGTGTAATTATCTCTTCGCTAAAGCCCTTAGCGAACGTAATATGGATCTTTCCTATTTAGCACTGACTGGCAGCCGTGAGATTCCAGGCGATTACGTAGGGTTAAATAAAGCTGTTTTTGAGGAAGCTAAGAAAAGCGGCGTTGTGAAGGTTGAGGGAAAAAACATCAAAATTGTCAAACTTGGCGTTCGCGTTGACGACTTGTTTGCCAAACTCCAGATATTGGGTGCGGTTGGCTACTACGACGGTGGACCTGAATTTGGCGTTCAAGCTGCTCTTGAGGGCATTACGGACAAGGTTAAAGAGAAAATAGACGAGTGGGAAGAGAAGAGAAAAAGTGTCAACAAGCAACTCATTTTCAAGCTGTATCGTGAACGCTTGAGAGAAACCGCCTACATTCAATGGTTTGACGCTGGTGACATGTACAAGGGAATGGGAACTAAAGTAATTGGGCAGTTCTGCTCGTTTTTGTCTTATCAGTCCAAACTCATCAAACCCGACAAGTACATCATGGGATTCGTAAACGTGCCGCCTGAAGTGCCCGGCTGGGGCAAGTTGAAGGGTGAGCTTGTTAAGGTTTCAGTTCGTATTCCAAAGGGCTTGCATACGCTCATCGATCAAGGCAAGATGCTGGGCGCGGTTGATTTGCTTGTAAAGGCTTCAGAAGGCTTCGGTGTGGCTGATGGTCACAAGTATGCGGCTAACGTTGTCATTTCAGTTGACAAGAAAGAGGCTCTCATAAACAACGGAGACAAATTCGCCCTTTTATAAACAGAACCATCTAATCCTGTTCGCAAAATGGTAAAGAATTCTCTTAGCCATTGAATTTCTTTGGTCTTCTGAAGACGTGGATGCCATTGAATTCGTCGGCTTTCTCGAAGCCTGCAGATAGGAGTTGTTTAATTTCTTCTAACGATGTGGCTGTGGCTACGTCGAACTCGTCGTCTTTGAATGCGATCATGTGGATGTATTTCATGGTGTTTTGCACGTTTTTGTGTCTGAGCAACCTTTGAACCGTTAGGACGTTTCCATGAGTGTAGTGGGCCAGCATTGTTCCGCCCCAGTGCCTAAAGGTTTTAAAGGATATTTGCGCCAGCCTAGGGTTTTGAAGTCTTTGAGCTGCCCTTTTCCGAACATAGTCAAAGCAGTTTTGGATACGGTCATACTTCACTGGGAAAATCCACTCTGACTTTTTGGGAAGGCTGTTCAACATGGCTGTAAGCTTTGTTGAAACCCTCATCTGCCCTGATTTGTGGCCCTTCACTGGCGAGTTAATTGTTATGACGCTGTTTGAAAAGTCCACGTCTATCCACCGCAACCTCAAGATTTCCCCTGGATCCGCGTATGTTTCTTTGAGTGTTTGGAGAAAGGTTGCCATTCGGCGGCTTCTACACGCTGCGATTAGTTGGTCAAGCTCTTTTTCTTCTGGCACGAAGGGCGTGGTTTCCTCTGGCGTGTATTTCGGCTTGTCCCATTGAATTTTAAGGATTTTATTGGCCATGAGGTCATAAGCGCACACTGCAAGATTCTTTACGCTTTTCTTCCACGGTTGCTTTGCTATTGCCTTTTTAACGTCTTCTGGATCCAATAGGTTGGCGCCAAGTTTACTTAGACGCCGTATTAAATGGGGATATGAGCTACCTGAGTAGTAGCCTTCTTTTTCAAGATAAGCCATGTATTGAGCGATCAATCCTTTGATGGTTGCTTGGTCTGGCGTTGTGGCTCCCGCGGCCTTTTCCAATCGGGGTTCGTTGACTGTGGCCAAGTTTTTCGCCTCGCTTTCCGAAGCGCATACTTGACGCTTACAATTATTGTAAGCAAAAGTATTTAAGCCTTTTCCAACAGTTGTAAGTTTATGAGATACTACATCTTCACCAAACGTGAAAGGCAAGCCATTGAAAGATTCCTTAAAGGCGAATTGCCTAGAAACAACCCTATCCTTGAGCAACTTCGATCTAGAATGAAGGGAGCTGACCTCTCCCGCGAGATTGACCTTTACTTTAGGTTCCGAGAAACGATAACCACAAACACGACATAACCAACGCTGAATTGGACCTCTCCATCCATCCTTCCAAACTCTCTCGCTTGCGCATTGTGGGCATTTAGGCACTCTGAGTTTTCACCTTTTCTAAGAGTGGTGTTCCACAGTCTAGGCATGCGTCAGCAAACTCGCCAGAGAAGTATTGAACTTGCCAGGTCAACGTGACCCGTTTACCACAGAAAAGGCAGGGTCCTATGTATGTAGGGTCTAAGGCCACAACAGCCTTAATGTTCTCAACATTTGTTACGAAGTTACGACTTTTATCCACTTCCAGAGGCTTAACCATAGGTTTTTCAACATTGTTTTCATGGACTTTTTCCATACTTTCAGGCGTGCTAACACTTGTGGAAGTCGCAAAACTTTGTAACTTCGTAACAAGTTGAACACCATACTTTCTAAATATGCGCTTGACCTTTTCATCATTAAATTCATAGGCTCTTTGAAGTCCATCTTTAGTGCGAATAACTTTTCCCTTTCCATTCAAAACTTCGCGAATTCGATAACCAATCTTTTGTTTCGTTACTATGCCAAATTCAGGCGTATCCATTTGATTAGGTTTCTTATCGTCAAACTTTCCCTCAAGATCAGTTCCTAGAGTTTGCCAAATATCGTTTGAAAATATTGGTTCGTTTGGTCTGTAGAGTTCGGCCACAATCTTGACTAAGTGCCCTTCAATCGTGTTGGTTTTGGCATCCATACGCTCCGCTTGCAGGTGTTCCAAAAATTGCCTCAATGATTGTTCAACGGTTAAGCCGGAGGCTATTTGTATAACTGGTTTCCACAGCTCTTTGAGTCTTCCCTTAACTGGCAACTCCACTTCTGGAAGAACCCAATCTAATCGTGTGGCTAATCGCCACTTCAAAAGCATGTTCCGCAAATCTTGTATTCGTTTCAAATCCTCTCCATTGATATCAGCCCAATCCTTCTTTGGAAAGCCCTCAGTCATAGGTATGAAAATGAATCTTTCAACTAAGCCCTTGATTCTAGGCATTTCTTCGGCGGCGCATGCTTTGAAACAGAAGCAACGATAATACTTTATGAATCGACCGTATGGAAGCACAAAGTAACGCGGAACTGTTGCGCCTTCTTTGTAGCCAGCCTTGTAAATCTTTGATTTGTCTAGGTCTTTCCATAAGCCTTGAATCTCATCCTCAAGGATTGTTCCAGGTGAATCTGCGTCATCAAGGTAGCCGTATAGATCTGCGTAGGGAATGGTAACGCCGTACATGGGTCTATAACATAGTTTTGAAAGAAGTGTTAAAGCCACTGTTTTGCCACTTTCATTGTCTCCATAGAAGTAAACGTATGGAACAGTGCGTACTTTCTCCTGCTGATAGCTTAACAACACACAAGCAGCGAGAAAGTCTTTGAAAATACTCTCGGTATCAAGGAAAAGGTCGAATTCATCGCGGACTTTCCAAAACAAATCTTCTCTATTGGGTAAAGCATGCTCATAGTAACCGTAAGGTTCGTAAGGGATTTCATGAACTTCTTTTGGTAGAATTGTTTTTCCTTCATTAGTCACGCTTTCAACAATCTGATAATTTTCGCCATTTCTAACTAAAAGAACTGGTTTTCCATCGATGTAAACAGCTTCGAAAGGTCCAAGCTCTGACAATCCACATGCTTTATGTAGCGATGATTTCTCTCTTTTATGCTCTAGGACCCTAACGAAATCTTGACATTTAGGATCATCTGGCTTCGGGTCTTTTGCAAAGCATGCTTCGGTTCTGAAAAATTTACATTCTCCGCAAGTGTCTTTCATTTGCATCGCCCTCTCCCAGGAACAAAGTCTCCGCAAGCAACATCAGATCTAAAAACCAAGTTTGTTGTTGGCAGTCTCAAATTGTGTGTAGACGTACAATCGTATAGAAACTCAATGAATTCAGCCCAAGAATGGATAACCTTAGGCTTAGTTCCTATTTCAGTAGTGCCAAAACGCTCACTACATTTTACAGTGCCAAACTTGATGCATTGACCGCAAAAGTGTTGTTGCGAAGGATTTTTAACCTCTTCTTCACAATTCATTCTCTTGTTGCCTCAAAGGTTTTATGGGGAAGGGCCAAGCAAGGGATTTCCACGGCAACCCAAGGCCAAAAAAGTGGAACTTCCAGCTTTCACCTGTCCCTTCCCTTCCACACCATTACTTTACTTTGTCACTTGTTTTCGCCCTATTCCTGCAGCATCGCGAAAAATCCAATAAAACATTCCAACATGTTGGAACTTGCCACTATGCGCCTTCAGATCGGCTAATAATGCCTTAAAGTCTGGTTTTGCTCCCTCAGTCTTTGGATCAGCAAATTCGTACTTGCCCTTGGTTCCATCCTTTTCTATCCAGTTTATCCTAGCCACGTCATAGTCTTTGGTTGCTGCTTTCCCCTTAGTCTGAACCAGCTTATCTAGGGTCTCCACCATGCCAGCAAAATGGTCTCGTAGCCGCGCTATTGCTTCATACAAATCAAACTGTTCATCACTACTCATTTTTTGGTTCCTTCTGTTGTAGTTCAAGTCGGTGTCGCAGATCCTTAATGATGATGTCAATCGATTCCAGAATGGTTGTTAATGGGGTTTCAGCGGAGTACACAACAGCGGCTTTTGCGTTGCAGACCAATTCTAGGCTTTCGCCAAGTTCCTCGCGTACTTCCTTTGGAAAATAGTATTGCCCTTGTGGATTTGCCTTTACTCTAAATTTTACCAATTTTCTGGCACTCCATTACCAAAAATTATTTATTGCAGGTAAGTAATAAGGCATGTACCTAACTAAGTAGGTGATTTCATGGTTAAGCCAGGGGAAATGAAAATTCTGCACAGTTTAATGGACACCAACCAAGGTCTAACCTTTACAGAACTCAAGAAAATTACTAAGCTTTCAGCGCCAGTTCTCAGCGAGTATTTGGCAACAAATTTGAAAGTCGGTATTATCTTGAAGGACACAGAAACAAGGAAGTATGTTATCCCTAAAGGTTACCGCAAAGGCTTGTATAATATTCCTTCCCAAGCTGTTTCAATTGCTATTTCAGAAGACAAAAATGCTTTCCAAGAATTTCTACATTACCATTTAAACCGGCTTTCAGCCTTAGTCTTGTCTTCAATCTTGCGTGCAATCAAAAAATCCACTCAGCCAAAAGGAAGAAAAGCCAAGGCGATGAAACAAATTATTAACGTTATGGAAAAAGAAATGGATGTGTTCCATGCCTCCTTAAAAGAATCGTTGGATCATTGGATTAATCCCTACATTAATTATTTGGCTTTGGCATGTATAGCGGACACATCATTTTATGAGGTAACTCGGCGAATAGGCAAGGAACTTCTGGAAATTTCAGAGAAAAATACGCATTGGACAGAACTTCTAAAGGAAGGTAGTTAATGAATGAAAATCCATCCTTACTTCGTCTTTAAAATCATAATTTTGTTTGGTGCTTTGTCTCCTTTGGCCTTTTGGCTTTATGTTTTAGCCATTGAATGGCGTGATGGCTGCATTTTGCTATGTGAGACGCTAGACATATTAATTATTGAGATACCTGTCGTGATTGCTTGGATAGTTAGCCTTGTGATTGTTATTTTTAAAGAGTTTATCGAGGAAGCGCATCGCGCCGAAAGTCAGAAATTCATTGCTTCTTAGAACGCAAGTACAGCTCAAAGATAATTAGGCTTATTATGGCGCATGTGGTAGTCAAAAGCAATCCTGGCAACAAGAAAGAACTGGGATATATAACCATATTAATCGATTTCCAGTTGCACTCAATATGTTTAGATCTTCAAACCAAAATATAAGTTTTTCACCACTTTTAGTGGTAAATTTGACCGTGACGTACATTTAGTCATGTTTAAATGTACGTAACGTTTTTATAGTTGTTTCGGTTGCATTTAAATAGAAAGCGGTTCTAAAACGCCTACAAAGCGGTTAGTTTTCTATGGCGAAACGCGGTCCAAGAATTAGGTTTGATGACTATTTTCACGCGCGAGAGCGCCGGAGAGTTCAACGTTGGCGAGAGCGAAAAAAGGCAGCGAAAAATGATGAATCGCCCAAATCTGAAAAACAAAATGATGAGGCGACATCGATCTGAATGAAGAGGAAAAGGAGAAGACGCAGACGAAATGAAAGCCTTGAAGCGTGGTTGCGGTTGATAGCCTACCGTTTCAGCAGGGGTTGGAGAAGAAGAAGGCGAAAAACATGGTTCTAGTCCGAAAAGAGCGCCTCAAAGTGAGTGAAATTGATCTGCCGCTGGACATGACGATCTCTCACGTTAATGATCCTACAATTTTAGAAAGGATTCAATCTGGCAAATTTTTGATTGAAACACCAACCGATCTGTACTTAGTGGACCCAAAGGGCAACGTTGCCTTTCATTATTCAAAGCCGGGACCAGCCAAAACCTTGAAAGTTCAAAAGCTTGAAGTCAGTCCAGACAATGTTGCTGTAAAGGCTGAAATCACCGAGGAAACGATAATTCAGATTGCCAAAAGAATGAATCTTATGCTTTTTGAAACTAGCGATGGTTTTTATCTTCCATCGTCTGACATGGTTTTTTTCGCTCGAAAGGATGAAAAGGAGAAACGTAAAACATGAAAACCATAGGTGTTTGTTCCAAGGATGCGATTATGAGGTTAAGAGAACCTCAGCATTCAGCCTACGCGAAGCTGACCATAATGGCGTTGGGTGAACCAGCAATATGCCCAAAGTGCGCGTCTGATCTTGATTTGAAGCCCTTAACCGAGAGTAATAGGGCCTGCTTGTTGACGTGTGAGCGATGCCACACCCTGATAAAAGTGGTGAAACATGCCTGACCATGTTCTTATCGAGAAACGGCCCATAAGATTCGCTTCTGGCATATACGAGCCTGGCAAAATCATTTTGAAAGTGGGCTTGCCCCCAGAAAAAGAGAAGGCCACTTTACGCCATGAACTGAAACATCATGAATTTTACCTTAAACACAAATTGATGAGGCCGTTCTTTTACCCGCGCTTTTTGTTCACCTATTGTTTTTTCACCTTCTCTGTGGGTTTTCTCTCTTTGCCTTGGATTTACCTAGCCCTAGCAACCCCAATCCTAATTATGTTGATACAGGAGATTTGGATTTCAACTTTGCCAGATTCTAAAAACCTCAAAAGCGTTGTTGAGAGTTGTATTTTTTTTTCGTTCATATTCAACTTGTTTTTGGTCAAGGTGATCTAAACTTGGTGAAATTCAGCATTGCAAGATATCGCGGGTCGCCAATGATACTGCCCCGATGTTTCGGTTGCTCGGCTCCCTTCTACCACAGCCAAATAATTGCAGTTACCGATGACAATCACCTTCTATGTTTGAACTGTGCAAAGGAGAAATCAGAATGAGTGAAGAAGTGGAATCGCAAAGCAAGTTCCTATACAGCACCTTCACGTCAGTTTTGAACCTGGGCATAGTAACCGTTCTGCAAAGGTTGAACACGGGAGACGCAAACGGAGTTTTAGCCGCACTCAGAACACTCTACGATATTTTGCCCCCTACAGTTAGTGGTGAAATCCAAGCGGAATATAGAGATTGGCAAACGAAAGTCAATGACATCCTACGGTTCACACGGCACAGTGACCCATTCATGGAAGACTTGCGAACGAGAGACGCCGTAGCAAGGATTGACCCCTTAAATCGTGCTCTCCTAAGAACAATCGTTCAGAAACTACACGCGCAGGGATACTTGGAGAAGATGCCTAGGAAAGTGCCAGTGGGAAGCGAGTAAACCATGCCCTTCGTAACCACTCAACTGATTAACGAAGCCTATGAACGAGATGAATGCAAAATTTTCATGCCCTACGGCCCCCTAGGAATTGGAAAGTCCAGTTTTGCATGTAAGGTAACTGGCGAAGTCTACGGAACCCCAAAACAACCCAATTGGGAAGCCGTGAAAACCCACATAGTTTTTCACCCTAAAGACTTCGTGACCAAAACAGAGGAAATGATGCAAAAAGGCCAGAAGGACAAAGTGCTGATATGGGATGACGCTGGCCTATGGCTCCTAGCCCTGGAACACTGGCACCCCTTTGTGCGCTCAACCATAAAATATCTGAATGTTGCACGCACTAATTGGGCTGCGCTAATCTTTACCACGCCCTTGCCCAGTTGGGTCATCAAAAAAGTTAGAGGATTCCCAGAAGCCATAACAATCAAGATTATGAAGGCCAGCAGTGACACGTCTAACCCAAGCCGCCAACGCATAGGCAAAGCATACCGCTTCTGGACCTCGCCAGACATGAAGCGAAGCGGCGTCATGGAAATATACCGGGAAAAGTTCACAGCCATAATGCCCAATGACTTCTACTGGCTGTTCTACAAGCCCCTAAGAGACACCTATGCAGCTCAAGCCATAGCTGGCATGCGCCGGGAATTATCAACCCTACTGGGGAAAACCGAATGAATTATGGTATATATGTAGGTGATATTAGTTGTTTTTCTGGTTTCTTCTTGGCTTGGGGAAGGAAAAGAATGTTCACACGTCTTAATGTACCACATTAAGACATGAGATGACACAGAATCATGACCAAAGTCACAGGCACAAGAAAAGAAAGGGCAAACGTCATATCAGCCAGCGAGTTTGAAGCCACACTGGACAAGGCTAGGCAAGAAAGCAACCAATATAATAGGCTGAGGGCCACAGCCATACTATGCCTATTCTACCTGACCGGAAAAAGAGTGAAGGAAATCTCACAATTGAAACAGAGTGACCTAGCAATCAGAGAGAACTACCTATGTGTCACCTTCACCCTAGCCAAAAAGAGAAAGAAGCAAACCCTAACGGTTAGAAGGGAGAAACAGATAGACTTGGCTGAACCCTACGCGCAGCCCATAATCGAATACTGGAAATGGCTAAGCCAAAACTTGCCAAGCAACGAGTGGCTGTTTCCCTCTGTGCGCGCAAGTCCATTCAGTGATGCCTTAAGGTTTGGAGACAAACACCTTTCAACCAGGCAACTGCTGAGGATAGTGCAAAGGTATAACCCCTCTATTTGGTGCCACTTGTTCCGAGAGACAGTGGGCGCAAAAATAGTGAGGGCTGACCCCACTATAATGAGTGTGTGGAAAGTCAAGAAAAGGCTGGACCTAGAAAAGACAGAGACGGCTTGGCGTTACATGGACCGCTACGGCCTAGACGTTATCGAGAAAGAAGGCTAGGCTAAACACTGTTAAAGTTGCCTGGTTTCAACGTTGACCATGCCAAAGTCATACGAACTACAATATTAATTTAATGTTAGGGTTAGCATGGACTATGGTAAAAACGTGCAATTATTAAGCCGTTTAGCCTAGATAAAAAAGAGGCAATGTTTAGGTTTCCTAGATTGGTTTCATTTTTGGCTCTTTTGGTGGAGGTCTTCCAAATTGGGATTTGGGCTTATAGAATGTCTTAGAACTTGGCACAACCTGCACATGCAGCTCTGCATTAATATCGTAACATGGTGTTCCATCGGGGCTCTTGAAGTTAATGGCAACACCTGCTCGAGCTATTTCAACTCTGGCCTTTACTAGAGCTCCGTCTTCAAGCCTAAAGACCACAGTATCGCTTCCAGTCAATTTGGATTCCAAACGTTTAAACTCTATTTTTTCTTCTTCCATTGTTCCAACTTAACCCCAAGGTAGTCATAATTATCTTTGTCTTGCCTTAAATGCTCTTGGACCGCCAATGTCATCTAGGGTTTGGCAAAAACTGCAAGCCGAATAGTTCTCTATCATGATTTATCCCTTTTCTTTTTGTGTAGTTTTTCCTTATGATTCCGCAAAAAAAGAGGGAAGGTTGAATAGAGGTGCGCGCATTGAGTCGGTTTAGGCAAGTTTTAAACTCGAATTTGTGGTAACTTCTGATAAGGTGAGGAAGTTGCGTGCGTGTGTGGAAAAGAAAATTTTGTATTTTGCCAGTCCAGGTCCTCATAATACAATGGATGTCTTAAAGGCAGTGAAAAAGAGACTTGACGAAGACGACATAAAGCATGTTGTAGTTGCTTCTGTCAGCGGCGAAACTGCCCTTAGAATCGCTGAGGCGTTAAAGAACCTAAAGGTTCGAGTTGTGTGTGTCTCAGGTTTTCCAGGCTGGTTATCAATAAAAAAAGAGTATCCATTTGTAGAAGAGAAGTTTAGAAAGAAACTCGAGAGGCTCGGCGTTGCTATAGTTGACAAAACGCCGTCCAGCATGAGTGATACAATCGATTACGGTTTAGCGAGGTATGGCTATGTTCCAGCGAGCTGGGTTATGGCTGAAACATTAGAGACTGTGGGCGGATACGGGCTTAAGACCGCTGTAGAGGCCATATTAATGGCGACAGACTCCGGCATCACCCCAGCTTTCAGGGAGGCTATTTCGGTAGCAGGTACCGACAAGGGCGCAGACACAGCCATCGTGGCAAAGTCTACGTTTTCTTCATCCGTGTTCAGCAGCGACGCAAACCGAAGATTCCAAATTTTGGAAATAATCGCCATGCCAAAAGCAAAGAAATGGTACAAAACCATAGGCGTTGGCGGACACACCTTCAAAGAGATTGAAAGGGGCGAAACCTTAGACGAATAGATTCCCACAAGAATATTTTCAACCATCTTAAAATTTCTAACAGTTTTTCTCCTCTTTGAGTTTGAAAAACCGTGTCAAAAACGCGAACGCGCGCTTAGGTGCTAAGGCTCGATACGTTCGCTCCTGATTGGCAAAATTAATAAGTCTGAGAAAGGAATGGAGAATAAAAGGTGAGTTGATGAAAGCTTTTGTTGCGGCAAAGGTTGGAACTGCAGAACATCTGGGTTTGATTAAAACAGTAAGGGAAGAGATTGCTAAAATACCTGGGATGGTTAACGTTTTCACAGTTTTTGGTCGGTACGACTTGATAGTTGAGGTTGAAGTTAAAAGTCTAAGCGAACTCGCTCGTCTAATTGACGACAAAATAAGAGCCATAACCGGCGTGGTGGCAACAGAGACATTCATATCTTACGAAATAGAATGAGGAAAAATCGCGAATTCAAAAATCATTACGCCCATAATATTTCTTATGCTCTCAGCTGAATCAGCGCGCGCTATGATGAGGTAGGAAATTGACCGAACAGAAAAAGAGGAGGAAGCTGAAACGTGATAGGATCAGTGTAGGTTATTTTTCCTTCTTCGGCGTGGGTATTTCTTTAAGACCGAGTTGCCGCATCAAGCTTAGCATGTCTGCTGCTTGCCATTCTTCCACGATCTTGCCGCCAGCGATGCGGTCAATGAAGATCCCCCACACCGTCACCTTCTTGTTGGTAGGAGGGATGCCCCTAACTGCACCTTTGTGTGTGCCAGTCATTGTAAGGCGCACCGCTACCTTGTCTCCT
>Ga0315307_1000816_pt1 | contig 13638 bp, 11 predicted proteins | sample TDP2_MG_FD_203079 | JGI IMG/M metagenome (GOLD analysis project Ga0315307, IMG submission 203079) | Freshwater sediment microbial communities from Lake Towuti, South Sulawesi, Indonesia - TDP2 | ecosystem: Environmental > Aquatic > Freshwater > Lake > Sediment | place: Indonesia: South Sulawesi... | reverse complement strand
CCAGGTATGTCATAACACACTACAGGCATACCGCTGCTTAGAGCTTCCAATACAACTAGCCCAAAGGTCTCGTGTCGGCTCGGAAATAAGAGGACATGCGATGTGGAAAGTAGCTTTGCGAACTCATCTCGAGGTAGCCAAGTATAGACTTCAATGTTATTCGCGAAAGAACTTTTTAGTGAGGCAAAGTACTGGCTTTGAACACCTCTCCCAGTCAGCCTAAACTTCAAATCGGGAGCTTTTTTGAGGATTTTTGGTACTATTTTTATGAGCATGTCGGCTCCTTTCGCATATTGTGGGCCGTCAAAAAGTACCGTGAATCTATTGCTTTTTAATCCTTGATTAAATAGCTTGGTGTTAACGCCTAATGGTATGTAATAGCACCGTAAACCGAAAGATTTGAGCTTATTGTACTCGGAAGTACTAAGAGCATGTAGCGCAACTACGGGTTTAGCTATTTTGATATATACAAGTTTAATCGATGAGATTATGGTACGAACATAACTTCTCGCTCTATACGGGTTGAATATTCTTGATGACGGGGCGTGATAAGCATAAATTACAGGCGTCTTAGTCTTATGCAAAAGAACGTCGATATCATCCCAAATAGGAGGATGAAATTTCGCGAAGTATACCAAATCAAATTTTTCGATAGCCAACCGTGAAGGCAGACGACCACTAATTCTTGTATTCACCGTAGCTATTTCGTAATCTCTTCTAAGCAATTCGCCAATCAGCGAATTTTCAATGAAATTGGCAATAAGCAATTTTGTCTTTTTCATTTCGCTAGGCACTTTCACTACGTTGCTTGACCAGATAAACCAGCTGTAGAGCTCATGATGAAAATCAAATCGGTATACCCAATATTGTGGCCCATTGTGGGGTTTCAACCCATAAATCAACTTCAACTACGCTTCATCCGCAGTATTAAGCACTACACCACACGATAAGACGCGAACAAGAAACATTAATGAATACCCATCTTAGAAACTGAAGAAACTGAAGAAATGATGACGTAGAAATTTTGGTTCGAAGTTGAAAAATTTCTTAGACCATTGTAAACTGGTTTCGTAACATTTTTGAACATTAACCTGCTCCGCAGTCAATTTTTCTTTTGCTTCTGCTAAACTTGACTCTACCCCTATCAACGCCGTTTTTTCGAGCGATTTGACTTGTTTTAGCAACAAGTTGAATTTATAGAATAATGATTTGATTTCTTCAGGTCTTCTGGAATGAGGTTTGATGAGGTCTTTTGGATTGCCGTTCCAGTAAATAGAATCCCACGAATGCTGATTCACAAAGAAATGCGGATGTAAACACAGAACTGTTATCTCATACCTTAAAAGCGACAGCCAAAAAAGAATATTTTGTTCCGAAATCGTCCTCTGCCATTGAAGTATGGGATACGGATAAAAAGTTATGCCCTTATGATATACGCGTGTCAAAGAAAGGTTAGATGAGAAATCAAACTTGACACCTAGATCTCGCAGAGCCTCCAAGTGTGGCGGAGACCAGCAAAACCCAGGGGCTCTGTAGGCAGTTATTTTCTTGGCTGGAAACAAATCCCTGACTGATTTGATTCCACCTATTCCTTCCACTCGTCCAGATATGGGATTAATATGCGCGGTTTCTCTTTCTAAGGATATTCGATAAGCCTCTTCATAGTCGTCTACGTCGGTGAACTCAAAAATAGTAGGCCTGACTGAATGGCTAGAAGAGTGGTATCCTATCTCATGCGTTCTTAGCAAGTCGAGAATTAGCGGAAAACGCTGGAGCTTTTCAGCCATATGCCCAGTAATAAAAAACAAACCTGTAAGTTCATATTTCTCCAACATTTGCAAAATGGCACGTAAAGCCTTAATTGAGTTATCTCCTATGAAGTCCTCAACGTCGAAGGTAAGTAATATTTCGTGAATGATTTTCACCTCTAATTAGAGGTACATTTCGTTAAATGGTTCACTATTAACCGTTGAGTTTCTTCAACTGTTTGAACAGTTGTGTTTACGTAGAGTACTTCATGTGACGAAAGCTTCTTTGAAAGAGACAACAGAGCAGAACGCTGCATGGAGAGATAATCAGACTTCTCATCTAGACTTTCTCTGCGGTTCCAGCGAAACTTCAACGTATCTGTGTCAGCATCTAAGAAAATTACTTGTGTTGTGCCTCCTAAATGCATGAGTTTTAACATAAAATTTAAGGTCGATGAGAGACTTCTGAAGGGCAGACCCGTAGCCTTCGCTATGTAGATGTAGTCGGCAATTGTGGCTGGTATATATTCCTCAACAAGCACGATATAACCTACCATTAAAGGAAGATAAATTGTTAACAAAAATTGAAGTGACACGCTTATAACATCAAGAGAAAGCCACAGCTTGAATAGCCTTCTAAAGACCCTAGGCTTATCTTCAAAAAGGGCTCTTATACGAGATACATCCTTTCTTTTCCTGACTAGCATCTGTGCCAGAATCAATGTTAGAGCGGATGCAAGAAAGTGATTTGTTTTTAAGGAAGTCGTTTTAACTTTTAACCTGCTTTTACTAAATCTAGACGCTAGAAGTGCAATATGCGTAGATTTGCCTGCGCCAACGGAGCCAACGAAAGCTATTACTCGTGGCGGTGAATTACATGTCTCTTTCATAGCTTAAGACCTGGTTCACCTTAGCGAGTATTGTATCCTCCTTTTGACAACGTATCCTAAACCTTTCATTCTGGGAAAAAGTGCATGACATTGCTTAACATCTGCATGTTGATATGTGGTATTTAGCGCTTTTAAGTCGATTATCATCACTACGTCACCCATAGCCGCTGTGGCAATACCGTTCTTTTCGTTGCTTATCATATGCGACTCAAACCGCTCCTTTTCACCAAGATGTAGCATACGCCAATTTCTTAAATCACCAGACGATAGAAGTGAACCTCCTCCCGTTGACATTATCCAGATGCCATTACTCAACAGTTTCAAGTCCGATGACTGCATATTACCTATCATACTAGGTTTACCTACATACTTCAGGTGTATGGACTGCCATTTGTTCTCTGAAGGATTCCAGATAATAACGCCACAGCTTATTCCACTATCCATTCCAAATACTATGTGATCCTTCAAAACTGCTATTGGCAAACATTGGTAGGCAGAAGTATATACTGGTCTCCACTTTTCTCCATAATTGTCAGAGATAGCTATTTTGACTAGATTGCCATCCCCAAGAGTTACTATTAACAAGTCGCGATATTGATCATATAATATGCTGTGAAAGTGCCGCGCGGTCTTATCAATTTCCTTAGAATTAACAATTTTTTTCCAAGTTTCACCACCATCTGTTGATCTATAGATTGCCGTTGATGAATTTCCATATTCTTGTACGAAGAGTGTGCCATCACTTGTTTCAGCCATGTGCCAAAAAATGTTTTCATGATTTTCAGTTTCTAAAACGTTTTTCCATGTATTCAGGTCCTCGCTCTTCATGAGCACATTATCCAGTCCCAGAAATGTTGCACCAGTAGTCATCTGAAGCAGAACGTTTCTTTTTCCGCGGAACTCCGCTAATTTTACGCGTTCTTCGATACGCCAATCAGGTAACAGAACCAATGAAGGATTATTAATTGGCCATGACGTCGAAAAATAGTTATTCGCAGACATGATTAGCACACCTCGCTCGGTGATGCATGTACTCGAATTTGGTATTGATATTGACTTCAGCATAGTAGCACCATTTCTATTGAAACCTAAAACATATTCTCCAACAATTTCTATTTGTCAAGTCATTTTAGCAAGAATTGTTGCTAAGCGACCAGTTGTATTTCCGTATGTTAGTAATCGGGTAATGTGCTTCTTGGCATACTCGCCCTGCCTCACCATTTCCTCAAAGTCGACAATTTTTGCTAACACATCGGCTGATGCATTCGAATCCCATGGATCAATGAAGTAGCCACCATATCCATTCCTCAGGACCTCTGGAATCCCTCCCACTGGTGAAGCGAAAACCGCGCGTCCCGCCGTCATAGGCTCTATCACAGCATAGGGTAGGCCTTCTGACCCAAGCGAAGGTACAACCGCGGCGTAGGCGCGCGTAAGGAGCCTCATCACTTCTTCGTGCGCAACTCTAGGAAGCAACCTGACGGTTGAAGTTAACTTAAATTTTTTAACTATGCTACGCAATGTTAATGAGTCTAGCCCCCCTGCAACGCATAATTCGAGATTTTTATATCTTTTAACCAAGAGCTTCCATATCTTTGGCAAATGAAAAATCCCTTTTTCGTAGGTAGAACCACCGGCATAAAGTAAAGTATGTCGTCCAGCGTCATAGGGTCTAGCGTACTTCCCAACTTCAGGTAGAGGGTTATATACGGTGGTAATTTTGCTACTAGATTCTGGCATTAGACAATGTAACTCTTTTGCCAAGGTCTTAGATACGGTAATAATGATGTCCGCCTGCAGTAAGTTTTCTCTTCGCTTTCGGGACACATAGATTGCTGCGGGAATTTCAAGGGGTATCGTAAAAAGATGCGCAACGCGGCTAACGCCACGTTGGTAGACTAATTTTGTAATTCGTCTTCCTAGGATACATGAAACAATATTGCTACGAGTACACAAACCGTTGCGGTTTCTTCTTTTTATGTAGTTGTAATGTATGCCGCAATAACAGATGGGAGAATAGTCATGAACATGTGCAACTATGGGTTTACGTGATAAGGATTTAATATACGGTATTGCAGAGTATACATGTTCAGCTATATGTGCAATATCAGATTCGTTAAGAAGCTTTTTTATCAGTTTCATCGCTTGGGAATCTATTTTTGTTGCAATGTACTGGTGAACTAATTCAAGTGGAACCGGAGATGGTATCTTGTATACTATAACACCATTAATAATCTCGCGAATAGGATATTTAGAATTAAACGTATAAGCTATTACAGACACTCTCCATCCATGCTTTGCAAGAGCCTTATAGTGAAGGTGCGTAGCCAGTTCACCACCACCACCTTCAGGATAATACATGGCTGCAATTCCAAGTAGTGATGGCATAAACAATAGCCTCTTCCACAAGATAAACGACTATCGTATGAAATGAACGGTCATGGCCGGACAGTTACGGTTAACAGTCCGCGTCCAGGACGAAGTTGTTGGCGCGTAGTAAAAGCTGAAACGTGAAGGAGGGTTGTAAAGAAAAAGAGTCATGTATGGACGCCTCAAGGCTACATTGGGCAACCGACAAGATTAATAGTTAGAACACAAAGGGTTCTAAGAAGGGCTTTAGGCACCGCGCGTAATTATTCTAGCACCAATAGTGGTATAGAAGTGGCGGAGGAGGTGTTAAACATTTCATTTTCTGGCCACCACGACAAATTTTGATGGCGTTTTAGGCAACGAGCGAAACTCTATTTGCGTGAAATCCTTTAAGTAATTTAGCATATTAGCTTGTGAATAAATCAACCAATGACCAGTTCTTTGTTGTAGAACATCCATAACGAACCAGCCGTTTCGTTTAAGTATCCTATAAACCTCTTTAACAATAGGTTCCATATCAAAAATATTGAAGTATGAAGCGTCAAGAATACAAACTATGTCAAAAAATTCGTTCTCAAAATGTGTTTTCGCCAGATTTTCGTGAAATAGCGATCTTTCGATGTTGAATTTGCGAAATAGGTATTTTCCAGCTTGTATGTATTTTTCTGCTATGTCAGCTCCGTAATAATTGTCGTATCCTAACTTCTTCAAGCATATTGCGAGAATGCCAATTCCACAGGCACCATCAAATATCGACACATTTTTTGGGAATTGCTGGATAAACTTTAGAAAGAATTTGTAGTGGGATTTGGTACATGGACTTAACATAAAATATTGTTCTAAGTTGTATTTTTTTACAACTTTTTCGCATATTTTCCAGAGTTCAATTTGTTCCTTTATGCTCATTACACTGTGATCAGTTCTTCGGAAATAACCAATAATGTCCTTAATCCTACTCCTCCACAATTTTTGGAAATAACCAATATCAGGCTTTTCTCTTTTTTTCATTTCGTCACTTCTTCTTAGCACTAAAACGTTTTCAGTTGACACATATGCCGGATCGAGTTAGTGAATGCTCTATCCTTCTTTAGGTTGGAACATTTCAATATCCTCTCCAATTCTTTCTTTGAAAATGCTCTCTAGAGAACCTTCAAAATAGACGGGCTTTACCTTGGATGCTTTCACACTAATTATGTCTCCTAGCCTTTTTACCATATGGCAGACAACATTCTTGTGGACGTATCCAAAAAGCCCTCGCGGGGGATAGTTTACATAGACAACATTTTGCGGTTTGAATCCATGCATAATCAGAAGAGTCTTTATCTGATCATAAGAGAAAAGCCATAAGTGTTTATCCCTTGATTCGAGGGGTAATATACCCTTTCCACTGATCAAGCGAAGGATGTTTGAGGTCTTGCACATATTGGGCGTCGACAAGACTAATACGCCACCCCTCCTTAGGACTCGGTTGATCTCATTTAGTGCGTGGTGGTAATTTCTCAGATGTTCGATAACTTCCAAGAATAATACAGCGTCGAAGGTATCATCTGGATACGGAAACGTCTCCACATTAATGTCCACCTTTTTCACGTCCAATCCCCTCTTCACCGCTGATTTCAGATCCGATTCGGGGTCATCTTGAAAGATGTCTATCCCAACGACCTTGCACATATATCTTCTCAGCATATATCCTCCGATGATCCCTCTTCCGCATCCTACGTCCAGTATACTCGATATTTCTTGGCCATTAAGGAATCTCTCAGCAACGTGTAAACGCCTTCTCAGATTTGAACCAGTCATTAATCTTTCCTCTTCTTCTGTGATTTCTAAATCTTGGAAGATGTTCGCCCTCCTATCCTTTGTTATCATTGGATGTTCTCCAAATTGCTTGATTCTATGGTAAGAAATTGGGGGAGATAGAACATTTAAATAAATGTTCTATATAAAACTGTACACGTGTAGCTCGCAAAGACGATATGGTTTATTAAGTCTTAATACATATTAACAAATTGGGGGTCTATCAAAATGAGGCGGCGTTCCTTCCCTTTCGTCTTATTGCTTCTTCCGATCCTAATTTGTTTTATTTTACAGTCCAACGCCCTAGTTTCTTCTTCTTTCATAGTTTCTTCATCTGGAATGATTAATTACAATCCCACTCCAGAGGACGGATGGTTACACACAGACGGAATCTACATCAAGGATAATGCTAGTAGAACTGTTGCTGTACGAGCTATAGCAAATTTCCCTTGGACTTATCCGTATCTCAGCCAAGTCATAGACAATGCTAAAAATCACGGAATAAATTTCATAACACTTGGATTTAGACCACTAGAAGAAGCAACAGGTCCTATGGTAAATTTTGCATTTAATTTCAATACTCAAGCTTCTCTAATGGATGACAAAATAAATTTAATCAAAGAAAAAGGTGCCTATGCTATATTAAATTATCATCATTCTTCTGCTGGTTTATATTATGATTTGGGGCTAACTACGCCAGAAGCACAAGCAAGCCATGTTATTGATGTTTGGACACCTATTCTCAATCGCTACAAAAATGAACCAACGCTAGCAGGTATTAGAATGTTAGATGAGCCTCATCTTGGACGAGAGGGTGAACAAATATTCTACCAACAAGTTATTGGAAGTCTCCGAGCAATAAACCCGAACCTTCTTTGGTTTGCACACATAATAAACATTCTACGTCTGGGAACAGGGTATTGGCATCTAAATCCTTGGCAAACTCCCGATGAAGTGCCATATCCCAATATTATCATGGATGGTGGCATGTGGATTAGTCCCAGTAACACTGAATTTGACCCTGGTGAAAGTGACTATGCCAAGGCAGACGATATCTTCAATGAAGTCACAACTGCCATGTCAAACTTTAGAAGTAAAGTTGGCATACCAACGGGATTAACACCTGGCATTAGCGAATATTATGGAAGCAACAATGCTAGAGAATACTTGCTTCTTAAACTTCATCGTTGGATGGAACAGAACAGATATATTCTAACGCTTTATCCTTCGGACTATCAACTTTCAGCGGGCAATTATGGGCAAACCGTTTTTGAAGCAGTATTTCCAGACACGCCCTATCCATACTATTGGTGAGAGAATTCGATCATTGCTGCGCACGCATCAAAATCGGATATATGTGTAAAGTATTTAAGCCCATAATGTATGTTATGCGATTATTCATTTATACTTGTAGTACCTATTGAGTACAATTTTGAAAGTATCCATAACATTTTTGCTTGAAGTATTAATACTCAAAGCTCCAAAAAAAGTAGCAAATGCAAGATAAAATTTTCTTTGAAACCGAATGAAATCAAGGTCAAGTTTCTCGTCTTTTCTCCTTTCTATAATAATCTCTGTTTCAGCGTCCAAGTGAATCAGAAAAGCACCCGAAACCATACTGAGAAGAAATTTCGCGGCATATTCAGGTAGGGACTCATAACCTCCTAAAAAATAAGCGACACTAACAATGCTATCCACCACATAACGGTCAGCTATAACGACGTATCCAAGAAGTAATGGCAACTTAACTTTGATCAAAATCCAAGGCAAAATGCTAATAAACTCGATAAAACCCCAAAATCTCTTCAATCTTGGCAACAACTTGACATCGAATAGCTTGTAGTTTTTTTCGTGTGAAAAAATAATACGATAATATCCAAAGCTTACGAGAATTTTGGACAGAATGGAAGCTAATGAGTGATGAGCTCTAATCCAAACAAGCCTAACCTTAAAGTCTTCTTGTTGCAAATGCGATGCAAGCAATCTAGCTTGTGTAGTTTTTCCAGAACCGTCGGGTCCAAAAAAAACTATTAGTTGAGGACCTTCCATCCTCATTTTTCTCCCGACACACGTTCACCGCCATACTTCGAATTGCAGTACTTCTCTTCACTAATGCTAAAACGAATCCTCGGCTATGTTATGTCCGAGACTGGTTTTGACTGACAAGGATTCTTGAGGAACCATCGTCATAAACTACATTGAATTTGTGCATAATTTGAAGCTTGAAGGAGTCCACATTATCCAAAACATCCCTATGTTCTTGATACAGATATGGCAAGTGATAGAAAGAAGGGTTCAAATCCATAAATTCAAATAAAATTACCCCTGTACCATTAATCAATTCTGGATTATAGTAAAGATGTTTAACAATGGGATAGGTTCCAGTGGGCAAAAATATGTATAGCAGTCCAGCATCATCGCTTAAAATGGCTATAAAATTCTCAATCTCAACACGATCTCTTACAAAAGGTACAACATTAAGATAAAGTGGATTATGGCTTCCAACGTCTTCAAACCTTATAGAAGGATCATACAAATAAAGTGGAAGGTAACCGCGGGAAAACGGAGACATAAAAGATAAAAAAACCACAACACTCAAAAGAGAAACTACCCCAATTCGATATATAGCATTCCTGTTGGAGAATAAGCGATCATAGAAGAGTGCAGCGTAAAGTGCCAAGAAAGGTGCCGCAAACCACAGCACACGAAGAGGCTGCAGATAAACCAGAAACTCGAAAACAACGAATATTGAAACTAAAGCTGTAACCGAATAAAGCAAAAACTGCCCATCAGCCGTTAATTTTCTTCTTGAAATCATCCCTTTGAGATATACTAAGAAGCCAATCGCAACTGAGAGGAATATGGCGATATCCCGTAAGATCAACAAATCGATATATGGATACGGCCTTAGAACTCCATAAAAACTCCATCTGGGTTTGGCCAAGTCAAGAGGACCAGTGTAAAATGATGGCATAATATTTTCAAGGAAAGGTACGTAAGTTGTCAGTACCACTGGCGAAAAAAATATCCACCATGCAAACATCATTACAGAAAACAACATGATCGTGACCAGCGAGATTGAACGCATTGGTACTAATGAGATTTTCCACCCGACTCTAGTTAGGTACTGACTGCTTTTTTGCGCAAAAATGAAAAACAACGAGAAAAAGAGTAACATAAGGAATGGGCTAAAATGATGCCCAAGAACCAAAGCGAAACAGAAGATGAAAAAAAGGAGTTCAACTCGCCTATCTTTAATGTTTATCTGAATACGCTTGTACAGCAGATAAAGAATTGCCACAGCAAAAAGAAGCCCTATGTTTTGTCGCGTAAACTGCATTGAACTATAAATATTATCCGGCGAAATCGCATAGATCAACAAGGCTAATGGAACTATTCTATGGCTAACACCAAGTCTTGAGACAATATCTCTTATCAACAAATACATAAAGGCTAATAATGCAACGTTGAAGATAATCGGAAGGGCTAAAACCGCATAGAGAAGATCCACATTCAGGACTCTTGAAAGTGAAGCAGCCAAAATGTGTAGCAACGGCCAGCCGGAGACGAGGGGATCATACTCGCTTAGCATGTTGGCAGGTGCGTTTTCTAGAAATATTTTCGCAACAGCATAATCCGCGTAACCATCAGCAAGTGGTATAAGCGAAAACCCACTAGCGACAAGATAAACACTCCTTAAGAAAACAAACACTATCACAATAGATAAAAAAAGCCTCCACTGTTTCTTGCCATCTGATCGATAAATCATGATAATCAGAAGCATGCCTATTATGAATGAAAGAAGGTAGTATACATATGGAAGGGCCAACTGGTATTTAAGGGATACAAACAGCATGAAAAATGAAAACACAAAAAACAAAAAGAAGATATTTTTCCTCAAATCTTGCACCCCTACGTCAATAAATAATTATTAACCTTTACTATTTTTGTGCAATTATAGAAATGGCATAGATTCCTTTGCAAGCCACTATCCTTAACTTGGCACTTCCAACTGTTCTGATCCATTCTTTTTTTGTGTAAAAGTGCTTGTGATGTGGATCACGTAATTCTCCACGCAAAAATTTGTTTGCATAATCTTCAAGTTTTATGACTTTCTTATACCATTTCTCTGCATAATATTCGCTAGGAAGGTACTTTCTCGGCTTAATCGTCTTAGATTCTTTGTCAACTTTGAAGAACAACTTTGAAAGCAAACTCTTTTTACCTAACACAATATCATCCAATGCTCTAGTCATCAAAACTTTCACCCATTGTTTGATAGGATTAAAACTAAAGCTTGGGCCTCCAAGCTCAGACAACCAAGGCACTTCTATGTAAAGCCATCCACCCATTTTCAGCATCTTCTTTATATGTTTCAAAGCTTTCCTGGGGTTAATTATATGCTCCAAAACATGACTACAAACAATAGAGACAAAAACATCCTCTCTGAAAGGTGGATTTTGGCAATCCGCTAATACAAGGTCCACATTTTGCAATCTAAGTTTCTTAATCATTTTTTTCGCATTCCTCAAACTATAAAGTGCAGGATACTCCAAACACATATCTAAACCTATCACGTAACTGTAACTCTTAGCTAGTTCAGGCAAGGCACCACGCTCACCACAACCAAAATCTAATGCATAGCCTTCACTCTTTTCACTGAAAATGTATTTTTGAAGGAAGGAGTTACGCCAGCTTTTAAGGGGGATAGGAATTGAAAAGCCGAAAAACGTTTTCGCCATAAAAATTTCGGGCTTTATCTCAAACATGTTCTTTTTATTTCCCTTTCTGTCATTGTACTCCATCTTAGGTCCCTTCGTCTTTTCCGTCGATAAGTTAGAGCCAATCATATTTTAAACGTAATTAGATCTTGCCTATTATCTATCGCGAAAATATTTCAAATCATACCATAATTCGAATTATCTCTAATGATATATGCGCGCATCGCTCATTCTCAGATCAACACAATGGGTGAATTTGGCGTGGATAAAACTATTTGCATTTTCTATTTGTTCGCATGCATTGAGTATATTGACAAATATCTGTCCGCAATATTTGCAAAGTTATACGTTTCTTTGTACACGCTTGCCTCTCTTCCTAATTCATCTCTACGTTTTTTTTCTCTCATGAGTAAATCGATTGCCTTTGCAATGTTGTGTTCATCATTGTTTTCTATCACTATCGCGGGAAGTCTGGTCATACTAGTAATATACTTTCCGTCCTCAGAAACTATAACTGGAGTTTCATAAGATAACGCCCTTGCCAACACGCCGCTGGGGCCTCCACGCCTACTATATGTAAGTATCATAATATCGGCGGCGCAAATATAGGTTGGAATTTCACTGTCGCACAGGTATTTCACCCGAAAAGATACGTTATTTTCGAGATCAAGTTGGGAGACTATTCCTTTGAGTTCCTCAACGTACTTAAGGTTCTCTTGAGTGTTAGCCGTGCCAACAACAAGGGTAGCAATTCTTGATTTGAAAGAGGGGTTTTTCTGAATGACACGTCGCAAGCCTCTCATTACGTCCTCGTACCCTTTTCCTCTTCTTATGAAGCCAAAAAGCAGAATAACGAACTTGTTTCTTAGGCCTAAACGTTTTTTAGCTTTACTTCTTTCAATGTATCCTTGTGGGGTAAAAATCCCATGAGGAATTTCGATAATATCGTTGCGTCCCGAAATTTCTGAAACGATGACCGTCACAGGCGAGTTGACATCCATTACAACGTTTACTAAGATGTTTGGAAGATTTAGAATAACCTTAGCAAATATCATATAATGGTACTTATAGATTCTTGCAAGCAGCTTTTTTCCTGTTAGCTCTTGGAATATTTGCTTTGCCTCGTCTAAGGTCCAAAAACCATGAAGACTCATCACAGTTTTAACCCGTAGTATAAATCTCAATGTTGCCAATATTAGAACAAATGGTTCTCCTGCGCTCCATCCATACTGTCTTGTTGTACCATAATGGAAATGAACAATGTTCGGTCGAAGTTTCATGATGTCTTTGATAATAGCAAATATGCTTTTTAATGAAGAAAAAAGTGAACTCATATTCCAAGATCTTAAGAGAAAGATATTGTTATAGACGTAGCTTTTGTTGGGCGTATTGTTAGTCTTACGTGCTATCACCGATATCTCGCATTTTTCGCATCGTCTTTTGATGTTTCTCGCAAGCAGACAGGTGTAGTCCCCCACACCATCCCTTTCCGGAGGAAAAGGAGAAATGAAGCATATCTTCAAGTATATTTACCTCGTGCGCCCAAAACGATTATGCTACCGCAGATGTTTTCGTGTGCAACATTATTCCAATTCCGTCAAAATATTCTTTGTAATATCCACAACTTGGTTCCTAACAGCTTTGCTTCTAGAGATATCCAAATTTTTGTTTCTTTTGCATGAACACGCGTAATCTAATAGTTCATCTACATCCCTTGAGTAAAAAATCTTTCTCTCACGTATCAACGCCTGATCAACCGACAAGAGGTCTCCAGGAAAAAAGCTTGCAGCAGGCACTCCCAAGCGTGCGGCCTCTCTCGCAAAAGTACCTGAACCTGTCATAACACAACGTGAATGCCAACATAGATCAAGACCATTTAGCGGAATTTTGAGTACGTGAACATCTAAACCTTTGACCAGCATAAGATCTTTAGATGTTCTAGGTACATATAAAACATCTAAACCCTTTCTAAGTAACGCTCGTAACAAGGAGGGAACAATGCTTCTTTTCTCCTTTACATATATCGCAAAGGTAGCTTCAGGGCGAACCAATGCATAATCTTTTACAGAAAGCTTGCTCGCGAACAGACTATCAGGAACAAAGTCGCTAATA
>Ga0315307_1000815_pt1 | contig 13640 bp, 6 predicted proteins | sample TDP2_MG_FD_203079 | JGI IMG/M metagenome (GOLD analysis project Ga0315307, IMG submission 203079) | Freshwater sediment microbial communities from Lake Towuti, South Sulawesi, Indonesia - TDP2 | ecosystem: Environmental > Aquatic > Freshwater > Lake > Sediment | place: Indonesia: South Sulawesi... | reverse complement strand
GAGAACGTATCTATCGACCAAATCCAGGCTCTCTTCAGAGTAGTCAAGCTTCACTCCTCGTCTCCTCATCTTCTCCACAAAAGCCTTCGCGTAGACCTCGTTTTCCTTTATCCAGCGGAGAGCGGCCTCCCTCTCTCTCGAGCTGACGGGCTCTTCCCTCCAACGAAATTCCGCTTTCTCTGGCCTCTGAGGCTGGGGGAAGCGAGGGGTTCTGAGCTTCTTCTCGGGGTTGCTTCGATCGAAGAACGCATCGTTGTTGAGATGATCTTTCAGCGCCGTCTCAAGTTTCTTGGTTTCGGGTTTGTCGTGGAGGAGTGGGGATGGGCTTGTGAGGATCAGGAATCCTCCGTCGGGTAGTCGTTCACGCCTGTAGCACGGCGCTGTCAAAAGCTTCTCCTCCCCGAAGAATTCCACGTATGGGGGTCCAAAGAGGTTCATCCAGTAGATGTCCACCAAGCCCCACTCAGGCGTTCCTCCAACGAGCTTCTGCCCGATCACCTTGCCATCAGGGTTTACCAAATCGACCCTAGCCTTTGACTCCCAGTCGTCATGGTGCTTGGAATTACCATAGGAAGCCGAGAGGGCTGAGTAGAGGCTCTTCCCAAGGTTAGTGAACTTCTGGCTGTTCTGCTCTGACCTAAAATAGGATTCATTGATGCCGATCGAGAGACTGTTGAACGGTCTTGCACGCCTCTTGGACCACATTACATGTATGGTGGTCTTGTAGGGGTCAGCCTCGAAAGACATGTCCCAAAAATCGTCCTTCATCAACAACTCGATCGCTTTGGAGAGGTCGAACTTCTCCCTCAGCGGCTCGGTCCGGCCCATTCGCTTCGGAGTGAACTCCGGACCATAGGATGTAAGTAATGGAAGCAGGTCGCGCAATTTCTCAGGGTACATTGGAGCCAATGTATCGAGGCTGAGTGAAACCCAGCTAGCTGACCTCATTCATGCTCCCTCCTACTAGTGAATGGTAGGATTGAAGAATCCTTTCATTATCCACTCCTCTACTGTTCTTGATAGCCTGGTGTAGGAACGAATATATAGGTCGACCTGAGCGCCCGTTTCTTCTGCGTAGTGAGCAGCGACCTCCAACTGAGGGGTCTTGTATAGGTATCGAACATTCTTGGCCTCGGCGAAATTCGTGAAGTCCGGATACCAACGCCTCCCGCCGTATTCGGCGAAAACACGATTCGGCCCAATGTTTGGCTCCAACCCATGCGCGTCTCTTACAGCTTCTTGGAATTCAAGGCCCGCCTCTCGATTTGCGGTCACTTGAGCCTTCGATCCGGTGAACCATCCTTTGAGAGCGTTCCATGCGTTATGTGCCTTCTCAACGACCCAATCTTTGGCCGCAGCCGCCCTCTCCGCAAGCCACCCTCCCCCAGCTACGAGAGCTCCCTTAACAATGGGAGCAGCTGCTACTGCGGCGGGCGCCGCGGCAGCCGCCAACACGCCCACCAGAGTCACGGTGAGCGCGCCGTATACTAGCGGGCGCTGCTCAGGGGGCACGACGCTCTCCGCGTACTCCTTGTTCCAGTCCAGGAAGTCCTTGATGTCCCCCGGGGCGAGGTGCTCCGCTCCGTTTGGGTCGACGTATCTGAGGGGGTTGTTGACCGAGTAGACGTATCTGTTGAGTGTTTGGGGCTCTGTCAGCCTTGGCTTCCCTGGGTCTTGTGTTATGAACCTCCCAATCTCGGGGTCATAGTATCTTGCTCCGAAGTAGTATAGGGCTGTCGCTGAGTCTTGGGGTTTTCCTGTGTACTTGTGGGTCTCGTAGCCGCTCTCCCCGTGGCTGGGCCCGAAGGGCCTGTAGCTGCTGCTGAACCTCACAACCCCGCTAGAGTCGCTCACAAGCCTTGTGCTGCCCAAGAAGTCTTGGTGGAGATACCTCACGCCGCCGCCCTGGATCTCGACGAGCTGAAAACCGCTTCCGTAGACCCGTTTGATTATGGTGCCGTTGTTGGCGAACTTCTCATAGATGATGTTGAGGCTCTGGTAGATGTGGATCTGGGTGATGGTGTCCTCGGTCTTCTTGATCCGCTGTCCGTCACCGTCGTAGACGTATTGGGCGATGGTCTGGCTGTTCTTCTTGACCTGTGTGAGGTGGTTCTCGTAGTCGTAGTTGTAGGTCCAGGTGTTTGTTCCGTCGTTTCTGGTGGCGAGGTTTCCGTTGGCGTCATAGGTGTACGTGGTGCTTCCGGCCCGGGTGAGCTTGTTGCAGGGTCCGTACTCATAGTTCATGGTGCTTCCCTCGGTCTTTGTGAGCCTGTTGCCCACGGCGTCGTAGGTGTAGGAGATGCTCCCCCACGGCCCGCTGGAGCCCGTTAGACGGTCGAGGTCGTCATACCAGTAGGTCTCCGTGTTTACGCCGAGGACGTTTCCCTCCCCATCATAGGTGTAGTTCAGGTCGAGAAGCGTGAGGGAGTTGAGCTTGGTCAGTATGCGTGTAGGTCGGCTCCTAGAATCGTAGCTGTAGGTCGTCTTCACCCCGTTCCCATAGTTGATTGTATCGACTCTGTCGTCGAGTCTGTAGGTGAATGTTGCGTAGCACCCTGCGGTCTTGACTCGGTCCAGGGCGTCGTATGAGTAGGTTAGCTGGAAGCCGTCAGGGTAGGTCAGGGTGAGGATGTTCCCGAGCTTGTCGCAGGTGTAGAGCTTGGAGTACCTTGTCCCATCGATGACTTTGGTTTCGTTGGTCAGCCAGTTTCTCTCGTTGTAGCTGTAGTAGGTCTCGGAGCTGGGGTCCTTCATGGTGAGGCGGTTGCCGGCCTTGTCGTAGGTGTAGGTGATGGTTGAGCTGTTAGGGTAGGTTGTCTTGGTGAGTCGGCTCAGGGCGTCGTATGTGTACGCGATGGAATTGCCTTTGGGATCCAGTCTGCTGACGAGGTTGCCCACGTTGTCGTAGGTCAGGCTCTCGATGGAACCGTCAGGGTAGGTGGTCTTGACGAGGCGATTTAGACTGTCATACTCATAGGTGGTCACTTGGACCTCGCCGGCGACCTCTTCGCTTCCCCATGAAGAAACTGAAGGCTCCGTAGCAAGACATTTACGCACGAAGACGTTATCCCAGCAGGCTGTAATTGTGTCTCCTGAACTTCTTGCGTTGCCACCGCAGTATACAGCCAAGTTGCTGGTTCCATAATCTTTGTTAAGAGTATTCAGTAAAGTGCTGTCATCATACACTTTTATCTTGTTATTTACGGCGTCATGGAAGAGCGACAAAACAGAATATGCATTTGCCCACGCCTGAGTTTTGGCAGTCTGATGTGGTGTGAAACCATCTCTACCATGGGCAAGATTGGCGTTAAGTCCATCTTCTGCTTTCCAAGCAGAGCCCTCTCCGTATTTACCTAATACGGCGGCATCTGTATCGCTTAGCCGTATTCCCAACCATGCTTCCCAACCATGACCCGAAGTATCTGAGCCTGTTCCCTTCAATTTTGCGTGAACTTTAAAACTATCTGCGCCTGTAGCGACTGTCCCTGTGCGAGCCCAACCCCAGCTCCACCAATAATTCCCGCCTGAGCCTGTCCCAGTGAGTTTAAGTTCTCCACTAACTATTGACGGAGTTGCAAGGCCAGAGTTGCCCGCCGTCCATTTACTCAAATCACCGCTGAAATCATCAAAGAATATGAACGTGTTCGGGCCATTTGACGTTGTCGTCGCATCGGACTTTCCGTAATAGATATAGATACTCTGGTTACTATCAAGATTGTCTACCACTTTAACCCAGAGAATCGCATAGTCGCCATCAGTCTTACGCTCCATCCAGTAGTTTAGAAGGGTCTCGCCATCATCATCAGTGAAACGAATGTCTCCAAAGTCTGTCCGACACCTGCTGTCAAGATAGACATCTTTCCCAGAATCAGTCCCAGAACCGTAGTGAGCTATTATCTGAACCTGGTAGCCTGTCCCAGCCCCGGACTGCCCTTTTACGTTGGACTGCTTCCTGTAGCTCCAGCCGCGGAGCCAGCTGCTGTTCGGTTGACCTTGGGTGATTCGTAGAAGGTTCCCGACCTGGTCGTAGGTGTACCTCGTAACGTAGGGAGATGTGGGCTGTAGGTACTCCTTGACCCAGACGAGGCGGCTTAACTCGTCGTAGCCATACGTCTTCTTGTGGCCGTTCTCATCGATATTGGTCGCGGTCATACCGACATCATCATATGTTGTACGCTTGCATGTGCCGTCGGGGTTCGAGGTGTTGACGAGGCGGCCGAGTGCGTCGTAGTCGTAGGTGTAGAGGCTGCCTGTTGTCGTGGTGTGGTTCTCGACCTTGTCCAGCCAGTTGTGGCTGTAGGTCTCTGTGCTGTAGGCCTGGCTGCCGTTGTAGCGCTCGATCTTTGTGAGGCGGCCTGACCCGTCATAGTATTGCTTTACTACGTGGCCGTTCTCGTTGGTCGTGGTTAAGATGTTGTTGATGTCGTCGTAGGCATAGGTCTTCGAAGCTGAAACCCCTCCTACCGGGGGATAGGTGACGCTTGTGAGCCGCCCCAATACATCGTATTGATAGGTTGTTGTGTGGTTGAGTGGGTCGGTCTCTGAGAGGAGGTCGCCGGTCTGGAAGTTGTAGCTGTAGCTCCGAGTTATGTTCGAGCCTCCGACGAGGTTGCTGACCTTTGTGAGGTAGCCGTACTGATACGTGGGCGAGTATGAGTATTGGGTGGTGTGGTTGTTGGCGTCTGTGGTGGAGAGACGGTTGCCATAGATATCATAAGTGTGTTTGGTGTAGAGCCAGCCTCCGTTGTGGAGAGCCTTCTCCTCGAGAAGGTTTCCGGCGGAATCGTACTTGTGGTAGGCCTCGATGCTCCTCGACCCGTCTTGAGACTCGGCCTTCCCAACCAAGAGGTCGTGAATCTTCTCGTCGACCGAGTTGCTGTAAAACGACCTCGTGAAGCCTGGCTTCGTTCCGTCAGGTCGAACGAAGTCTGGTGATCGATCTGGTACCTCCTCGCTTCCCCAGCCGCTGATACTCGGTTCGGGTGAACAATATTTTCTGACCTTGAATGCGTAGAATCGCTTCGTCCCGAATCCGTAGGCCCAGTATTGATCGATGTACAGGTGCACCACATTCGGGGTTTCGGAGTTTGCCTCGCTGCATCTTTGCGTTCCGTCTTGATCGATATATATGGTTCCCGAGAGTTTGTAAAATTTCCATCTGGTTTCATAGGGGAGGGGCTTGCTCATCCCGCCGGAGCTCCACTCTTCGTTGCCGCCGATACCGCAGCTGTCTGCCAACGCCTTGCTGGCGCACCAAAAGTCGCGGGTTTCGGCGTATGCGATGCCATAATCGCTGCTCCCGTACGTCGTGTGGTGGATGGAAATGCCGGAGGCGAAAATCTCGTAACCGTCGGATGAGCTGTGCCAGTGCTTCATGCCGTTCGCGGATTCGTTGTAGGCATCTTCAACGATCCATTGCGGGGGGAAGGTAAGGGTTCTTGAATGGAAGCCCTTTCCCGCATACCATTGATACGTGTCCATGTTCGTGACCTCCAAGTAGTGGCCCGTGGCGTTTATGCTGTAGGTGGGGTTTCCATCAACGTTCGACCATCTCGTCGCATCTAGTGTGCTGTTGTCCCACGGGTCGCCGAAGATGAAGGTCTTGTCGAAGTTGCTCGTCGTCGTGGCCTCGCTGCTCCCGTAGTACATGTAGAGGCTCCTATCTGAGCCCAGATCTTCGCTGACTTCTACCCAGAAGACGGCTTCGGTGTCGGTCTTCGACTCGATCCAATAGTCCATCAGGGTTTCTTTGTCAGCCTTGGTGAACCTGATGTCTCCGAAGTCTGAGCGGCATTTCGTGCCTACGTACACATCCTTGCCGCTGTCCGCGCCCGATGTCCTGTGAACGACTACCTTGATCTGATAGTCTGTCCCTGTCCCTGGCTGTCCTGTGACGTTGAACCGCTTCCTGCAGTTCCAGCTGTTCAGCCCGGGGCCGGCGGTGTTGGCGTAAGCCCAGAAGGCTTCATGCCCCTTGGCATCCTTTGAATAGATGAGGTTCCCCCAGCTGTCGTACCCATAGTAGTTGGAGTAGGTCTTCGAGGTGGCGTTGCCCCTGTACACGTCCTCCTGAATAACAGCTCCACTCCTATCATAGAAGGTCGTCACCTTGTTCAGTTGCTTCTTGTTGGCGTCTAGCGTGGTTCTGCTCGACGCTTGGCATGTTTCGTCGAACCCGTAGTAGACGTAGGCCTCCATGGATGCATCGCTTCCGGCTTGAGCAGCCTCGGTCTTCGTCACCGTGCCGTCCCTCAGAGTGTAGTTGAAGCTCGTGCTTCTGCTCAGAGCCTCGCCGGACGGATACTGGTTTTGCAGAGTAACGAGGTAGGTGACGAGGTTCACCCCTATCGGTGAACCTTCATAGACAAAGCTAGTATGGCCTCCTGTTGGATAGACTGTGCCGTTGATAAGCCAGTTGTTGGCTCCAGTATCGTACTTGTAGTGTGTCGTCCTTCCGGCAGGGTCAGTCACATTGACGAGCTTGTTGTTCAGATATCCATATTGTGTTGTTCGTTGACCAGAGTGTACACTGGTCAATCTTCCGTTGGAGTCGTAGGAGAGGGTGACGGTGCGACACACGGTGTCCGTGATCTGTATGATGTTGGTTCCGGAGTAGCTAAATTGGATTTGGTTATTGCCCGTCCTGTCCACTATCGTGGTGAGTTTCTTCTCAGAACTGAAGATGTATCTGGTTCCCGACTTCGTGTAGAGCGTGTAGGAACCGTTTGCTTGCTTGACGAGTTTGAAGTGCTCCCCCCTATGGTTCTCGAATACATCGTTTATCCAGTTCATGGGGTACTGCTGCCCATCCCAGAGGTGCAGATACACATCTCCGATCCAGGGGAAGTTGAGCTGCCACCCATCGCCAAGGTTCGCCCAGGGATACCTCTCGAAGTTGTACGGGGAACCGTTAAGAAAAGCGTAGGGAGTTGTGAACACCCTGGATATGGATAGATCCAAGCCTCTTCCTGGGAGGTACAGGTCTGTCTGCCTGATGGTCAAGAGGCCGCTGCCAGGCGAAGCATACTCTGTCAGCTGCTTGAAGTACTCTTGGTATGGAGAAAGCCCCGGCCTGTTCCACGGGTCACCCGGAGGCATCCCGGAAGAACCCGCGGGCATAGCTAGGTAGCCGAACATGACGTTGTATGGGCTTGCGGTTCCTTCCGTCCAAGTGACGGGTATCGTGGCATGTGTTGTGGCGTTCTCAGGAGACGAGACATATAGGGGGTGGCCGAAGCTCGTGCCAAAGGGTGTTGTGCTGGCTGACCAAGAGGAGCCGTTGGACGAATGTGTGTACTTTATCATGCCATCATCTATGTAGAGGACGTTCAAGGCGTACAGTAGGCCCAGCGTCAGCGTCAGTGAATTGAGGGATGTGCTCGACTTGATCTCGGCCGGGGTGGACCAGCTTGTTCCGCCCGCAGCGCGCACGCAATACCTGAGGCTCCTCTCACTACCAGCGTAGACGAGGCGTATGTTCCCGGAAGAGTCAACAGCCTCAGAATGCTCGTTGCTCGATGAAGATAGAAGATCGATCTGGCCTTCACTGACAGCTTGGCCGTCAACAACTCTAGCTCCCTTCAACCTTGAATTGTAGGTGTACACGACGTAGTATCTGTTAGGGCCCGTAGCGACTACTCCTACTCTCTGTTCCTCATTGAGCTCACTTCCCTCCAGGTTCTTTCGTTCGCTCCAGCTCGATCCCGTTGAATCGGTCGCTATGTATAGGGCTGGGAACCAAAGGCGGTTGCCATCGGTGTTGCGGAAACTGCCCGCCACGGCAGGCGCGCCGTTCGAATCCACAGCGATCGCAACGTGCCACAGAACGCCCACACCCTCGGACGAGGAGTAGGACACAATGGTTCGCTCGGGACCCCATGCCACAGTGTTCCCATTCTTCGAGCCTTTGATGAACTTCGTGTATGAACCTTCCTTTATCCAGTACGCCAAGTAGAAATGACCACCCCAGAGTTTCACATCGAAGCCATCGGACACCTTCGGGCTTGTGGGAACCATTGCGGGAGCGCTCCATGAGACCCCGTCGGCGGATGTCCCATACTTTATTGATCCGTCGCCTGAATAGTAGAAAACCCAATAGTAGTCTCCGTCGTAGAAGACCTTCCTTTCAGGCGACAGGTATGTTGCGTGCCCACTACTGCTCGTGGCCACGATCGTTGGGTCCAAGTACGACACGTTACTGGGAAAGGAGACAACTATCCCGGAACCGGAGAGTAGGCCCGGCCAATTGAAGCGAGTCTGATAGAGCTGTCCGAAGGGCGCATCCTCCCAGTCCACTGTGAGCCAAAGGTCCCAGCTGTAAGGGTCGGGAGATGTTCCGATGTGCGCCTTATGACCGGCGATTGGAACCAGAGACATGTTGCTCGAGCCGAGCCGAAGCGTCTTGTCCTGTTCCGTTCTCAAGAACGGGGCAGGTGTATCTACCGCCCAGACTATGTTGAAATCCCCGAACGTTTCGTTCCCCGAGAGGGCGACGCTCAACTTGGGCATCTCCCTTCTCGAGAACTCGGCCCTGAACGTAACCGTTCCAGCCGGCAGACGCCCCCGGAGGGCTACGTAACGACACTCGAATAACGTGTCACTGACCTGTGTGACGACCGGTTGAGATGGTTGAAGAGGACTGGAAGCGTTGATCAGGAAAGCACTTCTTGACACTAGGCTCCCGTAAGTGAAACCCATGGTGTAGGGTCTGATCTTGTCGAAGCTGTAGTTGCCGAATGATGTCAGGAACGTGTAATGCAGATCCGTCTCGACCAGGCGGGGATCGATGGTATGGTCGTCCACGATGCTCGAGACGCCGGGAGGCTCGCTGAAGGAATACGTTACAACACCGGGTGGGAGAGACCTCACTCCAAACTGACCCTGTCGGCCAGCTGAAGCGGCTAAAACGGGAAAGCCAGCCAAAACCGAGTTGGCGACCAGGAGGGCCAGAGAGAGCAGACCCCAAACCCTCTTCCACGCCAAAGAGGCGCCCGAAAACATACAAAACTGATGGTGAGCATTGGGAATAAAAGCCTAACTGAAAGGGTAGTCAATTATGTGTTATTTTCCAAGCCTAGAGCGAGGGAAATCTGAGCCGAGCGGTCGATTCATCGATCTCCGTAATGAGCCGGTGTGACTCTGCAGAACCGGTCTTGCCGTCTGGGGTGTCTAGGTCAGGTGAATTGGTCGTCCAACCTGAGCCGATCGATCGATCGACCGGGCCACAGCCGCCAAGATACACCGGCTGATCAATCAGCCCTACAAGGAGGACCGTTCAATCAAGGATCGAACAGATGGAGGTAGAAGTCTATGAATAAGACGCAGGCGAAAGGTATTAACCCTACTTCGAAGAAACGCGGCTGGGGCCTGGAGAAACCCTTGTGTCTCGCAATCCCAGCCAAGGTCGTCGAGCTCAACTATCCAGAGGCTACCGTGGCGATAGGGGGAGTGGCTAGGAGAGCGAGAATGGACCTCCTGCCGGACGTTTCAGTCGGAGACTACGTGATAGTGCATGCAGGCTTCGCCATCCAGAGGCTCGACGAGAAGGAGGCGCTGAAGACTCTGCAGCTTTTGTCTGAAATCGCGGGGCACCAAGGTCCAGAGGACCCCTGAGGTTGACACAGGCTGGAGCACGTAGACGAGTACCGTGACGAGAGCCTTCTGCGCAGGATGCTCGACAGGATAGTTCATGAGTCTGAGGGCAACCTCAGCTTCATGGAGGTCTGCGGAACACATACAGTGGCGATAAGCAAGTTCGGGATCAGGAGCTCGTTGAGGGACAGGGTGAAACTCGTCTCCGGTCCCGGGTGCCCCGTCTGCGTCGTCCCAGGCTCAGTCATAGACTCCGTAATCCGTCTCTCCAGAAAGGAAGGCTTCACAGTGGCGACCTTCGGCGACATGATGAGGGTACCGGCACACGGCTCCAGTCTTCAAGCGGAGAAGGCGCGGGGAGCCGACGTTCAGGTCGTGTACTCGCCGATGGATGCTCTCGAGGTAGCGAGAAGGAAGGGCGAGAAGATGTTGGTCTTCTTCGCTGTCGGGTTCGAGACCACAGCGCCGGCCGTAGCTGCTACTGTGCTGGAAGCTGAAAGACAAGATCTTCGTAACTTCTTCATCCTCTCCGCTCACAGGCTGATACCGCCGGCGGTAGAGATGATACTTGGCCTGGGTGAGGTAAACCTAGACGGCTTGATGCTGCCGGGGCATGTAAGCACCGTAATCGGCTCCCTGCCCTACCAGAACTTGGTGGAGAAGCATAGGGTGCCCGCCGTCATCACCGGCTTTGAACCAGCAGACATACTCCAGGGAATACACATGCTGGTTGCCCAGGTGCTGCGACACAGTCCTCGGCTTGAGACCCAGTACACGAGAAGCGTGAGGCCGGAGGGAAATCCGCGGGCGCTGGAGCTCATGAATCAGGTCTTCGACGCCGTGGATTCCTTGTGGAGGGGTCTCGGAAAGATAGCTCTGAGCGGCTTGGCGCTGAAGACGAAGTATGCGGCCTTTGATGCCGGCCAGTTCCTAGACGAGGGGGTGGAGGAGGACAGTGACCAACCAAAGGGGTGCAGATGTGGCGAGGTGCTGAGAGCGGTGTATGAGCCGCTGGACTGCCCGTTGTTCGGAAGGACATGCACTCCGGAGCATCCGGTGGGCCCTTGCATGGTCTCGTCCGAGGGGTCCTGCGCCGCCTGGTACCGCTACGAGGTTTGAGCGTCAGCCCCTAATACACGGGGCAGAGGCCTCTCAGGGGGTGACGCCCCGCGTCATAGGAGTGGAGAAGGTTGAGTCGGGACGAAGACGTTGTTCGAATGGCGCACGGCGGAGGAGGAAAGCTGACTCATGCTCTCATTGAGTCCACCTTTCTACCGGCTTTCCGAAACAGAATACTTGAGAGGTTGGAGGATGCGGCTGTTCTTCCTCGGCGAGGCCGAAGAATAGCTTTCACGACGGACTCATACACGGTGAAGCCTCTCTTCTTCCCGGGTGGGGACTTGGGGAAGCTGGCTATCAATGGAACGATCAACGATCTGGCCATGCAGGGGGGAGTTATCCAGCCTCGCATATCCTGTGCCTTCATCATAGAAGAGGGGCTGAGCTTCGACGTGCTTCGCAGGATCGTGGAGTCGATGAAGCATGCTGCGGAGCATGCCGACGCACAGGTGGTGGCTGGGGACACCAAGGTTGTGGAGAGAGGAGCTGCCGACCAGATCTACGTGACCACCTCAGGGGTCGCACTTGTCCCCCGTGGCTTGCGGCTGGGTGCCGAGCATGTTTCTGTCGGCGACGCGGTGCTTGTCTCTGGCCCCGTGGGGGACCACGGCGCAACGGTGTTGGCGAGCAGGTTTGACCTCAAGCTGAGAGAGGGCTTCAAGAGCGACTGTGCCTCTCTGAGAAAGATGGTGGCGGAACTCATCTCTCGAGAGATCGAGGTCCACTGCATGCGGGACCCGACAAGGGGAGGCCTAGCTACGACCCTCAACGAGATAGCCTTGAAGAGAGGCGTGAGGATTGACGTCGACGAGAGCTCGATACCGGTGAGACCAGAGGTCTCAGCCCTCTGCGAGATTCTGGGACTGGACCCGTTCTACCTCGCGTGTGAAGGGAGGATAGTCTGCTTCACCTCGTGGGAATCAAGAGACAAAGCCCTTGGGTCCATGAGGGGCCAGGACACAGGTTGCGATGCCGCCATGATCGGGCGCGTAACCGCCGAGGGAGGCAGAGTGGTTGCAAAGACAGCGGTCGGAAGCCATAGAATACTGTCGATGTATCTAGGGGAGGATCAACCGAGAATCTGCTAACGCCTTTCTCGGCCAAGGAGAGACGACCCGTATGCCGAAGGATTCGAGAGCCCCGCAGACAGTCTCATTGGACGAACTCTCAGGCAGAAAGGGGATATACGTGCTGGTCCTCGAGCTGGCGGCCGCGTGCAAGATAGTGGTCGGCGGTTTGGGCGCCGTCTCATTCAATGGAGGGCACTACGCATACGTCGGGTCGGCTCGAGGGCCAGGGGGGTTGGGAGCCAGGCTCACGAGGCATCTGTCTCGACCAAAGAAGAAACGGTGGCACATAGACTTCCTTCTCGAGCGATCCACACCAAGAGAGGCCATGGTGTTTCTGTCAGGGGTCCGGGAGCCTTCTCTAGCAGCTTTGCTAGAGTCATTTCTACAGCCCGTCAGGGGTTTCGGGGCGTCCGACGACCCTGTCTCTCAGTCCCATTTGTTCTACCTGGGAGATGAATCCATTGAAGCCATGCGTCGGATAGTAGAGTTGGCCAGTGCGATGCCCGGTTGTAGGATGGCCACGCTCAAGGTGCAGAATCTAGCTCGGCGGCCGCCGGTCAAGCGCCCCGCGTAATATGCGCGGATATTTCCCAGCGGAAAAGCCGATCGATCGCCGCGCACTTAGCTTAAATACGTGGGTGGTCGACCTCGAGTCCAAGATGTTTTGGAAGAGACCGTAACCTAGTCGGAGATGCCTCAGCGACATGAATCTTCCAATGGAGTACACGAGGTTGGCTGCCTCCCTAGTCATGTTGTGCTACGGCTCTTACAGTGACCTGCGCACACGCGAGGTTGCCAACAAGCTCTGGATGCTGTTCGGAGCCCTGGGCGTCGTCATAAACGTGCTCGACTTCGTTCTTCTGGGAAGAGCCACCTCAGACCTGATTCAAGTCGGCCTCTCCGTGGGCATGACCTGGCCCATAGCCGTGGGCCTTTTCTACGCCGGTCTATACGGAGGCGCCGACGCCAAGGCGCTCATGGTGCTTGCACTGCTCGTGCCCACAGTAAGTCGGGGCACGTACTTGCATCCGTTCACCCCCCTCATGGTCTTGACCAACGGCGTCTTCTGCTCCCTCGTCGTTCCCATAGTCTTCTTTCTGTACAACTTGAGCAAGATCCTGAGAGGTAAGGAGATATTCAGGGGATTTGAGGGTGAGCCCATCTGGAAAAAGATCGTCGCCTCCTTCCTGGGTCGAAGGATAGAGGACATAGGCAATAGAAAGTTTCTGCTATCGCTGGAGAAGATGGAGGATGGGGTCAGGAAGTTCAACTTCTCGTTGCTCACAGCAGAAGAGGATGAGCTGAGAGAGGCAAAGGACATGTGGGTGACTCCAGGCATACCCCTCATTGTCTTTCTCACCGCTGGCTTCTTGATCGCCATCGCTTACGGAGACCTTCTCTCTCTCATTCTTCCCGGCCTTAGCCGCAGAGGATAGGATCGATGCAACAGAACCCTGGCTAGGCGCTCAAATGTAGAAAAAAGATGGGTGGCAAATATCTGAACCCAAGGGCTCCAGGGAGCTGCGAGCCCAGGACCGCTTTGCCTACTCTTAGTAGCTTTCCTCTCTTTCGCGATATCTGCCCCTGTAGCCGCCTCGTCTGTATCCTCCGCGGGGGCCTCCCCCATACCCTCCGCGATAGCCGTACTGAGCTGGCACTTCTTTCTGGGATAGATTGTTCTCTGTGTTGACGTTCTCGATCACAGCATCCGAAGCGGCTATGCTTCCGTATCGGCCGACATTCAGTTGCATCGAACCCCTGAAAACCTTGACGTAACCATTTTGGACCTCGATTACGTTGCCCTCGTTTATCTTGTCGATGTTGTCATCCCAGAGAACAAGGGTAATGGCTCCGCTGTCA
>Ga0315307_1000813_pt1 | contig 13645 bp, 14 predicted proteins | sample TDP2_MG_FD_203079 | JGI IMG/M metagenome (GOLD analysis project Ga0315307, IMG submission 203079) | Freshwater sediment microbial communities from Lake Towuti, South Sulawesi, Indonesia - TDP2 | ecosystem: Environmental > Aquatic > Freshwater > Lake > Sediment | place: Indonesia: South Sulawesi... | reverse complement strand
TGGTCCAAGGAGTAACATACTACTCCAAGAGGACTCCCAATGTCTTCCAGCATAGAGAAATTGGCGGATACCTTCCGTCGGACATCGAGTTTGTGGCTGCTTTCGACATAGATTCGAGGAAAGTCAATCGCGACCTGTCTGAGGCCATATTCAGTCGGCCCAACAATGCGCCCAAGAGCTGTGATATACCCGGATTGAATGTCAGAGTCTCGAAAGGTCCAGTTCTGGATGGTACAAGCGGCCCATTGAGCGAAATCTTCGAGGTATCGCCAGAACCGGAGACGGATATATCGCGTATACTAACGCTCGCAAACGCCGAAGTCGTTGTTAACTTCCTTCCCACCGGTTGCGATCGAGCCTCGATGTTCTACATGGAGGAGGCACTGAATGCGGGCTGCGGCTTCATCAATGCCACTCCAACTCCAATGGCCTCAGAGTCCAAAATCTGCACGGTGTTCGAGAAGTCTTCGCTCCCCATCGCCGGAGACGATGTGATGAGCCAGATAGGAGGGACCATCCTGCACAAGAACCTCCTAGAGTTCCTCGCGATGAGAGGTATCAAGATACTCAACTCCTACCAGCTTGATGTTGGAGGTGGGGCGGAGAACCTGAATACGCTCGATGAAGACAGGAAGGCTTTGAAAGGGAGGATAAAGAGCTCCGCGGTCAAGGGACCTGCAAGTTATGATGCTCAGATTGTAACGGGAACGACGGACTATGTAGACTTCATGAATAACCGAAGGGCAAGCTACTTTTGGATAGAGGGACAGTACTACCTCGACACCGAGGTCCAGATAGATCTCTGTCTGCGATCGATGGATGCGCCCAACAGTGGAACAATCATAATAGACTCAGTAAGAGCCACCAAACTGGCTCTGGATAGACGAATTGGAGGACCTCTGACAAGTCTATCTGCCTACGCGTTCAAGAATCCGCCTGTCAGAGCTTCAATCCTAGAGGCGCAGAACTGGTTCAAGGAATTCATCGACGGCAGAAGAGAGAGATAACCGGAGCGAATCTAGAACTCGCGCATGGTACGAGAGCCAAGTAGTTCGGTTGACTATTTCTGGGTTCTGTCGGCCATCTCCTTGAACTTCTCTGCGAGACATTGGCAAATCATCATGCACACACGGTATTGGCGAAGGTTGTAGTTTATCCTGAGCTCTTCCATAGCTTCAGCGATCTTGGCTTCACGTTCAGGATCCATTTGACCCATCCGCTGGCGCAGACATATGTTGAAACTAATTAAATCTTACTATGCAAGCTGGCCGAAGATCGCCGTGACATACCGTGGCAGGATTCTGACTGCTCCGCTGAAAGCTTATCAAGCATGTGATTGAACAGTCAGGCATGCCTTCTTCTAAGGAGATCGGACACCCCCAGACAAGAACGGTGGACTCCCTAGTCTCCAGTTTCAAGAAGATGGCGTTTCAGGCTAGAGCCTTGGCTGAAGCCACCGACATTCTTGAAGAAATGGTCAGAGACAAAGAATGTGTAAGGATTCTCTCACTCGCAGGAGCCTTGGTGCCAGGCGGCCTTAGGTCACTCATCGCCGGGACTATTAGGCATCGAATCTTTGACATCGTAGTAACCACCGGGGCCAACGTGACCCATGACGCAATAGAGTCTCTGGGATACCGCCATCTCGTGCCAAAGAAGCTACCTAGCGACGCAGCTCTCTTCAAGAGCGGCCGTAGCCGAATCTACGACGTTCTGATCCCTAGGGCTGCTTTCATGGCCTTAGAGAAACAGGTCGGCGAGGTTTTGGATTCGCTTCAGAAAACCACCACCGCCTCGATGTTCTTGACCTCTCTCGCGAAGAGGCTGAAAGACAGATATTCAATATTGGCTGCGGCGCTTGAGAGCGATGTTCCAATCTTCTGTCCGACTCTAGTTGATTCTGCCTTGGGAGTAATGCTATCGACCCAAGAAGAAGACAAGACTATCGACTCATTCAAAGATAGAAAGATGCTCATCGAGCGGCTATGGGAGTCGAAAACGTCGGGCATACTCATTCTTGGAGGAGGAGCACCCAAGAACTTCGCTTTTCAGTCGATGGAGGTAACGTCGAAAGGGTTTGACTACGCTGTTCAAGTCACGACTGACAGAGCCGAATTTGGCGGTCTAAGTGGTGCGAGCCTTAGCGAGGCGATCTCGTGGGGGAAAGTCAAGAAAGATGCGAAGACCATGGAGGTCTTCTGCGACGCCACCATCGCATTCCCGCTAATGATCGCGGCGCTGGAGGAGAGGTTGTCGGAGTCCTTTGACATCAGGGGCGCTTGACAGCTTTCTTCTGCTTCTCCACATACTCTTCTCTGGGAGGACTGAAGATGTCCACGAATAGTCCTGAACCGCGCACCATCTTGACTCCATGCTTCTCGTTCGGAGGAATGTGATAGAACATTCCCTCCTTGACCCTGTGAACGCTTATCCCGTTCCCAATTTCTGCTTCGCCCTTCAAAGCTATCCCACACTGCTCGTGAGGGTGACTGTGCACCGGAACTACCGTACCCTCCGGGAGCTCGACGAAAAGCAGAGTCATCCTTTCCGTGTTCAAGACGACCTTTGCGGCCACCTTTCCAAACAATTCGAAAGAAGGAAGATCCTCGCTTTTTGCCACCTTCATCTGGAATCGATCCTTTTGCGCACTTGCGTCTTCTTCTTCAGACTTAACAGTTTGGTTTGGTCCTGTCGTGGGGAGCGATTTGCGGCGGTGCTACTCTACTCTTCTGAAGGATATTGACCCGTTCTTCAGCTCCAACTCATACAGCTGATTGACCGTCAAAATCAGCCCCAGAGCTTCATACTCCTCGTCATTCAGGAAGAGGATCAGTTTGGGCGCTTGAAGTGTAGCTTGGATTTGAAGCATCGGCATCGCCTGCTGGAAGGATCTGAATATCTCCTGAGCCATTCTCGCCTCTTCGCTCGCCCCGACTGGAACAAAGCCGGGTCGAGGCATCGCTCTCTCCTCGACAAACTCGATGCGCATGCCTTGCTTGCCATCTGGATCTCTGATAGACTGCATTGATGCAACCTTTGCTCGAACGTTCATCAGCATTCCTCAACTGTCCAAGAAATCCATCGACTCCAATATAAGGGCAGGCCCGTCACCCAACGCAATCCCCTTTTCCAACGGTGCGCTAGTGGCAGGGCATTCAGTTCGGCAATTTCAGGCCTATTCTACTATCTTGACTCCCTCTACCTCAGCGAAGAGTGCAGGCTCGCCCTTGATGGATTTTGATATTTGCCAGGCCTTTGATATCGCATCAGGTTCTCCTTCGACGATGAAGGTTCTCGAACCCTCAGCTCCTCCTATGCCGCCTCCGCCTATGGGTATCGCCTCAACCCCCGAAAGAATCTCAAAAGCTTCGATCTCGGTCACAATCGTTCCATGCACCGGCATAATCCCAACGGGCCACCCGACCGATTTACTTATTGTCGATACACCAGCCCTCGTTACGACGTCTTCGATGGAGTAGGGGACAAGCTTCTCCAGCCCAACCGGCACAACCAAAGGAATGCCCTTCGCCATGATCGTGCCGATGGCGTATCCAATAGTTCCTCCTGGCGGCCCCCCTAGCCAGATCCCTGCCACCCCCCAAGGATCTACGGCGTTTGCTCCCTTGATGAAGACATCATCTCCTCCGAACTTCTCGAGGACCTTCGGGATATCGGCGTAGCCGACTCTATCTACAATCTTTCCCCTCTCGATCACGAGGTGCTTGTAGTTCAGAGCCATTCGTTTGGCGTTTGAGGTTGTGCATGGGCCTTGTGGGACGGTCACTCCGGCGGTGAACATCCCCTTCTCCTCGATCTTCAGACCGAGAAGCTCTTCAACAACGAATGCGTTTGTGGTGCTCGTTGCGAGGAAGATCATTCCATTTGTGCGGGCGTTTTTGACAACTTCAAGCTGGGCAACAGCTTTCCCGATAAGCCTCTTGCATTCGGACGAAGTGAACGTAACCTGAGCTCGTTCCAGATTCATTTCGACGCAAACCTCTCGTGAAAATCCTAGAAGCTTCGATGCTTCTATTTTGGTTTGCGTATCTCCGGCCGAGTCTTCTTTGCCTCATGAGACTCTGACAGATTAGCCTACTTCACGCTGTCTTCGGGACGAAGATTCCAGCGTCTTTCTGTACGATCATCCCAGAAGGGACGAGTTCGCAGGAACTGGATTTTTGCTTTCAAGAGATCCATGTAGAGGTCCTCCTCTCTCTGATGCATTCTGCTCAAGATTCGGGAAGCGGTCTCGGGCCCAATGCCCTTGACCTGCAGAGCTATGATCGCCTTCTTGCCATAGCTCAGAGTCAGATCAGCTGTGCGTCTTGCACGTGTCAGCTGGCTGAGTTCTTCCGATGTGAGTTGGTTTCCATTCAGCCTGCGCTTCAGGATGTCCTTCAGGATTTTGGAGTCCTGAGCGACGGGCAGGTCAGCAAGCAGCCCTGAACCACACTTCTTACAGGCCAGTTTTTCGGAAAGGTCTCGTATACGCTCTCCCTCGGAGAAGTTCCCACACGAGAGACATAGCATTGAAGGACGCATAGCAAGAATCGCCCTTTTCATCCGTTCGATATTACTAAGTAGAATGCGTTCCGGCGCCATCAGTTCGGGTAGTTCGGCGTATTTTGAGAGAATGTGATAACCAAGTGGTGTCGGCTTATTTGTGCGAAATTGCGTTGATATCGTGGTTTTTCCTTCTTTGACGCTCGTCATGATCTTGTTGACCGTCGGAATGTCTACTTTTTCGAGCATTGCTTCGCGCAGTGTTTCTTCGTAGATCGGTGTCTTCTCAAAGGATGTGGGCAGTTGAGAAAGGCGGTCGGGCCCCATCGTCTTCCCGCGGGGCAGTGCGCCGAATCGTTCAGCCACGAACTTCATCTTGTAGGAGAATGGAAAGCGTGCTTTCAGGTAGTCATTGAATGCCTCGTCCACATCTTTGGGTGATAGTCCAAAGAGTAGCGAGGGGAGTTCATCAAGGTCGGACTGTTCAGCCTTTCGTGGCAGCTCTATCAGGATCCGGTAGCCGTCGTTCCACCATCCTGTGATCAGCCCGCGATCGGAGAGCACAGCGTCGAAGACGGACCCCAGGGTCCGATTGACGACTTCTCCGTAGCATCCATGGACTATTACGAACTTGTCGAACGCTTCTAGGAGTATGTGGTTGTGAGTTGGGACCGGTGCAGCCTCCCTCATCTGCTCGAGAATCTCTTCTACTGACTTGAGTAGAGCGGATTTGTCGGTCGAGAGCCGTTTGGCCAGCTTCGTTGCCAAACTTTTGGGATCTTTTCCTCTCTTGAGCTCTTCCCATAGTTGTTTGCGTAGTTTGCCCGCCTCTTGAGCTAGGGTGAACGGCACCGGAAGAATTTCTCCGTCCCATCCAGGTATTGCCGCCATCGGATCTTCGGATGGAAGTACGTAGACTTCACCTGATTCGTCTTCAATTTGCGCTATGCGCCACACCTTTCCTCGTATTATTATGTTCAATCCTACCCTTGCGCGCAGCGCCATGAATTCGTCGCCTACGGTGCCGATCGTTCGATCTGAGATAACGTCGACTATTGGGTAGCGCCTCTCATCTGGAATCATTGACAGGTTTTCGTAGTAGTATTCGCGAGTCTTGCGGCTACGCTGCAAAGTATCGCCTTCCACGAAGGCCTCTCTTAGACTATGCAAGTAGTTGGCTACCTCTAAGTACTTCTTCTCGGCGAGATTGCGGAAAGGGTAGGCTCGCCTAAGGGTCTGCAGTGTCTCGGTGATCGACACTCGCCTCTTGTCCATCAATATCCCAGCTATCTGATGTGCCAGCACATCTAGTGCCCCTTCGTGTATCAAAAGGGGTTCAAGCTGGCCTCTGTAGGCTCTTCTCACGGCGGCTATCGACTCCATGACATCGTCAGAGAAGGCTGTGATGATGACACCTTTGGAGACGAGGTCAAGCCTGTGGCCGCTTCGGCCCACCCGCTGTATGAGACTGCTTACCTGTCTTGGCGACAGGTACTGGACTACCAAGTCAACGTGCCCAATGTCGATGCCCAACTCAAGCGTACTCGTACATACGATGGCTCTCAGGTTTCGAGACTTGAACTGGTCTTCGATTAGGGTTCTCTCCTCTCTGGACAGCGACCCGTGGTGAACTGCTATGTCAGATGTCATTTGGCCGAGTTTATATCCCAGCATCTCTGCGTTGGTCCGGCTGTTGACGAAGATAAGGGTCGAAGTATGCCTCCTTACAAGGTCAAGAATTCTTCTCATCCTGGCTGCGGCTTCGGGAGTTGTATGGAGTTTCTGAGCTAAGTCATAGTCAATATCCTCTGGAGCGGGAAGTTCGACTCCGTAGTGATAGCCTTTGGGCAGAGGAACCTCGACTGCTTTGATCGATCTACCAGCCCCGGCGACGAACTGTGCTACACTCTTAGGGTTTCCAACCGTCGCAGATAATCCGACACGCTGGAATTCTGCACATGTGAGGTCGAACAGCCGTTCTAGGGCGACTGTTAACTGAACCCCGCGCTTGTCTCCCGCCAATTCATGGACTTCGTCGATGATCACGTGACGGACGTGACTGAGGTGCTGTCGCATGCGCGCTCCTGGAAGGATTGCCTGCAGCGTCTCAGGGGTAGTTACGAGCATGTCTGGCGGACGCAACGCCTGACGTCTTCGAATCTTGATTTCGGTGTCTCCATGACGGACTTCAACTGCGATACCAAGCTTCGTGGCCCAAAGAGAGAGACGCCGAACCATATCGCGGTTGAGCGCACGCAGAGGGGTGACGTACAGGATTGAGATTCCGTGCCGCTCCGAGTGCTGAAGAACGTTGGAAAAAATAGGCAGCAAGACCGCTTCGGTCTTCCCGCTTCCGGTCGGCGCGATTAGGAGAAGGTTCTCGCCCTTCAAGATTTCTGGAATCGCAGCGGTTTGAGGGGCCGTCGGATCTGAGAATCCCAGTTCTTTGAGCGCTCTTTGCACTGGTATAGCGAGTAAATCGAAGACGTTTGCCATGCGTCTTTCACCGCTGGGACTTATTCTCAGGTTCCAGTTTCGCGCTCATAAACGTAGGTCGAGGACTATCTTGCCTAGTTATGGAGGCTTTGGTCATTTCCGTCCTCCATGGACAACGTCGGATCTGCGGTCATGACGATCGGCACGCTCTGAAGTCAATGTTGGAGAGAGTCATAGACAGGTGACCCTGAAATGCCCATCAGGATTATATTCTGTCCGATCGAGATCTTCTGCCTACCTTGCAATGTTGAATTAGGTGAAGTCGAATGAAGCTTATGAAGGATGTCTATCTCGTTGGTGGAGGAGGCTTCGGTTGTTCACATCCTAATGACTGCAACGTCTACCTGGTTGACGGAGGAAGTGATGCCATTCTTTTTGACACGGGTTGTGGGCTCGGAGTCAAGGAGATTCTTCAGAACATAGCGATGTCTGGAGTCGAGCCTTCGAGAATCGTGTACACGGTTATCTCCCACTGTCATTTTGATCATATCGGAGGGAACTCCGAAATTAAGAAGGCGACGGGATGCAGGATTGCAGCTCATGAATCCGAAAGAGATCTGATAGAGCGGTTAGACTCCCGGATGGTTCTCACCGAGATGGCTCCCTCCAAGCTCGAAGCTGCAGGTGTCGATGTTGCACTGAAAGACGGAGATCTTCTATCTGTAGGTCGGCATCGTCTTCGAGTCCTGCACACTCCAGGGCACACCTTCGGAAGCATCTGTGTCTTCTTTGAGATTGATGGAAAGAAGGTCTTGTTCTGCGGAGACTCGGTGATGTCCCAAGGAAGATTGGGCTGGATAAACGGCCCTGGCTTCGACCTGGAAGCCTACAAACGATCCCTGTTTAGAATAGTTGAGTTGAAAGCTGATTCGCTTCTTCCCGGACACGGGACTTTCGTGCTCTCTGGTGCTCATGAACATGTCAAACTCTACTCCGACAAACTGAATTCGCCTTGGATTAACATCGTCACCTCGATCGGGTAGATGCCGAGTCTCCAAAAATGGGCCCGACGAGAAACCAGTACAACGAACAGTATTGGAGAGCAGTAGAGCGCGCGTGTTAAGACCCCGGTCTCCTCTTGCTAGTGGTCACAGCTTTTACGCAGTTGCTGGACGGTGGTGAATTGTAGCCAGTGTGGCTGAGACACCGTTGCAATACCCGAGGGGCACTAGTGCCCCAATCTAATTTGAGGTGATTGATTAACGATTAGGCACGCAAGCCACGGTTGGGTATCGGGTGCAACTCAGGATAATACTTTGGGGAAAAAGACACCTGAACAATAATGACATATAATTGAAAGCTCAAGCGTAGGATCGCCGGTGAATAGATGTCACCCTTATCAACGAAATCAAAAGATGGGGTGAAGATAAGCTACACAAAAGAAGGCCGAAAAGGCCCAAACCTAATACTCATTCACGGCTGGTGCTGCGACAGCAAATATTGGCGGAAGACGACACCTTCCCTCTCAACCGAATACCAAGTCTACTTAATAGACCTGGCCGGCCACGGTAAATCTGGGACAAATAGGACAAACTGGACGATCCCAAACTACGGTGAAGACGTAAAGGCGTTAGCAGACCAGGAGAAGCTGAGTGAGGCCACGCTCGTCGGGCACTCCATGGGCGGTGACGTGGCCCTCGCCGCAGCTCAACTTCTCGGCGGAAGGATTAGGGGTGTCGTTCTTGTGGACACCTACCACAGCCTTACGGTGAGCAGCGAGGAGCAGATCAGCAAGATAATGGCGCCGATGAAAGAGAACTTCGTGGAGGGCGCCAAGAAATTCGTCTACGGCATGTTTCCTGTAGGCGCTGATCCGGGGCTGGCGGAGTCCATCGCTGAGGACATGTCGAGTCAGGAGAAGTCCATAGCGATTCCGAGCGCGGAGGCCACACTCAGGTACGACGAGGGTGCTGCATTTACTCGCCTGAGTGTCCCGGTCAGGTGCATCAACTGTGACATGGAGTCCTCAGACTATGAGTCGGCGAGGAAGAGCCTCAGGGACTTCGACGCGACGACCATGACGAACGTTGGTCACTTCATTATGCTGGAGAAGCCGGATGAATTCAACAGGGTTCTCAGGGATACGCTTGCTGGTCTGAAGTTGACTAGTGTGCACGCGTATACGTAAAGTTGAGCGATAATGATTTGAAGATCGAGGGCGGTCTAGGCTTACAGAGCCGATCAGTTTTTTGGAGAATAACCGCTCTTTCACGAGTCGAAGCGACTTTCTGCGCTTTCTGATTCGTTCCTTTCTTCGGTCCTAGAGTCACAAGGAGAAAACCAAGGGATAGGGTCATTAGATTAACCGGTTCCAGACTTTACCCTATTGAAGTTTCATGATCAGCATGAGATCGACGGGTGATGTTGTCTGAAGGCGGCTGTGAAGAAGAGGCCTGAGCGAGGAATCGAACTAGCAGAGATGGACACACCAAGGATTTCCCGTGATCAGTTACTCGTCAGAGTCAAGGCTTGTGGAATATGTGGCAGCGATGTCCACATTTACGAATGGACGCCTTCTTACAGCTGGTTGACCAAACTCATGCCAATAGTGCCTGGCCACGAATTCGCGGGGGAGATAGTTGAGAAGGGACAGGATTGCGTAGAGTTGAACGTCGGGCAGCGGGTAACATGCATGCCCTTTGTCCCGTGTGGCATCTGTGAGTTCTGTCAGAAAGGAAGACCAATGATCTGCGAGTCCATGTTCGGAGGAGATGGAATCGTCGGACTACATCACAACGGCGCACTCGCCGAGTTTGTGGCCGTTCCCGAAGCAAGCGCATTCTTCTACCGGAGAACGTCTCATTCGAGCTTGGAGCACTGGCCGAGCCTCTCGCGGTCGCAGCCCACGCTGTGGAGCGCTCAAGCTTGGAGATCGGAAGCAAAGCGCTAGTTGTCGGGCTAGGCCCGATAGGTCTGGCGATACTTCTCCTTCTCAAGCTCTACGGAACTATCCGAATAGGAGTTGTCGGTAGGCGGGATGACAAGTTCAGGCTTCAATTGGCCGAACGGCTGGGAAGCGACAACATCTACCAGTTTGAGGAGCTAGAGCATCAAGCACGAAAATGGCCTGAACGCTACGACGCAATCTTCGAGGCTACGGGCGATCCAAGAGCTATGGCCCTGGGAACGAGCCTCTGCAAGAGCGGCGGAAGGACCGTCACTGTCGGAATTCATCCGGAGACAGCTGCAGTCGATGTCACGGACATCGTCAGGAATGAGAAGATGATAGTTGGCAGCTACAGCTTCTCTCTGCGCACTTTCGAACGAATCCTAGACTTAATGGATTCAGGTCAACTCGATCCGAGGGCGCTTATCACACATCAATTCAGTCTCGAGGATGTCGTTGATGCCTTCGAGACTGCGGCCAGCAGAAGGTGCGGCAAGGTGTTGGTCAAACCTTGACAGATGATGCCCGACATGTAACGCGTGTTCTTGTAGTCTTTGTCATAATGTAGATGGGTCTGAGCCTTGCTTGAAGGCTTCAGGGTCCGGGCGCATTCAATACTTGTTTCGCCAGATTGGGGATCTCAAAAGGCGTTTCCGCGACTCTCACCCCTGCTTTTTTGAGAGACTCTATCTTGCTCTCGGCGGTTCCTCTTCCACCCGATACTATGGCTCCCGCGTGGCCCATCCTCTTCTCTCTAGGAGCACTCTTTCCTGCGATGAAGGAGATCACAGGCTTGTGCGGTCTGGAAGCTAGGTACGCTGCAACTTCTTCCTCCATCGTCCCGCCGATCTCCCCGATGATCAGAACCACATCGGTGTGACCATCCTGCTCCAGCATCTCAATCAATTCGATGAACCTCATCCCGACGACCGGATCTCCACCGACCCCAACAGCAAGGCTCTGCCCAATCCCCGCCTGTGTGAGGAGAAGAGCAATCTCTCCAGTCAGAGTACCACTGCGCGAGATCACCGCAAGTCTGCCGGACGAAACAGAGGAAGGGGGCATCATCCCCAACGAAGTCTGGCCTGGAACGATTATGCCCGGACAGTTCGGGCCAATATAGCGCGTCCCCCTCTTCCTCGCGTATTCTTTTATCTCGACGGCATCATGTAGCGGAACCCAGTCTGTGATCAGCACCATGAACGGGACTCCGCCATCCATGGCCTCGAAGGCCGCCTCCTTGAGGAAGGGCGCTGGCACGTAGAGGACCGAAGCGTCTATTCTGTGATTGCACGCCGCTTCCTCAACTGAATCGTAGACCGGCACGCCAAATACGCTTTCTCCGCCTTTTCCAGGGGTCACTCCAGCGACGATCTTGGTGCCGTAGTCTAGCATGAGCTTGGTCTGTCGTGATCCGAGCCTGCCTGTTATGCCTTGAATCATTACGTTCGTGCCTGAATGCACGAGTATTCCCATGCAACTTCACCTGCCTGCAGCTTGTGAAATGGCTTGAATAGCCTCTTCGAGAGAGTCGAAGAGGTTTACGCCGGATGCACGAAGCTGGAGTTGTGCATTTGAGGATCCTGTTCCGTGGATGACTCCATAGACCGGCAGAGAGGTCGGTGCCTTTCTCATTGCTTCGATAATTCCTTCAGCAGCCTCCTCGGCTGGCGTTATCATCAGACTGAGAGTGAACAGGATTGCTTTCACTCGAGGGTCAGCTCTGGCCTTCATGAAGAGGAGGCCCAGAGCGCTGTAGACCCTCTCTTTGGAGGCTCCTCCTCCGGTGTCCAGGAAACAGGCGGGCTCTTGTCCCGAGCGCTTCAGCACGTCCAGCATTGTCATCACCAGTCCGGCACCGTTGCCCATTATCGCGACTTCGCCGTCCAAATCGACATAATTGACTCCTGACCTCCTAGCTTCCCTTTCGAGCGGTCCCTCCGGCCGTGTGTTTCTCATCGAATCGATCTCTGGGTGGCGAAAGAGTGCGTGGTCGTCTATGTTCAGCCTCGCGTCTGCTGCAACGAATCTCCCATCCGTCGTTTGGACGAAAGGATTGATCTCAGCCAATTCCGCATCGTACGTCCTGAAGACCTGAAATAGCCGCCAGAGCGTCAATCCTACCGATGCGGCCGCCAATCCTTCTATGCCTGCAGCTCGGGCGAGACCGCGCGCTTGATACTCACGAAGTCCCTCTAGGACGTTCACGCTAGCAGAGATCAGACTCTGCGGATCGCGCGATGCGGTCTCCTCAATGTCAATTCCCCCTCTTGAGGAGACCATGGCCACGGGGCATCCCTTGGCGGAGTCGATCGTGACACCAATATAGAATTGGCGCGCTATCTCAAGACGCTCTTCGACCAGCAGCTTTTGAACGTGGTCGCCGCCTATGTTCCTACCCAGTAGGGATGCTGCTATATCTCGTGCCTTTTCTGCGTCTTCCGCCGGTACTATCCCTCCGGCCTTCCCTCTTCCACCTGCAAGCACCTGCGCCTTGAGCATCACGGGCTTGCCGATCTCTGTTGCAGCGTCGAAGGCTTCCTTATGGGAGGCGACTAGGGTTCCTCTGGGAACTACTATGCCATACTTGGAGAGGATTGCCTTTGCCTCATGTTCGTAGAGACGCATTAACCGTTCGCTCCAAGGCTGAGGCTGATGATGTGTGGACGCCCCAATAAGTCCGACGCATGTCTGGGAATTGAGGCGAATAGCACTTCGACTAACATTCGTATCCTATGCTAAATCTCTAGCAAGCGGCTCCGTGATAGCTGTTCAAGTCTGCGATCATCCGTCTTCAAAGGCTGTTCGACACGCTTATGTGTCAAGCCATCCGATTCAATCTTGATGAAACGGATTTGGCGCTTAGGTTGAATAGGCGTGGCGTAGTCCCGATCATTCTGATCCTGATTTCGATCTTTGTTCTTGTGGTCCTCTTCGGATTATTCATCTCGGGGAGGTTCTTCCTTCCGAGGCCCGCCGTCACAGATGTCTACTGGACGGCTGAAGGTGAGCGCGTATACACGGTTCAAGTAAACGCGAAGGTCAAGGCTCACGTTTTTCTGGCGACCGGCACGGAGTTCTCGGGCGAGATAGTCATCAAGATAAAGAGAGATCTCAGGTTCTGGCCTGACAGCGAGCTGACTAGGCAGACCTTCTCAGTCTCCATGGCACCTGACTCGGTTAGAGAGTTCACGATGGAGTTCTATCCTGATAGGACATCGCAGGGTCAAGTAAGAGGATATTATGTCGAAGTTGACTTCCCCTTCGGCCATGGCAGGTGGACTATGGAAAATACGTATCCGCCAAGGCTGAACGTTCTTCCACGAGACTGATGACCAATCGAGCTCGGCAACCTCTTCACCAGAGATTTACTTCACGTCCCAAGGACTCGCTCCAAGCCTTCTTCTCCGCCTTTTCAGATTCAGCCTTCAACATCAGAGAGCGGCCGGAGGTCTTCAAAGGTACGATGAAGTATTCCTCTATTCTACCATCTTCATGTCGCAGGCTCAGCTTTCTCTTCGTACCGACAGCCTTGACTGTCTTGGCGTCCAGATATTTGCAAATTGCGAAGCTCCCGCGCGATTCGAGGGCCCTGACCTCGAGTCTGCCCTCTTTGCTTTTCGTGAGGACGGGGTCTGGAAACCGCATCGCAAACACCCTTTAGATTCTCTCGTATTGTTGAATAAGAGAGATGCGGCAAGCTTCCCGCACCTATGTCGGAGGACCTCTTTCAGTCCATTGGGGGGCCTTCGCATCGGC
>Ga0315307_1000807_pt1 | contig 13681 bp, 9 predicted proteins | sample TDP2_MG_FD_203079 | JGI IMG/M metagenome (GOLD analysis project Ga0315307, IMG submission 203079) | Freshwater sediment microbial communities from Lake Towuti, South Sulawesi, Indonesia - TDP2 | ecosystem: Environmental > Aquatic > Freshwater > Lake > Sediment | place: Indonesia: South Sulawesi... | reverse complement strand
CGGCCTGTCGGGAACTGAAGCTTGACTACAATATCAACGTGCAGGAAAGACGTTCCGAGGATGGCGTCCCGGCTGTTCTTGAGATAAACCCCAGGGTATCTGGTACTATTGTGCTGTGCCACGCAGCAGGCATCAACATGGTCTATCTCGGCGTCAAGTTGGCGTTGGGCGAGGGTGTGCCTCACTTGGTTCCCGCCTGCGGGACTCGGATGATCAGGTACTGGAAGGAGCTCTTCATAGGCGCGGACGGAGTCCCATTCACCTTGCCCCGCCAATGCTCTGCCGAGACATCTGCCTGAGGAGATGCAAGCTCGCTCCGTGGCGGAAGATGTGTAGTTTTCGGGCTGGCATTCCTGATACCACCTTCCCCTGTAGCGTTACGAACCCCAGGTATGGATCTTGCCCGGCCTGGCTCAACCGGAGCCAGGCCATCCCTGGCCGATCATATAGTCCAGACCGGGGCAGATATGGGCCTCTTGGCTGCCCCCATGCCGCAAAGGGTTAGGTTGTAGGAATCGGAGCCAGATCACATGGTATGAGCTCCGTGGATCAATCCAAATGGTCAGACGGCGAGTTCACAGCCCTCGACCGAGCCGAACCCGCTGGACGATGTGAAGGGTGGGTCCCACGTCAGCCTTCTTCGGCCCGGGTCAGCAGCTCACGAACACTTCGTATCCTACGTCGAAAAGACTTAATTGCGTCTCGAAGAGATCCCGCTCGACAGTCAACCGGTTGGTAGAATGCAGGTGCTATTCACGAGCCGGAGATGCGGTTCCTCCCGCATGCTGAGGGATCATCTTCCTTGCGAAATGGACAAGGGTTCCTTTCACGACGTCCTGCGCTATGGCGGAGTGATGAGCACCGAGGGGACTCTACTCTCGGGCGTCACGAGGGCCATTTCCTACGATGACTCAGGGGTGAAGGCGAGCTCCCTTGCGGACGCTCTTTGCGGTGCTGTCCTAGGTGCCATCCGGGGCAGAAGCAGGGTAGGGTGTATGATCTCGGGTGGCATCGACTCCTCCCTGGTCCTAGCCGCTCTGCGCAAGGTGACCGATGGTCCAATTGATGCCTTCACGGTCGCGTTCCCCGGGGGAGATGGTGAGCTCCAGAAAGCGTCTACCGTGGCCAGGAGTCTTGGGGCCAATCATCATGTTGTGCCTTTCGACATCCCCGACATACTGCGCAGGGCCGAGGGATGGGCAAGGGTCTCGCCCTACGGGCGGTTTCCGTACATGGCCGTTCTCGAGGAGGCATCCAAGAAGGGGATTGAGGTTCTCTTCAGCGGAGAGGGCGGTGATGAGGCCTTTGCGGGCTATGCGCAGAGGTACTCCAGGATGCTCAAGTACAAGAGGTTCAGGTCGGGAAGATGGCTCGCTTCGCCTTTGGCCTTTCTGCCAGGCCGGTACGGAAGGTATATGGCCATCCTGGCGCACACGGGGACGTTTGCGGACTTCTATGCCTGGTGGCAATCGCGGATTTGGATCCCTGCCAGGAACGAGGCCCTGGAGAAGTGGAACGGGTCTGACTGGATGAAAGCTATGATGGGATTCGAAAGGACGGTTCGTCTGGTGGATTACCTCTCCCATCTCCAGTGCTACTCGGTGGCTTCCAGGATCCCTCTTGAGTTCCCGCTGCTAGACAGGGCCGTGGAGTCGTTCTCCACCCCCGACAACTGGAGGCTGATGTGGGACGGGTCAACGATGTACGGGAAGTATCCGCTGGTTGAGGCGCTCAAGAGCATGGCCCCGTCCGAGGTGGTAGAGATCGCCACTCGGCCTAAGCATGGATTCTCGCCCCCTCCAATGGATCTCTGGTGGAAGGAGGGTCTCAGCAAGCTACATCAGGAGACTCTCGCAAGTCCCTTGGTCGAGTTGCTTCCGAAGGAGCTAAAGGATTTGGAAGCGGGGGCGTCTAGGTCCAAAGCAATGCTGTATGCAACGGCGCTTGACGCTTGGTGCGTCGGGAAGTTCCTGGAGGGCAGCCAGGGCGGATAGGCTTTCACCGGATCCAGGGCCGCTTCAGATGGCCTCGTCAGTCCTATGGCACAGAGGGAGCAGAGCCCTTCTTGGTCATACTGGACAACATGGTTATGGGCTCCGACTGGTCCACAGATGGCACACTTTCTGGTCCGGCCTGGTTGGGGAAACCCAATAGATATTTATGATTACCCACTGGGTCGCAGGTCATCGAAGGGTGCCCTGCGATCTGACTAGGTGGAACGGCCCATGCCCGGACGGTTGTGCTTCTTCGCCAATCCAGAATCAATACACACCCAGCGGTGGGTTCAGTTCTTTGCAGACCGGGGCTGGGAGGTTTTCGTTGTCACCGGCTATCCTCCACAGCAGAGCTTCGCGATACGGCCGGGCGTGAAGCTGTATCCTATCTACTCCCCACCGCGTCTCCTGAAGCGATTCATAGCTTTGGCGAGGATGTTCCCGCTCCTAAGGAGGCTCCGGCCGGACATCATCCACGTTCACTATCTCAGCCATTTTGGATTGTTGGCCGCTATCTACAGCACCATCTCGGGATTCGGGGGCATCGTCCTGACCCCCTGGGGCAGCGATGTCCTTCTCGTCGGCAGGCTCAGGCGGCTCCTGGTGAAGTATCTCATGAAAAAGGCGGCTCTGATCACATGCGACGCTGAGCACATCAAGAAAGCCTCCTTTGTACTGAGGGGTAATCCGAACGGGATAACGCTCATCTTCTTCGGAACCGACGTAGAGAAGTTCAATCCGGGCAGGGCAAACGTGGATTTGAGGTCTCAACTCGGGACGCTGGGCTGGCCCTGTGTCATAAGCTCAAGGAATCTGGAACCGCTCTACGACGTACAGTCTCTGATTGCCGCCGCGCCACTCGTGGTGGAGGAGCACCCAGAGACCAGATTCGCCATCGCAGGGACCGGGTCCCAAGAGGCCGAGCTCAAGGAGCTCTCGATAGGTCTTGGCGTCTCCAATAGCGTTCTGTTCCTGGGCAGGGTTCCTAATGATCAGCTAGCAGGCTACTTCGCGTCCGCGGATGTCTACGTTTCCACGTCACTCTCTGATGCGGGACTCGCCGCAAGCACGGCGGAGGCCATGGCCTGCGGACTGCCCGTCGTGATCACAGATTTCGGTGATAACGGGAAATGGGTGCAGGACGGCAGGAATGGGTTCATCATCCCTCTCAAGGATTCGGGCTCTTTGGCGCAAAGGATCCTGGAGTTGGTTGGTGACCCACCTCTGAGGAAGCGGTTTGGCAAGGTAAACAGGAAGATAATCGAGCATAGAAACAACTACTATAGGGAGATGGACAGGATGGGACGGCTTTACGAGCAGATGATCTCGGGGTGTGTCTGATGAGGATTCTGATAACGGGAGGCGCGGGATTCGTGGGGTCGCATCTTTGTGAGAAGTATGTCAGAGAGGGTGAGGTAGTTTCGTGCATGGACGACTTCTCGAGCGGAAGCATCTGGAACGTGCGGCACCTTCTCGATTATAGGAATTTCAAGCTCATCAAGGCATCCGTGACGGACTACGCTTCGGTTGAGAAGGCAGCGACGGGATGCGAGGCGATCATTCATGCGGCCGCCCAAGTGCATGTCGACAAGTCCTATGTCCAGCCCAAGCTAACATACGAAATCAACGTCAACGGCACGCAGAACGTTCTCGAAGCTTCCCGAATGCTGGAGACAACGAAGGTGCTCTACTCCTCAACATCCGAAGTCTATGGCTCGGCCCAGTATGTGCCGATCGACGAGAAGCATCCCCTCGACGCGCCCCATCCATATGGGGCATCCAAGATAGCCGCGGATCGCATGTGCTATGCTTACATCAAGACCTACGGAATGGACGTCCGGGTTCTGAGGTGTTTCAACATCTATGGCCCCAACCAGAAGGACTACGGCTACGGCGGCGTCATCTCCCTCTTCGCTAGAAGGGTGTTCCAGAACATCCCTCCGATCGTCTACGGTGACGGGAACCAGACCAGGGACTACACCTACATCAAGGACGCTGTGACAGCGTATGACCTGGTGCTGCGACATCCGAGCCCCATCAAGGAGCCCATCAATTTCGGGACCGGGGTCGAGACACGGATTAAGGATCTTGCCAATCTCGTGATCAACCTATGCGGAAAGAAGGGAGTCCTAGCCCCAGTTCACGTCGGCCCGAGGATAGCAGAGGTGGAGAGGCTGATATGTAATGCGACCAAGGCAAAGGAGTTGCTCGGTTGGCAGGCCCAGTACACCATGAAGAAAGGGATGAAGGAGTTCTTGGACTGGTACGGCACGTTCGGATTCGAAGTCAGAGGATCAGGATGGACAACCTAGAACTGTACAAGAACATGGTTCGAATCCGAGCCTTCGAGGAAAAGATCGCTGAAATACTGGAGAGGAACCCCGGCGAGATCATCTGCCCCGTGCACCTCTACATAGGCCAGGAGGCGGTGGCGGTGGGGGTTTGCGCGAATCTGAGGGATGACGACGTCGTGCTCTCGACGCATAGGTCCCACGGCCACTACCTTGCCAAAGGGGGCGACATGAAGGCATTGGCCGCGGAGATCTATGGGCGCGGAACCGGTTGCTCCATGGGTAAGGGCGGTTCCATGCATCTATGTTTTCCCGAGAAGGGGCTCTGGGGGAGCAGCGCGATCGTGGCGGGGACGATACCGATAGCGGTGGGGGCTGCGCTCGCCTTCAGCGTCCTTCAGAAGGACAGAGTTGCCGTCGTCTTCTTCGGAGATGGGGCCGTCGGCGAGGGGAGCTTCTACGAGTCGCTGAACTTCGCGGCCCTGCGAAAGGTTCCCGTCTTGTTCGTGTGTGAGAACAATCTGTACTCGACTCACATGCCGATCAAGGAATGCCTCGCGGATGTGGACATATGCAAGAAGGCGGAGGCCCTGGGCGTCCCCGCAAGGCGCGTGGACGGCAACGATGTGCTGGGCGTATACGGGTCATGCAGGGGCATGGTGAATGCCGTTAGAGGGGGCGGGGGTCCGTTCTTCCTCGAGTGCATGACCTATCGATGGAGAGGGCATGTGGGACCCAGTGACGATCTTGACAAGGGCTTGCGCAGCCGCGAGGAACTGGACTATTGGATGGGAAGATGCCCGATCAAGAGGATGGAGACGGAGCTAGGTCTGGCGAAGGAGACGATGGTGTCCATTCGCGCGAGCGCCGATGCAGAGGTGCAGGACGCAATCGCGCATGCCAGGGGCGGCCCCAGGCCTGAACAAGGCGGCGTCTGGAAATGAAGCTGACCTATGCACAGACTATCAACCGGACCCTCGACCAGCTCCTTCAACAGGAAGAGGTCGTCTTGATAGGGCAGGGGATCACGAGTCCTTGGTACGTGGGCACGACCACCGTGGGTCTGCTGGACGGGCATGGGCCGGGCAAGGTCATAGACACGCCGGTGAGCGAGAACGCCATTACGGGGGTGGCGGTCGGCGCTGCCATGGCTGGGCTCAGGCCCATTGTGATGCATCCGAGAATGGATTTCATGTGGCTCGCCATGGATGCGATAGCGAACCAATGTGCGAACTGGTTCTACATGTTCGGTGGGCAGGTGAACATCCCAGTGACGATCTGGGCTATCATCAACAGAGGAGGGGAGCAGGCGGCGCAACATTCACAGAACCTCGTGGCCGTGTTCGCACACATCCCTGGTTTGAAGGTGGTTGCGCCCAGCAACCCTCACAACGTGAAGGGCCTGTTGCTGGCCAGCGTGAATGACCCACACCCGGTCGTTTTTGTGGATGATCGAGCTCTCTACGCGATGGAAGGGGACGTTCCCAAGGAACCCTACGAGACTCCCATCGGGGCTGCCCGGGTAGCGATGGAAGGCGATGACCTCACGGTCATAGCGAGCTCATGGATGACGAACGAGGCATTGAAGGTTGCGGAAGACCTCAAGGGAAGCATCAGCATTGAAGTGGTGGATCTCCAGACGATCAAACCAATGGACGTTCCCACGGTGACGGGCTCGGTCAGGAAGACCGGGAAGGCCCTCGTGGTTGATGCGGCTTGGAGGACGTGCGGACTTTCGGCGGAGATCGTGGCAACGATAGTCGAGCAATGTCCGAGGGCCCAAGCTGCCAGGCTAACCCTGCCCGATCTGCCCGCCCCCGCCAGCCATTTTCTCGAACGGGAATACTACATCGATCGCGACAATGTGAGGCGGGCAGTGATGCAGATGGCCGGCGGCAAGGGATCCCGGCGTACTGGACCCCGCTAGCCCTGCGGAACGCCGTCGGCGATGGTAAGAGATTTGGGTACGCACTATGGCAATGCATGCACACGGAAGTTGTTCCTATGAAGTCGAGCAGCCGCAGGTACAAGGTGCCTTTCGTCAACTATCCGGAACACTACAGGAGGATTTGGGCCGAGGTCACCTCGGCCATGGAGGAATGCTTGGCCAGAGGCGATCTCATACTGAGGCGCCAGCTGGATGAGTTCGAAGCCAAGTTGTCGGGGTTCGTTCGAACCCGACACGCGGTGGGTGTGAATAGCGGAACTGATGCCTTGCTGTTGTCGTTGAAGGCATTGGGGATAGGTCCGGGAGACGAGGTCATCACCGTGGCGCACACCTTCGTGGCGTCGATAGCCGCAATAAGACATCTCGGGGCGAAGCCGGTGCTCGTTGACATCAATGAAGATGATATGAATATGGACGTGGACCAGGTGGGGGAGCGGGTGACGCCGAAGACTAGGGCGGTCATGCCCGTCCATTTGAACGGAAGGCTGTGCGACATGAAGCATCTCTCTGAAATTGCTGAAGATAACCATTTGGCGATAGTGGAGGATGCAGCCCAGGCTCTGGGAGCAAGGCTCGATGGGAGGAAGGGTGGAGCATTTGGTGACTCGGGCTGCTTCTCCTTCTATCCGGCAAAGATCCTGGGATGCGCTGGCGATGGAGGGGCTGTGACCACCAATGATGAGGAACTCGCCGGGAAGATCCGATTGCTGAGAGATCACTGCGTTGTCAGGAAGACGGGTGAGATCGTTGGATACGGCTACAATAGTCGCCTCGACAATCTTCAGGCCGCCATTCTATCGGCCAAGATGGAGCACCTGAGCGAGTGGATCGAACGCAGGCGCGATATAGCGGCTGTCTATGGCGAAGGGCTTCAGGGCCTGCCCGTCAAGCTCCCGCCCGGCCCAAGAGAGAACCCCTATGATGTGTACCAGAACTACGTGGTCCGTGTCAGCCGGAGAGACGAGCTGGCCGAACACCTTGCCCAATCCGGAATCGAGACCCTCATATCCTGGCGGAAGCCGCTGCACAGGCATTCCGCCCTCCTCCTTGGCTACGATCTCCCGGTTACGGACCGGGTTTCACGCGAAGTGCTTTCACTGCCCATGTATCCTGAGATGGAAGATGAACAGATCCAGACGGTCATAGGGGCCATCAGGAGGTTCTGTCGTGGCTGACTCCGCGAGGGGCTTCCTGAAGCGTTTGGCGAGCAAGGAAGTCAGGATGAGCCTCAAGTTTCGAGTCCTAGGAACCAGCGCAAAGGAAAGGTTCTGGGCGAGGCGCCATTTGCAGGCCGGTAGCGACTGGGGGAAGAACGTTCACAGCGGGAAGAAGAATGGATGGGTCGAGGACTACTGGGATTCCAGGGTTCATCCTCATCGCCAGCTGCTTCTTGAGAGGATCGCGACGCAGCACCCGGGGATCAAGAGCCTGCTTGAGGTCGGGTCCAACTGCGGTCCGAATCTGTACCTGCTCGCTCGTGCCTTCCCGAATGCCAAGATCGTGGGCATAGACATAAACGAGAGAGCCGTCCAGAGGGGAAACGAGTTATTCTCAGAGCAGGGAATCCGGAACGTTGAGCTGCGCTTGGGAAAGGCCGACAGGCTGGAGTGTTTCGAGGACAAGAGCTTTGACCTGGTCTTCACCGATGCCCTGCTGATCTACATCGGGCCTGACAAGATCAGAAGGGTGATGGACGGCATGTTTCGGGTAGCGAAGGAGGCCCTGATGCTGCTTGAATGGCATGCGTTCGAGGGTTCCGGTGAGAGGGCAACCGAGCTTGGGACATACCGCGTTGAGGGCTGGGTGAGAGATTATGCCGCCCTCCTGAAGCATTGGGTTGCGCCCGGGCGCATCGAAATAGTGAAGATGCCGGACGGTGTCTGGCAGGACAGGAACTGGGAACGGTTCGGTGCTCTGATCGAGGTTACCGTCCGATGAGACCGGCCTTTGTGGCCCGATGGGCGCCCCTGCCATACGTGGTCGGCTGAAGGGTGCGGAAGGATCCAGCATGGGTAGAAAGGAACGCGAGCAGCACTGTCCTCGGGGAAAGCCGATCGTGAGGGGCCTGCAAAGGTTATAGACCATGTTCGCCAGGGCGCTGAGGCAGTTTTCAACCTACGGTGTCGGCAGCATTTCGCAGAGTGCCCTGCGGTTCATTCTCGTTCCAGTCTATCTCTCCTTCCTTGAGCCGTCGGAGTTCGGGGTCATCTCCCTGCTGCTCGTGGTGGCTTCGATAGTCACTATCGTTGCAGGGGCGGGCGCTCTCAGCGGGCTGCACCGGCTTTACTACGAGGTGGATGTCGATGAGAAGAGGAGGCTTGTCGGTACGACCTGGTCATGGTACCTCCTCGGCTCGGCCTTTGCCTGGACCCTCATGTGGTTCAATTCGTCGGGATTCTCAAGACTTCTCTATGGCACCGGTGCCTACGCCTACCCCCTGAGGCTTGTGGCGATATCTTGCTTTCTTGATCCGCTTCAGCTGATGCCGTTCGAAGTCTTCCGTTTGGAGAGGAAGGCGGTCCATTACGTCGTTTTCTCCCTGGCCAAGTTTGCCCTGGATTTCGTGCTGAAGCTACTCTTCATCGTCGGTATGTCAAGGGGCATATCCGGCTATCTGGAGTCGGGCGTGATCACAAGTGGCGTGATCCTCCTGTTGATGTATCCTTTCGTCCGGAGATTCGTCACAGTCTCCCGCAGCTTTCCGAATCTCCGAAGTGTCCTGAGACTCGGCTTGCCTTTCGTGTTCAGCGCGCTCAGCGTGTGGATCTTGACTTGGTCAGACAGATTCATCCTGAACTACTTCAGTGGACAAGAGTCCGTCGGCATCTACTCTTTGGCCCACACCCTTGCGAGGCCCTTTGACGTGATCCTATATTACCCCCTCACCCTACTCTGGTTTCCTTTCTTCTTCTCATTTGTTGTCGGCAGGGAGCCAGACGAGGTCAAGAGTCTCCTCAGGAAGGCGGTTACGTACTACACCATTGCGGGATGCAGCCTGTACCTTGTGATAGGCTTGGGCTCAAACGACCTCCTCAGGATCTTCAACCTATTCTTTGGAGCAAAGCAGGAGTATCTCCAGGCATCCGGTCTCGTCGGACTTGTGGCGTTGGCGCCGCTATTGTACTCGGTGACGGGGCTGATTGGCACCTCCCTGTTTCTGGTGAAGAAGCCGGAATACGGCGCCCTTGGCGTGACCGTCGCCGCCGTCTTGAACGTGGGACTTGACCTAGTCTTCATCCCGAAGTATGGCGGGTTTGGTGCCGCCGCAACAACGGCTTTCGCATACACCGTCTACCTTGGGTTGGTCTACACCTGGTCGCAGCGCAGGTACTATGTGAACTACAACGTCGCGGGCCTGGCCAAGATCTTCCTCTTTCTGGGCGCCGCCTTCGCGATCGGTTCGTGGATAGAGCTGCGCAACGTCTGGATATCGGTGCTCTTGAGACTCGGCGTTGGCATTGGGGTCTTCTGGCTCTCGGTGTGGTTCTTGGCGGCCGTGTTGGCAGAGGGCGAGAAACGCGAATTCGTATCCATCGCGAGAAACGCGATGAAGACGTTCACCCAGGGTTTTCAGCGTTGGTTCTAGACGCGGCGGCCTGCAGAACCTCGGCAAATCCTCGTGCCATCTCCCTGTAGCTATACTTGTCGATCAGGGGTCTTTGGCCCCTGTACGATACGGCACCTTGTCTCTTGTATTCAAGGTACGCTTCCGCCAGCGCGGTCTTGACGTCCTCGCATGTCCTGCAGTACCTCCCGGCACCAGTTTCCCTCAGCAGATCCTCGACGACGTCACCGCCCCACCCTCCTGTCGCCAGTATTGGCCTTTGGGCTGCGAGGTACTCGAAGATCTTGAGGGTGTACACGCCCTTCTCATGCGCATCCTCCCAGTTCATCAACAGAAGCAACTGCGATTCCCTTTGCCTGGCGAAGGAACTCTCCCTAGATATGGTTTCGTTCAACCTCACAACGGACTCCATACGGAGATCGCTGACCGCCCTCGACAGGTAGGCGCTCCAAGGGCCGTAGAACCTGACCTCGAGGTCACGCGGATCCAACGTCCCGTCATGGATCATCTGCTTCGTCGCGAGAAGTAGTCTCGACGGATCCTGTCTCCCTGCATAGATGTTGCCCGTATAGGTGATCGTGAAGTTGCTCGTCAGCCTGTCGGCTCTGACGTCTGCCTCATCTGGGTCGAACCCGTTAGTTATCGTGTGCACTGCCTTGTCGGTGTGAAGCATTTTCAGTTCCCGCGCCCAAGGGTCCGAAGTGGCTACCAGGGCGTCCGCCCCGCGGATCGTCTTCATCTCCAGCCTCTTGTCCAAGAAGAGCCTGATCGGCCCGTAGCTGTAGTTATGATTCTGAGACCAGAGATCCCGAAAATCCGCCACCCAAGGCACCCGATGCCGAGCCTTGAGTTCGCTCGCCACGAGGTGGCAAGTCACTGGGGACGAGCTGCTGATTATCGCTTCTATTCTTCGGTTCTCCAGTATTCTGGCTCCTTCCCTCACGGCTACGGGTTTCCAGTTCTTCTCGGCATCCGGGTACCAGGCAATCCCTTGGTAGACTTTCACTAGGCGGGCCACGACCGGCTTCAGCTGGCCTGGTATGCGAGCGCCCGGCCGAACGCTGGTCCTTGCGCGCAATGAGAGATCCGCGGCCGGACGGTACTCATCGGTTTCGACGACTTCTGCAGCGCTCTTGAGCCAATCCGGCGGGCCGAAACGCGAGCTGGGTGCTGTGCCAATCGGCGTGGTGAGGATGATTGGCTGCCATCCGAACATCGGTAGGTATTTCACCAGACCCGGGATTCGCGGCGACGCATGAAAGAGATTCGCGATCACCAGAACGCTGCGCAATGTCCCCACACCATGGACCCATCCAGTGAGATGGCTGTGCGAAGGTTGTGGCTAGGCGACTTGGAGTTGCGTCTTTAATGTTTCATCTCCGGCCGGGCAGCGAGTTGGGGCTGTACCACCAGAACCCGGTCGCTGTCTGCACGATCCTGAGCTCTCGATACCCCATCAGCGTCCGAAGCTGGTAGTGCGGCGGTTGACGGAAGTTGACCTGCACATCTTTGGAAATTGGCGCTAGGTTGCCTCCCTGTGATTGGCTACGAGCCCGGAATCCCCTTTCTGGGTTCGGGCTGCCCAGACAAGACGCGGCAACGAGAGGACTGCCCTGTTGCGCCGGCGTGCTCCGGGAGTTCTTGGATATCCTGTTGTCTATCTCACAACGGTCCAGAGTGAACGTAGATCATTCCATTTGTTTGGCAGCCTCTCTGAGATCCCCCAGCTAGATCGGGGTTACAGCGTGAGAGATGAGCCCTATCCGCACACCTTGGTCGAAACATTAAACTCTCCATGCCCTTCCGTGAAACCCGCTCTTCGCTTTCGCAACCTGGTGTTGGTCCTCTCGGCGACCGTAGGCATACTCCGGTGGAATGGGTCTTCATGGCGAGCAGGTTGACCAGATCGGAAAGGAGAAGGAGGTCCGAGACAGCGAGGTTTGCGGGCCACCAGGACGGGCTGGGACTGAACGTCGGCTCAGGGAGTTTCGTGCTTCATCAGCAACGGCTGGTATGCCTCGATATCAACCGGGCTCTTCGTCCCACAGTTGTCGCATCCGCAATCCATCTACCCTTTCGGAGCTCAATCTTTGATTACGTTCTGTGCTTTGAGGTGCTGGAACACATCGACGACAGACAGGCGCTTCGAGAGATCGGACGCGTCCTCAAACCAGGAGGGAGATTCGTCGGGTCCTTCCCAAATCTTCTCAGACATCTCGTTGGCGTGAGGTACCTGCTCAGAACTAGATGGTCCTACATGGATCCGGGCCACAAGAGGGAATACGTGCTGGAGCAAGTTGTGCGATGCATGGCAGAGGCCGGTCTGGAGATCAGGAGACTGGGATGGATCAAATCGTCCCGGCTTCTCCTCAATTCCCTTGCAGAGTACTTCCTTGTTGAGGCAACTTCACGTGCTCCTTGATAGGCCTCCTCCGGAGGATCTAGGAACCGACGCTGGATTCCACAGAAGTCGGTTCTTTGCCATCGGTGTTCATCGATCAGACGATCAAGGAGAGCCATCCCCACTGTTGCGGCACCTGCTGAGAAACAGGTGCTACGGGAAGACCGCGGCCGCGATTTCCTAGCTCTCCCGATTCGGGTAGTTGACCCTGTATATCTTGACGCTCGTGTCGCCGTAGGCGCCGGACGAATAGGACTGATGTATGAGCTCGAAGTTCTTCTTCTCGGCGTCGGGCTGCGCAAAAAGCAGCTTGTAGATGGTCGTGTTCTGTCCCTTTGTGGTCAGGTCGGACCAAGATATGCCAGTGCTGTTCGCGTTCAACGTGTAGTAGCCGTCCGGGTAGTCCGTCACGTTGCCCACTATCTGGGCAAAGGCACCGACCAGCCAGAAGTCATGCTCGGGCACGATCACATACTGCACGTCATACCTTTCGAATATCTCAACTGCCTTGTCCTCCGGCGAAAGGTAGGCCAAGGCGGTGCTCTGTATCGCCTGGAAGTCGGTGGTCGAGCCGTCCGTGACGCATCTTCTCTTCGCGACGGAAGTGATCCAGTGGCCGTAGTCCCACCACGAGAGAAGGATCGAATCCACCGGCGTTTCCCTGTTCAGCCAGGTGAGGGCGTCATACCAACCCTGGCCAAGCAGGGCTCCCCTCCCCTGTACGAGCTCTGTCCCCATGAGGATGGACGGGGTCATCAGCAGCAGGAGCGAGAGCGCAACCAGGGGACTTCCGATCTTGGCGAGCCTGAGCTCCTTGCGAATCGCCTCCTTTGCATCTCGGGATCTGGACGCCCCAAGGTCTCGCAGGGATCGTTCCCTTGAGACCAGGGCCATCCACTCCGAGACTGCAACGGCGCTCAACACGCAAAGCGCCGGGGTGAGGAGCATAGTGCTCCTTATGGCAGACAGTCCCGCGTAGAAGCCCGAGCCAGCCCAAAGGACGAGGAAGATGCCTTCCAGCCGCCTCCCGTACAGGCAGAACCCGGCCCCGACCATGGCCAGGAAGGGGTAGAAGGTGTACCTCGAGAGCCAGTCGGTGAGCGTGGGCTTGGCATATTCCTGCACGGTGACGTGCATGCCGACCTCGGGCGTCTCGAAAGCGTTCAGGAGGGTCAGGAACTTCCGTGCCACCCTGAATTGCACTATTCCCAGGGCCGGTCCGTAAACGGGGAAGAGAGCCACACCTATGCCAAGGATGATGAACAGAACAACGGCCGTCCTCCTGCTGAGGAGGTGCATCCGCACGGTGGCTTTGACCAGCGCGCAGTACCCGGCCAGGCCGGCGATCGAGAGGGCATGGATCAAGACGAACGGATTGTCGATCCGCCAGTTGGGTATGCTTGCTGAGATAAGCAGCATGGAAATGCTCATCAACACTAGGCCGAGTATCGTGGGATCCGGAATCTCCTGAATCCGAAGCAG
>Ga0315307_1000806_pt1 | contig 13683 bp, 7 predicted proteins | sample TDP2_MG_FD_203079 | JGI IMG/M metagenome (GOLD analysis project Ga0315307, IMG submission 203079) | Freshwater sediment microbial communities from Lake Towuti, South Sulawesi, Indonesia - TDP2 | ecosystem: Environmental > Aquatic > Freshwater > Lake > Sediment | place: Indonesia: South Sulawesi... | reverse complement strand
GGCTCGGGGGTGAGGGTGGCGATTACCAACTCGTGCCTGACGGCCTCGCAGGCGACGGGGGAGTGCCCGGTAGCGGGGATGCTGGTATGGGCGGGGGTCCCAGTGGTCGTGGGGATGCAGACGCCGATACTGGACACGGCGGCGCAGTGCTTCGCGCGGGAGTTCTTCGGTAGCATGGGGCGGGGGAGGACGCCGGTGCAGGCGGTGGGGAGCGCGCGGGCTGCTCTGCAGGACGCGCACAACCCGAAGGCCCTCGGCGATGAGGGCTGGCGCCAGGTGCAGGCCTGGGAGTGGGCGATACCTGTGGTGTACGTGTCCCGCGATGGCCTGGGCGCGCTGGATGCCACGCTTGCGGCGGAGGGAGCGGGGAGCGCGGTGGTGCGGGATGAGGTGAGGGAGCGGCTGAGGGCAGAGCCGGGGGCGGGGCCCAACCTTCCGCAGAGGCCGGCGCAGTTCGTGGGCCGACGCCAAGAGTTGGTGGACACCGCGGACTCGCTGGCCCAGACAAAGGTGACGGTGCTTCACGGGGTGCGCGGGGTGGGGAAGACGACCCTGGCGCTGGAGGCGGCCAGCCGGGCCGCGCGGAGGTTCGAGCGGATCGTGTGGGTGAGGGCGCGGGTGGAGAGCCCGGCGGACGCGCTGAGCGAGGCCACTGCCGACCGGTTGACCGCGGGGGCGATGCTCGCGCCGGGAGAGCTGATCTCCCGCGCGGCGGCTGGGCTGGGCCTGCCTGAGGGCCTGCCTGAGAAGGAGGCGCTGGCGGCGATCAGCCGCGAGCTGAGCGAGAGGAGGACGCTGTTGGTCCTCGACAACCTCGACAGCTTCGCGGAGAAGGGCCAGTTCGCGCGGTCGCCAGTGCTGCGGGACCTGCTGGCCGCGGTGCCGGGTTCGAGCCGGGCGCTGCTGACCGTGGCGGGGGACCTCCCGCTGGGGAGACACATACACGTTGCCGGGCTGCCGCCGGAGATGGCGGCTCTGCTGGCGTACGTGTACGCGCGGGAGATGGGAGTGGACCTGTCGGGGGAGGAGGCGGGCCTGATCGGGGTGCGGACAGGCGGCCACCCGATGGCGATCCGCTTCGCGGTCGGGCTGGTGGGAAGATCGGCGACACGGGAGGAGGTGCTGGACGGCCTGCGGGGGATGCACGGGAGGACAGTGGACGAGGTGCTGGGGTATGTGATGGGGCGGGCGGTCGAGGAGGCGTCGGGGGACGCGAAGCTACTGTTCAAGCTGGCGAGCTACTTCCCGAGCCCGATCCTGCGGGAGGTGCTGGAGGCGGGAAGCCTGTGGGAGGACCGGGGGCGGTTCGAGAGGGCCTTAGCGGAGGCCGTGGACCTGAGGCTGCTGGAGGCAGTGGCCGAGGGCGAGTGGGTGCTCATGCAGGAGCTTCCGCGGGCGGAGGCGGGGCGGTTGCGGTTCGAGTTGCCAGAGGGGCCGGGGCACGGGAAGGCGATGGTGGAGTGGGCGCGAGCGCGGAAGTACGAGGGGCTGTTCTGCGATCTGGTGGCGGCATGGAGCCGCTACTGCCAGCAGCGGGGCCACCTGGCGGAGTGGGAGCCGCCGGGCAGGGAGGCGGTGAGGCTGGCGGAGGAGCTGGGTGACCGGAGGCGGGAGCGGATGGCGCGGAACGACCTGGGGGCGTGGTGCATCCGGACGGGGAACCCGGAGGAAGGACTGAAGCAGTTCGGGCGCTCCGCCGACCTCGCGCGGGAGGGCAATGACCTGGCGGCAGAGGCCGCGCCGTTGGGCAACATGGGGCTGATCTATGCGGACCAGGGGGAGCTGGAGCGGGCCCTGGAGTGCTACCGGAAGGCGTACGAGATCGCTGAGCGGCTCAACAACCCACAGACGATGGCCAGCCAGTTGGGCAACATGGGGCTGATCTATGCCCGACAGGGGGAGTTGGAGCGGGCCCTGGAGTGCCACCAGAAGGCCTCCGAGATCGCAGAGCGGCTGAACAACCCACAGACGATGGCCAGCCAGTTGGGCAACATGGGCAACGTCTATGCTCGCCAGGGGGAGCTGGAGCGGGCCCTGGAGTGCCACCAGAAGGCGTACGAGATAGATGTTCGGCTGGGCAACCCTCAGGGGCAGGCCCACGACCTGGGCAACATGGGGCTCATCTACATGAGGCAGGGGAAGCTGGCCGAGGCGAGGGGGCATCTGGAGCGGGCGCGGGGGCTCTATGAGAGGACCGGAGTGAAGGGGCAGGGGCCCGAGATGGTGGGGACGGCGCTGGAGAGGCTAGAGGTGCTGGAGAAGCTCCCGCCGGAGGTGGTGAGGAGGGTGTTGGAGGAGCTGGCGAAGGGGCAGACAGAGGGAGAGGGCCGGGCGAAGGGGGGTGGCTGAGGGCGTTAGGCTGAGAGGAATGCCTGACGTGGCGCGCATTTCGAAGGGAGGAGACCCGTTCGGCTGCGCTCAGGGCACGCTCCTCCTTCGGCCTACCCCCGCCCCGGGTGCAGGGATGGCGTATGGCATTCCGCTCACGTATCGCGGGCGGGGGGCGGGGGCAGGTCCCCATCGCCTCCAACCCCCTCTCACAGTCAAGGCCGCGGGCCGGCCGGGGCTTGCTCAGTTCGCGGGGCCTGTGGTGATGATAAGATCGGCGAGCGCCTCCTGGATGAGGGGCGCCTGAGAGAAGCCGTGGCCCCGGTGGCAGAAGAAGCCTTCCGCGTAGGCCACGGCCGCGATCTTGCCAGCGGCCTGATCCCATTCCCGCATCTGGTTGATGTACTGGTCCACTCCGTGGTGGCGGCGCAGCCACTCGCGCTGTGACACATGGCAGGCGAGCAGTCCGGCCTTCTCCTCCTCGACCGCGGAGATGTCCACATAGAAATGGGCCGGCGGGGTCGGGGTGCCGAGCCAGTCCACCATCCCCAGGGGGCCGTTGAAGTAGTAGAGCGGCACCACCCCTTTCGTGGTCGGCGGCAATGAGACCGCCGGCCCCACGGTGTAGTTGGGCATGGCGGCGCAGAAGACCGCGGCGCGCGCGATGGCGCTAGCCGCGTCGTGGTCCGGCATGTAGTCCACCGGGTAGTGGCTAATCACGCAGTCGGGCTCCAGCTTCCGCAGTAGCGCCACCGCGGCCGAACGCATCACGTCGTCATCGAAGATGCGCAGATCGTTGCCTCCCAGGCAGTGGAAGGTCCCGCCCAGGCGTGCGGCCGCGTTCTCCGCCTCCTGTCTGCGGCGCAGCGAGATCGCGTTCGGAGACTCCTCGGCCGTCCCGCAGTCCCCCGCCCCGGCGGCCGCGATGTGCACCTGCCAGCCGCGCTTGGCAAGCAGCAGCAGTGTCCCGCCGCACCGGAACTCGGCGTCATCCGGATGAGCGCACAGAGCAAGCACCGTCTTCGGCTGTGATGTCATCGGCCCCGGTCTCCGCAGGAAGCACCTCAACCGGCATCAGGTCCTCGGGCGCCCTGATGCCCGACCCGCAGCGGGATGGCGGTGACTTCGCCCCGGCGCACCCTTTCCCCTTGCCGGAAGGAGCCGGTGAGTCTGTCTCTGGTCGGAGGCGAGTACGAGGAGGAGTGACTTCGCCGCACAGGGAAGTCGCGGGCCTCAGCCTACAATGCGTCTCAGGAGGCGCGCCGTGAGGTCCTCTGTCCCGTCAGTGGATCAGCGCGCGGTCAACCTGCGGGATCTCAACCAGCACTTTGAGCTGCCGCGCTTCCGCAGCCTGAAGGAATGGGAGGCGCGCGCCTATGAGCTCCGGACCCACATCCTCGCGGTGAATGGCCTGCTGCCCGCGCCTCTGCGGCCGCCGCTTCGGGCGCAGGTGTTCGGCACGCTGGAACACCGGGATCACTCCGTCTCGAAGGTCTTCTTCCAGAGCCACGCAGGCTTCCTGGTGACTGGCAACCTGTTCGTTCCCAGGGGCAAGCCGGGGCCCTTCCCTGCGGTGCTCAATCCTCACGGCCACTGGAAGGAAGGCCGCTTTGCGAACAACGAACTGGGCACTGTGCTGGGCCGCGGGATCGGGTTTGCGCGGCAGGGCTATGTGGCCTTCTGCTATGACATGATCGGCTACAACGACTCGGCCCAGGTCGTGCACCGACACGAGAGCGATCGCCAGCGGCTGTGGGGCCTCAGCCACATGGCCCTGCAGCTCTTCAACAGCATCCGCGCGGTGGACTTCCTGGTATCTCTGCCATACGTGGATCGTGAGCGGATCGCCTGCACGGGAGAATCTGGCGGCGGCACGCAGACCTTCATGCTGATGGCAGTGGACGACCGGATCAAGGTGGCCGCGCCGGTCAACATGGTCTCCGCGCACATGCAGGGAGGCTGTGTCTGCGAGAACGCGCCCACATTGCGGCTGGAGACCACAAACCCCGAGATCGCGGCCCTGATGGCGCCGCGGCCGCTGCTGCTGGTCTCCTGCACCGGTGACTGGACCAAGAACACGCCCCAAGTCGAGTACCCGTTCGTCAAGAGCGTCTACGATCTCTACGGCGCGGGCGACCGGGTGGAGTGGGTCCGGTTCGAGGCGGACCACAACTACAACCTCGACAGCCGCAACGCGGTCTACCGGTTCTTCGGCAAGTGGCTGCTCCGGGAAGATGATCTCGACCGACTCCGCGAGCGCCCCTATCGGCTCGATGCAAAGAGCAAGTACCTGGTATTCGCCGACCGGCCGCGGCCGAGCTACGCGCCATCTGGCGAGCAGCTCCTCGCCAAGCTGATCGGGCAGCGCCGGAGGCAGATCGCCAGCATGTGGCCCAGGAGCAGACAGGAGCTGCGCGCGTTTCAGGAGCAGGTCGGGCCGGCAATGCGTCATCTGCTGATGGCGAGTGTGCCGGGCCCTGGCGAGGTGCGAGCCATCAGGCGCAGCACCAAGAGAGTGCAGCGGCTCTTAGTGGATGATCTGGTCCTGACGCGGCCATCGGCGGGCGACCGCGTGCCCGGCTATCTGGTCCGGCCGGCGAAGGGCCGAGGGCCCACTGCCACACTGGTGGTCTCTGACCAGGGAAGGAGCGCGCTCTTCGATCCGAGCGAGGGGCCGCGCGGGCCGGTCACGAAGCTGCTGGCCTCCGGCCGGACAGTGCTGGTGCTCGATTGCTGGGGGACTGGTGAGGCGGCCATCCCGGCGGAGCGGGAGGAGCGGGCCGGGAAGGTTGATCACTACCTGACCTACAACCGGTCAGATGACGCCAATCGCATCCAGGATATTCTGACCGGCCTGGGTTACCTGCGCGCCCTGCGCTCCATCAAGCGGGTTGATCTCATGGGGCTGGGCTACGCCGGCGGGTGGGCGCTGCTGGCGCGCGCTCAGGCGCCGTTCGTGGCCAGAACGATGGTGGATGTGGGGCCGTATCACCGAGCCCGGGACCAGGAGTTCGTGGAGCACTTACTCGTCCCGGGGCTGCGCGGCATCGGCGATCTGTGGACGGCCGTGGCCCTGATGGCCCCGGCCCGCCTGTGCCTGCTCCGCCTGCCCCCGGGCTTTGACACGGCCCCGGCGGAGCAGGTCTACGCAGCGGCCGGCAAGCCAGGACACCTCTGCCTCCACAGAAGTTCAACGGCCCGCGCTGCGGCTGCTCTGACGCGCCGCGCATCGCACGCGGCTTAGAATCCCTAACGGAACCAGGCCGCAAGCTGTATCAGAGCCAACCTGGCGGCTCTCAGCCACGTCGGGAGGAGTTCTGATACAGCCTCTTAGCGCCTCTTGCGGTTGCCCGAGCTCTGGATGGCTCGGGCCGACTCGATCACCGCGTTGGCGAGGTACTCGAGTTGGCCCGGAGTGAGGCCATAGACGGGCAGGTGGGTGAAGCGGCGGGTGAAGGCCTCCTCGGCCACCGGGCAGGAGCGCTGCATCGCCCTGGTGTCATAGCCCAGCTCACGCAGGGCGCGGAACTTGTAGAGGGGCGCGAAGTGCGGAATCTGAACCACGCCTCTGGCGGTAAGCCCTTGCTTGAGATCCTGGATATCGCCACCCAGCTTGCTGGGGTCCACCTGCAGGAGGTAGAGGTGATAGGTGCTTTTCACCTCACGGGAGTCGAGCTGCTGCGGGATCAACCCCTCGACCTTGCGGAAGCGTGAGGTCAGATACCTGGCGGCCGCCCGGCGGGCCGCGATGATCTGCTTCAGACGGCGCAACTGCACTCGCAGCCCAAGGGCCTGGATTTCCGTGGCCGGGCACATGCGCCCTGGGAAGTAGCCGCCCTTCCCCTTCAGCGCGACCACGTCGTACAGCCAGTTCTTGATCCTGCGCGAGCCGTCGAACCCGATGAACCGCGCCTTCGCCAGGCCGGCGCCATAGGGCAAGTTGGTCACCAGCATCCCGCCTTCGCCCAGCGAAGTGACGTTCTTCACCTCGTGGAAGCTGAACGCCCCGAAGTGACCGATGGTGCCGATCATGCGGCCCTTATAGGAGGCGCCAAAGGCGTGGGCCGCGTCCTCGATCACCATGGCCCCGCATTGCCTGGCGAGCGACATGATCGGCTCCATGTCCACCGGGTGGCCGCCGAGGTGCACGGGGACGATGGCCTTCGTCCTCTTGCTGATCTTCCTCGCCACATCCTTCGGGTCCAGATTGAGCGTCCGCGGGTCAACGTCGGCGAGCACCACCCTGGCTCCCACCGAGAGCGGATAGGTGATCGTGGCGAAGAAGGTGATGGCCGGCACGATCACCTCATCTCCCGGCCCCACTCCAGCGAAGGCGTAGGCGATCTCGCTGGCCGCGGTCCAGCTCGTGGTGAACAGCGCGTGCTTCGCGCCGAGCAGCTTCGCCACTTCCCTCTCGAGCTGTTGGACCTGGCGACCGGTGGTCAGCTTGGTCGCAGGTGTGCTTGCCGCCGCCAGCTTGGTGAGCGCGGCTTGCGCGTGAGCGAGAGCGCGATCGTAGGCGGCGCGGTCCTCACCAGGCGCGAGGAGGAACTTCACCAGCTCGACCACATCATCTCCTCCATAGGGCTCACCCACCGCGGGCCAGGGCACGGCCGCGGTCCCCGTGGCATACCTGAAATCACCTGCCATGACCGGCCTCCTTGCCGGACAACCTTCCGGCCGGTTGAGCTACCAGTCGGCCACCGACCCATCATCGTGTCTGAAGATGGGACGATCCCACCCACGGTAGGGCCGGGCGGCCAGCTTCTCCCAGTCTACCTCGATCCCCCAGCCGGGCTCGTCCGGGGGAACGCAGTGGCCATGGTGCATCTCGATCGGCTCGCGCAGCGTGGTCTCACCGAGATCACCGAACTCTTGGATGAGGAAGTTGGGTGTGCACATATCCAGGTGCAAACACACTGCAAGCAGAACCGCCCCGTAGGGGGCATGGGGGGCCACGGAGACATAGTAGGCCTCCGCCATCGCCGCGATCTTCTTTGCCTCGAGAATCCCGCCGCAGACTGACGGGTCGGGCTGCAAGACCGCGGCGGCCTGCCTCTCCAGCACCTCGCGGAACGCGAACCTCGTGAACAGCCGCTCTCCCGTGGCGATCGGTGTGTGCAGGGCCCGCGCCACCCGCGCCAGGGCGTCCACATTCCCTGGCAGGCAGGGCTCCTCGAGGAAGAAGGGACGGTAAGGCGCCAGTTCCTCACCGATCAGGATGGCCATCGCCGGGCTGAGCCGGCCGTGCATGTCCACCAGCACGTCTGCACCATCCCCGGCCACCTCCCGCGCCGCCTTCATGAGCGCGCCCGCGCGCGCGACAATCCGGGGGCTGTCCAGGTTCTTCACCTGCTCGGTTGGGCAGAACTTGACTGCGGTCAGCCCACGTTGGAGCGCCTGCTCGCAGCTCCGCTTGATGGCGTCGGGCGTCCCGCCGCCGATGTGGCCGTACATCCTCACCCGCTCTCGACAGGCCCCGCCCAGGAGCTGGTAGACGGGCAGGCCCACCGACTTGCCGAAGATGTCCCACATCGCCTGCTCGCAGCCGCTGATGGCGGCGTTGAGCACCGGCCCACCCCGCCAGAATGCATCCCGGTACATCGCCTGCCAGTGATGCTCGATCTGGCAGGGGTCTTTCCCCACCAGGTAGCGCGCTAGCTCCTTCACCTGTGCGGCCGCCACCGGGCCCACATCTGGCAAGCACTCGCCGACTCCCGTGAGGCCCGCGTCAGTCTCTATCCGCACCAGCGCGGGGACGTGCTCGGTCAGCACAGCTTCGACACGGGTGATCTTCATGGCCTACTCCCGCATCTTCCGCGTTGGGCCTCGTGCCACGGCGCTTCGTCGGCTCTGCCGTCCGGCCCTATCTACGCCGGGCCAGCCGCGCCTCCCTTTGCTTGGCGTTAGGAGCCCGGCCTTGGTCACTCCTCGCGACGAAGCGGCGAGCAGGAGTAGAGGATAGCCGCGACCAGGCAGAGAATGCACCCGAGCGGGGGCAGGTGGGCGATCACGGTCCCGGCCCGCACGCCCCTGGACATACCAAAGGATGGCCGCGAAGATGCTGCTCGATGCCAGACCGCGCGTGGTCCCGCCTCTGGACAAGCGGTTCAGACCTGGTGTGCTCGTCAACCGAGCGTTCCGCGAGGTGGTAGACTCCTCCGGACAGGGAGTCCCCCTAGTGGTTGGTATTGAGAGGGGCGATGGCTCGGTCTCGGTGTTCGAGACGAAAGCTCTCCCGGCCGGGCATAGGCTGGCGGAGCAGAACCTGGAGTACGCCGAACGGCTGGTGAAGACCCTCCTCTGGCAGCGGGGCGGCTGCAAGATCATCGTGGGCGGGCCTAGGGAGATCGGGGAGCACATCCAGAAGGTCTACTCGCCGCAGGGGGAGCGGGCCTTCGATGTGGACCTGATGTCTGGTGTCTACGAGAAGCCCTTCGTCGTGCAGGTGACCGAGGCCGGGGAAGTGCCGCCCCCGCGGGAGGAGTCAGTGGCGCTCGGCCGGCATCTGGACGGCTACCGAGTCGGGTTCGACCTTGGCGCGAGTGACCGGAAGGTAAGCGCGGTGGTTGACGGAGAGGCCATCTTCAGCGAAGAGGTCGTCTGGGATCCGCGCAACCAGAGCGACCCGGCCTACCACTACCACGAGATCATGTCGGGCCTGCATCGCGCCGCGGCCCGGATGCCCCGGGTGGACGCAATCGGGGGAAGCGCGGCCGGCATCTACATCAACAACCGAGCGATGGTGGCCTCGCTCTTCCGGGGCATACCCCGCGAGCTGTTCGATCAGAAGGTTAAGAACCTGTTCCTGGAGATGGGCAAGCAGTGGGCCGTGCCCTTCGAGGTGGTGAACGACGGCGAAGTGACTGCGCTGGCCGGTTCCATGGCGCTCAACGTGAACTCGGTGCTCGGCATCGCCCTAGGATCGAGCGAGGCCGGCGGATACGTTGATCAGCAGGGCAACATCACCAGGTGGCTCAATGAGCTGGCCTTCGTCCCAGTGGACTTCCGCTCAGATGCGCCGGTGGATGAGTGGTCGGGTGATCGCGGGTGCGGCGCCCTCTACTTCTCCCAGCAAGCGGTCGTCCGGCTGGCCCCGGCCGCGGGCATCAGGCTCGACGAGGGCCTGAGCCCCGCCGAGGCCCTGAAGTCCGTGCAGGACCTGATGGCGAAGAACGGCGGCCGGGCGCGGACCATCTTCGAGACCATTGGCTGCTATCTGGGGTATGGTGTCGCCTACTATGCGGACATATACGACCTGAGCCATGTGCTGATACTCGGACGGGTGACATCGGGGGAAAGTGGCACCATCATCCTCCGGATGGCCCAGGAAGTGCTGAAGGAGGAGTTCCCTGACCTGGCGACGCGGGTCTCCATCCACCTGCCCGATGAGTCGAGCCGGAGGGTCGGACAGGCGGTTGCGGCGGCCAGCCTGCCAGTGATTGGCTGAGCTCGCGGGCACGGCTGACAGGCCGGGGCCTTCCGCCAGGCACGGATGTCTACGCCGGGATGCCGTGCGCGCGGAGGACCTCTGCGTTGATCTCGACGCCGAGCCCAGGCCCTTCGGGGACTAGCAGGCACCCCTTCTCCACTTCCAGCACCGGCTCAGTGAAGAGTGTGTCGCGGAGTGGATGGCGCTCGATGTTGTACTCCTGCGAGTAGCGGCAGCAGGGGGTGCTGGCGGCGAAGTGCAGATTGGCGACCGTGCCCAGCGGTTGGGTCTGGTGGGGAGTGCAGACCGCGCCGAAGGCCTCCGCCAACGCCGCAACCTTCTTGCAGACTGAGAACCCGCCGGCCTTGATCACATCTGGCTGGACAATGTCCACCGCCTCCTTCTCCAGCATCTCCCTGAACCGCCTCAGTTCCCAGTCCTGCTCGCCGCCGGCCACCGGCAGGTCCAGCGCCTGGGCTACCTTCGCGGTCGAGTCCAGATCCCAGTATGGACACGGCTCCTCGAAGTGGAACACCTGGCAGCGCTCCAGTTCGCGCCCCAACTGGATGGCGCGGGGCGCGGAGTAGCAGCTATTGCCATCTACCATGATCTCGATTCCGTCGCCCAGCGCGGCCCGCACCTCCCTCACTAGCTCGAGTGACCGGCCGGGCCAGGCGTCTTGGTCGAAGCCGAAGACGCTCCCGACTCTCACCTTCACCGCGGTGAACCCGTGCTTCTCCACCAGGGCGGTGAGCCGCTTCGCCTCCTCGAGCGGCTTGATCTCCCGGCTCATGCTCGAGGCGTACATGCGGATCTGCTTGCGGTAGGCACCGCCCAGCAGCTTGTAGATGGGCTGGCCGAGCGCCTTGCCCATGATGTCCCACAGCGCGATCTCGATGCCACTAGCGGCCATCGCCATGCTCTGGCCGGCCACCTTGTAAGTGTGGAGGAACATCCTCTCGACGATCGCCTCGATATCGAAGGGGTCGAGGCCTACGACCAGGGGCCCCAGCGCATGCTCCAGGTGCACCAACACCAGCCGATTGTTCATCGGGCTGCACTCCCCCCAGCCGGTGAGCCCTTCATCGGTGTGCACCCGGACCAGCAGGTTCCACTCCAGCAAGATCGGCTCGACGCGGGTGATCTTCATACTCGCTCCTCAAGCTCGCGTTGGCCTGGTCGTTTCCACAGATTCCCTTGTATCAGGGTAAGACCCCTGATGCAAGAGAATCTCTCAGAACGGCGCCAGACGCTCTCCTGGGGAGTCTCTTGAACCATGGTCTCTCACCATGATTCACGAGACTCTGTAGGTGACGGCGCTGCGTTCCTGTGATCCCAGACCGCGCCCCGGCAGCCCGCAGGAATCGGTCCCCCGGTCGCAGAAGCGACTCGCCACCAGACTGAGCCTGGTCTGTCGTGGAGTCAGGTCCGATAGGCGAGCAGAGACCAGTTGGGGAACGCATTAGCCTCCGGGCACTCTTGCTCGCCTTTGCGTTGCTTGCAGTCATCGCTCCAGCAGCCTTCTACGGCGAACTGGTCTTCGGCACCACTTACATGTTCGCCTCCGGGGTGCCGGCGATGGCCCCGCTGGTCATCCTCTTCCTGCTCACCGCGCTGAACCCGGCCGTCACCCGGCTAGGTCTTCCAGGCCTCGCCCGCCGGGAGATCCTCACCATCTACGGCATCGTCCTGGTGGGCGGGCCGCTGGTGACCCATGGCATCCTCGCCTGGATGCTGCCTTACCAGATCATCCAGCAGTACCTTGCCAGGGCGATCCGCCAGTGGCAGACTAGCTACTTCGCCTATGTGCCCCATTGGGCCGGCCCCACGGACCTGGTGGCGGTGGAGAACTACTTCCAGGGCCAGGCCTCAGTGCCGTGGTCGCTGTGGACCGTGCCGCTGATCGCCTGGTCGCTCTTCCTGATCGCGCTCTTCCTCTCGACCGTGTTCCTGGTGGCCCTCTTTCGGCGGCAGTGGATCACCCACGAGCGTCTCGCCTTCCCCCTGGCACAGGTGCCGCTCGAGACGGTGCAGGAGTCGGGCGCCGGGCCGGGCTGTCCCGCGCGCCTCCCCCGCGCCTATCCCTTCTGGATCGGGTTCTGCATCCCGGTGACCATCGGCCTAGTGAACGGCCTGGCGGCCTATATCCCGGCGATGCCCGCCATCCCCACCTACAAGATGCTGATGGCCCGACAGGTCACAGGCCCCCTTGCGGGCCTGGGCCAGATTGACCTGTACATTGACTTCTCGATGATCGCGCTGGCCTTCCTGATCCCCAAGGAGCTGTCCTTCTCCTGTTGGCTCTTCTGGTTCATCCGCGTGGGGTTGACGGTCGCGGCCATCGCGGCCGGAGCGACTCCCGAGTCTCCCGAGGGATGGTACAGCAGCACATTCCCCGCGCCCTACTACCAGGGAGGGGGCGCGGTGCTTGCGCTCGGGGTGTGGGCGCTGTGGACGGGGCGCAGGCACCTAGCGCGCAGCTTCCGGCTGGCCTTCTCGCGCCGGCCCGGGCCGCTCGACGTAGACGAGCCAGTCTCTTCTCGCTGGACGCTGATCGGGTTCGGGCTCTCATTCGGCTTCCTGCTCTACTTCTGCTGGCTGGCCGGGGCGCGAGTGATTGTGGGCCTGGTGCTGGTGGGGATCGTGGTGGCCTACTACGTGATGTGGGCGAGGATGCGGGCCGAGACGGGGCTGGGCTTCCTGCCATTCCCACTGGGCGCGGAAGACTTCATCCTGGTGCCGTTCGGCAGCTCAGTGCTTCGCCCCAGCGAAGCGGTGGTGCTGATCGGCCTGCGGTGGACCTACTTCCCCGGCTTCGGCGAGTCGTTCGAGGTCTGCACGGGCAATGCCCTGGAGTCGCTGAAGATCGCCGACTCGGCGCGCATCCCGGCCCGGCCACTCTTCGGGGCGATGCTAGCGGGCTTCGTGCTCTCCGTCTTGGTCGGGGTCTATGTGGTGTTGACCGGCATGTACCACTACGGCTTCTTCAACATCCGGGCTTCCACCTCCGGCTGGCTGGGCTCGCAGTTGCGCTACGTCGGCGAGCGCATCTATGGGCTGATCATGGACCCGACCAAGTTCGACCTCAACGGCACCGTTGGCATCGCGGCCGGCGCGGCGATGGCGATCTTGCTGGGGGTGATGCGGCTGCGGTTCTGGTGGTGGCCGCTGCACCCCATCGGCTATCTGGCGGCCAACTGCTGGGGGATGCACTGGTACTGGATTGGGCTGTTCATCGGCTGGCTGTGGAAGACCTTGACCATCCGCTACGGCGGCCTGCGGCTCTACCGGCGCACTGTGCCCATGGCTATCGGCCTGCTGGTGGGCGACATGGTGAGCTCCGGCCTCTGGGTGACCATCAACTCGGTTGTGCGCGCCTACCAGTAGGCCGCGACGACGCGCCGGCCGCTCAGCCGGAGCCTGGCGCGCTGCGGACGTTCGCCCCATGAAGTGACATTGGGAGAACGTCGTCAGAACTCCGGCGGCTCGCCGCCCGACTCCTGGATCATGCGCCGCATCGCCGGCGGGATCTCCGGCTTCGCGGTGCCCGCAGTGCACCTATCCAAGTTCTCGACCACGGAGCGCAGGTAGGTGAACGGCAGAGTCACGAACAGCTCGTGCTCCGACATCCGCTCGCTTCTGCGCGCGGTGACATCGCCGAAGCTGACGTTCACCTTGCTCGTGATCAGCGGGTAGGTGACCACGGCGCGGCAGAGCGAGCCGCTCGGATCGCACTCCATCGGCACTCCAGTCTCATAGACGGCCAGGTTCACCAGTCGGGCTGCCTGCCAGGCGTTGACCACGAAGACCGCGATGTCGGGCCGGAACTGCGCCTTGCCCAATGGTGAGAAGACCACATGGTCGGCCATCCCGAGGGGCGGCTGGGCAGGGGTGAGGGCGGTCATGCGCCGGATCGCCACGCA
>Ga0315307_1000805_pt1 | contig 13686 bp, 12 predicted proteins | sample TDP2_MG_FD_203079 | JGI IMG/M metagenome (GOLD analysis project Ga0315307, IMG submission 203079) | Freshwater sediment microbial communities from Lake Towuti, South Sulawesi, Indonesia - TDP2 | ecosystem: Environmental > Aquatic > Freshwater > Lake > Sediment | place: Indonesia: South Sulawesi... | reverse complement strand
ATACTTTCCCAGGAATTGTTTATCTCTACCTTTCCCGATTTCAAAATAAACCCATCAGGAATAGGCGCCAACTCGGAGGATAACTTCAGTTTACCCTTTTTGCCGACTTTCTCCAACTCAGCATTTACACTATTAATCAACCGCTCGTCGATTCTCTTCCTGTCCTTCTCGCCAACAACTACCAGCTCTTCACCACTCTGGCAACTCTCGAGCATAATTCTTTTTACCAAATCTCGATAATCTCTGCCGTTTAAATTCCTTATTCTCTTCTCTGCTTCCAAGTAAAGCTCTCTCAAAATTCTTTGCTTCTCCCCGAGTATGCGCTTGCGTGACTCTAAAGAGGCCATAGTCACGATTCTTTCCTTGGCCTTCCGTGCATTATCCTCCCCTTCCCTGGTGAGTTCTTGAACTACCTTTTCTGCCTCTCGTCTACCTTCTTCAATTATCTGGGAAGCCCGTAACTTTGCTTCGTCGAGAACTTTTCTTATCTCCTGTTCACTATCCTGGATAATCTTTTCAAGAATTTTTTCCAGAGACATAGGCTTTCCTTAGGAGGGTCTATGGGAGCCCACCATTATCTACTGTTAATGGATGGCGTTCAGCTTCCCAGGCGGATACCTGTAAGGAGAAAGAAAGAGGCTACCAGACCCAGAAGTGCGTATGTTTCCACCACAGCCCCATAAATTAACGCTCTCATTTCTGCCCCCGGCTGTTTTGCCGCCACCCCTATTCCCGCAGCACAAACCTTTCCCTGGTGGATAGCCGAAATGCACCCGGAAAGAGCGATTGGCATACAGGCGCCAAAGATTTGCAGACCCTGAAATAAAGTAATGGCAGGAATCTGCCCAGTAAGAAGGCCCAATTTGACAATGACTAAAAACCCAATAACGAAACCATAAAATCCTTGAGTCCCTGGAAGTGCTACCAGTAGAAACATCCTGCCAAATTTTTCTGGACTCTCGGATAGTACGCCGTTTGCTGCCGAACCAGCCAGCCCTACACCTATGCTGGAACCAATGCCAGCCATAAATACTGCCACAGCACCACCAAGAATGGCAATCACCAATCCTTCCATGTTAACCCCCTTATCACAATATAGATTTCAAATTACAAATTTCCAATTTCAAATTAGGGGACAAAACCATGCTATTTAGCAATTAACGAACTACCTGATTATTGTATACCTTCTCTCCTCGGCAAAAGGTTTGAAGACTTTACCTCCCCCTTCAAAAAACTTCATAAAAAACTCCAAATACTGTAACCTGGAAGTATGAACGTATCCTCCAAAAGCATTTATAGCCATGTTAAATAGATGTGCCAGGGCAAAGACGACAATTGCTAAGAGAAGTCCAACATAGGGAATCTTCGAAATGAGACCTAATATTTCATTAATTGCAAAAGCTAAGAGACATGAAGTTAAGCCCAATGCGAAAAGTCTCAGATAAGAAAGTATATCGGCTAAGGAATTGCCTGCTACCACCCCGTACCAGCCAAACAAGCACCAGAAGAGCTTGAACAACACTCCCCTGTTTGTAGTCCACTGATAATAAAAGATTGCCAGGGTGCTAAGAAAAAATAGTCCCACACTGATTATTATTAGAATAGGTTTAGGAGGTAAAACCTTGAACAGGTAGATGGCTACCATGAGGGGAAGTGAAAACTGGATTCCCAAAGCAGGCATTTCTCTAAACATAGCGTTCTGCCAGTCTTTCTCCTTTATCTCTCTCAATAATCTTATGGTGACTCCCGTCGAGACCTGGATAAAGCCCAGAGCTATTGCCAATACTAAGAAAAAGAGTGGATTTTTTACGGGGTCAAAAGCAACAACTCCTTCCTTGATACTTTTCAGGAAGTTGAAACCCTCTGGCAAACTGTCAATTATGTTGCCAAACCAGCCACCAGTAGCTGCTCCCCAAAAAATAGAAGCGAAGCCCCCGTACCTAATTAGCCGGAAAAAACGCCTGCCCGTCGGTCCCATCTTCAGTTTCTTCAAAGCAAGCCAGGAAAGGATAACCAGAACTATACCATATCCTGCATCAGTAACACAGAGACCGAAGAAGAGTGCAAAGAATAGTGCCAGATAGGGGGTGGGATCAATGCCACCATATGCGGGCCGACCAAAAAGGTCTGTAACAACTTCAAAGGGCTGAACTACTCTACTATTTTCCAGAACCACAGGCACTTTTTCGCCCTTCCGGGGAGGAGAGATTGTTATTTCTATCTCAGGATACTTCTCTTCCAGGGTCTCTTTTATCCGGCCCACCTTACTCTCCTGAATCCAGCCGGAAAGTATGAAGGACCCACTTGTTCGGGCCAAGAGATTTCCCACTTCTTCCTTCTTCTGTAGATTGTAATAATGGTCATATAAAACCATAAGCTGGCCCTTGTGACGCAAAAGAGAAGAGGCTTCTCTCTTCAATTCTTCCTCCCTGTTAACCGTTTCCCCCATTTCCCTCTCAATCTGGACAAGAAATTCCCCGGGCGAGAGGTTCCCTTCAGGCAAAAGACTTTCCTGAAATTCATACTTCTTTAGAAGAGGGGCCATGGCCTCCTTCTCTTCTTTTAGAAAAACAAGCACCATATATACTGAAGTCTTGTCTCTTCCCACTTCACACCAGTAACTTCTTGATGAACTCTTCTCCAGTTCACCCAGGAGCTTTTGGTAACTTTTCACCGGGACGATTCCCGGAACCACGCGAGTCTTATTTGTATCTGCAAGGTCGGACAAATTTACCGATAAATCTCTCCAGGGCATTAAGGTGGTTTTTTCTTCATCGAGTCTCTTCCTTTCGACCTCTAATTTGTGAAATCCTTCCTCCAGATTCCTACATTGGGAGTAGACTTCATGTAATCTAAAATTCTCCAAAATGCCGCCCAATTCAGCTCGACCGAGTACTAACTTTTCTTGAGTTAAGCCTTCGAGAAATATGGACTTTCCCTCGATGTCGGCAAGAAATTCGAGGAGGTATTGAACTTTCCTCAAACTATCTTCGAATGCGCTACCTTCCCTCGACTCCACAAAATAGTCCTCGGCCAGTTCTTCTCTGAGGTCATTGATTTCCACAACTCCCCATTTTTGCAGAAGTTCGGTTACACCCTCCCGTACCGACTTATGTCCTATTATCTGAATCTTTTTAATCTTAGAAATTGCCATTCTATTTCAGTTGAATTCCAATCTCCCGAAGTATTCGACTCAGTGCCCTATTGAGAACAGGCTTCACTTTCTCCTTCAGCTCTTCTATTTCTTTTCTTTCTCTGTCCTTGATTTTCTTACTCTCTATTCGAGCATTCTCCTCGGCTCGAGTAGCCAGTTCTTCCATGGCCTTCGATGTCTTTTCCCTCACTTGAGCGATTAGTTCTTTCTTTTTCTTCAAGGCACCCTGCACTATAGCCTCTGCATCATGATGCGCCTGGTCTACTTTCTGTTGACAATCTCTCTCCACTTCTTTTATCTTGTCGATTGCAGGACTGACCATTTCTGTCTAACCCCAAATCAAAAAGACCCCATCTTTGGGGACCAGGGAGTTATCACGCTAAAAAATTTAGCAAGATATGAATTTTATAGTAGAATATAACAAAATGGCCTCTAAAGTCAAGAATTTTCTTGACATTGAGCAGTTTTTTTAGTATAAAACAGGTACGATCACAGCAAAAAATGGAGAAGATGGATTGATTCAGCAGACTTTAGTCCTAATAAAACCCGATGGCTTGAAGAAGTCGCTCACCGGGAATATTCTTACTCGCCTCTCGGAAACAAAGCTGGAGATTGCTGCAGCCAAGATTGTCCGGGTAAGCCAAGAGCTGGCTGAAGAACATTATTGCCACATGAAAGGCAAGCCATTTTTTGAAGAACTTATCAAATATATCCGTGGAGAGCTGCACGAAAGGCGAAAAGTTCTGGCTATGGTCTATCATGGAGAAGACGCAATAAGAAAGGTTAGAGAGATTGCTGGTGCCACCAATCCTGAAGAGGCGGATCCTGTCTCCATAAGGGGTGCATATGGACGCATCACCAGAAGCGGGCTCTATGAAAATGTAATTCATACTTCCACTAATGAAGCCGAAGCTGAGAGGGAAATAAAGCTGTGGTTTGAGCCGGATGAAATAATATACGAACTATATCCTATTGAAGAGGTAAATCTGAAGAAGATTAAGAAGAAGGTCTGGAAGAAGTAAACTTAAGAAAGGAAGATATTTGGCTAAGAATAAGATTTACATTATTGACGTAACCAATAGAGACGGTGTCCAGACTGCCAGGCTCGGTTTGGCTAAGTTAGAGAAGACAATGATCAATATCTATCTCAATGAGATGGGCATTTATCAGAGCGAGTTTGGATTCCCTGTAACTAACCACGAGACCAATTATCTTAGTGCCAATCTGGAACTGGCGCAAATGGGGGTTCTCAAACCAATCATTCTTTCCGGCTGGATCAGAGCAATCAAGGAAGATGTGGAAGAGGCCACTCGACTAACCAAGGTAAAACATCTAAATCTCTCTATCTCAACTTCCGAGCAGATGATCCGGGGCAAATTCGAAGGGAAGAAGGGTAAGGAAGACATTATTAACAGTATGACCGAAGCTTGTGATACTGCTAGAGAAAAGGGAATTGAAACTTTTGGAGTAAATGCCGAAGATGCCTCCCGCACGGATGACGAATATTTGATTAGGTTTGCTCAGGCAGCAAAGGAACACGGTGCTTGTCGCATTCGCTACTGTGACACATTAGGTTATGATGACCCCTTTACTATATACGAAAGGGTCAAGCTCTTAGCCAAAGAGGTTGCATTGCCGGTCGAACTACATTGCCATAACGACCTGGGAATGGCAGTAGCCTGCTCGGTGGCCGGCGCCAAAGGTGCAATCGACGGAGGAGCCGACGCCTATATCAATACTACCGTCAACGGAATGGGCGAAAGGTGTGGGAATGCTGACCTTATCTCTGTAATCTTGGCTATTAAGAAATCGAAGGCCTACGAAAATAGATACATCCTGCACGAGACAGTTAAGCTCACGTCTGCCTGGAAGATTGCTAAATATGCCTCATATGCCTTTGGTGTCCCTATTCCGATCAACCAGCCAGCAGTAGGCGCAAATGCCTTTGCTCACGAGTCAGGCATACATGCTAATGGCGCACTAAAGGACCGAAGAAACTATGAACTTTATGACTTCGAAGAACTGGGACGGGGTGAGCCGGAACTAATAGAAACCGGGAGACAGATTACTGCCGGGGAATATAGTGGAATCAAAGGATTCAGGAATGTATATGGAAAATTGGAGATAGAATTTAAGGATGACGCGGAAGCAAGAAGAATCCTGGAACTTGTCCGTTATGCCAATGTCCACACCCAGAAGCCTCTCACCGATGGGGAGCTTCGCTTTATAGCCAAATACCCTGAACAAGCTAAGAAAATATTGACCGTTACACCTCAAATATGAACATCTGCTCGAATGGGAATTCCTGGAATAAAGGCAGGCGAAATAGTGAAGGCCTGCCAGAGCTTTTCATCTTTTATCTTCTACCCTTTTTAGCCTCTGTTTCTGCTCTTCCAGTACTTTAAATAGTATGTTTGGCGTACCAGTAACTTTCCTCTTATAAATATTTAACATTCTATCAATCTTGGCCAGGTTTTCTTTTACCCTCAAAGCAAACTGTCTATTGTAGCTTTCCTCAGAGTAATCCTTATTAACAATCTCCCTAAATAATCTTTTGAGGTCTTGATACTTTGGTATTAGACCGGTAGGAGTTTCTACTGCTTGAACTTCCTTATGCACACGTAGGTCCATCCACTTAAACCAGACCTTCTTATCAGACTTGCTGTTCAAAAACTTTCCATTCGAATCCTTAAGAAAATAGTTTACAGAAAAGACAGTCGGGCATCTTCTTAATCCCTTACCAAAGTCCAGATTATTCTGTATGTACCTGCCTATAGGTATGGAGAGAAAATCTAAGTTGGACATGGGATTATATCTTCTCACCCCTACTCTACCTAAGGCTGCAGCCGTTGTTTCTGACTCGAGACAGGCACCTTTGGTTATTATACCGTGTACCCAGTCAAAGGACTCTTCCACAGGCACCCACGTATCTGAGTCCCTGCCTCCATACACGATACCTTCTATGACCACTCCTTCGGGATTATCAATTTCCGGGTCCATGTTCTTTAGCAGGCTCATTTCCAGAGTGAACCGAGCATTAGGATGTGATGGTTTTATCTCATTTCCTCGAGCATCTTTTTTTCCTGGCCTCCATTCGCCCGAGTAGTTAACTCCCCGCCGGGGAAGTTCTCCATCCTTGCCAATCCAGTATGTCCGACCTCCCTCAGTAACAAGAACATTGGAGAATATGGTCTCGCCCGGACTATGTAATGCTTCCCATATTAAAGGGTCATCTACTGAATTCACGTCTCTGATTATTCCAAATACTCCTTTTTCCACATTGACTGCACGGACTAAACCATCTTTCTTTTTGAGATATGCTATGTCATCGCCTACTATGGTCTCATTTTCCAACATTGCCGTAGCCGTTTTACCACAAAGGGAAGGAAAAGCGCCAGCAAAATAGGTAACCCTGTTGTTAGGTCCGTGCACTCCCATAATAAACATATGCTCTGTTAACCAGCCTTCTTTTGACGCCAGGTTTATTGCCAGTCGAATGGCCAGCTTCTTTAGCCCTATTGTGTTGCCCCCATACTGGGTATTCATACTATATACGACGTTCTCTTCAGTATCAATGTATATCCTCCGCTTATCAATGCTCTTGCTCACATTGTTTTCCAGCTCCCCTTGTGAATGTAGGAACTTGAAGAACCTATCAGAGTTGCCCAATCTCACAAACTGTTCATAGCCTGTTCTATAAAGAAGATGCTCGTTATGGGCGACATAGCTGGAATCAGTAAGCTGTATACAGGGTATGGAGAAGTCAGAACCGCAAGGGCCCAGACAGAAGAAGAGTACATACAACTTATGCCCTTTCATAATATCCTTAAGAATAGTATTAATCTCCTTAATACCCTCCTTTTTATCAATTGAATTTAACTTTGGACCTAAATTGACACCTTCGGGTAAAAGGAATTTGGTATTCTCTCTGTCTCTTGCTTGGTCATAATATCCGTCGAAGTGAAAAGTATGTCCAGGAATAGCAAGCATATTCTCTTCGCCGGTTCTTATTGCTTCCTGCCTGATATATTGTCTGTCTTCCTGGGAATCAGTGCAGACGAAAACAGTGTCGGGATTACAGAGTTCTATGTACTTGGCAATGAAATCAAGGACTTTTGCATCGTTTATCCTAGTAAGTTTATTAAAGTCCTGTTCACTTAATCTAGTCTTAAGTAACCTTATTGTATCCATTGGAATCATAATTATCAGGGCATCCTAACCACATCACCACGCTGGAAGCCCGCCCCTTCTAAGATTGTAGCCACAGCAAACTTCTCCTCAGCTTTCCTTATTTCAATCTTTCCTCCATAGGTCTCTTCAGCCCCGAGGCTGAGCCCTGTCTCAGGGTCTATCAATTCCTCGCCAATTCTGTAGACCTGAAAGACCTCTCCTTTTTTGATTCCTGCGTTCGCTCCGGCATTAATATAAACGTCGCCAGCGCTCACCTTCACTATCTTAGCCTGCCAGGGAACTGCTTCCATTCTTTCCACAATTCTACCTACAATCTTCTCTATACATTCACGAGTTGCTTTGCCCAAAGGAGTCTTGGTCGTGAAGCCACCGCCAAGGATGTTGCCGCTCTTAAGGACCCCAGCCAAAGCCACGCCAACAGAACTGGCCTTAGCCTCCTCACTTGTCGCTTCCAGAATTACCCCGGTCGTCGCATCATACATGCGGAGATCACAGGCAATGTGAGCGCTGGTCGTTGTAAGGCCGGCTCCGGCTTTCTTTTTCAAGAGAACTCCCCCAACTGCTCCCCGCACCACTTTCTCTTCAAACTCAGTCAGCGCTCCCCGCACCAGTACCTGAGCACCCAACATCTCGCCAATCCTTGCCGCTGTCTCCTTTCTCACTCTTTCACTCTCACCCAGGTCCTGCTCCTTTATTATATCGAGGAGTTCTTTCCTTTCCAAAAGGACAAACTCTCCAGTCTCGTGTAGGGCAGTAATAAGCATCTCGGCCATCCCTGAACCAATCTTCCAGTGTGCACGAGGCACCTTCACTTCAAAATCCATAACGGCAATTCTCTTTTTGGGACCTTTGTACTGTGCCCTTTCCTTAGAAGGCTTCACCTGAGCCTGGGCGCAGCCAATAAGGAAGACCAGCGATAGAATCGTAAACTCATTTAGAATTTTTTTCGCCATATCCTCTCCCCCTTCTTTTCCTCGCGAGTCCTTCTAACCATACTATTATTGGGAAAGTTTCTTCAGAAGTTCGGTAGCTAACTCCTCCTCTTTTTTATCATTTTCTACCTCAGCCTTATCCTTCATGCTTTTCAAAGCTCCATTCCTGAGCTGAATGTACTCCGTTTTCGAGATTTCAATTAGAATGTAACAATCATAGAAATAGTCCGTTCCATCGGCAGTCGGCCTCTCCCACTTTTCGTAATAGATTTCTTTGGGCTTTAGACTATGAATATTCAAGTTATCCATAATAATCGCCAGTGTGTCGGTTAAAAACTCACTTAAATCAACATCACTTATACTCAATTCATGGATAGCATCACTGAACTCTCTCTGAACCGTCATCTGGATACCTTGGGTAATATTCTTAACAACTTCTGCCTTCGCATGATGCATAGCGAGTGAGAAATCGGCTTCTCCAGTTACCCCGGCACTGAAGGACAAGATGTCCTCCTGAATAGATATCGGTGTGTATATCCAATCTGGCATCTCTTCCAGACTCTTCTCCACTACTCTTTCCTGAGCAATTATTGGAGGTTTCCCGGGACCAGCGCATCCTCCAATCAAGATTGGAACCAGAAACAGAATTGAACAACAAAAAACCACCTTTATCACCCATTCTCCTTCTGCCGCTATTCCACATACGAAATAGCGACATTAACGCCGCCTCCCTCGTTTTCTACCAAACTAATAGTGCATTCTTTGCCGCCTGTAGAAAAAAGGAGCTGTGCAATACTAGCACCAGGCCAATAGTCGGCCTTCACCAGCCCATAGCCTTTCCTCTCCATCTCTCTTATGTAGAAGGTCACAACCCTGTCCATAGGGTCAGAAGTTATGAAATTGAGAGTTGACACGTTGTCCTGGGTGGAAATGTTTGTTCTGCCCGCTCCTGCATATACAGGAATTCCCACCACATCCTCTATCGCTTTCGGTTCTGGAAAGGGGCGCCTTTTTGCCTTTAATCGCCCAGGAATTTCTCTCCTTATCCACACCCGATCCTTTTCTTTTACGACCTTATGAGTCAGAATAGAAAAACGGTCGGCCAGCCAGGTCTTAAAAGGGAACCTCTTGCTCGCCAGGTACCATCCACCGATGAACAGGACAATTAGAATAGAGAAAATCTTTACCGCAAGATTTATCTTTTCCCTTAGAGAGCGCCTGGGCTCCGGCGAGACCTCTGGCCCGGCTTCTACCGAAGTCTTGGCGCGTAAAGTTTCCTTCTCTTCTTCTTCTTCAAGTTCGGAGATCTTAGAAAGTACTCTATCAACGAGGTCGTGGGATAATTTCCCTATTCTCTTTTCAAATCTACCATCACGCCTTGGCTCTTCTTCCACCATTTTCAACCTCCTGGAGCACCATCAACTTCTCAACAGTTCTATTATCCTTTCCAAATCTTCGAAGGAATAGTATTCGATTTCTATCTTACCCCGAAATTTCCCTCCTTGTCCGAGAGAAAACTTGCCGGAACCGGTACACTTGATCCTCACTTTCGTCCCCAGAAGTCTCTGCAGTTCCTCCTCAATTTCAATCACCTCAGGACTCCTCCTCTTCTCGGCGACTCTTCTTCCCGGAGGAATCCGTTTGAGTCTCAATCTCTGTACAATATCTTCTGTTTCCCGTACCGTCAACTTCTGCTTGACTATTCTCCTGGCGAGGTCTATTCGTTCCTTTTCTCCTTCGAGAGAGATAATCGCCCTGGCATGTCCGGCGGATATGAGATTGCGGGAAACAAACTCTTTAATCTCTTCGGATAAATCGATAAGTCTCAAGGTGTTGGCAACGGTTGACCTCGTCTTTCCCAGATGGTCAGCCAATTCCTGCTGGGTGAGGTTGAACTCCTTCATCAGCCTTTGAAAAGCTTGAGCTTGTTCTATCGGATTCAAATCTTCTCTCTGGATATTTTCAATCAGCGATATCTCGAACATCTCTCTATCGGTAACTTTCCTGACCACTGCTGGAATCTCTTTCAACTCTGCCATTTTGGCTGCCCACCAACGCCTTTCTCCGGCTACCAGTTGGTAGTTTTCTCCTGAAGGAGAAACAATTATTGGTTGAACGACACCCTCCCTCTTTATAGAATTCGCTAACTCCTTTAGCTTTTCCTGGTCGAATTGTATCCTGGACTGATATTTATTAGGTTTTATCTTATTAATGTCAATACTTACAACCTCTATTGGAGCTACTCGGGATACCCTGGGAATCAGTGCCTCTATACCCTTACCTAATGCTTTCCGCATTCCGATTACCTCCAAAAACTCAACTTTCTGACTCCTCGTCTATTTCCACTCCATTTCTCTTCAGGAACTCTCGAGCCAATGAAAGGTATGCCTGTGCACCTTTCGAATCCCTACTGTATAGGATGACGGGCTTCCCAAAACCTGGAGCCTCAGCCAGCCGCACATTTCTCGGAATTTTCGTTTGATATATCACCTCTCTAAAAAATTTGCTTACCTCCTCAACTACCTGATTGCAAAGATTGACTCTAACATCATACATGGTTAAAAGAACCCCTTCGATCTCCAATCGGGGATTCAAGTTCTCTCGTACCAACCTCAATGTATCCAGCAGTTGGCCCAAACCTTCAAGAGCATAATATTCACACTGAATGGGAATGATTACTGAATGGGCTGCAGTCAGTGAGTTGACTGTAAGAAGCCCCAAGGAAGGTGGGCAATCGAGTAGGATATACCTGTAGATATGGTCCAATCCATTGAGTGCCTTCTTCAGCCTTGTCTCCCGGGAGATAAGACCGACGAGCTCAACTTCTGCTCCGATCAAATTTACATTTGCTGGAATCAAATCCAGCCAGTCAATCTCAGTGGGAACGAGGATATCTTCAACCGCGACTTTCTCCAAAAGCACCTCATATATACTATGTCTTACTTTCTCCTTGTCCATACCCAGCCCGCTTGTAGTATTTGACTGAGAATCCATATCAATAAGGAGTGTCTCCTGACCAAAATGTGCAAGACAGCTAGAGAGGTTGATAGCTGTTGTGGTCTTCCCCACCCCTCCTTTCTGATTTGCAATTGCCACAATCTTCGCCATCAGATACTACTCCTCTATCCCGATTTTCGATCGGGAAAATTGCACCTACAAACTCTTTCGTTAATCCATTCTTATTGTAAGCAAAGATTCAATCTGTGCAAACTATTTTTTAAAATATTAGCAAAAAAATTAAGAATATACAATAGCAAAAAATGTTTGCCGAGAACTTAAATTTTTAGCTGATGGGCCTTTTTACCGGTACTCCTGGCCTCCGAGGATAATTTTCAGGAGTTCCCTTCACCTTATCTATCACCACCAAATTTCTCTCCAATTCTCCCTCTCTCAATGGTAGTTTATAAGAAATGGTCTCCTTTAGCCTACCACCCAGAACCTCGATCGCCTTTCCTGAGTTCTTAAGTTCACCATCAATCTTTCGACCCTTTTGAGAAATGAAAATGCCTCCAATCTTAACAAAAGGGAGGCAGTATTCAGCGAGGATAGATAGCTTACTAACCGCCCTCGATAGCGCCAGGTCGTACTTCTCCCTGTACTCACGATTTCTTCCATATTCTTCTGCTCTTCCGTGAATTACCTGTAGAGTCTTTTCAAAACCAAGTTTGCCAGAGATATGACGCAAAAATTCTACCTTCTTACCTGTGGCCTCAAGCAATGTTATGACCAGTCCTGGCGAATAAATTTTCAGCGGTATCCCAGGAAATCCCGCTCCAGAACCAATATCTATGACTTTCCTTATCTTTTGGTAAATTTCGGCTGGAACTCCCAAAAGACAGGAAAGAGAATCTATGAAATGTTTGACCAAAATCTCTTCCTCATCACTTATGGCAGTGAGATTGAACTTCCTGTTCCATTCATTGAGTTCCTTCAAGAATAGGAAGAACTTTCTTATCTGGTCCTGGACCAGCTCTATGCCTAATGTTTTTGCCCTCTCTTGAAACCAGGTAGCCAATTCATCCATAATTCTATTGAAAAAGGGGTCAGCTCCCTTTTCCTCCCCCCCCATTTTTTCAGTTCAAAAAGAGGCCTAACCTTTTTTTCTTCAGGCCTCAATTTTCGCATATATTTTCTCTTATCAAAAAAGAGTCCTCCAAAATTGTTTCACGTGAAACAATTTCTCATCAAAAAAGGGTCAACTCCCTTTTCCTACCCTTTTTTCTCAATAAGGGTAGAATATGAAGAAAACCAGGGAAAAGGCGCCCAGAGCCCAGAGTCCAGGATGGACTTCTCTTGCCCTTCCAGAGATTACTTTGAAAAACGGATAGAGAACAAAGCCTCCGGTCATGCCGATCCCTATGTTATAAGTGAAGCTCATCAAAACAACTACAGCAAACGCTGGAATTACCTCTGTATAATCAGCAAAATTAATCTTGGTTACAGGGCTCAGCATAAGAAGCCCCACAATGATTAGAGCCGGACCATAGGCCTGGGGAGGGACTGCTGTAAGGAAAGGAGCAAAGAATAGGGCAACCAGAAATAGAACTGCCACTACCAAGGAAGTAAGCCCTGTCCTTCCTCCTTCCTCAATCCCGGCAGCAGATTCTATATAGGTCCCTGTTGTACTCGTCCCCACCAGGGCACCAAACATAGTTGCCAGACTGTCGGCCAGCATTGGCTTCTCAATCTCAGGCAGATTGCCCTTCTCATCGAGCAAGCCCGCCCGGGCAGAGCAACCAATGAGGGTTCCCAACGTATCCACGAAGTCTAACACAAATAGGGTGAGAATTACGGAAAATAAGCCCCAGGTAAGTGCTCCCCGGATGTCCAATTTCAAAAATAGCGGCCCAAGACTCGGGGGTGAGCTAACCCATCTTTCCGGAACTTTTGCTACGCCCACTAAGAATGAGAAGAATGTAGCCCCCAAGATGCCAATAAGGATGGAGCCTTTTACTCTTCTTACCATCAAAATCCCTATAAGAATAAAAGCAAAAATAGCTACCAACCCATGCGGACTGGTGAGGTTACCCACCCTTACCGGAGCCCCTGGTACTCCCAGAGTAACGAGACCTGACTCATTCAAGCCAATAAATGTTATGAATAAGCCAATACCTACAGCAAAGCTGTATTTGAGGCTTAAGGGAATTGCCTCCGCCAGCCATTTTCTAAGTCCGGAAACGGTCAAAATAGTGAAAAGCAACCCCCCAATGAAGACTGCTCCCAGGGCCGTCTGCCAGCTATAGCCAAGAATATTGACCACGGTGAAGGCTACAAAAGCATTCTCACCCATATAGGGAGCCTGGGCAAATGGCCTCTTTGCATAAATGCTCATTCCCAATGTTCCAAAAACTGCCGCCAGTATTGTAGCCACCATAGAGGCTCCCCTGGGAAAGCCAGCAGCTGCGAGAA
>Ga0315307_1000804_pt1 | contig 13689 bp, 15 predicted proteins | sample TDP2_MG_FD_203079 | JGI IMG/M metagenome (GOLD analysis project Ga0315307, IMG submission 203079) | Freshwater sediment microbial communities from Lake Towuti, South Sulawesi, Indonesia - TDP2 | ecosystem: Environmental > Aquatic > Freshwater > Lake > Sediment | place: Indonesia: South Sulawesi... | reverse complement strand
TATTGACAAGTCAACGACCTATTATTAAGAGAAATGTCATAAATACTTTGGTTAATAGAACAAGAACTAAAGAAAAAGTGAGGTGAGAGAATGGGCGTTGTCATGGTAAATACATGGATCATCAAACCAAAAAAACAAGCAGAATTCCAGCAAATGTGGAAGAGATATCTAAAATACATCAGAGAAAACCCAGAAGAATTTAGAGAATTGAAATCAATGAAACTATTCACTCAAACGTTCGGGGGCGTCTATGGTGCGTATGTTGAACTGATAGAGTATGATAGCTTGGCAGATTATGAAAAACTTATCTCGAAAATACTAAAGGACGAGGGATTCATGAAAATTTTCCAAGAATTAATGCTACTTATGGAACCTGGCACATTCTCCTTGAACGTCTGGAACTTTGTCATGTAAGCCAAGGATTTCGCATAATACTCACGAATTGAAAGGAAAACTATGAACGAAAAGAAGAAAGAGATAGATACCAATTCCAACAGGATCCTAGACCATGCTAGACGACGACCCCCTAGACACTAGTCAGCGACCTATAGTAAGGAGAAACATCATAAATACCTTGGTTAAGCTACAAAGCAAAAGGGAGGTGAGACCGTGAGCGTTTTCGTAGTAGACACACATGTGGTCAAACCAGAAAAACAGGAGGAGTACGTGTCACTGATGCAGAAGCTTCGTAAATACATGAAAGAGAAACCAGAGACGTTCAAAGAGTTGAAATCGTGGAAGATCTTTGCTCAAATGTTTGGGGCATCGCTGGGGGGTATGTCCAATTGTGGGAGTTTGACAACATGGCAGAGGTTGAGAAGAGTCTGACGAAGATGTTTAAAGACAAAGGATTCATGGAAATCAAGCAAGAGTTTGATCGCCTCATAGAACCCGCTACACACTCGTGGAATGTATGGAACTCTGTCATTTAAGTCTAAGTTTTAGCGTACCATTCATTAAGGATGCGAGAAGACCTATGAGCGAAGGCGAGAAGAAAAAGATAGAGACTAGTTCTGCTGGAATCCTTGCCCAAGCTAGGTAAGGCGCCCTTTTTCCATCTCTTTCACGAAGACAAGACGCAACTGTTGGCGTCCACAATGGCAGAGCTAAGCTATTCGGTAAAGGGGATGCTTTGGGTCCAATGCTATTTTCTTTTCGAAGAGAAGATAGCCATAAGCAGCGTCTGTCATGGCGATAACCGGAAAAACATATCCAGCGTCCTCTGCTGGTCCGTACAAGACGAAGTCTGCTCCCACCGCCGCAGCAACCACGCACGCGGATGCGACAGCTGGCTTTACTGCCTGCGTCCCCATCTTTGTCTTTAAGCCTTTCCACAGGCTAACCGCGTTGTGGGCTCCACAGCCAACAGGCAAACCAAATTCGTTCTTCAGTTCAAAGGAGGCGCGGCATGCCATCCCTAAGCCTGGAATGTCGAGGACGCAGGTGTCGAGCAAAGGTTTGTCGATGCCAGCTTCTGGAGTTACCTTTAGGAGCTGCTTGATAGCCTTGATTCGACCCTGTGTTGTGAACTCTCTTGGGTTATAAGCGAGGAGGAGAGCATTCCTTAAACCTGCTTCCTTGATTTTCTCAATTTCCTCTTGTTTATACTCTGGGATTAGAGAGTTATAGACAACTCGGTCAATCATCCCAACTTCCCTTGCATACTCTACTCCGGCTATTTTTGCGTCAACAGTCGGGCCGTCCATTAAAATGGGAACATCCGTGACGCTCGCCGTGAACTCAACGAACTTTTTCATGCTCTCCGGCGTAGCTCCCACCACATCCAGCATGCACGGGTTTCCAGTCTTATCAGAGAACTCCTCTTGAAAATTGATTATCTCTTCCGCTTGCTTTCGGTCAAAGTCTCCAGTTCTCTCGTCGCGAAAGATTTTGTGACCGTGGTAGAAAATGGTTCCTATTAGAACTGTGGGGTTTTGTCCGGGGATTCCTCCTACTTTGACTCCTCCGATGTTGATTGTTTGTTGTTTGCTCTTAAATTCGAACAAAGCATGAACCTCCTTGTTCTACTCAAATCTAAGTCTAAATCTTGGCTTTCTCTTAATCCCGTTGTTGTATATTTAAGCATTTTCTCTAGGGTAGGATTCTCTCAACTTTCTCGTATACTGGCATTTTCATTTCCGTCAGCTTGGACAAGATCGTGTTCCTAGCTTCCAGCTCTAAGCACTCTGGTGCAATGACACCGGTGGTTTTTATCTCTCCCTTTCCAAGCATCCAAGCAAAGATTGCTGCTGGAACACCTGTGCAATACGACTCTTGAGTTACGCCTGGCATTATCTTGTTGGCTTCATGAAGGTTCAACGTGGGCCACTCGTACTTGTAGCGTATCCTTTTACCCGCTTTTTCACCAGTGACCTCTATCACTCCACACTCACTGGCGCCAACAAATATTCCTTCTTTGATTTTTTGTTCCACTCCCTCCATAGTAAGAGGAGGCGGAATCGCAGAGATGAAAACGTCTCTTGGAGCTACCGTTATCCCCTTTACGTCGATGGGCTTTTTACTCAAGAGGCCAATTTCCCATATAGCCTTTGTAGTAAGAATGCCGGCGTCACCCATCTTAAAGTCAACGTATTTCAAACCTTTTCCTATAAACCTTGGCAACGTTACAACTTCCTCGTGATGATGATGAACAACTGTTTGTGGACCAAATGGTTCAGGGAACAGATACACTTCTTGGCCACTGAATGGAGGAACTCGTTTCAACTCGCCATTCTCGAAAAGAAATGGTTCCTCAGCCATGTCAGCCCAAGCTGTCTCCGGCGACCAGATTGAGATGAATTCTTTGGTTTCCATAATGCCCGTGAATCTTATCTTGATCTCATCTACTTGGTCCATTTTGTCAGCGGCGTGTCTTGCCAGTACGTTTACGACTCCTGGAGAAGATCCCGTGTTTATCAGTGCGGTTAATCCTGCGTCTTCGTATTTTTTGCTTCGTTCTATCTGTTTTGAAACAAATTTATCCATTGGCATGTCGGTTGGTCCCGATGCGAGGTCTTGGTAGTGGGCTCCACCCTTCAAAACCGCGTCCATCACCATAAGGTTGTGTTTGGGCACGGTTGCGTTTACAACTAGGTCCATTCCCTTTGCGGCGCTCGTTAGCTCGTCTTGTTTCGTTGCGTCAAGTTTTTTGGCGGAAACTTTTTCGCTCTTGATTCTGTTGACAAGTTGCTTTGCCTTCTCCAAGTTTCTCCCAGCGCAAACAACTTCAGAGACCTCAGGTCGTCGTGCCAAATAGGTGCATATGACAGAGCCTTGAGCACCGTATCCTCCTACGACAAGTACTTTCATGTTCAATCCCGTAGCTACTATTTGTCCAACCTTTTTAAAACTTTGATGATGCCTCATTATGTATTGTTCGAAATTCTTTTATGCAAGGAAGTCAACTGTTTAGAGATGAGGCTCTGGGCACATGAAAGAGAAAACGACAATCCAAACGACCTACTCTTCAACGACTTTCTACGCCTACAGCTATAGCTTCCGCTATCTTTAAGGCCCAGCAGCTAAAATTTTTGCATCTTTTTTTAGCTTCTTGGGCTTTTGGGGGTTTGATTGATTTATGAAACCATCTATTGCAAAGCGCCACAAGCGAATCGTGGTAAAATACGGAGGAGCTAGCTTAGCCGAGCATGAACGAATGTTGAGGGCTGTTACAGTCGTTGCAAAAGAAGTCACAAAGGGTACGCAGATTGCTGTTGTTGTTTCAGCCATGGGAAAAACGACTGATTTGCTTCTCCACGCAGCCAAGAACGCCTCTGGCGGGAAGGTTGAAAAGGGAGAGTTAGACGACATCCTGGCAATGGGAGAGAGAACCAGCATCAGAATTGTCACCGCAGCCTTGAAAGCAAAAGGTGTAGAATCTCGCTACTTTGACCCGTTGGACCCAGACTGGCCAATCATAACAGACAACAACTTCTCCGACGCAAACCCAATCGAGGAGCAATGCAGAAAAAGGATTCAGCAATACGTACTTCCTCTGGTTGAAAAAGGCGTTACGCCCGTCATCGCAGGTTTTGTCGGCAGAACACTGGACGGAAAAATAACCACGATTGGAAGGGGTGGAAGCGACGCGACAGCGTTCATTCTAGCCAAAGCATTGAAGGCGGACGAAATTGTCTTGGTTACCGACGCTGAGGGAATCATGTCTGCTGATCCGAAGGTTGTTCAAAGCCCTGAAAGGCTTCGAGAAATTGATGTGAACATATTAGTGGGGCTATCTGATTCGGGCACTAAGTTCATTCATAGAAAGGCCTTGAGATACAAGGACCCGTCAATTAATGCCAAGGTGATTAGTTACATGCATGGCGATCTAGATGTAGAGGGCACTTTAATTACTGGGGGTTTGTCAACTGAGCTGGACGTGGCCCTAGCAAGTCAATCCCCTGCGGTATCCATAACGGTGGTAGGTCGTGGCATTTCTGAAAAACCAAAAATCATCCAGGAACTGACCGAGGTTGTCAAGGCTTATGCGCCGTTGCTGGGTTTGTCTGTTAATTACGATTCAATGATTTTGTACGTGGCAGAAGAGGGAGATCTAAATTCTCTATTGGAGAAGATTCATGAAACTATACTGAAACATGGGGAAACCATCGCGATGTCTGTCAGGAAACAGTTGGCTTTCCTTAAGGTCAGCGGTGTAGGTTTAGAGGAAACTCCTGGTCTCATAGGAAGAATATCAGAAACTCTGAGACTAAATGAAATAAACATCTTCGGCATCCTAACAATCACGTCCAGCATCCTTATTTTCGTGGACTGGAACGAGAGGGAAACGGTTCTAAAGCTGATCAAAAACTCACTACGAGGTGATCAAAAATGATGAAAGCAGCAGTTTTAGGTGCAACGGGCTCTGTTGGCCAGATTTTCGTCCAATTGTTGAGTGGACATCCATGGTTCGAGGTCTCTGTTGTGGCAGCCTCCGAGAGGAGCACTGGACTGAAGTATTCACAGGCAGCCAGCTGGAGGCTACCAACTCCAATTCCAGAGAACGTTTCCGGCTTAGATGTAGTTGACATAGAACCCAAGGCTGTTAGAAAAATTGAAGATGTTGACGTGGTTTTCTCTGCAGTGCCAGCTGAGGTAGCTGGTAAAGTAGAGAAGAGCTTCGCTAAGGCCGGATACGTGGTGGTGAGTAATGCTGCTTCCCACAGGATGGACCCAGACGTACCTCTGATGAATCCGGAAGTCAACTGTGACCACGTTTGCCTCATCGACGAACAACGTAGGAGGAGGAAATGGAGCGGGGCGATCGTGACAAACCCAAACTGCAGCGCTACAGTTTTAACCCTTTCTCTGAAACCGATCTACGACAAATTCGGCATTGAGAGGCTCATTGTTTCTACGATGCAAGCCCTCTCAGGAGCGGGATACCCAGGCGTCGCCTCCCTCGACATTGTAGACAACGTTATTCCATTCATCAGGAAAGAGGAGGAGAAAATGCAAACAGAAACTTTGAAGGTGTTAGGCTCTCCTTCAAAACCAGCTGACTTCAAGGTTTCAGCAAGCTGTCACAGAGTTCCAACGCTGGACGGACATATGGAAGCTGTTTTCATTGAAACGAAACGTAAAGCAGACCCCGAATCAGTCATGGCCGCGATGGAAAAGTTTGTTGGCGAGCCCCAGAAGCTTAGGCTTCCAACAGCGCCAGCGAAACCCGTCGTCGTTAGGCGAGAGGAAGATAGGCCGCAAACAAGATTGGACAGAATGGAGGGCGGCGGCATGAGTGTGGTGGTGGGCAGAGTTAGAGAGGACCCAGCCCTTGAGGGTGTTAAATATATCGTTCTGGGTCACAACACCATAAGAGGGGCTGCTGGCTGCGGAGTTCTAAACGCCGAGTACTTGAAAGCAAAAAAATACATTTAGGAGGAGAACATGTTGGACCCTGGCAAAAAGAGAAGGCTAAGACGAATCTTCCGCGACGACCAACGAACCGTCATAGTTCCCATGGACCACGGAGTCGCCACAGGCCCCATCAAGGGCCTTGTGAACATGCAGGCGATCATTGACAAGCTTCTGGAAGGAGGAGTGGACGCGGTTGTGGTGCACAAAGGAGTGGCGAAACACGTTAACAATGGACAAGCCGGCCTGATCGTACACTTGTCAGCTAGCACAAAGCTTGGCCCTGACCCAAACTACAAGGTTCAGGTGTGTTCTGTAGACGAAGCCGTAAAAATCGGCGCAGACGCTGTTTCCGTCCACATAAACGTGGGCGCCGAACATGAAGACAAGATGCTCGTAAAACTGGGCAGGGTTGCGGATGACTGCGACCGATACGGCATGCCCCTGCTGGCTATGATGTACCCAAGGGGCCCAAACATAAAGAATGAACACGCTGTAGATGTGGTTGCCCACGCTGCTCGGTTAGGTGCTGAGCTGGGCGTCGACATAGTTAAGACCAACTACACGGGCAGCGTCGAAACCTTCAAAGAAGTGGTTCGCGGTTGCCACGTTCCAGTCATAATAGCTGGGGGTCCCAAAGTGGAAACCGTTCGAGACGTTCTGCAGATGGTACAAGACTCGGTTAGAGCTGGCGGCGCAGGACTCTCCGTTGGCAGAAACGTGTTTCAACACGAAAACCCAACCCTGATGGTTAAGGCTCTATCAGCAATTGTACATAAGAACGCTTCAGTTGACGAATCCCTAAAAATTCTTGGTGGGGCTAAGTGAAAGAACTCTGGATTGAAATAGGCGAGTCATTCTCCGGCAAAGCAAAAAACAGCCTAATCAAATCAGCCGCTCAGTTCTGCGACGCCCTTTTGGTCTGCCCACGGGATGTAGAAGACGCTAGAAAGACTGGAGTCAAAATAGCGGCCAGCTCAGGCGACTGCGACATCAATGTGTTAGAGATCTTTGATGAAAAAGAGGCTAAGAAACTGAAGGAGATGAAGAAGATTGTTGCAGTGAGACTGACCATACGAAGAAGAGAGGATGAGAAGACCATTGCCAAGGCTGTGGAATCATCATGTGACTACATAATCCTTGACTGTCCCGACTGGAAGGTCATCCCCTTAGAGAACGTGATTGCGATGACGCGGGGGAAAGCCAAACTGCTGGCCGAGGTTTCGTGTGCAAAAGACGCTAAGCTCGCCCTAAAGACCCTAGAGTTGGGGGCTGACGGAGTTGTACTGAAAACCTCCAGCATCAAAGAAATCGCAGAGACAGCAGCCATCACAAAGGAGCAAGCTCTAAAGATTAAGTTAGTGCCCGCCAAGGTTGTGGAGATGAAGCAAATCGGAACAGGAGCCAGAGTCTGCGTCGACACGTGCGACCTAATGAAGTCAGGGGAAGGAATCCTCGTGGGATGCCAATCCTCCGGAATGTTCCTCGTCCAAGCGGAAGTCCATGAAAGCCCGTACGTGGAGACACGTCCATTCAGGGTTAACGCGGGCCCCGTATCCCTGTACACTCTTTCCTCACTCAGCAAAACAAGATACCTATCAGAGCTGAAAGCGGGTGACGATGTTCTAATAGTTGATAGGGAAGGAAAGGTCAGGTCAACGCACGTTGGGAGGGTTAAGATCGAGTGGAGACCCATGTTGCTCATTGAGGCTGAATGCGAAGGGAGGAGAATAAAGACAATCGTTCAAAACGCCGAGACCATAAGACTCGTGACCAGAGAGGGCTCCAAGTCGGTTGCTGAGCTAAAAGCCGGAGACGAAGTCTTGGCATACATGACAGAGGAAGGAGGCAGACATTTCGGAACCTTAGTGAAAGAGGAGATGGTAATAGAGCGTTGACCATCAGAATTTGTGTCTCAGTGCTTCCCAAAACTGTCGCTGAGGCTCTACAGCTTGTTGAGAGGGCTGAGAAACGCGGGGCAGACCTTATTGAAGTGAGACTAGACAACCTTAGAGAGCACGACCAATTATCTGACATCACGGGGCGTAGTAGGGTGCCCATGATAGCAACGAGTCGGTCGGTGAAGTGTCACGGCAAATTTCGGGGAAACGAAACAGAGCACACACAAATACTGCTGAACGCCGCGGAAAACGGCTTCGAATACGTCGACGTAGAGTTGTCTGACCCTCAGCTGGAGGATATCGTTAGCGACGTACATGGAATGGGGGCGAAGGCCATTGTATCCTTCCACGACTTTAATCAAACTCCAAGTTTGTCGCAGATGGAGGAGACTCTCAGAAAGGAAATTGTGAGTGGGGCTGATGTCTGCAAAGTTGTAACCACAGCCAAGTCGGTTGAGGACAACCTAACCGTTTTAAACTTCCTTTCCAAAGCCTGTAAAAGCGCCAAGACAGTTTGCTTCTCCATGGGAGAACTAGGCAAAATCTCCAGGATTCTGTCTCCAATCTTCGGTAGCTTCTTCACGTTTGCAACTCTTGAAAGGGGAAGAGAAACAGCGTCGGGGCAGCTGACCATCCAAGAAATGATGGCAGTGTACGAGGCTTTGGGGCTAATGTAGAATGGAGATTTCTGGAAAAACAAAGGTTTGCTGCGTCATTGGAGATCCCGTAGAACACACATTAAGCCCTGTGATCCACAACGCGGCCTTCAAAGAGTTGGGGCTTGACTTTGTTTACCTAACTTTCAGAGTTGGAAGAGAAGAATTGAGGAACGCGATGGTCGGGGTAAGAAGTTTAAATATTCACGGGGTAAACGTGACCATGCCCCACAAGTCCGCCGTCATGAGATATCTAGACGAAATAGACTCGACTGCTAAGTCTATCGGGGCAATCAACACAATTCTCAACGCTGACGGAAGGCTTGTGGGTTACATCACCGATGGCGTTGGTGCAGTAAACGCTCTAAAGGAAAACGGAGTAGGTCTAGAGGGAAAAAAGCTGCTTCTGCTCGGAGCCGGTGGCGCAGGAAAAGCCATAGCGTTCCACGTGGCACAGGAGTTGAAGGAGCTTAGGATTCTCAACAGAACCCCACGGAAAGCCAAGGAGCTGGCAGAATTTTTAGGTAAAAAGTTCAAGAAGAAGGTAAGTGGAAACTCGCTTTCATCCAAACTGGTGAAAAAGGAGCTGGAGGACGCGGATATACTAATCAACGCAACCTCTGTTGGCATGCACCCAGACGTAAACCGAAGTCTAGTGAACCCAAACTGGCTGAGACCAGACATGTGCGTGATGGACATAATCTACAACCCTTTAGAAACCAAACTTGCAAAGGACGCGAAGTCTGTGGGAGCCAAAGTAGTCAGCGGTGTCGAAATGCTTGTCTACCAAGGGGCTGCTTCCTTTGAGATATGGACTAACCGTAGGGCTCCAGTCAAGGCAATGCGAGAGGCTGTTTTGAATAAACTTTCGGAGCTGGGTGCCCTCAGTTGATGGGAAAAGCCGAAGCGGTATGCCACGGAGCCGCCACAATCGTGAACGCCATCGCCACTGGTAAGGGAGCAGCTTTCGGAGTGGACCTATGGACAAAGGCTAGAGTCCAGATAACAGACAAACCGGGGCGCATCGAGGGCATTATTACCTCAGATCCCGCAGAAGACCCAGTTTTAATTGAAAAAACGGTGGGCAAGGTTCTCGAATATTTCAATCTTAAGGGAGAACTCGGCGCGAAGGTTGAAACTTGGTCAAACATCCCCATTGCTAGGGGCTTAAAAAGCAGTAGTGTGGCGGCGAACGCCGTAGCCTTGGCAACTGTGGCTGCTTTAGACAAAAGTCTGGATGATTTGACGATTCTAAACTTGGGGGTGGACGCGGCGGTCGAAGCAAAGGTGACGATAACGGGCGCCTTTGACGACGCCTGTGCCTCCTACTTTGGAGGAGCTGTGGTTACCGACAACCTGAAAAGGAGGATCGTTAAGCGCTCTGAAATAGTTGAGGGTCTAACCATTCTGTTTTATGTTCCCGCAAAGAAGGTGTACACAAGTGGTTCCAACGTGCAGCGAATGAGGAGGGTGGCATCTCTCGTTAAGATAGCCTACAAGGAGGCAGTGAAGGGAAACTACTGGTCAGCCCTAACCCTTAACGGTTTAATCTACTCCTCGGCATTAGGATACAATCCATCAATAGCAGTGGACGCCCTAATGGCGGGAGCGTTAGCCGCAGGGCTGTCTGGAACAGGTCCCGCAGTCACCGCCATCGTTCCTGAAGAGAAAATCGACAGTGTCAAAGACGTGTGGCAGGCGTACGAAGGAGATATTTTGCAAGCTCACTTGAACCACGAAAAAGCCAAGGTGGTGGGTTGATCAAAATTGGCGGATGTTGTGATGAGGAAAAGCGAGAGGTTTGGCGGCGAGGTCTACGCCCCTCCGTCTAAGGCTTACACGCACAGGATGACAATAGCCGCGTCACTGTCAAGAGGAGTCTCAAAAATACTAAGCCCTCTCTCCTCAGACGATACCCAAGCAACGCTGGAGGCTGTAGAAGCCTTCGGAGTAGAAGTGGAACTGGAGGAAAACTGTTGGACGATTAAGGGGATGCCCTCACTTGAAACTCCTGAAAACCCCATAGACTGCGAGGAGTCCGGAGCTACCCTCCGCTTTATGATACCAGTAGCAGCTCTTGCCCCCGGACCCTCCACCTTCGCCCTCGGATTTTCTCTTAGCAGGAGACCTCTGGAGCCCCTTCTTCAAAGCCTCAAACAACTTGGAGCAAAATCTAGCCTTCAGCGAGGTGAAAAAGGGGTGATAGTTAAGGTTCATGGCGGAGGAATACGGGGAGGAAAAGCGTCCATAAGGGGAGATGTAAGCTCCCAGTTCATTTCAGGGCTACTGTTTGCGTGTCCAAAGGCAGAGAAAAACACTGAGATTACAGTCACCACGCCTCTAGAATCCAAAAGCTACGTTGAAATGACCCTCGAGGTTCTCAAAAAACACGGCATCAAAATATCCGCATCAAACGATCTCAGACAACTGAGGGTTCCCTCTAACCAGAACTATAGCTCATGTGATCATAGGGTTCCAGGAGACTTCTCGTCCGCATCCTTCCTCCTAGCCGCCGCAGCAATGACACGCTCAAAGGTGAAAGTGAAAAATCTTGATCATCGCACAAAGCAGGGGGACAAGGCAATATTAGGCATATTGGAGGAAATGGGTTCAAAAGTTGGAGTTAAAGATGAGTGCGTTGAGGTTAAAGGAAAACAACTCAACGCCATAGATGTGAATGTAAAAGACATACCCGACTTAGTTCCGGTTTGCGCCGTCCTCGCATGCTATTCAAAGGGGACATCCAAATTGTACAACGCTAGGAGGCTTAGGTACAAGGAATCTGACAGACTATCTTCCCTATACGCTGAGTTAAAGAAGATGGGCGCAGACATCAAGACACTCAAAGACGGTCTAATCATAAAAGGACCGTGCCCATTGCATGGGACATCAATCAATTCCCACAATGACCATCGGATTGCAATGGCCTGCGCTATTGCTGCCTTAGAGGCAAGTGGCAAGACGAGGATTCAAAACGCCGAGTGTGTCAGAAAATCTTATCCAAACTTCTTTGATGATTTACGTTCATTAGGAGCGGATGTTGTTGGCGGGTGATTCTATCGGTAAAGAGTTCGTTGTGACTTGTTTCGGCGAGAGTCACGGCAGATGCGTAGGAGTTGTTGTGGACGGTTGCCCAGCTGGCCTCCAACTTTCTGAACGAGACATCCAAGAGGCGGTGGATAAGAGGATTCCTCCCAAACTCGAGATCGTATCGGCGAGGAAAGAGGAAGACATCGTAGAAGTTCTCTCCGGAATCTTCAACGGTTTCACAACTGGCGCCCCCATCTGCACCCTAGTTTGGAACAAAGAAGCAGTTCCTGATGAATATGACCAAATCAAGGATGTGCCCAGGCCAGGACATGCGGACTACCCAGCTCGAATCAAATACGGAGGCTTTAACGACCACCGGGGTGGAGGAAGGTTTTCGGGTAGAATCACGGTAGCCTTTGTGATGGCCGGGGCTATAGCCAAGAAGTTGCTAAGTCTTTTCGGCGTCGAGGTTTTGGCCTATGCGGTTGAGATAGGTAAGGTTAAAGTTGAGAAGAAACTTACGATTGAGGAGATTCGGAGGAACACGTATAAGAGCGCAGCTAGGTGTCCTGACCTGGAGCGTGGAAAAGCTATGGAGGAGGCAATATTGAAGGCGAAAAGGGAAGGCGACAGCGTGGGCGGCGTCGTCGAGTGTGTCGCCCTGAAAGTTCCGGTGGGAGTTGGCGAACCAATATTTGATTCCTTAGACGCCGACATTGCTAAAATGTTGTTTGATGTTCCAGCAGTCAAGGGAGTTGAATTCGGCGTCGGATTCAAGGCTGCCCAACTGAGGGGATCAGAAAACAACGATGCGTATGCTATACGCGGCGGAAAAATTGTGACATTGACAAACAATGCAGGCGGTATCTTAGGCGGGTTGCCTTCCGGAATGCCGATTGTGGTTAGAGTCGCCATAAAACCAACTCCTTCCATATCAAAAGAACAAAGGAGCGTTGACTTGTCAAAAATGGAGGAAACGCTGATTCAAGTTAGGGGCAGACACGACCCCTGCATCGTGCCGAAAGCTGTTCCTGTTATCGAGTCCGGTGTTGCGATGGTTTTGGCTGATCACATGCTTCGGGCAGGAGTCATACCGAAAGTTTTGCAGGAGAAGGAATAAGATGGAGAGAATTTCACCGTTAAGAAAGAGAATCGACGAAATCGACGAACAAATTCTACGTCTCCTAAAAGAGAGAGTAGATGTCTGTAGAAAAATTGGAATGATCAAACGGGAACAAGGAATTCCCGTGAGGGACCGTCCGAGAGAAAACGAGCAGTATAGGCGTATGACAGAATTTGCGTCAAAACTTGGACTTAACCCTCAAGAAGTTAGAGTAGTGTACCAAGAAATAATCGCCATGGGCATACGTGCACAGGAGTGTGAAAGTTACAGAATTTAGGGAGGTGTGAGAGAAATGCTGTATGAAATAAGTCAAAGAGCAATGGAACTTGAAAGCGAAGGAAAGAAAATCGTAAAGTTTAATCTTGGAGACCCCGACCAGCCAACTCCAAAGGAGATAGTTGAAGCAGCCTTTGAAGCCGTGAAACAAGGAAAGACAAAATACTCCTTCTATGCTGGCGAGAAAACGCTCAGGGAAAAATTGGCGAACATCCACAAAGTTTCCGCAGAAAACGTGGTAATCATCCCAGGTTCAAAGTGGGCTTTCTTCTCGGTATTGTATCTACTTCTAAAAAAGGGAGAAAACGTTGTCATTCCAACCCCTTACTGGACCGCTTACGAATTAGCCGCCAAAAGTCTCGGGGTGGAAACAAGACTCTTGAGGACAGAAATTGATTCCAACTGGAGAATCGACACCGAAAAGTTAGGGAATCTGATAGACGAAAAGACACGCCTGCTAATACTCAACAATCCCAACAATCCCACCAGCAAAGTCGTAGAGAACAGCGTAATTCAAGAAATCGTTGAGATTGCAGACGAAAAGAAGGTCACAATTGTGTCTGACGAGGTGTACCGTGATTTAAGCTTCGTAGGGACAAAGAGCATTCTAGATTTTGGTGGCAACCATATACTCGTTAGCAGTTTTTCTAAAACCTTTGCAATGACTGGATGGAGAGTCGGCTACGTTGTCGTGGGAGAGGAACTGGCTGGAAAAATGGTGAAACTGAACCAGATGACCTTCACAAACGTTCCAGTTTTCGTTCAAGAAGCAGCTTTAAAGGCATTGGAACTGAAACAGAAAATCGCAGGGGAAATGAGGGAGCTCTACCGACGAAGAGCAGATATGGCC
>Ga0315307_1000799_pt1 | contig 13739 bp, 13 predicted proteins | sample TDP2_MG_FD_203079 | JGI IMG/M metagenome (GOLD analysis project Ga0315307, IMG submission 203079) | Freshwater sediment microbial communities from Lake Towuti, South Sulawesi, Indonesia - TDP2 | ecosystem: Environmental > Aquatic > Freshwater > Lake > Sediment | place: Indonesia: South Sulawesi... | reverse complement strand
TCGTCCTAGGGTCTATGACCTCTACGCTTAAGCCCTCCCCTTCAAGAGCACTCGCAGCGGCCATGGACTCGTGTACCATACGCGAAATTGCAACTATTGTAACGTCGTCGCCCTTCCTTTTCACGTCCGCTTGCCCGAACGAGATCGTGTAGTCTCCCTCTGGTACAGGGCCCTTGGTTCGGTAGAGTAGGCTACATTCAATGAAGAGCACGGGGTTACTATCTCTCATGGCTGTCTTGAGCAAGCCTTTAGCGTCGTATGGTGTGGAGGGGAGCACCACCTTTAGACCTGGAATTTGGAGAAACCATGAAGGCAAAAATTGAGAATGCTGCGCCCCATGAGCCCTTCCCAAGCTGTATTGGGTCCTCACAACTATAGGGACCCTTAATTGGCCGCCGCTCATGAACCTCATCTTTGCCGCTTGATTGGCAAGCTGTTCTAAACAAATTGGGATGAAGTCCATGTACATGATCTCGGCGATCGGTCTCAACCCCATTAGGGCGGAGCCTATGGCGGCACCTACAATGGCCGCCTCGGAGATTGGGGTGTCCTTCACCCTCTCAGGTCCAAACTCCTTAAGGAAACCGTCGGTGATTTTGAAGGCTCCCCCATATGCCCCTATGTCCTCGCCTATGAGGAAAACCCTTGGATCTGTCATCATCTCCTCATGTAAGGCTTCACGGATGGCTTCAGCATATGTTATCTCCCTCATAGTTTCAATCATGTTTTCAGCCTCAAGCATAAACATATTTTTGTAGTTCATCAAAAGGCAGGATTGGACTATCTTGAGCAAAATTCACGGCTTCTTCCAATTCAAGCCTTATTTGATTCTCGATTTCAATCAAATCCGCTTCAGAGGCAACCCCAGAGCTGATAAGCGCATCTCTAAAGTTGGCTATGGGGTCTTTCCTCAGCCATTCCTCCACCTCTTCCTTTGGCCGGTATGGGGCCTTGTCGTATATCCCGTGACCCTTTTGCCTGTATGTTCTGCACTCAATCAAGGTAGGGCCTTCGCCCTTCCTCGCCCTCTCAACGGCTTCTTTTGTCGCTAAGTAGACGGCTATAGGGTCGTTCCCATCTACTGCTATGCCAAGTATATTATAGCCTAAAGCTCTTTCCACGATACTCTTTAAAGCTATGGCCTTCTCGACTTTCATTCCTATAGCATATCTATTATTCTCGCAGACTAGTATAACGGGTAGCTTCCAAATCGCAGCCATATTCGTCCCTTCGTGGAAGGCACTCGTGTTCACAGCTCCGTCTCCAAAGAAGACGGCTACAACACGGTCGCTTTTACTATACTTGAAGGCTAATCCAACGCCCACTGCTACAGGTGTCCCGCTGCCTACGATGGCGGAGGCGAAGAGGCTACCCCTTTGTGGGGAAATCGCTACATGCATCGATCCGCCTAGACCCTTGCAGGTACCCGTAGCTTTACCGAATAGTTCGGCCATTACCTGCTTCATTGGTATTCCCTTAGCGAGGGCATGTCCATGTCCTCTATGATGGCTTATTATGATGTCATCGGGATCTAAAGCCGAAATGACACCAACCGCAACCGCCTCCTCCCCAAAATAGAGGTGGGCTGGTCCTGTTATCAAGCCCTTCATGAGGTAAAGCTCTTCGACTTTCTCTTCAAACAGTCTTATTTCTATCATTTTCTTGATCATCAAAAGGAGTCTATCCTTAACGAGACCGTGTTTAGAGTAGTCACTCGGAGGTACATGACCTATCTCCTTAAGTGCTGACATTGGAAATTTAACCTTCCCTTCCTCCACATAAGCCTGTGGCCATACCGAGAATCTCAGCCGCCAAATTGTCCAAGGGCACGCCTCTAGCTATGTTGTGCGCATGTCCGCGGTGCGTGGCCAGCAAGTAGTCATCCTCTTGAAGACAAGCGCATACGCCCGCTGCCACTGCCTCCTGACCAATGTATATGTGAGCAGAGCTAGGAACCAGGCCGCGTCGATACAGGTCCGCTATTCTCTCCTCGAAAATCCTCATCTCCAGCATTTTCGTATACGTCCAAATCAGTTTCTCCTTACTTAAATCCATCATCTTTCCCGTCACCACGACCTTCTTTCTTGTAGGTAATTAATGTACTCTTGGGCGTATATTTATAACTTAAGTAAAAGTGAAATATTAGATGAAAAGGAAATGCAAGGAGGCTATTCTATGGGTAAAATAAAAATAGGGGCTTCTACGCTTTCGGTGGATCAAAGTATGCTTGCATACGAAGTGGGGAGAGCTGAAAGAGGTGGAGTGGATTTCATTCACATAGACTTTATAGATGGACGTTTTGGGCCGAGAGTTATAACTGTCGGTCTGACCGCCATAGAACGTCTTACAAAGCATGTTAAGATACCCGTTCGGGTCCATTGTTATGTAGCTGACCCTCATAACACTATTGATGAATATTTAGAGATCAGCTGTGAGTCTATTACAGTACATGTTGAGGCTTCGCCATTTCTTTATTATATAGCACAAAAGGTTCACGAAGCGGGTAAGAAAGTAGGGGTTGCCCTCTTACCCCCAACGCCACCTTCGTCTATCGAATACATTTTGAATGAAATAGATCTTGTGGAAATACTTGGTATAGACCCCATCGGTTTAGGAGGGCAGAGTTTCATAAAATCTATGTTAAGGAAAATAAAGAGGGTGAAGGAGATGATGGAAGATGTAGGGGTCGATGTAGAAATATGTGTAGACGGAGGAGTAAATAAGTTTACTATACATGAGATTGTAGGGGCTGGAGCCGATTCCATCGTGGCTGGCACAGCGATATATGGTGCAGATAATATCGAGGAAGCTGTTAAGGAGCTTAGACGTATCAGCGAGGAGGCTCTGAAGAGCAGAGAACGAGCGCGCCGTCTATCGTAATTCTTACAAGCGCATGTATCATATAGTAAGTAATGGTGGTGTGGAGAAGAAATGGCTGAGAGCCCCTTCTTTTTGGGGACCGATATAGGTACCTTTGGGACAAAGAGCTGCATTGTAGATATGAACGGTCAGATAGCCTCTGAGGCATTTGAGGAATCGGATATAATCATCTCCCATCCGGGCTGGGCTGAACAATGGCCCGATGTTTGGTGGAATGTATATTGTGAGACCGTCAAGGGAGCACTTAAAGCCTCCAAAATAGATCCAAAGGACATAGCTGGAATCTGTATAAGCGGACTCTACAGTGGCTCAGGGATCCCGGTGAATAAGAAATTCAAGCCGCTAAGACCGTGCATCATATGGATGGATAGAAGAGCTACGGAAGAAACAGAATGGGTTAAGAAGACTATAAGCGAAGATGAGATCTTTAGAATTACAGGTAACATAATTGATCCTTATTATGGCTACACAAAGATGTTGTGGATAAAGGGACATGAGCCAAAAGTTTGGGATGAAACTCATCAGTTAATGACCGCATACGAATGGTGTGCGTATAAACTCACGGGAGAGCTATTTTTTGATCACTCAAGCGCTTGCCTCATTGGCGGCGTATATGATATCCATAAACGCGAATGGTCCGAAAAGTTGATGAACGAACTTGGGATTCCTCGAAGACTCTTTCCGGAAAAACTGTCGTGGGCTAAGGACATCATTGGGGAAATAACGGAAGAGGGAGCAAAGGCCACGGGCTTAAACAAGGGGACACCTGTCTGCGCTGGAGGTATAGACGCAACGGTTTCAGCTTTGAGCGTCACAGCTCTTAAGGACGGCGATCTTGCATCAATGATCGGCACATCTATGTGTAACGGTTTTATACAGGATGAACTTAGGCTGTCAAGAAGACTTGTGAACTTCCCCCACGTTGCATACGATACTACGAAACTTTATTCATTTGCAGGCATAGTGACTGCTGGAGCTGTTATTCGATGGTTTAGAGATCAGTTGGGAACATCTGAGAAGCTCGTAGGAGAATCTGCGGGAATTAGCGCTTACAAGCTTCTAGACATGATGGCAGAGAAGGTGCCACAGGGAGCTGACGGGCTGGTGTTCACACCCCACATGGTTGTTGGAGAGAGAGCACCCTATTGGGACCCGTACGTGCGAAGTTGTCTCTTCGGTTTAACGCTGTATCATACAAAGGCGCATATTTACAGGGCATTCCTCGAGGGTGTAGCCTATGCTATACGATATAGCATGGAGGTGGCTAAAGAAGCTGGGATACCACTTAAAAGAGCTATATTAGTTGATGGTGGAGCTAAATCTCCCTCGTGGCGCCAAATAATGACCGATGTGACTAACACGCCGTTTATGTACGTGGAGAGAGCGCCTGGAGCTCCTATCGGGGATGCTTTGTTAGCTGGTGTTGGGGTTGGTCTGCTGAAATATGAGAAAATTTACGATTGGATCAAAATAACTGAGGTGACTAAGCCCAATCCAAAGAGTGTTGAGATTTACGAGAAGTATTATGACCTATACAAGAAAGTGTATGGAAGCCTTGAAGAATGTTGTAAGCTATTGAAGAAGATTTCAGAGTAACCCGAATGGCTCAGGTGAGAATTTAAGAAATCGATGACCTTTCCCTTGTTTTGTTCTCTATCCCCACTTTATGATGATCGCTGCAACGATTGCTGAAACTATTGGGGCTCCCCACATTGAGACATAGGGTTCGACAAATCTCAACCATAGGAAGCATATTGCGATAAATGAAACGATGGAGAGGAACACTTTTTCGCCTGGACTTGTTTTGAACGGTAGAAAGCCCATACCCATCACCTCACAGCACCGAACGTTAATCCCCTAACTATGTATCTCTGAATCACATAGGCAAACACTAACGCCGGCACCATCGCTAGAAGCGTTATCGCAGCTATCTCTCCCCAGTTCACCCACAATTCAGATAGGTAGTGAAGCAAGGCATGTGTTAGTGGAGCTGCTCCACCGCTTGCAGCCAGCATAGAGGCGAATAACATCTCGTTCCAAGCAAATATAAAAATGAAAAATGACGTTGTAACTAGTCCTGGTGTCAGTAGCGGCAATAAAATTCTTCTCAGTAGACCCCAGAAGGTGTAACCATCTATTAATGCCGCTTCCTCTATTTCTTGGGGAATCCCGTCAATAAACCCTTTAAGCAACCAGACTGCAAAAGGAAGATTGGCTATGCTGTTAATGAGTATCAATCCAATTAACGTGTCATACAATTTAAGGAAAGTGTACATGGAAAAGTAGGGTATTAGGAAGGCTGCTGCTGGAGCCATCCTGTTTGTTAATAGCCAGAAGAGAAGATGGTTATCTCCCTTGAATTTCAGTCTTGAGAACGCGTATGCAGCCAGCAAGGCGGGTGGAACACAAAACGCGACCTCTCCGAGGGCCACCAAGAATGAATTAAGAACATTTTTCGCATACACATCTTCAAAAAATGGGCGATAATAGTTATAGAAAGTAGGTTCCTCCGGCCAGAATGAAACCTTAGTAAGCACCTCTAACCGTTGTTTAAATGAGGTGATAAGGAGCCAATATATGGGGAATAGGATAAAGAGCAGTACAAGGCCCACGGCAAATATTTTGAAAATCCTAGAGGCTTGACTCATTTTCTCTCCCTCAAAAACAACATTATGAGCCATGACAGAATAATAACTATGTAGACGAAGAACAGAGACATCGCTGCACCATAGCCCATGTTCAGCTCGCTTAACGCAGTTTTCACAATATTGACGCTAAGATAGTTGGTCGCTTTACCAGGGCCTTCAGCAATGAGAACCCAAACCTCGTCAAATATCCTCAACGTGTCCATGAGCCTTATTAGAATGACTACAGCTAAATGATATTTTAAGCCAGGCAAAGTTATGTACCTAAATATTCTCCACGTTGAGGCACCGTCAACCATAGCGGACTCGTAAGGCTCTGGGGGCAAAGTTGCTAGGCCGGCGATCAAAACCAGGATTACAAAGGGAGTCCAGTGCCACGTATCCAAAACTACTGTAGTCCAAAAGGCTAGTAACGGACTGCTTCCTATGTTGTACATGACTCCTATTCTACTTAACAGCCTCGGTAGGGGTCCTATGTCTGGCCTCACCAACAGGAGCCACATGCATCCTATGGTCATGGGGGGGATCAATAAGGGTGTGGTGAGCATAGTTCTAATTAATTTGGTTCCACGCGTTTCCCGCTGCAACAGCAAGGCCACTCCCAAACCTAGGGGGATCTCGATAGCTAGGCATGCAAAAGAAAACATGAACCCTCTAACTACGGAATTCCATAATCCAGGATCAAACACGATTTTCCGGAAGTTGTCATACCCTATGAATGTGGGTTCACCGATCCCTATATAGTACCTCAGCGTTGAAAGGTAGATGCAATAAAAAAGAGGTATGAAACTATTGAAGCCTACTATGATTAATGCGGGCAGTAGGATTAGCCACGGGTTTATATGCTTCATTCTAAAAACCAAAAAAAGGAAGGGGTTTACCAGTAACCCCATTCGTGGAATTTTTCGTCGATTGTTGAAGCTAGTTCCTTGGCACATTCCTCAGGCGTTAGCTCTCCAGCCACTGCCTTTCCAAGGACAGTGTAGTATATATATAGCAACGCAGCGTATTCGCCGATTTCGGTAGGAGTTCCAACGTACAGCTTTGCTTTTTCAGGGTCTCTTAGCAATGAGAATACTCCACCGAATTTAGCATCTACAGCATTTAACGCGGGATCCATTAGAACCGACGTTCTAACGGTTGTGTTTATTGCTTTTGCTCTTTCAAGCTCATTCAGCGGAGAAACAGCAAACTGTATCCATAGCCATGCAGCCTCTGGATGCTTAGAATGCAGGGGTATGCAGTAGCCGCTGATATCGGCGTAGGCTAGAGCCATACCTGGTTTAAAGTATTCTCTATCCACTGGCGGAAGATCACATTTGAATTTACCTGCGATTTTCGAGACCTCTGGATTCGCAAAGGTGGAGAGGAATTGCGTATACGTTACGGTCTGTGCAACTCGGCCAGCAGCAACCTGTTCAGCCGCCTCCACATAGATCATCATTTCTACTCCCGGTGGAGCATCCTTAACTCCTAACGTTAGAAAATCTTCGATCGCCTTAACTGCTTGGGGAGAGTCAAGCATTCCTCCTCTGGCCATGGAAGCGCCCCACGTTTCAACGTTGATGCCCCACGGAAGAACTGGCTTCCCATATGGTTCTAGACCCACACTCTGGGCACCGTGAGTTGGAAACCAAGACTCGAAAAAGTCGAAACCAAGTGCTTCATGCGTTTTAGCTCCGCATCCACCAACAAAACCATAAAGATCCTTGTCCGGTCTGGTGAAGAATTCAGCCGCATCTAGGCATTCGTCGTAATATGTAGGTTTTTTTAAGTCGTATCCATACTTTGCTTTGAAATTACTTTTCTCGGTTGGATCTTCGAATAAATCGGTTCTGTAGACATACGTTTTGGGGTAATACTCGCACGGTATTGTCAAAACGTGGCCACGTGGATCGCTACAATAAGGTATCGACCATATGTCGTCTAGGTCTAACCATGGGTCAACCAATTCGGGATGTTCGCCCATAAATTCGGTTAGGTCATACACCCATCCCTTCTTTATCCATGTTCCAACCATGTCTTGATCGTCATAGGTGCAGGCATAAATTCCAGTGCCCTTCTCCATGTCTAACATTTCCTTTTCCATCACAAGCTCGTTGGAGGTTAATTCCCAGTCAATTGTTATTCCCGTAATGTCCGTGAACTTTGGACCCACAACGTCTCTCAAATAGTAGTTCGGTTCCCAACCCTGAGCGAGAACTTTGATCGTAGTCCCTCTATATGGTTTAGCTGCCTTCTTATACCAGGATGCAATCAATTCAGGTGTGGGCGTAGGCGTAAGCGTGGGTGTTACGGGTGGAGCGGTAGTAGTAACCGTTTTTGTAACTGTTCTCTCAACCGTTTCTGTAACCATTTTCTCAAGGACTTCTCTGGGCTTGCCGTACCATCCTGCCGCAGCCCCAATCAACACTCCGCCTATAGTCGCTCCAGCGATCTGCAAGTACTTACGTCGATTAACTTCTTCCTTACCCATTTCAATGCCCTGTTGTTGTTTTAATATTTTTAGCTTATAAATTTTGCTAACAACAATTTTATTGTTCCCACTAAGATCCATTGGATAGAACGGATCTTAGTGGGAAATTAAAGCTAAATAGTGCTAACTTTATATCTTATTAGCTGTAAAATCTAAAGTATCATTGTCGGTTGAGAGGATAACGTTGGTTTCCGTAAAACTTGAAAACGTACATAAAACATTTTATGGTAAGAAGGTACTGGATGGGGTTTCGTTAAAAATCGATGACCAAAGTTTCACTTCGATTTTGGGTCCTCCTGGGGCTGGAAAGACGACTTTACTAAGGATTATAGCCGGGGTTGAAGCCCCCGATGAAGGCAAGATATACTTCGACGAGAAGGACGTGACCGAATTGCCTGCCAGAGATAGAAAAGTTGCCATGGTTTATCAAAGCTTTGCTCTCTACCCTCACATGAGGGTTTATGATAATATAGCGTCCCCTATGAAGGTCATGAAATTGCCTGCCGACGAGATCGATAAAAAAGTAAAGTCTGTCGCTGAGTTTCTGGGAATCCATCGCCTACTGGACAGATATCCAAGGGAATTAAGTGGTGGGGAAGCACAAAGAGTAGCTATCGCTCGATCTCTAACTAAGGAAGCGACAGTCTACCTTCTCGACGAACCATTAACTAACCTAGACTATAAGCTTAGGGAAAGTATGAGGGGGGAATTAAGAAGAATTTTCAAAGAAAGGGGAGGCACAATAATATATGCTACTCCGGATCCATTGGACACGCTTGTAATGGCTCAGTACGTTGCAGTTATTAGAGATGGTAAAATAGAACAATATGGATCGGTTCAGGAGGTTTACGACAAGCCGAAGAATTCTTACACAGGGCGTTACTTCAGTTTTCCACCGATGAATTTTATTGATAGTGAACTAGTTATAAGGAAGAAAAAATACTACTTGCAGGCTCCAGGGCTTAACTTAGAGGTGACTCACTTGAAAAATCTTCTCAGCGAGCGTTCCTACTCTCTGGGACTTCGGCCAAATAAAATACATATTCTCACCGAGGAGATGGAAAACTTGATCTCGATTCCGTTAGAAGTAATAATAACGGAAATCATTGGTTCAGAGACATTGGTACACTTAAAGTACTCAGATTCAAGGTTAGTGGCACACTCGCCCACAATTGTGAGATATGAACCAGGAGAGAAGATCAAGATAGGTTTCAACCCCAACGACCTATACATATTTGGCAAGGAAACCGGTGAATTGATCACCCAATCTAGTAGGTGAGGAAAATGGTTGAACTCTACGTGGAGAACATAACACACATTTATCCAGGAAACGTGGTCGCGGTTAAAGACGTGACTTTAAGGATGCCTCACGGGTCCTCTAATGGTCTACTTGGTCCCTCAGGCTGTGGAAAAACGACACTTATGAAGATAATTGCGGGGTTATTGAAACCCACAGAAGGCAAGGTCTTCTTCGATGGCGAGGATATAACGTCGTTATCCCCTCAGAATAGAAACATCGCCATGGTTTTCCAGTTTCCAATAGTTTATGACATGAGCGTATTCGATAACTTAGCGTTTCCACTGCGCAACAGGAAAGTGCCAGAAAAGGAAGTTAAAAGGGAAGTTCTAGAGGTGGCTGAACTTCTTGATTTAACTCGTCTGTTTGAGATAAATGCGAGGAAATTGGATGCGGGAGGCAGGCAAAGGGTTGCGCTTGGAAGAGCTCTTATTAGAAGTCCAAATGTATTCTTGCTTGATGAACCTTTAACAAACATAGATCCCGAGAGCAGATTATATCTAAGAGCTAAGATAAAGGAAGTTTCAAAAAGTTTGGGGCAAACGATGATATATGTGACACATGATCAAGCTGAGGCTTTAACCCTTGCGGAAAAAATAGCCGTCATGAAGGATGGTATGATCGTTCAATTCGACAGTCCTGAGATTCTTTATGGGCGACCAATGCATACCTTTGTATCATATTTCATTGGAAACCCCGGCATGAACTTGCTGAATTGCACATTAGAGGGCGACTATCTTGACTTCGGAGACTTTGTCTACGATGTTTCAGAATTAAAATCCACACTCGAACCACATGGAAACGAGTTTATTATGGGAATTAGACCCGAATGGGTTCAAGTAAACAGAGAAAAATCTGAGAAGTGGCTTCCATTCAAATGCAGCTTATCCGAAAATTTAGGCAACATGCAACTTCTACACTTAACCTTAGGGAAAACTGAAGTCAAGGCTAAACTAACTTTTTCGGACATTTCAGAAGGAGACGCTGTATGGGTCAACTTTCCAATGGATAAGGTGAGGATATTTAAGAAGACGGGGCAACTATTAATCTAGGTTTTAACGTTAACACACGATTCTAGTTTCTTGGCGTCTTATCTTTGGACTCTCGTTTCACCTCATCGTCTAAATCACTGTTCTTCCTTACTTCATTAGGAAACTTTAAAGACAACGGGTTGGAAACCTTTTAAAGTAGGTTTCGAGGAAACAGTAGTGCTGCCATAAAAAACACGATTAAGGTTGCTAAATGACTAGGAGAATACAATGTACGCAAATAGACCTATAATCGGAGTGACGCTAGGAGACATCGCTGGAATCGGCCCTGAGATAGTTGTCAAATCACTTTTGGTCCAAAGGGTCTATGGCAAATGCCGCCCAGTCATTATCGGCGACACGAGAGTGGTCACCCAAGCCGCTAGAATATCCAACCTACACCCAAAAGTCAACTCAGTCAACGCCGTAACTGAATGCGAGTTCAAACACGAAATCATCGATGTGCTGGATCTTCATAACGTTGACCCTCGTCGTATACGAATCGGAAAAATTAACGTGGAAGCAGGTAAAGCCGCGGCGCAGTATATTCATGAGGCTGTGAAATTGGCTTTGCAAAAAGAGATTCATAGTGTAGCCACCGCACCAATAAACAAAGAGGCTATGAACAAAGCTGGCTTTAGCTATCCGGGGCAAACCGAACTCTTTGTAGCATTATCTAAAGTCAAGGATGCGGAGATAATGTTAATATCTAAACACTTTAGAATAGTTCACGTCACTAGACATGTTCCTTTAAACAGAGTCGCAGAAATGATAACCAAAGAGAGGGTTCTGAGAGCCATAAGATTTGCACAAACCGGATTGACTGGCCTTCTTGGCATACAGGCGCCGACGATAGGCGTATCAGCTCTGAATCCACACTGCGGGGACGGGGGATTGCTTGGTTTGGAAGAAATAAACGAGATAGAGCCAGCGGTTAAGTCAGCTCAAAGAGAAGGCATTAATGCTATTGGACCGATATCAGTTGATGCCATACTCAGAGTGGCCAGAAAAAGAAGCTTTGATGGCGTCGTCGTTATGTATCATGACCAAGGGCACATCGCTGTAAGCCTTGATGCCGAAGGCCAAGCCATTAGCTTGACCATAGGTTTGCCATTCATACGAACAACTACAGAGCATGGGGCTGCGTACGACATAGCTGGAAAAGGGGTTGCAAATCCGAAGGCGATGATAAATTCAATAGTGATGGCTGCCGAATTGTCACGAAAAACGCTCAGAAAATCTAGATAGTTACCCAGGCGTTCTGTTTCTTGTTTGCCTCTTTCGCTCGCAGAGGCATCAAAAGAAAAAATAGTAAGATCACCGACTATTTCTTCGTAAGATCGATTGGTAAGGAACAGGGTTGATCCATTCAAAGGCAATTTTGCAAGTAGTATACCGGAAATCTTACGGATATAGTCCAAAGATTCCCCAGGCAAACCTTAGAAACTTGTGTGCATAGTTGATAGGCATCCCAACGATTGAAACCGTATTCTTTTTCCAGCCAGAAAATCAATTCGATGAACGCTATCTTTACTGCGTCTTCTAGAGTTCTGTTGGTTCCAGTAGCTAAGATCGTACCCATGTACTTCGGGGTTTCTAGGCGTGGCCACGCTATCGTTTTATCTTTGATCAAATCGATGGTTAACGTCGTTTCCGCAGGCATCTCGATGGCAACGCCGCCGGGAGACTCTCCTTCTCCCTGCGTCGCGTGGACATCACCTGCGTAAAGTAGAGCACCTTCTACATAAACTGGCAGATAAAGCCTATTTCCCGGGCAGATGTCGGGGATATCCATGTTGCCTCCATGAGGCCCTGGGAATCTGCTGGATATCGCTTCTATCTCAGGAGCCACTCCTATCGTTCCAATCATTGGTTCAAAGGGTAATACTGTATTATCACTGAAGTACACTTTGTGGTCCCTGATCGGACAAATTCTGGTCGCGTGGGGGAACTCAACGCTTAACAGTTGAAAGAGTGGGATGCTAGTTAGATAGTGCGTAGCGGGAGCAATATACGTAGCTCCTTGCCCTATGGTGGATCGGATTTGTTTTATATCTACGATTAAAGTATCTCCTTTTTCGGCACCCTCTATGCGTATTGGTCCTGTCAGAGGATTGCTGAAGGGCATTGTAGACAGATCTCTTTTGTCTTTCTCCGTCCTTATTTGTCCAGAGAAAGCATCTTCGGTTTCTAACATGACGGTCTCACCAGGCTTTATGGTTAGGTTTGGGCTGTGGAAAGGGCTCATAGTGTAGTGGAGCTTTTTCTGAAGTTGCAACGATAGTTTCTTCATGATAACTCTTCCTCAAACGAGTTTAAAGGTCAAAAGCTCTTCTTAAAGATTTAAATATTACAGAAATGCGGAAAAACTGGTACAAGCCATGATTTATTTTTCAACTCCATGTCTCCTTTATTCGTCCTTTGTATCCTTTCCATCTAATCCCTCTTAGGGTTCTCATCGGACTTGTCCAGCCGAAATGACACCAACGGCAACCGCCTCCTCCCCAAAATAGAGGTGGGCTAGCCCTGTTATCAAGCCCTTCATGAGGTAAAGCTCTTCAACCTTCTCTTCAAACAGTCTTATTTCTATCATTTTCTTGATCATCAAAATGAGTCTATCCTTAACGAGACCGTGTTTAGAGTAGTCACAAGGAGGCACATGACCTATCTCCTTAAGTGCTGACATTGGAAATTTAACCTTCCCTTCCTCCACATAAGCCTGTGGCCTTAACGACAATTTCAGCCGTCAACTTGTCTATGGGCACACCTCTAGCTATGTTGTGTGCATGTCCGCCTCGATACAGGTCCGCTATTCTCTCCTTACCCACATCCATCATCTTTCTGTTCACCCATACTCTCTTTATCGTTCTACTATACCCTTTAAGATCTCGGTGACCAAAGCAACTTTACCTATAGCATCCAATGGGGCCTCACCTGATTTGATAGTAATCTACATTCTTTAAAATGTATATGTTGCGATCACTAAAAGACCCAGCATATCGCTAACTTAGCCCCTTTTGAGATCTTCAAGAATTTGAGCGGGATTTCAACGCCAATTTACCAGTAAAAACATACATGGCAAGAGTTCGAATCTCCCACCGGACTACCATTGTGTAGATGTGAATTTATACCATTTTTGCGATTGGATTGTCGTATGTCCTATGGGGTTAGCGCGCGCGGGCAATATGACCTCATCTAACACACGCGTAGCGGCGTCTCAATAGCTTTTAACTTCGAAAATCCATTCCTGGGTTATGCAGTTCGCATTTTTTCCGATTTTAGAATCATTTTTTATAAGATAAATTATCTTAGTGTCATTAATGGACGGTGATGGTGTGTCGATAGCCAAGAAAGGGGATTGGGTAAGAATCCATGATGTTATTTTAAAGCCAAGCGAGAGAGCTCCACAAGTG
>Ga0315307_1000798_pt1 | contig 13743 bp, 13 predicted proteins | sample TDP2_MG_FD_203079 | JGI IMG/M metagenome (GOLD analysis project Ga0315307, IMG submission 203079) | Freshwater sediment microbial communities from Lake Towuti, South Sulawesi, Indonesia - TDP2 | ecosystem: Environmental > Aquatic > Freshwater > Lake > Sediment | place: Indonesia: South Sulawesi... | reverse complement strand
CCTCTTCATCGCGCTGATCGTCGGGATCGGCTACGTGTTCTCCCTCTACACCGAGTTGGGGCAGGCTGCCGTGGTGATCGCGCTCGTCGTCGCGCTGGGCATGAGCTGGGCGAGCTACTACTACAGCGACCAGATCGTGCTCGGCATGAGCGGCGCGCGGCCGGTGACCAAAGAGGAGGAGCCCTATCTCTGGAACACCGTCGAGGGACTGAGCCTGGCCGCGGGTCTGCCTGTGCCCAGGCTCTACATCATCGAGGACAGCGCGCCCAACGCCTTCGCCACCGGCCGCGATCCGCAGCACGCCGCGCTCGTCGTCACCCGCGGCCTGCTCGACAAGCTCAACCGGCTTGAGTTGGAGGGGGTGGTGGGGCACGAGATGGCCCACATCCGCGACTATGACATCCGCTTCATGATGCTGGTCACAGTGCTGGTGGGCACTGTGGTGCTGCTATCGGACTGGATGACTCGCAGCCTCTGGTACGGTGGCGGCCGGCGCCGGAGCAGCCGAAGCAGCGGCGGTGGTGGGATTCTGCTGCTCATCGGCCTGGTGTTCGTGATTCTGTCTCCCATCATCGCGCAACTGATGCAGTTCGCGATCTCCCGGCGGCGCGAGTTCCTGGCCGATGCCGAGGGGGCGCGGCTGACTCGCTATCCGGAGGGCCTGGCAAGCGCGCTCGACAAGATCGCGGCGGATACCGAGCCGCTGGAGGTGGCCAACAAGGCGACCGCGCACCTCTACATCTACAATCCCCTGCGGGACCATCGCGGCTGGCTCAATAGCCTCTTCAGCACCCACCCGCCGGTGGAGGAGCGGATCGAGCGGCTGAGGGAGATGTAGGAGGAGGCCGACCCAAAGCCCGCCTCCTCCTGACGGACGCAGAGACAGATGGATCTCGACCGCGGATCCGCTACGGATCGTGGAGGATGCCCCAGGATTGCGCGCAGGTCTTCACTTCGCAGCGCACGATTCCCCCCTGGCCGTAGACGGTCGCGCTCCCACCGGCATAGACCCAGGCTGCTCGGTACTGGTTGTCCGTGGTCCTCCACACCCAGTTCGGGTCTTCCAGGTACGCGTCATCTCCATACCACCTTTGCACACCATCTGGGGGCTCCCAGCCCTTCTGGAAGGTGTGCCCCTGCGTGGGCGGGTTGTAGCCCATCAGCCCGGTCATGCTGAGCCTTGAAGCCGAACATAGGCCCGCGGGTCCCTCCACTTCGAGGAAATGGATGCAGTGGTGCCCGTTGAGGTACGACTTCTGCCGCCAAGTTGGTGGCCGCTGGGGCGGAGGCGCGCCCCCCAGAACGAGCCGCGCGTTCAGGTTGGAGTGCCCGAGGAGGGGCCGCCCCTGAGCATCATGGGGGTCAGTTGAGACGTACGACGTGTGGTGTTCGCCAGTCCCGTAGGCCTCCGCGCACGCGTAGTACCAGCCTTGGCCGCCGCTTCTCCATATGTGGCCAACACGGGCCAGACCGTCGAAGACGTCCTGGTCCGCCCCCGCGTCCCACCCATACGTGTACTCCACGCTGCTCACGTGCCAGGCGGCCCACGCCGACGTGTGCACCGGGGCCACAAGGGAAAGCACGAGGCCCATCGCGACCGCAACTCCAAGCGGGATCTTCATCGCTGCCCTCCTGTCTCGGCCGCAGCCCGGGCCGCGGCGCGGTCCTCCGCGTAAGCATCGACCACCGCGCGCTGCTCCGCTTCCGTCAGCACCGCCGGGAGGATGTAGGAGGTGGCCAGGATCTTGTACTGAGTCTGGGCTGCGGCCCGGCCGAAGTACCCGAACTGCGCCACCCAAGCCGTGTAGGCCGCTCGACCTTCCTCCGGCGCTCGCGCCAGCGCGTTGTCCCAATCGGCGCGGACGCCCACCGCTGCGTCCCGTGCGTACTGCACGAGCATCTCCATCTCGGCTGACGTGAACAGTCGCTTCATGAATGGCGAGACCGGGGAGGTGGCGGCTGCGGATACCAGAAAGGTGTCGCCGAACACCCCTGCTGCTGCGCTTGTCTCCACATCCGGGATGAGGCCGAGAAACTGGGCCGCCAACTCTCTTCGCAGGGCATCGAACACCACGCCGGCCTGGGCCATGATCGCTCGGTGCAACTCGGGAGCCATGGGAGGCCGGGAGAGGTACAGCCGGACGGCGTCCAGCGCGAGACCTACCCAGCGGTGCAGCTCCAGCTCTGGCGGCGTCAGGTCACCGGCAGGGACGGCCTTGGTGACGACCCACTCGTCCAGCTCGCGGAGCTGCTGTCTGCTCAGCGGCGCCGCGATCACAGACCGCAAGCCGTTCGCCATCTCCGCCCGGGTGACCTGGATCGACTCGGCCGAGAGCCTCTCGTATGCCAGTTCCACGACCCCCGCGTAGCGGTCGGCCAGCCAGTCAGCCTGGCTTTCGACGGTCGTGGGCAGCGCCCCCAATACGCAGGCGGGCGCGAGGAGGGTGAGATACAGGAGTACGCACAACGCCGACACAACGGACAAACAGGACACACGCATCATCCTTCCCCCTATGCTTCTCCTGGTGCATATAGCACCATAAGGACCGCGCGCCGTCAAGAGCATTTGTGCGCCGCGAATGGCAAGTGGCGGCGTGCGGTCGAACATGCTCTTCAGCAGCCACCCGCGGCCGGAGGAGCGAGTGGCGCGGCTGAGAGAGATGTGAGAGGGCAGGAAGATCAGGCGCCCTTGAGCGTGGATGGAAGGCGACGTTGCTTTGGCAGCTAGCTATCGAAGCAACTGAGAGTAACTGGTAACGCCTTGCGGGCAGCGGCTCAAATCGCCGTCCGAAGCGCAAGATATGGGGTGCCGCGTAGCACGATCAGCCCCGTATATCCTACCCGCGACGTTGCTCCTGCCGCCTGTTACCGGTTAGAACTGAGAATCCCTCTTGACGCAGGCGCGGCAGATGTGGTACAAGCTAACTGATACGAGGATGTCATCGCGATCCCTCATCAACCTGGGCTGCTGGGTGTGGCGCGGCGAAGAACTCGGCTTGCCGGGCTCCCGCGCACGCAGCCACCTGAGGAGATAGGGATCGCGCAAACGGAATAGAGGCAGAGCGACCAGACCAGCCCGGCAAGCCCGGGCTGGTCGTTTTCGTTGTGGGCCGGGGCAGAAGACAAGCTCCTGCCCAACAGGAGAGGAGATGGTGATGTACTACCCGTCGAAGGCGGAGTTCAAGGAGAAGGCGAGACACGGGAACCTGATCCCGGTCTGGAAGGAAGTCTTGCTCGACACCGAGACGCCGGTGTCGGCCTTCCGCAAGATCGGCAGCAGCCAGTACACCTTCCTGCTGGAGAGCGTCGAGGGTGGGGCCAACGTGGGCCGGCACTCCTTCCTCGGCTCAGAACCGTTCGCGGTCTTCACCTCCAAAGGCGATGGTGTGACCGTGAGCCGCAACGGCCGTCAGCACACGCGCCGGTTGGCCCCGGGCGAGGACCCCCTCACCGCGCTCAAGGCCCTGCTCTCGGAGTATCAGTTCGTCCCTGTGGAAGGGCTGCCCAGGTTCTGCGGCGGTGCGGTCGGGTTCATCGGCTATGATGTGGTGCGCTTCTTCGAGCGGCTGCCGAACGGCACGGTTGACGATCTGGGTCTTCCCGACTGCGTGCTAGTGCTCACCGACACCTGCCTGATTTTCGACCACGCCTACCACCGGGGCAAGGTGCTCTCCAATGCGCTGGTGGATGGCGATGCTGATCGGGCCTACGACGAGGCGCTCCGGAAGATCGAGGCCCTGTCGGCCCGGCTCGCCGCGCCCGCACCGGCGGTGCTGCCGCCCCGTCCCCGCCCCAAGGACACGCGACTCACGACTAACCTCACCCGGGAGGACTACCAGCACGCGGTGCTCAAGGCCAAGGAGTACATCGCCGCCGGCGACCTGATTCAGGTTGTGCTCTCGCAGCGTTTGTCTCGGCAGGTGGCAGCGGATTCCTTCGACATCTACCGCGCGCTCCGGTCGCTGAACCCCTCCCCGTACATGTACTACCTGACCTATGGGGATGTGAAGATCATCGGCAGCTCCCCGGAGCGGCTGGTCTCGGTGGAAGACGGAGAGGTGGTGACCCGGCCCATCGCCGGCTCTCGCCCCCGGGGGAAGACGCCCGAGGAGGACGAAGCTCTGGCGGCTGAACTGCTGGCCGATGAGAAAGAGCGCGCAGAGCACGTGATGCTGCTGGACCTGGGCCGGAACGACATCGGTCGGGTGTGCCGCTATGGGACGGTCACCGTGGACGAGCAAATGGTCATCGAGAAGTACTCCCATGTCCAGCACATCGTCTCGAATGTCCGCGGTCAGCTCCGGGCGGATCGCGACCAGTTCGATGTGCTGCGCGCGTGCTTCCCGGCGGGGACGCTCTCCGGCGCTCCGAAGGTGCGAGCCATGGAGATCATTGATGAGCTGGAGCCGACACGGCGCGGACCCTATGGCGGGGCGATCGGATACTTCAGCTTCTCCGGCAACATGGACACCGCGATCACCATCCGCACCATCGTGTGCGCCAACGGCACCGCGCACATGCAGGTCGGAGCTGGCATCGTCGCAGACTCGATCCCTTCTCGGGAGTACGAGGAGTGCGTGCTGCTGAAGGGCGGCGCGCTGCTGCGGGCCATCGAGATGGCCGAGGCCGGGCTGGAATGAGCGCGGCCCAGGCAGAGGAGGACTCTGATGCTGGTGATGATTGACAACTACGACTCTTTCACCTACAACCTGGTCCAGTACCTTGGTGAGCTCGGACAGGTGATCAAGGTCTACCGGAATGACCAGATCACCGTGGACGAGCTCGAACGGCTGGCGGCGGAGAGGATCGTCATCTCACCCGGGCCGTGCACCCCCCTCGAGGCAGGCATCTCCAATGAGGTGATCAAGCGTTTTGCGGGCCGACTGCCCTTGCTGGGCGTTTGCCTCGGGCATCAGTGCATTGGGCACGTGTTCGGCGGGGAAGTGGTGCGAGCCCCCCGGCTGATGCACGGCAAGACCTCCATGATCCACCACGACGGCAACACCATCTACCAGGGGCTGCCGAACCCCTTCCGCGCCACTCGCTACCATTCGCTCATCATCAGGCGAGAGACGCTGCCGAGCTGCCTCGAGGTCGCTGCTGAGACCGACCAGGGAGAGATCATGGGCGTGCGCCACAAGGAGCACATCGTCGAGGGAGTGCAGTTCCATCCGGAGTCCATCCTGACCGAGTCTGGCATGGATCTGCTGCGGAACTTCCTTGCGTTGTGAGGCCAGTGGCCCCGAGCCTGCAATCCCGAGCAAGCGGAGACCGCGGCAGGGGAGTCGCACCCGCAGAAAGAGGCGTGAGAGATGATAGCTGAGCTCATCCGGAAGGTTGTGGAGGGCCAGGCCCTGCTCCCACACGAGGCGAGCGCCGCGATGGGCGAGATCATGTCCGGGCAGGCGACCCCGGTGCAGATCGCCAGCTTCCTGGTGGCGATGAGGATGAAGGGCGAAACCGTGGCCGAGGTGACCGAGTTCGCCCGCGTCATGAGGGAGCATGCGCTTCCCGTCCGGGCGAGCAGACGGCCGCTTGTGGACACCTGTGGGACAGGCGGGGACGCGATCAAGACCTTCAATGTCTCCACTGCGGCCGCGTTCGTGGCGGCCGGCGCGGGGGTGGCGATAGCCAAGCACGGGAACCGCTCCGTCACGAGCAGGTGCGGCAGCGCGGACGTCCTCGAGGCGCTGCGGATTCGCTTTGACCTGCCGCCAGAGGCGGTGGCCCGGTGCGTGGAGGAGGTGGGGATCGGCTTCATGTTCGCGCCTGCCTATCACCCCGCCATGAAGTACGCCGCGCCGGTGAGGCGAGAGATGGGGCTGAGGACGGTCTTCAACGCGCTGGGGCCCCTCACCAATCCCGCAGGGGCTGAGAGCCAGGTGCTGGGTGTGTACGCGCCTGAGCTGACCGAGCTCCACGCCGGGGTGCTCCGCAATCTGGGCTCAAGACGCGCCTATGTGGTGCACGGAGCCGGCGGCCTGGACGAGTTCTCGACCATTGGGGAGACCCGGGTTACGGAACTGCGAGACGGCGAGGTGCGAACCTACTCGCTGTCACCTGAAGAGGTCGGGCTGAAGCGGGCATCTGCTGAGGACATCGAGGGCGGCACACCCGAAGAGAACGCGCGGCTGCTAGTGGAGGTGTTGGAGGGCAAGCGAGGGCCGGCGCGGGAGATCGTGCTCCTCAACGCGGCCGCCGCCATCGCCGCCGGTGAGAAGGCGGATAGCTTGCGGTACGCCATTCCGATCGCCGCGGAGTCGCTCGATTCCGGCGCGGCTCTGGACAAGCTCAGGCGACTCCAGGCGATGGGCCGGTGAAGGCGTGAGGGCTCGCCCGATGCCGTGGGACCGCGCATCAATCCTAGATCACATCCTCGCAGAGAAGCGGGCCGCCAACGCGGCCCTGCGCGAGCGGCACGCAGGGTGGGAACCCCCAATGGTGCCGCCCGCGCGCCGCGACTTTCGAAAGGCGCTGCGGGGGAGCGGCATCGCGCTGATCGCTGAGTTCAAGCGCCGGTCGCCGTCGAGAGGCGAGCTCCGAGCGGAAGCGGACCCGGCACAGGTGGCCCGCTGCTATCAGCAGGCCGGGGCCGCCGCGCTCTCGGTGCTCACCGACAGCCGCTTCTTCGGGGGCACGCTGGCGGACCTATGGGCCGCACGGGCGGCCACGGGCCTGCCGGTGCTGAGGAAGGACTTCCTGCTCGAGCCTTGTCAGTTGGCCGAATCGGCAGGTGCGGAGGGACCGGACGCGGTGCTGCTGATCGCGGCAGCTCTCAGGGGGGAGCAGCTTCGGTCCCTCCGGGGGCTGGCCCAAGATTGCGGCCAGGATGCGCTCGTGGAAGTACATGACGAGGCCGAGCTCGAGGCGGCCCTGGAGAGCGGAGCGGATATCATCGGCATCAACAACCGCGATCTTGGCACATTTGAGGTCTCGCTGGAGACGACGCTGCGACTGAGGCCGCGGATACCCAGCGGGCTGCTCGTGGTCTCTGAGAGCGGCGTCTACACGCGGGACGATGTCAGGAGGCTAGCGGAGGCGGGGGTGGACGCGGTGCTTGTAGGCGAAGCGCTGATGACGGCAGCCGATCCGGGGGCGAAGCTCCGAGAGCTCCTGGGGCAGAGATGACCAGGATCAAGGTCTGCGGGATCACCAACCGGGAGGACGCGGCCCACTGCGCGGCCTGCGGCGCGGACGCCATCGGCTTCGTCTTCGCGGACAGCCCGCGGCGGATCGCGCCCGAACGCGCCAGGGAGATCATGTGCCGGCTGGAGCCGTTCGTGACTGGCGTTGCCGTGTTCGTGGATCGTCTCGCGGAAGAGGTGAGGCGGACCTTGGAGATCACTGGATGCAGCGTCGCGCAGTTGCATGGGTCAGAGCCGCCGCACTACATCCAATCGCTTGCTCCATACCCCGTGATCAAGGCTATCCGCGTGCGCGAGAGCCTTGACGAGGCCCTGGTGAGCAGCTATAAAGAGGCGCGCGCGATTCTTCTCGACACCCATGTGGCGGGCGTGGCCGGTGGGACCGGCGAGCGGTTCGACCTAGCGCTGGCGAGGAAGCTTGTGCAGGAAGGATGGCGGGTGATCGTCGCAGGTGGCCTGACCTCTGACAATGTCGGGGAAGTGGTGGCCTCAGTGCGGCCTTACGGGGTGGATGTCAGCAGCGGAGTGGAGTCCGCGCCTGGCCGCAAGGACCCTGAGCGGGTGGCGCAGTTCATCGCGTCGGTGCGCGCGGCTGACCGCGGTGGTGCCTGACATGGGCGCGCACCATCAGGCGGCGCTCGGACGCTTCGGGCGGTTCGGCGGAATCTTCGTCCCCGAGACCCTCATGGCGCCTCTGCTTGAGGTGGCGGCCGCGTATGAGTCGGCGCAGCAAGACCCGGGATTCCAGCAGTGCCTCGCCGCCCACCTGCGCGACTATGTGGGGCGGCCGACTCCTGTCTACCTTTGCGCTCGCCTGACAGAACGCTGCGGCGGAGCGCGGATCTACCTGAAGAGAGAGGACCTGGCCCACACCGGCTCACACAAGCTCAACAATGCAGTCGGCCAGGGTCTGCTGGCCAAGCGCATGGGGCGCGAGGCCTTGCTCGCAGAGACCGGCGCCGGTCAGCACGGCGTGGCGACCGCCACCGTGGCCGCGCTCTTCGGCTTCCGCTGCCAGGTCTACATGGGTGAGGAGGACCTCCGCCGCCAGGCCCTCAACGTCTACCGCATGCGCCTGCTCGGAGCAGAGGTGGTGCCCGTGAGCTCCGGGAGCCGCACTCTCAAGGACGCGATCAACGAGGCCTTCCGCGTCTGGATGGCGACGGCAGAGAGCACCTATTACCTCTTCGGGACCGCCGCTGGGCCGCATCCCTACCCTACTATGGTGCGCGATTTCCAGTCCGTTGTCGGGCGGGAAGCCAGAGAACAGATGCTCGACCACGAGGGCCGACTGCCGGACTACCTGGTGGCCTGTGTGGGCGGAGGGAGCAATGCCATCGGGCTCTTCCATCCGTTCCTGTCGGATGCCGACGTGAGGCTGGTTGGGGTCGAGGCGGCCGGCCGAGGACTGGCCACAGGTGAGCACGCCGCCTCCCTGACGGCCGGGACCGAAGGAGTGCTGCACGGCGCGCTGAGCAAGATCCTCCAGACTCCAGAGGGCCAGATCCGCAGCACCCATTCAGTGGCTGCAGGCCTCGACTACCCAGGGGTCGGCCCGGAGCACGCCTACCTGCAGGCGACCGGCCGCGCCCAGTACGTCGCGGTCACCGACAGGCAGGCGCTGGAGGCCTTCGAGCTACTCTGCCAATACGAAGGCATCATGCCGGCCCTGGAGAGCGCTCACGCGCTGGCCTACGCCCTGGGGATGGCAAGAGAGCTTCCCAGGGACAAGGTGATCCTGGTGAATCTGTCGGGGCGCGGGGACAAGGATGTGGCCGAGGTGCAGCGCGTGCTGGCGGAGCCCGCTCCATGAGCCGGATCGGAGAGTGCTTTGCCGCGCTGAAGGAGCGTCGGGAGGGCGCGCTAATCGTCTTCCTAGTGGCCGGGCATCCGGATGCGCCCACCAGCGGGCAGCTGCTGGTCGCCATCGCCGACGCGGGCGCGGACATCATCGAGCTGGGGATCCCCTTCTCGGACCCGCTCGCCGATGGGCCGGTGATCCAGGCTGCCTCGCAGCGCGCCCTCGACCATGGGATGACACCGGCTGGAGTGCTGGAGCTCGCGGCCCGGTTTCGAAACCTGCGGGATGTCCCGCTGGTGGTGATGACGTGCTATAATCCCATCCGGCAGTTCGGTGCTGTCCGCTTTGCGCGGGAGAGCAGGGCCGCGGGAGTGAATGGGGTGATCGTGACCGATCTGCCTCCGGAGGAGGCGGAAAACGGTGAGTGGCTACCGGCGGCCAGGGAAGGCGGGCTCGACACCATCTTCCTGTTGGCGCCGACCAGCTCGGCCCAGCGGATGAAGAAGGTTGTTGATCTTGCGACCGGTTTTGTGTACTGTGTGTCTCGGATGGGCGTGACCGGCGCGAGGGCGGAGCTTCCTGCGGACCTGGCCGGCCTGGTGGGGAGGATCCGGGCTGAGACCGAGAAGCCGGTGGCTGTGGGGTTTGGAATCTCGCGGCCGGAGCATGTGGCCCAGGTGTGCCGGATAGCAGAGGGAGCGGTTGTGGGTAGCGCCGTGGTCTCGCTGGTGGACCGCGTGGAGGGCTCGGCCGGGCGCGCGCAAGCGGCGGCGAGCTTCGTGGGACAACTGAAGGCGGCGACGAGGGTCTCCGCGAGTGCGCGTTGGCGATGAGCGCGATCCTCCAAGGGGCGCTGGCGTAGCGGAGTCTGGAAGAGGAAGACATGTTCTCGAAGATTGCCCTGGCGAAGATGATTGATCACTCTCTCCTGCGACCAGACGCAACGGAGGATGATGTCATCCGCTGCTGCGAGGAAGCCAAGGAACTCCATTTCGCGTGTGTGATGGTCTTGCCCTACTGGTGCGGGACTGCAGAGCGGCGGCTGCGGGATTCAGACGTGAAAGTCGGCACCGTGGTGGCCTATCCCTTCGGGGTCGTCGCTACTACTATCAAGGCACATGAAGCGCGCCAGGCCATCGGGAGCGGCGCGGTCGAGCTGGACGTGGTTGTCAATGTTGGCGCGGTGAAGTCCCATGACTACGACGCCGTCCAGCGAGACCTGGAGGAAGTGGTGACGGTGGCCAAGCTCGCCGGCCTCACCGAAGATGGCGACGACATCCTCGCCAAGGTGATCATCGAGGTGGGCCTGACCACGCGCGAGGAGCAGACGCGGGTCTGCCGGATCGCCAAGTCGGCGCGGGCGGACTTTATCAAGACCTGCACCGGGGTGGGCCCGCGCGGGGTCACCGTGCAGGACGTCAAGCACATCCGTCAGGTGGTCGGCCGGGAGATGGGGATCAAGGCCTCTGGTGGGATTCGAGCCATCCACCAAGCAGTGGCGTTGATCAACGCCGGCGCCAACCGGATCGGGACCAGCACCGGCGTACAGATCGTGGAGTCCTACGACCAGTCGCAAGGCGCGATGACCGAGGAAGTGCTGCGGTAGCCTCCCGCCTAGTGTCCGCGCGGCCGAGAGAGAAGGGCGGACCGTGAAGGTGGCTCGCCTGTACCGGGTGTCTGCGCTGGTGATCCGCCAGCGGAATCTCGGCGAGGCGGACCGAATCCTGACCCTCCTGACGCGCGAGCGGGGCAAGCTCTCCGCTGTGGCAAAGGGGGTGAAGCGCCCGCGCAGCAAGCTGGCAGCCGGGCTGCAGCTCTTCTCTCACGCCAGCGTTCAGCTCGCCGCCGGCCGTTCCCTCGAGATCATCACTCAAGTGCAACCCGTGTCGTTGTTCTACCATCTGCGCGAGGACCTGGGCCGCTACGCGCATGCCTCTTACATCTCCGAGCTCGCGGACGGGCTCACGGAGGAGCAGCACACTGATCCCAGCGTGTTCGAACTGCTGCTCGCTACACTGACCGCGCTTGACTCCGGAGGCGACCCGGCCACTCTAGTGCGCGGCTTCGAGTTGAAGCTGCTCACTCACTTGGGCTATGGTCCGGAACTCGACGCGTGTGTCGTCTGCGGCCTTGAGATCGAGGGCGGAGAGGTGGGATTCTCAGCGGCGGAGGGAGGCGTGGTGTGCCGGCGCTGCGTTGGGGCCCGGGGTGCAGGCCCGCTCGCTCCGCCGGCGCTGAGAGCGATGCGAGATCTCCTCGCGGCTGCCCCCGGGCAACTGGTCGGCCGTCGGCTGACCAGCGCGGTGGCGAGCCAGCTCGAACGAGTGATGCGGGCGTACGTGGACTACCGCGTCGAGCGGCCGTTGCAGAGCGCGGGGCTCCTGCCGCGGTACGCTCCACGTGCTGATCCTTCTCGTGGAAGGTAGCGCCATGCGGAACGGTGACGTCGCCCGAGTGTTGTCCGAGATCGCGGCCATCCTCACGGTGAAGGGCGAGAATCCCTTCAAGGTGAGAGCCTACGAGCGCGCTGCCGAGGCAATCGCCAACCTGTCGGAGAGCCTGAGCGCGATCCGGGAGCGGGGTGGCCTGCAGTCCATCCAGGGCATCGGCGCAAGCATCGCGGAGAAGATCGAGGAGCTGCTCCTGACCGGGCAGTGCGCTCACCATCAGGAGCTGCTCAAGGAGTTCCCGCCCACTGCGCTCGAGTTCTTCCGCATCCCCGGCGTCGGGCCCAAGACGGTCAAGCTTCTGCTCGAGAGAGACATCACCACCGTTGATGCCCTGGAGCGCGCCGCGGCCGCGGGGGAGCTGCGCGGCCTGCGGGGCCTCGGCGAGAAGACCGAGCAAGAGATCTTGCGCGGCATCGCACACCTGCGCGAGTACAGCAAGCGGGCCAATCTCGGCGTGGCCTGGGAGCTGGCGCAGGCCATGATGGAGGAGATCCGCGCCGGCGCGCCCGTGGATCAGATGGAGGCGGCCGGAAGCCTCCGGCGGATGAAGGAGACTATCGGCGACATTGACATCCTCGTCACCTCCGATCAGCCAGAGAAGGTGATGGAGCGGTTCGTCGGGCTGAGCGTGATTGAGGAGGTGCTCGCGAAGGGTTCGACCAAGTCGAGCGCGTTGACTCACGCTGGGATCCAGGCCGACGTGCGCGTGGTCGCGCCCGAGTCGTTTGGAGCGGCCCTGCAGTACTTCACTGGCTCGAAGCAGCACAACATCCAGCTCCGGGAGCTGGGTGTCAAGAAGCACCTCAAGCTGAACGAGTACGGTGTCTTCGGCACCTCGGGAACAACGGAGAAGCGCCTCGGGGGCCGGAGGGAGGAGGAGATGTACGCCGCGCTCGGCCTCCCCTGGATCTCCCCCGAGCTGCGGGAGGACCAGGGGGAGATCGAGGCCGCGCGGGAAGGCCGGCTGCCAAGGCTGGTTGAGCTGTCCGACCTCCGCGGCGACCTCCACGTGCACAGCGACTGGAGCGACGGCCATCAGAGCATCCTGGAGATGGCGCGGGCCGCGAAGGCGTCGGGGTACGAGTACCTGGCCCTGACAGATCACTCGCCCTCCGAGACCGTGGCGAACGGCCTCTCGCCGGAGCGGCTGGGGGCGCGGGTCAAGGAGATCGAAGCGGCGAGGAGAGCTGTTCCTGGCTTCGCCATCCTGAACGGGACTGAGGTGGACATCAAGCGAGACGGGTCCCTGGACTACTCTGACGAGGTCCTGGCCGGCCTGGACTTCGTGGTGGCATCGGTGCACTCAGGCTGGAAGATGGAACGGGCCGCGATGACGGAGCGGATCATCAAGGCGATGGAGAATCCCTGGGTGGACTGCATCGCCCATCCGACCGGCCGCCTTATCGGCCGCAGGGAGCCCTACGAGGTGGACATGGAGGCCCTGCTCAAGGCCGCCAGGGACCTGGGGGTCGCCCTGGAGATCAATGCCTATCCTGAGCGGCTCGACCTGAAGGACGTAGATGCGCGGCGCGCCAGGGAACTGGGAGTGAAGCTTATCATTAGCACTGACGCTCACTCAACTGACCACTACGAGCTCATCCGCTTTGGCGTCGCCACCGCGCGCCGGGGTTGGCTGGAGGCGAAGGACGTGCTGAACACCTTGCCGCCGGACCGATTCCTGGAGCAGCTTCGCCGCGCACCAGCGCGGGCCTCTGCCGGCAAGGCCCGAGGGCAGGTCAGGAAGGAGACGCAGGCGAGGGGTGGAACAAGGACCCGGCCTGCGGCGCAGCGACAGGCGAGACGCTGATGCCCTGGTGGGCAGAAGCAGGGCGCCCGGTAGTTTGGGCAGGCTTGCACCCCGCTGTGTTTCGGTTTGGCTCTTGCTTCATTGGGCGAGATCCAGTTAGGAGGTAACGGGATTGACGAAAGCCGAGCTGATCAGCCGCCTGGCTGAGACCACTGGGATGAAGAGGAAGGACCTCGTCAGCGTCGTGAACGCGTTGGTCAGCACCATAGCGCAGACGCTGAAGAGACACGAGAAGGTGCAGATCAGCGGCTTTGGCACCTTCGAGCCGCGGCGACGCAGAGCGCGCGCGGGTCGGAACCCGCAGACCCAGGAGGCGATCAGGGTCGCGGCAAGCTGGTCTTTGGGCTTCCGCCCGGCCAAGCAACTCAAGGCGGTCGTCGCCGGCAAGGCAGGTGGTCACGCCGGCCGGCGCTGAGGCCGGCCGAGGGTGTGACCGAACTGCGTTGGTCACGCCCCTTGCATGGTGCCAGCGCGTGCAGCGGGTGTGCCCATCCAGCCGGGAGTGGAGCCAGGGACCAACTGGAAACGGTCACACCCGTC
>Ga0315307_1000797_pt1 | contig 13747 bp, 12 predicted proteins | sample TDP2_MG_FD_203079 | JGI IMG/M metagenome (GOLD analysis project Ga0315307, IMG submission 203079) | Freshwater sediment microbial communities from Lake Towuti, South Sulawesi, Indonesia - TDP2 | ecosystem: Environmental > Aquatic > Freshwater > Lake > Sediment | place: Indonesia: South Sulawesi... | reverse complement strand
TAGTATATTCCTAATATTCTCTGAGCCTCCACTGAACCATACAGAAGACTTGTGTACGAGACCAACATAAGTTGGTCAATCCATGTTACAAAGTAGCCGATGCTTCCAGAGACGTACAATGGAAGAGAGAAATCCCACAAAGGCTTTACTGGATAAGGTTTGCCCAGCACACCCAAATACTTAGCGGTTAGGATCAAGCCTGCCACTGAGGTTATGGCCATACCTACAAGCCAAGAAAAGACTACGCCGGTTAGACGCCATTCCATAAGGAGAAGGTAAGCACCTACTGCCGAATGAATGACAGTATATGCTAACCCTAACGTGGCCACCTCACTTATCCTCTGCATGCCTTGCAAGAAACTCAAAACTTCAAGCTGAAGAATTGAGAAAACTGAGCAGATGGCTAACAAGCGCAACAGGATAGCGTAGTTGGGGTTATTGAACAAAAGCAAAGATAACTGTTCTGCCGGAATAAAGAGCAGCACAAATCCAATTGCAGAAGCTAGAAACCCTACCTGTAGCACACGCGCGACAACAGCCTTAGCCTTATTCAAATTGTTTTCAGCCAAATGCTGAGCTATATATTTGATTGCTGCCGAAGGAAGAGCAAACATTCCAAGCACTTGGGGCAAGGTTAGAACGAAGGATAAGAGAGCGAACACACCCATCTCACGGTCTGAAAGCGCATGGGCTAAAACTAGAAAATAAAGCACGCCCACAACCGCAGTGAAAAAACCTTGAACAAACAGGTAGGTGGCGCCACGAGCAACCCGAGCAGTAGGACGCAGATTAGTCAATGGATTATTTTCACCTTTTTCAACGAACAGAAGGGATAAGCACAGCATCTAATAAAGTTAAGCGCAAGTGGTTATTTGATTCACAGTCACTTTCTTTTTGCAGCAAGCTTAGAGCACAAAGCAGCAAGGAACGCTTCAAACGGCATCCTCGTAAGCGCACATAACCTTCTTTTACACTGCACAAAAAAGCGCTATAGGTGGTCAAACTCTGTGGACACACAATTCTTCAAACCCTTTGAGCTTGAGAGACAGAGTGCACATTATATAGCCCAGTGGTAAGAGCCCATGAGAAAGACTTGTCAAAGATAAGTACAACATATTGATAAGTAACTAAATAAATTAATTTCCATATGGCTTGTTAACATAGTTAAGCGACAGGCAGAAAGAGGGAGAGAAATTGCGTCCAGAAGAGTGGTTAGCAATTGAAAAAGAGATTTTGCAGAGCAAGATTGCTGGAAAAGACTTCATAGAATTAACAACGTATCGAGGCATCGCGTTATGGTGGTTCATACGTTACAGACTATCTCATTCAGCTGAGGTAAATCCACTAATCAAAGCCTTACTAAGTCATAGTTTTTTCATGTCTGTGGTTGATTTCTTGTACGATTTCTCGACTTCAATTTTCTGTAAGCTGCTCACAACGCATACAAAAGTTAAACTAAGCAAAAAAAAGAAAGGTAAGATACTGATAAGCGCTCAAACCACACAATGGAGAAGCATCCGCGACTTAAATGGACAGCTGAAAAAAAGCGACGCTTATTTTGACTACCTTATCACAGAACTGAAAAAACGAAACTATGAAATTGTCACAGTATATCCGATGGAGTATTCTGCTTTCGGATTAAGAATAATGATAAATAGACTAAGACAAGGAGGCGTAATTCACAAGGCATTCAACATTTATTGGTCCATAAAAACTTGGAAGAAAACAATTGACGCAAAAAAATTTTTCCACAAAGTATGGAAGAACATTTTTCAAAATGATAAAAAATTCGTCAATTTACTAAGAAGATATCAACTTGAAACCGAAATGGACCACTGTTTCAACTACATTCTTGAACGTATTGTCAAGCGCATCGAGATGGTCAAAGAAATGATCGAAATAGAAAAACCTGATTTGATTTTAATGATAAATGAGTACGGCTCATTCGGGCAAGCGTTAGTGGCTGCAGGGAAACTGAAGAATGTTCCAAGCTTGGCTCTTCAACATGGCAATTTGGGCCTAGGAAACATATATTCGAAAGAAAGCATATCAGGGCATAAAGATATGAAGACGCCCTACTGCGTAATTCCAGACAAAACTGGGGTGTTTGGACAATTTTATTACAACTTTCTAACGAAGAATAGCTGTTACTCTCCCAGCAGTGTTGCAATAACAGGACTGCCCAGACATGACGTATTGGCGATAGCGGACAAGATTTTTAGTAGAGGAAACTTCTGCGCTAAACTAAAAATGAACCCAGACAAGAAAATAATTCTTGTGATAACAGAAAATCTTCCGACGCCAAAAGGAGAGATTTTCTTAAGAGGAGTTTTGAGGACCTTGAAAAATTTCCCAAATGTTCAAATAATTATTAAACCGCATCCAGGAGAAAAAGGAGAGTGGCATAATATTATTTTGAGAGATGAAAACATAGCTGCGGTAGTGTTGCCAAAAGATGCAGAGACATTTGAAGCACTATACGCATGTGATCTTTTGGTTGCAGAATATTCCACCTTAATAACGGAAGCAATAATTTTGGGAAAGCCCGTGGTATCTTTTCTTCCAAAAGAAATTGTAGATCTTACAACTCATTATAAAAAAGTAACATTAAGAGTTCATAAGGAGGATAATTTAGCTTTTGCTATCCATGAGGCATTGTTCGACGAAAAAAAGAGAGCCAAATTAAAGAAAGCTGGAGAGAAATTTGTGACTGAACATGCGTATAGGCGGGATGGAAAAGCAACGGAAAGAGTCGCTAATCTAATTGAGGAAATGATTAGGAGATGAAGACTGATTAATAAATCCACTGAATAACATTTCAGATATCATCCTCTGCTTCACAACTTCGACTCTCAAGGGATATCACAGCTCTCTGAAAACTGGTTGAACTTTTTTCCCTTCGAGATATTTCTCAATGTTTCTTTCATCTATGGCCTTTCTCAGAATGGCTAATACGTCCGCGTACGCTTCTAGTGTTCTTCTGATGTCTTCATCCGAATGAGAATACGAGATTAAATGGTATATCCATAGTATGTTTCTCTTTATTACTTCCTGCTGGAAGAGGCTCTTCAATTCAAGCCATTCGGTACCGTTCTCGTTTAAAAATTGAATAACTGTTCTTGGACCCCAACCGAGACATTTTGTGTAACTACTTATGCCGAAATTCTTCGTCAGTTCGTTGTAGCCATCTTTTATCTTATTACCCTGCTTCCAGATATGTTCGATCACATTTTTCTCTCTAATCTCATCGATTGTTGCCAAGCTAGCGGCCAGAGATAGAGTTTCTCCACCAAATGTTAGGGAAAAGAATACATTCTCTAATTCTTTCATCACCTCTTTTTTGCCGACAAGGGCAGATAGAGGCATTCCATTTGCCATGGCTTTACCAAAACAAGCCAGGTCAGGTGTAACATTATAATATTCTTGCGCTCCTCCTTGGGCTATCCTAAATCCTGTGACTATTTCATCGAATATTAGCAACGCTCCATTATCATACGTTAATTCCTGGACTTTTTTTAGGAAATCCTCCTTGGGCTCATCAATTCCTATGGGTTCCATTATGACGGCTGCAATTTCATTTTTGTTCTCATCAAATATTTTTTCCAGGGTTTCGATGTTGTTGTATTTAAAGGGCAGAGTCAAGTCTTTCGTCTGCTTTGGGATGCCTTTATCCCTCGTTGTAGTGCAGATGGTCCAGTCCAACCAACCATGATAGCCACACTGAGCGATCTTCTCCCGACCAGTGTAAGCGCGGCTGACCCTTATTGCAGCCGTGGTTACATCCACGCCGTTCTTCGAAAACCTAACCATCTCAGCACATGGAATGACCGTTGTTAAAAGCTCTGCCAGTTCAACCTCCAATGGATGCATCAAGGAGAAAGATATTCCGTTTTTCAATTGTTGTATTATAGCCTCGTTTACCTTAGGGTAATTGTACCCTAAAATGACAGGACCTAGGGCCATAACATAATCTATGTATTCGTTACCGTCGACATCCCACACATGAGAACCATCCCCTCTTTCCAGGTAAATCGGAGAGACTCCCTGCACAAACTGGGTTGGACCTTTGCTTAAGGTCTGAGTTAAACAAGGTATTGTCTTTTCAGCCCTTCTCAGATACTTGGTTGACCTGGTTAGCTTCCTTCTTCTTATTTTCACGTTAACTCTATACCTCGTTGTTCGCGCCTTTTGAAACAAGGGAAATATTGTTTCATTTATGTCTTTTTGTAACGTCCCATTTTCATCATTTTGTCTTTTTTCAAAGATTTAAAGTAACCTTCGTTTTTTGAGATCCCACTGTTTATTTCCATTAGCTCTGGATGCTTGTTTAGAAGGGTTAAGACATCTTCTAGGTGAAAAAAAATTCCCTTCTTGTACAATCTTTTATAAACCTCTCTCACGAACCTCAGATCTTCTTCATAATCAACAGACCATCGCATATTGGATAAATCCTTGCAGTATTGTATTCTACGAATTTTGAAAACGTCTGGTTGCTTCCATATGTACGAAGTAACATGTTCTCTTTCCGACTGCATTTTCGCCTCTTTCCAAGCTTTCTCTAAGGCTTTGAATGAAAAGACCTCCGTGTCGAGGCCGTCAGGATATGTTTGTTTACAAGTTACACCTGATTCAACACATGTATTGCTTACGTAGTCAAAATCACCTTCTAAGAATTGTTTTACAACTCTGTCCACTACACGCGGGTCTATTAAAGGGCAATCCGCAGTAATTCTGATTATAACATCAGCGTTGTGAGTTTTAGCAGCCTGATAATATCTGTCCAAAACATCTTCTTCACTACCTGCAAAACTCTTTACACTACACTCCTCCGACAAACGGATGATTGATTTGTCCTCTTTTCTCGTAGTTGTGGCCACCACTATTTCATCTATCAATTTTGCTTTTTTTAATCTATTAATTACGTGCCAAAGCATGGGCTTCCCAAGGATTCTTTTCAAGACCTTCTCTGACAATCGGGTCGATCCGACCCTCGCTTGAACAATAGCAGCAACCTTTCTCATAACTCAATCACTTTGCTTGTTTCAGCGGATCTTTTGGCCGCCAAAGCTATTTCAAGAACCCTCCTACCTTCTTTTCCGTCAACTGGTGGCTTCTCATCACCGATAATACACTTAATGAAATGCCTCATCTCATCAAGATAGGTTCTGTTAAAATCGAAACCCTTTTCAATAAAGCTTCGCCATCGTTTATTTTCTGCTGAACAAAGCTTCACAATGTTTTTGTTGAAATCCCAAAGAATGGTCCCTTTGTCTCCAATTATTTGGCATGAACGGCTGTAAGAACGCTGGATGTAATCCATATGCACCTCAGCGATGGTTTCGTTCTTGAATCTTAAAAGAACCTCTGCAATGTCTTCAGTATTGATCTCAAGATTGCTTAGCTTACCCGCGAAACAAAAAACTTCTCTAACCTCGCCTAAAAACCATCTGATGTAATCTAGTTCATGGACGGCGTCCAAAATAATCCCGCCACCTAAAGACTTTTGCGCACTATAGCTTTTTCGATAATCTTTCCATCGATGCCATTCGGGAAGATATTGACCAACTTGAGCACGGGCACAAATGACTTTTCCAATACTTCTTTTATCTAATAATTCTTTTATTCTTCTCAAGTTAGGGTGAAAACGGAAATTAAAGCCAACCATGAGCACTAAGTCCTTCCCGCTCGCTCTTTTTAAAAGCTCATCTACCCCATCTAAATTATGCGACAGAGGTTTCTCCACAAATATGTGGCAATTATTTTTAACTGCAGTAAGAGCGATTGATATATGCGAAACATTTGACGTACAGACTAAAACTGCCTCAGGTTTTCTCTTTAAAGCATGTTTAAAATCGCTATAAGTTTCCCTCACTCCATACTTACGTTCTATCTGGGACAGTTTGTGTTGATCTAGATCGCAGCCTATGATTTTCTCTTCACCAAGGGCTCTCAAATTTCGAATATGTCTCTGTCCTATGGAACCACAACCAACGACCAGAAACTTCATGGAAACCATCTTAATATTTAAGATTTTGAGTGACTTATTTTAGCTCCATTGATTTGAAGTTGATAGTTAATAAATACCTTACTGAAAAGTGATGCTAATATGGAAGGTTTTCAAACAGTCGGCAGACAATCCATGTTGTTGCACTAATTAGGTTGTGCGCAAAATGTTGACAAGCATGTAAGGTAATAAGCCTTCCCAAGACGCAGCTCGCTTCGATGGTCCGTTCATGGGCAGTAGGTTTAATACTTCAAGTGAATCTAAAAATAGTTTTAGTCAATACAAGGGCGTGTGCATGAATGAATGAAGAGCTAAAAGGAAAAAGTATTTTGGTTACAGGCGGGACAGGCAGCGTTGGATCTGCACTTATTCAAAAACTGCTTAAATTTGAACCGGAAGTCGTGAGAGTTTTCAGCCATGATGAAGACGAGCTTTACGCATTAGGACAGAAATTGGAGGCGCACAAAAACATCAGATTGCTTGTTGGTGATCTACGTGACATGTCAAGACTACATCGTGCAATAGAAAACATTGATATAATTTTCCATTTAGCTGCTTTAAAGCATGTACCCATGTGCGAATACAATCCATTCGAAGCTGTAAAAACCAATGTGATAGGCACACAGAATTTGATCGAAGTAGCTCTGGCAGAGGAAGTAGAAAAAATCATTTTTACAAGCAGTGACAAGGCTGCATCTCCTGCGAACGTCTTAGGGGCTACAAAGTTATTAGCCGAGAAGTTGATCACCGCAGCCAATTACTACAAGGGCTCTAGAAAAACGACCTTTTCTTCTGTGCGGTTTGGAAACGTTTTAGGATCCAGAGGCTCGATTCTACCGGTTATTAAAATGCAAATTGACAATTACAAAAAGGTAACCATTACTGACCCAAACATGACTAGGTTTATTATGCCTATGGATAAAACTATTGAGTTATTGCTCAAAGCGCTTAAGATCATGTTAGGAGGAGAAGTCTTCGTTTTCAAAATGCCAGCTGTCAAAATTGCCGATTTAGTTGATGTAGTCACGAATACACAGGCACTTAAGGGCGATTTAAAGCCCAAAGAAATTAAAGTTGAAATAGTTGGGGCTAGATCTGGAGAAAAACAGTATGAGGAACTTATGGGTGAAGAAGAAGCAAGGCGAGCAGTCGAGCTGGAGGATCTTTTTGTCGTTCTGCCACATATAACTGAGCTCTTTAGTAAGTTAAAAGACTATTATATTGAAATGGGTGCGAAACCAGTTCAGTGTAAACCATACTCATCAAGAGAAGCTGAGCTTCTATCAAAAAAAGAGATAGAGAAACTATTAACACGTTATAACATCCTTAGAAGGCAAAACATGTGAAAGTGCTTGTGACAGGAGGCGCAGGATTCATCGGAAGGTGGGTGGTTGAAAAAGGGCTCTCGCAAGGCTTTGATATTTATGTGCTTGACAATCTTTCAAATGGGGAAGAAAAAAATTTATCAGAATTAAAGTCTGAGTTAGCAGGATTTAAGGTAGGAGACATTAGAAATCGTAGACTGGTCTCAAAGTTTTTTAATGAAAATAAATTTGATACATGCATTCATCTAGCAGCTCAGATAAATGTTCAAAGAAGCTTGGAAAACCCAGACGAAACATTTGAAGTGAATGTTACGGGAACATATAACCTGCTTGAAGAAGCCAGAAAATATGATGTAAAGATGGTTTTGGTAAGTACCTGTATGGTCTATGAGACCACCTATGCCTTAAAGGCGATTGATGAAACTCATCCTGTGAACCCTCGGTCTCTATACGCAGCCTCTAAACTAGCATCAGACATGATGGCTATGTCTTATTTCCACGTATATGGGTTACCGGTGGTGATCACCAGACCATTCAATACGTATGGTCCCTTCCAGAAAAGTAACACAGAAGGCGGAGTAATTTCAATATTCATTAAAAGACATCTCGCTGGTCAAACGCTTGAAGTATTTGGTGATGGAACTCAAACTAGAGATTTCTTGTATGTGAAGGACTGCGCAGACTTTATTGTCAGAACTTCACTCGTAGACCAAGCAGTTGGGCAATTGATTAACGCTGGATCTGGATGCGATATAGCCATCAGGGACTTAGCTTTGTTGATAACAAAAGATTCAAACAGAATAAGACACGTAACCCATCCTCACCCTCAAAGTGAGATTGCCAAATTGTTGTGCGACTATTCAAAAGCCAAAAAACTCTTGGGTTGGAAACCCAAGGTCTCTCTTGCCGAAGGCCTCGAAAGAACTAAGAAGTGGCTCATATCTCGGAGTCATTGAATACAGGTGATTTTATGGATTGTGTTGGGGATGGATGGCAATGCATTTGGGAAAGGTAATTTACAAAAGAGAACGATTTGAAATAATAGATTGTTCTAGCTGCGGATTTATCCATCTTAACCCAATTCCTCGAGAAGATGAATTAAAAAAATTCTATGAAATGCAGTATTATCAGGAAAAAAGAGATAAAATCGGAGTTCCTGAGAAAATAATTAGAGAAAAGCCATGGTATGAAAAAGTGGTATGGAAGGATATGCTGGATGCATTTAATGCCAAGATAAAAGGACTCCAAGGGCATCCTAAATCATTGTTGGACATAGGCTGTGGCAATGGATATTTTCTAAAATATATGCAAGAGAACGGTTGGGAAGTAATAGGCATTGAACCATCTCTCACAGCATGTGAATATGCCCGATCATTAAACGTTAAAGTATACAATATGACTATTGAAGAATTTAAGACGGAATTCAAGAAGCAACGATTTTTTGATGCGATTAATCTCTCCTATGTACTTGAACATAGTTCAAATCCAAAAGAAGTTTTAGAGATATGTAGAGATATTCTTAAAAATAACGGCGTAATGTGTGTAGCGGTCCCTAACGATTTTAACTCTTTACAGCTTCAAGTAAACAAGCTAGTAAGTAAACCATCATGGTGGATAGCCATTCCAGACCACATAAATTACTTCAATTTTAAAACACTTGAAAGATTACTAAACAGTGTGGGGTTTGAGATACTATTGAGAACTACCAGTTTTCCTATGGAACTATTTTTATTGATGGGTGACGATTACGTGGAGAATGATGAGGTCGGAAGTATGTGTCACCAAAAGAGAATGAATTTTGAACTAGCACTACCCAAAAACATTAGACGAAAACTATATCAAAAATTAGCGTCTTTGGGACTTGGCAGAGAATGTATAGTTTATGCAAAGCCCGCTAGCAATAATTGCTTTCCTAAAAAACTTCTTTGACGAAGGGCTAAATGTGAAAAAATCTAAAATTGACGCATTGCACGAATTTAATGGAAGATACTTATGTCCGTTAGAGAAGAGCTATCTGCCTAAACTTAAGAAATGGAGAAATTTGCAGATCCAAGTAATTAGGCAATTTAAACCTTTGACTGATTATGACCAAGAAAAATGGTTTGAAAAGCTGTCTGAGGATGAGAGTCAAATTTTATTTGGGATAATAATTCTTGATGAAGAATCTGAAGAAGAAGTGCTTATAGGTTATTGTGGCATTACGAACATTGATCTCAAGAACAGAAGAGGTGAAATTTCTTTCTTAGTCAGTCCTGATAGGGCTAATGATGAAAAATTGTACAAAGAAGACTTCTTGTCCACTTTGTACATGTTATGTAGGTACGGTTTTGAAGAGCTTAACTTAAACAAACTATTTACGGAAACTTTTTCGTTCCGCAAGAAACACCTAGACACACTAGAGCAATTCGGCTTCAATCGCGATGGCATTTTAAGAAATCATCATTTTACTTGCGGACAATACTATGATTCTATTATTCACTCGTTATTAGCCTCTGAATGGAAGAAAACAAAAAATGAAATGGAGAAATAGGAACGTTATAGTGACAGGCGGTTCAGGTGTTATTGGAAGAGAACTAATTAAAAAGTTAATCAATTTGGATGTAAATGTAAGATGCTTGGATAAAGTTCCAAAGGCTCAGTACTTACCGAAGTCAGTTGAATCTTTTAGAAGGGATCTATCAAACCTTGATCCAAGAGAGTTTATTGAATTCAAGCCCGAAGTTATTTTTCATCTCGCAGCTACTTTTGAAAGGACAGAGGAAAGCCTAAAATTCTGGAAAAAGAACTTTAAGAATAATGTTATCTTGACACATAAGGTCCTTGACGTTGCCAAAGAATGTAAACATCTGGAAAGTTTTCTGTTCGCTTCAAGTTATTTAGTGTATTCTCCAGATCTTTATCTCTCTAAGAGACCTTCAAACAGCCCAACCAAACTAAGTGAGGCCGACCCAGTAAATACTAGAAATCTTTGTGGGGCAGCGAAATATTATTCGGAAAAAGAGTTAGAATATTTAAAAAAATTCGATAAATTTACTTTCACGCATGTCTCCGCACGCATCTTCAGAGTATACGGTCCTGGTTCTAAAGACGTCATATCCAGATGGGTCAGAGCGGGCTTGAAGGGAGAAAAAATAAGAGTTTATGGACGAGAAAACTCTTTTGACTTCATTTTTTCAAGTGACGTTGCCGAAGGTCTAATGAAACTTGTAGAAAGTAATTCAAAAGGTGTTGTGAACCTTGGAACAGGCACCTCCAATAAAATAGGTGATGTGATTAAAAATATTGGCAGAGAAATCCCCGGAATTAAAATTGAAGAAGTGAAAAAGCGAATTCTCTATGAAGCAAGCGTAGCAGACATTACAAAACTTATAAAAGAAACAAACTGGAGACCGGAAATAATCCTCAAAAAGGGAATACAAATTCTAGTAAATTATGAACGGAATCAGATAGGACAGGAAATAGAATGAGGGCAAATGCGAACGTTCTGATAACGAGCGTTTCCAGAAAAGTATGGCTAGTTGATGCCTTTAAAGATGCGTTGAAGCAAGGAGGAATTAGAGGCAAAGTTGTTTCTGTCGATATAAACCCATTGTCAGCAGGCCTATATGTAAGCGATACACATTACATTGTGCCTCTATCCTCTGATCAAAATTTCATACCCAAAATTCTAGAAATATGCAAAAAAGAAAATGTTCGTTTAATAATCCCAACTAGAAATGAAGAATTATTATTATTCGCCAAAAGTAAGGACAAATTTGAGAAGAACGGAATCCAGATTCTTGTCTCTGACCCAGAAGTTATTGAAGTATGTAATGATAAATACAGATTTTACCAATTTCTTGCAAAAAATAATATACCTACTCCCCAAACCTTTCTTCCCCATCAAGCACTTTGCTCTTCGATGGAATACCCTCTGATCGTTAAGCCGAGATACGGAAGCGGTGGCAAAAATACATTCAAAGTGAAAAACAAGAAGGAACTGGAATTCTTCATCAACTATGTTCCTCAACCAATAGTACAAGAGTTTGTTGAGGGAAAAGAGTACACCATAGATCTGCTATCAGATTTTCATGGTAAGATTCTCACTGCAGTGCCAAGGGAAAGAATTGAAACCTTCGGCGGAGAATCGTTTAAGGGAAGAACGGTTAAGGACCATAGGATAATAAGACATGCGAAAAAACTAGCAGATCGATTAGGAACGATTGGGCATATTACAATACAGTGTTTGGTGAATAAGAAAATTATAAAATTCACCGAAGTGAACCCGAGATTTGGTGGAGGAGCAGCATTGAGCATTGCAGCGGGAGCAAATACGCCGCGTTTAATACTGAAGTTGTTTTTGGGAGAGAAGATTAAACCGATGATAGGAAACTTCACGGAAGGTCTAATAATGTTGCGGTATACAAAAGATATATTTCTCAAAGGAAACGCTGTAATAAAGAGATAAAATGATAAAAGCGGTTCTTTTTGACCTTGATGATACACTTTACGATGAGCAACAATTCGTAGAAGTAGGATTCAAAGCGGTTTCTCAATACATTTCAGAGAAGTACGGTGTTGATAAAAACGCGTTTTACCAAGTGCTACTAGACGTGCTAAGGAAGGAAGGACGCGGCTACACCTTTGACATTGCCCTAAAAAATTTTGGCTTATACAAAAAAGAATTGATTCCAAAATTAGTGAAGGTATATCGGGAGCATAATCCTCAATTGTCCTTATTTCCTGATGCTTCAGTTGCTTTGTCAAAGCTGAACGGAGACTACAAACTTGGCTTAATAACTGACGGTAATGTGAGGGTTCAAAGGAAAAAAATTCAAACTCTGGGAATCAAAGATTTTTTTGACGTGATTATTTTTACCCATAAATATGGTAAACGAAAACATAAGCCTCATCCTTTTTCGTATCAAGAGGCTATGAGGAAATTAGACGTAGAGCCAAGCGAAGCAGTTTATGTGGGAGACGATCCCCACAAGGATTTTGCAAGTGCCAAAAAGCTAGGTATGTTTACCATCCGAGTTTTGAGGGGGAAGTATAAGAATATCAGACTTGATAAAGCGTTTGAAGCAGACTACGAAGTACAGAGCCTGATAGAAATAAGTGATATATGTGCGAAAATCTAACCCCTTATCGAAAAGATACACAAATGGATTTGTCTATATTTTATCCCATGTAATCGGTTCATATTGTTTAATATCCGATTTTGCCCTTCTACCGACAATGACATCAATCAATTTTGGTTGCAATCCTATGGCTGGTCTCAGAATTGCAAGCATTTCTCTGGCTATAATTGTACCCGCAGGTGTGTTCTTTGCAGCAAATATGCTCCTTCTTCCGAGCTTGCGGCTTTCCAACTCAGCCTTTACAGGTTGTTTATTCGGCGAACCCATCAATTTTTCTATAGTTCGTATGTTTTCTACCATAGCCTTTAGCTCTTGAGGCTCTAAGGCATAAAAATGATCAGGACCAGACAATTTTTTGCTTAACGTGAAATGCTTTTCTATCACAACCGCGCCTAAAGCTGCGGCTGCTAAAGGTGCAACAATCCCTAGCGCATGGTCTGAATAACCCACCGGTAGCTCAAATGCATGTTGCATAGCTGCCATACACTTGAGGTTGGCGTCTTCTATTGCGGCGGGATAATTGGATATACAATGCAACAAGATTATATTTTCATTTCCGGTTGCCTTTATAGCAGATACAGCTTCCTCAATCTCGCCTATGGTGGACGCCCCAGTAGAAACTATCATTGGTTTCCCCTTTTCTGCTGTATATTTAAGCAATGGAAAATTGGTGATTTCCCCAGATGCTATTTTAAAAGCAGGTACGCCGATCTCATCCAAAAGGTCAACTCCCTCTTCATCAAAAGCCGAACATAAGAAAATAAGGTCTCTTTTCCTTGCGTACTCCGCTAATTCAGGAGGCCATTCACGTGGCAATTCGATTCTTTTAAAGATGTCATAAGTGGATTCCTTTTCGCTTACCTTTTCCATGTATTCTGCCTTCAAACTGGTTTTTGCCACTATTTTGTCCGTCTGAAAAATCTGAAATTTTACAGCGTCAGCTCCCGCATTTGCAGCTATATCAATGAGTTTCTTTGCTTGTCCCAATTTTTGATCATGATTGGATCCTGCTTCCGCTATAATGAAAGTTGGCTCTCCTTCACCGACCAATTTGTTGCCTATCTCAATTTTTTTCGTAAACTCACTTCCTCTTCAGTTCTTTGATCGATTCTTTAACCATATCGATCACGTATTGCACATCTTCATCGGTCATTTTTGGGAACAGGGGCAAAGTAATTATCCTGTTAAACACATCTTCTGTCACCGGAAAATCCTTGGGGTCAAAACTGAAGCGTTTATAATAACTATGCCTATAAACTGGGATGTAGTGCACGTTCACTCCGACGTTTTTCCCTCTC
>Ga0315307_1000794_pt1 | contig 13766 bp, 11 predicted proteins | sample TDP2_MG_FD_203079 | JGI IMG/M metagenome (GOLD analysis project Ga0315307, IMG submission 203079) | Freshwater sediment microbial communities from Lake Towuti, South Sulawesi, Indonesia - TDP2 | ecosystem: Environmental > Aquatic > Freshwater > Lake > Sediment | place: Indonesia: South Sulawesi... | reverse complement strand
ACGTCTCTGAGTTCTTGAGCACTTGTGGACTCCATGAATTTACCCTCGGTTTCCTCCGCGATAATCTTCATAAGCCCTGGGTTAGAGTCTTGTCCCATTCTGGCAATGTGTAAAGCATATACGGGAACCCCCATTACAACTGCTCTCTGCACAGCCAGCCCTACCGATGCGGCGGCGTTTGGATAGCCATAGTTCGAAAATCCATCCGAGACAAGTATGACAGCGTAGGTTTTATTAGACGTGTCGTATGGGGTTAGAAGGTCTAGAGATGTCTGCAGCGCGTTTCCTATGTCCGTAAACTCTTGCAAACAAGGCAGACCCTCCGACGCATTTAGCCCCGCCAAGGTCGAAACCACTGTTTCCCTATTCTCTGTAAGAGGGAACGAATCTCTTATTTCAGAGTCGAACGCAACCAAGCCGAATCTTACTTTCTCGCTTGAATTCTTGACGAACTCCACCAAAATATTCTTCGCCGCATCCAATCTTGTGGGAACAACATCAGCCAGACCCATGGAGGCTGAGACATCCACAGTTAAAATTATTCCTCCAACCAAATCCTTCTCTTCGACCACTGGAACATCAACAGTATGACTCGTTTCGCTGAAGGCCAGGAAGAATGGAGCAGAGAAGCTAAGGGTTATCAACATGACTATAACTATTTTCAAAGCTAAGTTTATTCCACGCCATGAATGTCGATGCACTCCCTTCTTGGCAACCAGTCGTATCAGCCTACGAGTAGGAGGATAATGGAAAACTTCCAGGCTTCTCTTGATTTTCTGAGCGAAATAGTGGCTCATCAACGTCAGAGCCAACAAAAATGGTGCGAGGAGAAGAAGTTCAGGTCTCGTCAACTCTATCATGAGTTAGACTCCTATAAACCATGTTAGGAACAAGGACGCGACTAACAATACGGATAGGACGAGTTTAGGGGTTTCATAGTCCTTGGCCTCGATGGTGAGCGTGTCGGAAATCGCTTTAAGGGCGTTCACCTTGACTTCCTGAGAGATCTTCGAGACCTCTACAAACAGGCTCTCAATGTTTTCACTTCTAATCTCGTAGAATCTTCCATCAGTCTGTTCAGAGATTTGCCTCAAAGCCAATGGGTCTGCTTCCCCAATGCCGTAGGTTCCTACAAAAACCGTGAAAATCGGTATTTTTGCCGCTACGGCGCCTTCGATCGCGTCTGTTGGATCTATTCCAACATTGTTCTTTCCGTCCGAAAACAGGACTATGGCTCTTCCCGCTTTGTATGGCTCAAGCATACCTATTGACGTCTGCAATGCAGTCCCTATTGCCGTCGAAGGATAAACGGTCTGATTGTTAATGTATTCCTTGATGACTGACCTATCCGATGTTGGAAACAATCTATTGCCAATTCCTCCAGCAAAAGACATAAAGCCGACCAAGTCGCTTGCCCCCATTTTTTCCAAGAGGAGCGTAGCCATAGATTTGGCGACTTGAAGCCTCGTTGGCTTTAGATCAGAAGCGTTCATGCTAAAGGAAACGTCTAGGAGTATCATGACGCTCACACTGTACTGTGCCATCTGCGCTTCATTGGCTGCTTCCACGGGCACTTCGATGGTTGTTGGAAGATAAGGTGTGGCCAAAAGAAACGAGAGCGCCGCAACCGTGGTCAATTTCATGCCGATGTTTGTGAATTTGACTATCCTTCTGAGAGTGCGCCACCTTACTAATTCAAGGCGTTTTTCAGCTATCCACAGCCTCTTGTACGATAAATAAAGAAGACTTACAAAGGCGCCTCCCAAAACCATTCCAACCACGCCGTGGGTAAGATTTTCAAAACGTAAAGGAAACTCTATGTAAACCATGACTTTCAACCCAAGGGCGGCTGACCCCTAATCTGCCCAAGCAGTGAATTGAACGCCCCACTTAAACCCGTGAAAAGTCTCTGAAGCTCGGGATCACTTGGGGCTTGCCCTTGTTCCATCATTCCTAATCCTTCGTTTGCAGCCTGCTCAGCAGCCTGAAGTTTTCCTTGCGACAGATAACTTGATGCCTCGACAAACTTGTCTAGGCTCTTGAGGTAGTTTTCAAATTCCTGTATCCCCGCCATGTCTTTGAGCCTCGTTTTCAAGTCCAGGGAAGCGTCTGCGGCTTTGCCTTCGAGTAAGGCGGGGTCTAGTTTCGAAGCTGTTGCTGTGGCATTCTTGTATTTTGGGTCCTTGAGAGATTTGAGAAGCTCAGAGATTTCTTGCAGAAGCCTTTGAGCGGTTTTGTAGTCTTCGTTGGCGATGGCACTCTGCAGTTGTCTTAATTTCTCGTCAATCTGCTCCCTTATTTCCAAGTAGTCTTTTCCTTCAAGTAAGCTTTTCAAAAGCAGAGTGTATTGAACGTAAATCTCATGTTCATCTCGGTACTGACTAACCGCATGTTTCACGCTGTCTCTGTGACCAGACGCTATCGAATTATAGTTCAACACGTTCAAACTGCTATTCCACTTATTCAGTTCGGATAAAAGGGGAGTTAAAACACCTAAGCCCTGTGAGGCTTGTTCCGCAGCCTTTTCATATTCCCCTTGATCGTAATAGTTGAGGGCATTTTGTAGGCTGTCACTTATGGCCAAAAGATTGTGTACGCCTTGAGCCATGACCTCAGAGGCATTTGATATGATTTTATAGTTCTCAACCATGTTAAGCACGTATTCGTCTTGTGTACGCCCGGCAGAGGTTAATTCTGCTTTGGCGTTGTCTATGGATGTACGAGCCGCTTTGAGAAGCTCTTGCGCTTGTGACTGGTTTTCCTGAACAAAATACATCAATGATTCGTGGCTTCTGCCAACCGCTGATAGTGCGTATTCGCCTCCTTCAACGGCTTCGTCTAAAGCGTTGTGTTCGCCGCCGCCCATACGGATGTTGAGAACAATAACGGCAATTACGAGAGCTGCTATGCTAACGACTACTAACAGTTTTGGAACTGTCTTCCATCCTCTGATTTTCTGCATTAACATTTAATGTAACAAGCTGTGACAGAATTTTATAAGCTTGCCGAGTCACATTTCGAGGGCGCTTTATTCTCTTTCTCCTCCAATACAACCAAAAAACGACAACAACTGGAACACCAACTATTGGGATTATGAAGAGCCTGAAGTCAAGTCCCCATGGCTCTTGAACCAAAAAATTTTGCAGAACAACGAAATAGTCTCGGCGGATGGGCTCGAACGAAAGGGTTGTGTCTCCAAGGCTAACACTGTTTGTCTCGTTTAAGGTCAGTATCTTTGAAACTTTTTCCTCGTCTTTAATAAGAGAAATAGTCAGAGTTGACCCTTTCTGTGTGACAGCGACTTCAATTATTTTGGGTTTATAGATTATTGGAAATCTGAATCTCTCAGGATTTGAGTTGAAAACCTCTTCATCTATGGGCTGAACCAGAAGTGTTCTGTACTCGCCAATGTTGAAGGCTTCTACATTGCTGAAGGTTAGATTAGAGACCCTCATTGGGACCTCTGGAAACCATTGGAAGGGAAAAATCGCGTCCGAAGAGTTCTGAGCCATCCAAGGTATTGACGAGGAAAGCGAACGTGGAAAAATCGGAGGCGGATGAGGAGCTGGAGCAATGCACAAGGATTCTGCGTCTACCCAGCCTTGGTCCGGCAGCCACACCTGAATCCACGTTTTTAAACCGGCATCCGTGAAGGTTCGAGTTGGAACACCAGCAGCCCTCAAGATAGCTTCCTCAAACAAAGCCCTCTCGAAGCACATTGAACTGTTACTCTCCAGAACCTCTAAAGGACCCTTAAAATAGTCCAGCATGCTTGTGGTGGTCAGGTTTCCGGACACCAAGAGTCTTGCCGTTTCACGAGCATACTCCTGGGTTTCAGTTGCGTAACTTAGCACGTTTTTTACGGTTTCTATCATGTTCTCCGTCTTGATATTATTGGCAATTTTTTCAATTTCTTCATTTTCCACAGGCATTTTTCTCCCTGAATTCAAGAAGGGAGCGACATCTGAGGGATAGCTTTGAGGGAAAGAAACAACGGTGGGAATGGTGAGGTTTTCACTCACTGTATCAGAGGACACCCACGTAAGAGTGCCAATGTAGTCTCCCTTAGCAAAAGTGTAGTTTATTGCCACCCAAAGGTTTCCAACATCGTCTCTTGACAGGTTTACGGTTTGAGCGTTGGAAGAAACCAATACGGCCAGGTCGCTGAGGTCAATGGTTCCAACGTGGTCGCTGAAGCTCTGAGGGACAGCTTCCCACAGAACAACACTGCCGCTTTGAAGGGCTTGAAGCCTAACATATATGGGTTGTATCATACGGACTCCGCTTCCAACCGAAGAAAACGCGTTGACGTTTTCTATAGAATTGCCAAGAGAGGTAGAGGGAGCCAGAAACAGTTGAAGCGAAAGCAGAAAAGTGAATAATAAAGCTGCTTTATTCAACGGTAGGCGTTCTCCCTCGCCATTCGATAAGAGTTTGCGATTTCCGTTATCCTGAAGTCAACCTCACTGCTGTTTCTGAACAGAAAGATTTTGGTTCCGAACATTTTGCAGCCGCTTATGATGCCCATTAAGACGCTGTGAATTTCATTGTCATACTCTGTCTTGAATTCAGAGGTGTCAATCGTTATTTTTCGGAGTTCTTCACTCTCCATCAATGTAAGCCAGCCAACGTTGGGCAGGCTGAGTTCGCTCTCATCAACAATGAGCAACAGGTTTGTAACGTGCCCACGAGTCCACAAGAGATGAGAAAAATATACATAGTCATCGACTTCGTGATTGATGTCCGTTATCAGATTTACTATAGTTCTCCTCCGCAAAGCCCTAATTACCTCAACCGCCATTGTTCTCAGATGCGAGGCTCCACCTGTTCGATAAGACATGCAAAGCGTTCTTAAAATTCGATACGCCTGCTCACCACTTCTGGTTGGCGGAAGAAAAAGTTCAACCTTGTCCCGGAAACAGACCAAGCCCACGTAGTCGCTCCTCCTCTGAGCCATATCAGCTATCACAAGCGCAGCTCTCACGGCTGTAAGCACTTTATTCCGATATTCCATGCTTCCGCTCTGATCCAAGATCAACAGAACGTCAAGGTTCCTCTCTTCTAAGAATTGTTTAATAAATAGGGCTCTTTCGCCACCAGGCTTTGGAGGAGTTCTTGCTGTAATGTTCCAGTCTATTCTGCGTTCGTCGTCTCCGTATTGATATTCCCTGACACTCTCATATTCTATGCCCAAACCAGCGTAACGGCTTGGATGCTCACCTGGAAGCAAGCTGTTTATCTTACTCTTAACATCGACAAGAGTTTTCTTCCTGTGTTTGCATATTTCCAGTATGTCCTGTTCAGGAGTTTTTCTAAACAGTCTTTGTCACCGCTCGTTTAGTTATCCTAAGGACGTCTGCGATGACATCCTCGGGGCGGACTCCTTCGATGACTTTCTCAGCTTTCAGAATGATTCTATGATTGAGCACCGAGTAAGCCACATTGTCGATGTCTTCCACTTGGACGACGCTTCTACCTGACAAGGCAGCGTATGCTTTGGCTGACTTCATCAAGAAAATTCCCGCTCTTGGGCTTGAACCCCAGCTCACCTCTTCCCGCGCTCTGGTGTACCTTATTATGTCTGCTATGTAGTGTTTGACTATGGGAGGAACCGAGACCTTTTCAGACGTGAGTTTTTGCATTTCGCAGAGGCGGAGGGGATCCTTTTCAATTACTTCAAACTCTTCAATTGGTTCAGTTATTTTTGTTTCATGTAGGTCAAGAATTCGCACTTCGTCTTCCAGAGTTGCGGGATAGCCAATTTTAACCTTCATTATGAAACGGTCTAGTTGCGCTTCAGGCAAAGGGTATGTTCCTTCTTGCTCTATTGGATTTTGGGTAGCTATGACGACGAAGGGTTCGTCAAGTGTGTACGTTGTTCCTCCAATGGTTATTTCTCTCTCTTGCATAGCCTGCAGCAAAGCGGATTGAGTTCTCGGCACTGCTCTGTTTATCTCGTCCACAAGAAGAAAATGGGTGAAAACGGGTCCAAAGTGAGGGCGGAAATCTCCAGTTTTAGGGTCATAGATCAAGGTTCCAACAACGTCAGCGGGCATAAGGTCTGGAGTGCACTGTATTCTTTGGAAACCCTTCTCTCCAAAAAGGTTCATAGCTTTCGCCAAAGCCTTAGCTATGGTCGTTTTAGAAATGCCTGGAACACCTTCAAGGAGAACATGTCCTTTTGCGAGCAGGCTTGCTAATATAAGTTTTATCTCCGTTTCGTATCCAATCACGGTGCCACTGAACTCGTTCATCAGCCTTTCAGAAAAATCTTGGATGCTTTCTAGATCTTTCATTTGCGTCATCTTTGGTAGCCCTTTGATCTGAGTTCTGCCAACGTTAGCCGAAGGAGTACGACATCTCCAATCTTATGTATGGCGTCCCAAGGGATGTCCATTAGAAACTCTTTCACGCTTTGGTCAAATAGAACGTCCTCAGGGAGCGTAAATGTGAGCCCTGTCTTTTGCATAAAATCTTCCAAGTCTTCTCTTCTTATTTGGTAAACGTGGGCTCCGCGCTCAATTTTAAAGTGTCTTTTTATTGCCTCTGAAACATCTGGTCTGCCGATTTGCTCCAGGTATCTGTCTAACCAGCTTAGGCTCACCATGCCAGTGACTTTTGTCGAGTACACTCTTATTCCAGGTGAGTTTCGGAACAAAACTATCGAATCTACGTAACCAATCGCAGTTCCGTCCGAGTCAAACACCAGTTTGTCCTTTATTGCGCCAGTCGTTTGATACGCAACTTTTTTGTGAATAGGTATGTTCCTGAAAGAGGCTTCCCTCGGCTCGTTTAGAAGGATAGCTTTTATTACTGTTGACCCTTTTTCGGCTCCCATGATTGATGCTTTTATAGTTTTTATCTCACCCAGACTTATAGTTCCCTTAGGCTCCTTTCTCTCGCCCGAAACCTTCTTGTAAGGAATTGGTATGCCTAGTCTTTCAGCGTACTTTACATAAGAATCCTCGTTTAGCGATTGCTCCAGCCCTAATCCGAGTTCCTTTCTAATATTTTTGGCTAGGATGTCCGTGGGCGGCAGTCTTTGGAGCTTTTCAGCGAGCGTCATTTTCACTTTTTTCAGAAACTCGCTCTCCAGAGTGCTTATGTCAACCACTGTTTTCATATCGGGTTTGCTTTCATGCACTATGAGAGTGATCCCGTTTTCTTCGATGTTGATCTTTTCAACCTTACCGTATATATATCCTTCAGAATCAATCACGGAAGCCTCGATAAGCTCGTCTTCGCGGTACGCCCGTTCCATGTCAGACCACAAAGTGTTAATTTCTCTTTCTAACTAAAAACTTTAATGATGACCTTGATAGAAGCAAGCCCAACAGAAAAAAAAGTATCCAGAACCATCCGTATTGCAGGTCTTTTGGTGTTAGCCGGCGCTTCCCTGGGAACAACCCTAGGCGTTTACGCATTGCTTAACCCCTGGCTGTTCTCCGCTTTTGTCGACGTTAGCCAATCGGAAGCAACGCCTTTTTTTCTCGGTTTTTATTTGCCCAGCTTTGTCATAATTGTTGCCTTAGGCTACGTCTTCGCCACCACTCAGAGAATAGAGAAACTTGACCTGTGGCACGTCGCGCCTCTCAGCGTCTTAGGTGTTATTTGTGTAGTGTTGTCTGCACTTTCACCGTTCAATATTCTGTCTTTTTTGGGAGGCTTTTTGGCTCTCAACGCAGTGATTTTTGCTCACACAAAGCCAGCCTTCAAGACCTTGTGGAAGAGGGAAGCAAGATTTCTCGTGGAGGCTGGCTCTCTTCTCGTTGCTTCCTCATCATCGCTCTTCCTGTTGATGTGGTTTATCTCCCAGTTTATGTCAACGTATTCTCCGGGTTTTGCCGGAGCAGGGACCTATTACCTATATGCACTGTTTGTTATGGAAACACTCTCCCTTCTAACATTCTTTGCTATCTCCAGTTTTTGTTCACGGGGCGCTCACCCAGCGTTCTGTGGACTGCTCAGTCTTGTTGCAGGGGTTACGTTTTCTGTGATTGCCATTCAGAGCCAGTATTTTTACATCAATGCGTCTGCCTACATGGGCGCTTTCTTGACTGGCGTGGGAATAGCATCTACCCTTTTTGGAGCGTTGATTTACGTCAAGCTTTTCCTCTCTCAAGCGGCATCGTCTGTGGTTTTGATGCCTTCTTTTCTTTTCCGGGGAAAATACTGTCCTAATTGTGGGGCACCTTGGACTGATCCAGCACGTACTGTTTGCTCCAGCTGTGGACAAAGCTGGAAGCTAAGGCCCGAGGTTCCATTCTGTCCGTACTGTGGACGATTAGTCGCTAAAGGGGTTCAAACTTGCCCCCACTGCAGAGAAGATGTTGCCAGCGTGCCCGTTTATTATTCTCTGAGAAAAGTAGAAAAGAAAGAAATATGGAGTGTAGATAAAGGATCAACGGTGAAAAGAGCCTTGCGAACAATTTCAAAGTATGTACCTTTGACTTTCAGAGAACTTGTCATTGTGATTATTTTGACCTTTGCTTTTGTTTTTGTGTCATTCGTCGGCTATATCAAAACTGAACCTCACCCATATCTGCCTGATTTCTTAGTTGTCCACTATGGCTTTCCGTTTGAATGGCTTCAAGTCTTATTCGCCGTAGGGTACGCGGGTAAACCCCAGGTCTCGTTGGTTGCGTTGGGTTTAGATTTTATACTCTATTTTGTGTTGTCATTTTTCGTCATACTTGCTCTCACAAAGCTTGCTGACTACATGCGCGCATGAATCTTCAACCTTCGTCTTTTCTTCTCAATTTAGCCCTTAATTTGTGCAAAATGGAGTGGAAAGATGTCAAGCAAGGGCTAAGCGACAGCGAAGAATTTCCGAACGATCAAAACTAGAGAAACCCATAGGTAGTCGGTTCAATTCCGACAGACCTCATCAAGATACGCTTTGGAGGTAAACCCTTAAATGAGTCCAAACTTTTCCTTTGCACTCTAAGAATGAGGGAATAGATCGATGGTTTACGCGGTTGAAGCTGACGCGTTAGGCAAGCGTTTTGGAGAAATCGTTGCCCTCGACGGGTTAACGTTTAGGGTTGAGGAAGGCAAAATATTCGGGTTGATCGGGCCAAACGGGGCTGGGAAGACAACGGCGCTTAGAATTGTTTCAACCTTAATACTGCCCACTGCTGGCTCTGCTGTAGTTTTTGGTCATGATGTGGTGCGTGAGGCCGTTGAAGTTCGCAAGCTCATCGGTTACTTGCCTGGAGAGGCTGGTGCCTACAAGAACTTGTCTGGTTATGAGTATTTAAGGTTCATGGGCAAGTTCAACAGCGAGAGTGAGGGTGATTTGAAAGAAATTGTGGATAACGCCGCTAAGATTTCCGGGCTTGACGACCGCTTGAAAGACAAGGTGAAAACCTACAGCACCGGTATGAAACGACGCCTTCTTGTAGCTCGGGCTTTGATGAATAAGCCGAAGCTCGCTGTGTTGGATGAGCCCACAAGCGGCTTAGATGTCCTTCACGCCTATCATGTTAGGGGAATAATCAGACAATACGCAAAGGAGTATGGAGTCACGGTGCTGCTTTCAAGTCATAACATGTTGGAAGTGGAGCACATCTGTGATCAAGTGGCACTGATAAACAAGGGCTGCATCATGGCTGAAGGCACCCCCGTGGAACTCAAATCGAAGCACAAGGCTGCTAACCTAGAAGAAGTGTTTGCGGACGTGGCGGGTCTTGCTTAAGGGTTTGAGCAACATTATTGTTAAAGAAGTCAAGGAAATGGTTCGAGATCCAAGAATATTGTTGGGCATAGTTCTCGCCCCATTGCTTATCTTTCCACTGCTGGGTTTTATGTTTAGAGCCTCGACCGAAGCTGTCCAAGAAAGCCTCAGAACAATATCAATAGGGGTTGCGGACCTTGACAATGGTAGTGTTGCCAAAAACCTAACAGATTTTCTGAAGTCCAACCCAAATGTGAATTTAGAAACTATCGACGCCCAAAGCGTCGAAGAAATTGTCGCCTCGGCGCAAGCTTCGAACCTCACCGCTGTCATCATCATACCTCAAGACTTCAGCAGAAACATCACAAGTGGAGAAAGAGGAAGGTTAATGGTTTATGGGGTCTTCCGAGGGAGCGGCATTGCTGAATCTGCAAGCTTTTCTAGTGTGCAGAACTTGCTCGAAGTCTTTAAAAAGGACTTGATATTTGAGACCGTTCAAAAGAGATTTCCAGACAATCCTAGTGTTGTACTGGATCCAATCAATTTTGCTCAAGGATCCGTCGTCAAGGGAAAACTAGTCGATATGCCTCCGTCTGCTCTCTTCACTTTCGCCCAAGCGCAGTTCCTTGGGATGCCCATGGCTCTTTTCATGCTGATTATCTTAGCTATGCAGCTTGCAGCAACTTCTGTGGCTGCGGAGAAGGAGGAAAAAACCCTGGAAACTTTGATGAGTCTGCCTCTTGACAGATTCACTATGCTTATCGGGAAGCTGGCTGGGTCAACAATAGTTGCAGCTATAGGAGCCATAGCTACAATCTCCGGAGTGGTCTATTACATGGGTTCATTTACGTTTGCCTCGCCAAGTCAACCCTCAGTTGACCTGAGCGCAATTGGGCTGACTCCAACCCTCTTTGGTTATGGAGTCCTGGGACTTTCAGTCTTTGCATCGTTGCTCTGCGCCTTAGCTATAGCGGTTGTAGTCTCTGTTTTTGCCGAAGATGTTCGCGGTGCCCAGTCTCTGCTAGGCTTTGTATATATGCCATTAGTGTTTCCGATGTTTGCCCTTATGTTTGCAGACCTCAATACCCTGCCATTTGGTTTGAGGATTTTTCTACTAGCCTTGCCCTTCACACACCCAGTCTTAGCGTTCCAAGCCACAATGACAGGAAACTACTTCACAGCCATTCTAGGTATAGCATACGTTGCAGCTTTTACGCTAGGAATCCTTTACGTGGCTTCAAGAATCTTTGCCACAGAAAAAATACTGACAATGCGACTCGGCTTTAGAAGAAAGAAAATCCCACAGGAGTAGACGACGAGGTGATTTCGGACTTGCGAGCCTTGACACTTGAAAGGTATCTAGAAACAGCAGACTTGCATAGACTCTTAACGGAACTCGACGCTCAAAACATTTGCGTTCTCGTTGAAGAGATTAGACACTTTACTGAGAAGGAAGCAGAGAAAAGAGATAAAATCGTTCTAAGCTATTTCGGCGAACAGGGAGTAAAACAAATCGTGAACGCAATCACGACCCGAGTAACCATGGGACCAAAACTGAAGACAAACGCCAAAATCCTAGACATTGGTGCAGGCTCAGGCTTCTTTACAACAAGAGTTGCTAACAAACTGAAAGCACAATTGCCAAAAGCATCATTCTACGCCATGGACGCAACACCAGCCATGTTACTGGCCTTGACCAAGAAAACCCACATTGTAACCCCGTTCTTTGGAATCGCTGAAAACATCGCTGGAAGCATAAGAAAAGCAGAAACATACGCCAATGTGCCTAAACACCTTGACGCAGTTTTCTCCACGTTAATGTTGCATCACTGCCCAGAAATAAACAAGGTTTTCCAGAGCGTCCGAAAAGTCCTGAAGCCAACTGGAAGAGCAGTAATAGTTGACCTTTGCACACACCCCTTCACAGAATTTGGAGAGGAAATGGGAGACCTTCATTTAGGGTTTGACCCCAAGAAGATTAGAAAAGCAGCCAAAAAAGTGTTCACAAAAGTTTCGGTTAAGAAACTGCCAGGAATCTGCTGTGAGAGTTCAGGCCGTCGCGCTGAGTTATTCATTGCCGCGATGAAACCATAAAAAACCAAACCCCAACGAGTCCTGCTCGCTATCAACACTCTATGCTTGGAATCCTAAGACAATTGGCAAAATGACTAAACCCTAACTTTGAAGTTTAGACGGTAGCGCTACGAACCTTTTGGGTCTTCTGAATAGCATTGAATCAAAGAAAAAAAGGAAAATTTCTCGTTTTATCAATCGTTATGCTCTTAGAGCAACACTGTCATTTCTCCGCCGATTGCGTCAGTGTAGCTGTACGCTGGATAGTAAATAGCCTGTCCTTGCCAATGGGCCTCTGGCACCCATCCTGATATGATGCCCCAAACACTCACCGAAATTGCTTTTCCAGTAGGGTCTGAATCGCAAAGCAGTTTCCACGTAATCCTAGTACCATCACCCGCGAAGATTGTGCCAATAGAAACGGTCGCCGAGCTTCCGATCAACGTCATCCCCTCAGGCAGGACAATCTGCGCAATGGCATTCTCCGCAGGGTATTGTGTTTTGTCAAATGGTTTAGGACACGGGTACTCAATGCAGACACTCACGTCAATTACGGATCCTACTCTTGCCTCGCCTTTCACGCTGACATCCACAGACCAAGGCATTATTGCTGCGCCAAAATATGGATTGGTCACGCCATACTCGGAATAATTCCACCCCATCTGGAAGTCAGAGTAGCTCCAGCTTATCACTCCAGTCCAGTCGGTGAGATGGTTCAAGTCTCTTCCCCAAGGGTCGCTAAAGTAGACAAGCTGTTGGTCGTCATCATATCCAATTACTACCCGATAATGTCCTCCTCCTCCCCAAGGGTAGTACTTCATTAGCACTATGATTGGTATATTATTGGCGATAAGCGTCTTCAGCTCATTGAGCCAGAATTCGCTCGAAGTGTGCGAAAATGTCGCATATCCGAGCGGTCTCTCCTCGAAACCACCATACGGCCCTATAGTCGGGAAAAAGCTTCCCTGCGCGTCGCTTAGGTAACTAAAGTGTCCAGCTCTTACGATGTCGGGTGTCCATGTTCCCATTGAAGAAGTCCTTGCAACGTTCATTATCTTTTTCTGGTCAATGTCAGGTCCCCAGTAATCGAACGCAATCTCAAGCGATGCAGCCCCACAAGATAGTCCATTGAACTGCTGATGCCAGGGCGCATTCGCAATCATGTGCGCCCTAGGCAAAGTTGCCTTTGCGGTTGCTACCGCAACCAACTCGGCCAGAAACGTAGAGGCTACAATCGTTGCTTCAATCGCTATTACTAATGCAAGAACAAAAATTTGTCTTGGGATATGACTCTCCTCCTTTCTTCATTTAACTATAGTATGGTCATAAAAGAAAAGCCTTTTCGCGACAACAACCAGCAAGTAGCGCCGGCGCTCGCTACTAGGCTGCATCTATCTATATTTTATTGGTTCCCATTTTCCCGATTTGATTGATTTATAGCAAGCATCCAGGATACAGTTTACAGTGTATCCGTCTCTAAATGTCTCCCTAGGCATCTTGTCTTCTCGAATACTTGATATAAAATGCTGCAATTCGAATAAATATCCATAGACCTCATGTTCCCTCCAGATGGGGTGCATCCAACCTTTCTTCGACTCAGCTTTTTCGACTATATACCCCACCTTTTGTTCTTTTGCGACAGTGAAGACCTTGATGCCAGTTTCTCTCGTTGCGTCGATGAAAACTGCGCCGTCAGAGCCATAGATTTCGCATCTTATGTCTAAACCTCCATGGGCTGCCCAACTATTTTCCGATTGCCCAAGTTCACCTTCTTTATATTCAACTAAAGCCAGGCTGTTGTCTTCCACCTTGGTTTCATGAACCAATGTTGCGCCCCAGCCATAAGCTCGGATAGGGTCTTTTCCAATTAAATAGCGAACCAGTTCAACCGAGTGGCAACCCATATCCATTAAGACTCCGCCTCCTGCGAGCTCTGGATTCCAGAACCACTCAGAATGGGGCCCAAAGTGGGCTTCTCTACTTCTTATCCAGAAGACCTTTCCGATCGTATCACCTT
>Ga0315307_1000793_pt1 | contig 13777 bp, 8 predicted proteins | sample TDP2_MG_FD_203079 | JGI IMG/M metagenome (GOLD analysis project Ga0315307, IMG submission 203079) | Freshwater sediment microbial communities from Lake Towuti, South Sulawesi, Indonesia - TDP2 | ecosystem: Environmental > Aquatic > Freshwater > Lake > Sediment | place: Indonesia: South Sulawesi... | reverse complement strand
GCCACCATTTTTCAGGTATATGCTCAAGCCATCTATGTTGAGAAGAATCCATCTGGACAAGCATACCTGCTTTAGGCATTCTGCGTCTCTGTCTATGGACTATCTTTTTCTTTTTTGGGGAGTGCAGTGAGGCCTCAATAAGTATTTTCCTTATAGAAGCATAACAGAAATGTATACGATGGAGCTGGTGTAGTTTATCTTTAAAATGGTTAATATTGAAGTCAGGATATATTTCTTTACGCAATTTGATTATTTTATTTCTTTTTGATTCTGTAATCTTTTTATTAGGTGGGGAGGGAGGAGATTTTCTCATTAGAGCCTCAAACCCACCGGTTAAGAGCTTTTTCTTAAGCCTGGATATATGAACATAAGTTAAACCTAACAACTGGGCAGCTTGGGAGCCGGTTAGCTTTTTGTTAATGACATCTTTTAAGACATTGAATCTTTGAATGTCTTTCATGGTAATTAATAGCTTTGTTTGGTTCATTTCTGGCTGCCTCCTTTTTAGGGGCCATTTTACTTAAAAGGAGTAGCCAGAAAAAGAACCAAATTTAACATTTCAAAATAACAATAACCTTTAACATTTCAAAATCATAACATCATTTCTACCTTATGGTATTGACATTTATATTTTTTTCTGATAAATTATCCAGATGTTGTAAAGGTCAGGGGCCATTAGCCTAACTTTTCGGCGGGACTTTTGGGTACGCCAAATTGATGCTTGGGTGGGCCGATTGTGAAGCGACTAATTGTCACATTTTTTGGGCTTTTTCTATTTTTGACCGCAGTATCCTTGTCTACTGAAGGAGCGAGTAGTCTTCCAGTTGATGCGCCTAAAGGGTCGGTATCTCTGGCAGATTTTGATGACTGTTCATCTAAAAATTTATTGCCCTACTGGAAAGGGAGAACTTCGGGTTGTACTTTCGCCTTTAGCCCGGATCGGATAGACGAAAGAGGTGGTTTCTCATTAAGGCTTGAGTACAACCTTCTTCCTCCCGATAATAGTGTAAATGGTTGCCGTCTTAACTTGACAGAAAAGATTACTGATGTCTTTGACGGAATTGTCTTCTATGTTAAAGGTGACGAGAAGGCAGGTTTCACTGCTAAATTTGACATTATTTTCAAGAGTGATGACGAGAAGGGAAATTATCCCGTAACGGGTGTCACGAGTTCCTGGAAACTGGTGCCAATCCTTTTCAGCGAAGTTAGAGGAGTTACTGATTGGAGCAAAGTAAAAGAGGTGGATATTCTCTTTGACTCTCAAAATGTTACCAGCCTGAGAGGAACCATCTATATTGATGATATTTTTCTCTCTACCGGGTGCGACCTGGAAACAAAGCAGGTTAAACCGTCGGACCTTGTTATAGGCGATTCTCGAACAGATATACTGATAGGTAATTTGAATGGATTTCCGAAAAATCTGGCACTTGAACGAAAAATGCCAGAAGGAGAAAGGGAATTTCTCCAGGTTATCGCCAGGGATACATGGGGGTACTTCCGGGACATAGTGGACAGAAAAAGGAGTCTTCCCCTGAACTATGTTCAAGTTTCCCCAACGAGAGCGGTGGGAGACTATGTGAGCGCTACGGATTTAGGGCTCTATTTTATGTCAGTTGTTTCGGCGTATGACCTGGGATTTATTGATAGGGGGGAAGCGGTAGGGAGAATAAGAGCGACTCTTGATACTATTGAGAAGTTAGAAATGGTACACGGCTTAATGTATAACTATTACGATACTACCATCCTCAACCAGACATCAAATTTCATTTCCTTTGTAGACAGCGGATGGTTTGTAATGGGCCTAATCATAGCCCGGCAGACATTTCCCGAAGAGTTAGGAGAGATATGCACCAGAATAATCGATTCCCACGATTTCTCCTTCTTTTACGACCGTAGCAATGGGCAGATGCGTCACGGTTACCATATGGATAAGAGGAGGTATTCTGAATACCATTATGGAGTCTTCTATACTGAGGCAAGGGCAATTAGCCTGATGGCTATTGGCAAAGGCGATGTTCCGCCAGAGCATTGGTTCAAAATATATCGCACTTTCCCAAAAGATTGGAAATGGCAGAACAAAGTCCCTCATGGCGGATTTAAGAAGTATCTGGGCATAAATGTTTTTGAAGGGTACTACAAATATGAAGGACTGGAGATAGTTCCCAGTTGGGGAGGGAGCATTTTTGAAGGACTTATGCCGACTATGGTAATTAAGGAGGCGGAACTGGGTAAGAAGAATCTCGGTTTGAATAACTTTAGGTATGTTGAAGGACACATCAGATTTGCGAAGAAGAAAAAGTATCCGGTCTGGGGGCTTTCTCCTTGCTCAATTCCGGCTGGCGGCTATGATGCATACGGGGTAAAGGATTTGGGGATGAAGGGTTACGGGGCGGAGGTTGTGACTCCCCATGCCACTTTTCTCGCTCTGGAAATCGTTCCCGAAAAAGCGGTCGCCAATTTGAGGAAGTTTCTTGCGGTCTATCCGGATATTTATGGAGAGTATGGATTCTACGATTCAGTAGATGTCAAGACAGGGGAAGTATCAAAAAAGTATTTATGTCTTGACCAGGCAATGACGCTCATTTCGGTAGATAATTACCTAAATCGGGGAATAATTAGAAACAGATTTCATAGTGACGAAATTGGAAAGAGAGCAGAGTATTTACTGGAGATAGAAGAATTCTATTGATGAATAGTGAATTGTAGGGGCTCAATTCATTGAGCCCGTTTTAGTCCCGATTAATCTAAGGTCTGTAGATGCAAAGCGTAAGCTTTGCCCTATATCATTTTGCCCTTTTTAGCAGAGCTATCGCTCTGCGACTACACTTCATTTTAACAGAGTTATTGCTCTGCGGCTATGGGGAAGGTATGAGAAGTAGAAGCCTGATTAGAAAATTGGCCATATTGATTTCATTGAGCCTTCTCTTACTCCTCTTCTTGATGGATAAGAGCCTGGCAAAGAAGGAAGAGGAGAGCATCACGGTATGGGCTATGGGCGCGGAGGGAATGAGAATTGCAGAAATAGCGCGGAGGTTTGAACAGGCCAATCCGGGTGTTAGAGTAATTACTCAGGCTATTCCGTGGGAAGCAGCCCACGAGAAACTTATCACCTCGGTGGTGGGCGAGATTCCGCCGGATGTTTCTCAGCTCGGAACAACATGGATGGCAGAATTTCAGGCTATGGGAGCCCTCGCTCCTCTTGATGAATTCATTTGCCAATCCCAAATCATTAGTGGCGATAAATTTTTTCCCGGCTCTTGGGAGACGAACCTCGTCAATGGAATAGTTTACGGAATTCCCTGGTATGTGGATACGAGAGTAATATTCTATCGGAAAGACCTGTTGAAAGAGGCGGGATTTGACCATCCTCCTCGCACCTGGGAAGAACTCGAAAGGATGGGGAAAAAGTTAATCAAGGATAGGGACGGCGACGGCAAGGTTGACCAGTATGGAATGGCGCTCCCCGTTAAAGACTGGAATATACTGTCAATGTTCATCTGGGAAAATGGTGGGAATATCATAACCCCGGACAATTCAAAGCCAGATGTGGAAAGCGAAGCGACGCGGGAAGCTTTTGAGTTTTATCTCAGGCTCTTTCAGGAGAAGATTGTTCCCACTACCGAGGCTGTAGATGTGGACTTATTCCATGCTTTCAGGACTGGGTTTTATCCAATTTTCATCTCTGGTCCCTGGATGATAGAACTCACGCGAAACGAGTTAGGGAAAGAGTACGAGGGCAGATGGGATGTGGCAATGATGCCCAGAAAGAAATTCCCGACTTCATTTGTAGGAGGATGTAATTTAGTCATTTTTAGAGATTCTAAACATAAAGATATAGCCTGGAAATTTATTGAGTTTATGAGTCAGCCAGAGATTCAGGTGGAATGGTACAAGATGACCACCGACCTTCCGGCAGTTAAATCTGCCTGGCAAGACCGCTTCTTTAGAGATAAGCCGATGTTAAGAGTCTTCGGAGAACAACTCAACTATACTAAGTCTCCTCCCAATATTCCAGAATGGGAGCAGATTGCCGACGCTATGCAGAGGCGGATGGAGGAGTTAATCTTAGGAAAGATGAATATGTCCCAGGCGTTAGGAAAACTGAGTCTTGATATTAATGAGATACTGAGAAAGAAAGAGAGGATGGTAAGCAAGGGAAGATTCTTCCTGAGCCTCGGTGCAATTTTAATCTTCATCTGGGGACTTGCATTCTTGTGGAAAAGATACAAACGGAAGGTTAAAGAATTGGCAGTGCCACCGGCGAAGAGAATTTCCCGGCTCAAAATATTGGGGAATTCGCTCAGAAAATATCATGCTCCCTATCTTTTCGTCATACCATCCTTGACTATTCTTTTCGTATTTCTTTTCATTCCGGTTATTGTTTCATTCATTATGAGTTTGACGGATTGGGATATCTATGGGCTTGCCAACTGGAAAAGGGTCACATTTATCGGACTGGGAAACTATCAAACGATGCTTCAAGATAAGATTTTCTGGAAGTCTCTATTTAATACATTTTACTTTGTAAGCGTTGGAGTTCCCTTCTCCATTTTCATTGCCCTTCTGATGGCTATTATCCTGAATGAGGAATTCATCAAATTCAAATCTTTTTTTCGCGCTTCCTACTTCGCGCCTGTGGTAACCACTCTGGTTGCTGTCGCTGTAGTCTGGAGGTGGATATATAATCCGGACTACGGCTTAATCAACTGGGCTCTCCAGATGTTGGGTTTACCTCCTCAGAGTTGGCTCGGCGATACGAAACTGGCTATGCCCTGTCTCATTCTGATGGCAGCCTGGAAAAATTTTGGCTATAACATGGTTATTTTTCTCGCCGGCCTGCAAGCAATTCCTGATACTCTCTACGATGCGGCAAAAGTAGACGGAGCTAACTACTGGCAGAGGTTTCTATACATTACCTTGCCTGGCTTGAAGCCCACGACTTTCTTCGTCACTATTACTACTATCATAGGATTCTTTCAACTTTTTGCCGAGCCTTATGTAATGACAAAAGGTGGTCCGTTAAATGCCACAATCTCCGTTGTTCTCCATATGTACAATCAAGGCTTCAAATTCTTTCGTATGGGTTATGCTTCTGCAATTGGCTATGCACTATTTGGCGTTATCGTAGCTTTCACTGTCTTGCAGGTCAGATTCCAGAAGACCGCGTACGAGGGATTATGATAGGTAGAAATAATGTAACACTTGTAGCTACGGCTGGTCAGAAGAAATCGCTGTGAAGAGAGAGATGAATCTATTGAAAATTACTACATTAATTAGAAGAATATCTATTCATATTCTTCTACTTGTAGGGCTCGCCATTACTCTGGCCCCCTTTATCTGGATGGTTTCTACTTCTTTTAAGTCCGCCGAGAGCGTATTTACATACCCCCCTCAATGGGTTCCCAAGCATCCGACCCTGGAGCAGTACCAAAAGTTATTCCGTGAAGTGAACTTTTTGCAATTTTTCAAAAATACGGTAGTTGTAGCGTTTGGAATAACTCTATTTAGCCTCTTCTTGAACTCTCTCGGGGGTTATGCCTTTGCCAAATACAGGTTTCCTGGAAAAGAGAAAATATTCGGTCTACTCTTGGCTACGATGATGGTTCCAGGTCAAATAACGATGATACCAGTCTTTCTTATGTTAAAGAGCATTGGGCTGATAAATAGTTACTGGGGACTGATAATTCCCGCTGGGGCGAGTGCGTTCGGGATATTTTTGATGAGGCAATTTATTACTACAATCCCCAATGACCTGATTGAATCGGCAAGAATAGATGGTTGCTCTGAGTTTAGAATCTTTTGGACTATTATCCTGCCTCTTTGCAAACCAGTCCTTGCTGCTCTGGGAATCTTTACTTTTATGGGTTCCTGGAATGCTTTCCTCTGGCCATTGATCGTAATGATTAAAGAAGATATGTATACATTGCCCGTTGCCCTTGCCAATCTTAGTGGTCAATATGCAACAAAATTCGGACTGCTTATGGCGGGAGCAGTGGTCGTGGTTGCCCCTGTGATTATTGTTTTCATTCTGGCACAGAGGTATGTGATTAAAGGAGTTGCCGTAACAGGTTTGAAACAGTAAGGGCAGAACAACAGCTCTGCCAGAATAGAATGTAACTTTCCCAATGAATCGGGGCTAGAACGGGCTCAATGAATTGAGCCCCTACAATTATTGTAGGGGTTCTATTTATCGAAGCCGAAAGGATGGCAAGGTAGGAGCAAAGCCTGCGCTTTGCTCCTACAGGGGGCTATCTATCGACCTATGGAAAGACAGAAAATTAGACTGGAAAACGGGACTTTCTTTCTGGAGGACAAGCCATTCTTTTTATATTCCGGAGAGATTCACTATTTCAGAATTTTCCGAAGAGAGTGGAAGGATCGCTTAAGGAAAGCTAAGGCCACAGGACTTAATACGGTAAGTTCTTACATTCCCTGGTGCTGGCACGAATACGAGGAGGGGTCTTTCGATTTCAATGGCAAGACGGATCCCCAGCGTGACTTGATAGGGTTTATTGAACTTTTGGAAGAATTTGGTCTTTATTTCCTCCCCCGTGTCGGGCCAGTAAGCAACGCGGAATTGGTTTATGAGGGACTGCCCGGCTGGCTTTTGAAGGGCCATCCTGAAATTTATACTGGGGGTGTGGGTTTAAGTGACTTGCCCCATGTGACCCTCGTCTCCTACTCAAATCCGACATTTCAGAAATATGTGGAGAGATGGTACGATAAGGTATTGCCTATCGTCGCCAGATATCAGGTCACGAGAGGGGGTAATATCTTCCTTATTCAGTTATGTAACGAAATAGGTATGGTGCACTGGGTAAATAAGAGTGCAGATTACAGCGGGACTACGACCAGACTATACCAGGATTTTCTAAGAGAAAATTATGGCGGAATTGATAGGCTGAATAGAAATTATGGAACAGACTATCGGGATTTCAGTCAAGTAGAACAGCCGAATGGCCATTCAGACTTCGGTTGGAAACCAGCCTTCTGGGACTGGGCTAAATTCTATCGTTGGTACCACGCCAGATATTATGAATTTCTGACTCGACAGGCAAGGGCCCACCAAATCAATCTTCCAGTTGTAGCCAATATTCCGCAATTTTACGATTTTGATGTTCGGGGCAGAGGAATCTATAGCCCGATGACCACTTCTATGTTTCGCGATTTTCCTATCTATGTTCCCGAAGTGATATTTGGTGGCGCCTACTGGCCCCGGCGTTTAGATTACGATAATTTTCACGATGTAATGCTGACTACAGAAGCGGTGAAGATGGTTTCTCCCCCGAATGTGCCCGCCATCTGCTGTGAACTTCAGACAGGGATACTGAGAGGCCGTCCCAGGATTCAACCTCCTGATGTGGAGTTGCTACTTAAAGGTTCAGTGAGTTACGGATTGAACGGAGTAAACTCTTATCTATTTTGTGGAGGGAAAAACCCAGAAGGTTTGGGGGTCTTTGGCTCCTATCACGATTGGCAGGCGCCTATTTCTTCAGAGGGGAAAGAGAGACCACATCTAAAGCCTCTGGAATCTTTTGGTAAGTTCATCAGAACATTTGGGGAGAAGTTAGCATTGACCAAGAAAGAATCTGATACTGTTCTTGGGTTTTATACTCCTTACTATGCTACAGAATATTTAAAAGGAAAATTCGCGGAAGAATTGGAAAGAAAGAGAGACGAACTATTCTTTGATGGCATGGCGAGGCTACTTCAACTTGCCGGCATAAGTTACTCTCTTAAGGACCTTGAGAAAAGTTCTGTTGAAGATCTTCTATCCTGTCCTACCCTCTGGGTTTTCTGTCTCGATTTTATGGATGGCGAGACGCAGATAAAATTGGCTCATTATGTGGAAGCGGGAGGGAGACTCGTTATCTTTCCCACAATGCCAACAATGGACTTATCTTGTCAGAAGAAGACTCTATTGGCAGATGGCTTAGGAATAGAGATTATGGGAAAGATAAGGGAGAACCTCGTAGAGGTGAAAGGGAAGGAGATACTCGTCCGGGGAGAGACCACGGTCTTTCGTATTCGCGAAGGTCTGGATACCGTCATTGCCAGAACCCTGGGAGGAGAACCCTGTGGATTATTAACTGAGAAGGGGAAAGGTCTCGCCCTAATTCTTGGTTTTGGAGTTTCCCATGTTTTTGATTACCAGATTGAATTGATAAGATATTTCGCCAAAGAGATGGCCGTTAGCCCTTCTATTGTCATAGAGTCAGGGGAAGCCGTAGCAGTAATGAGGAGCATAGCTCGTGGTCCTGAGAAAGATAAGTACGGTTTTCTTTTTCTCAGCAATTATAAAGACGAACCCGAATACGTGAAGTTATCACTCAGGTTGCCTGGCGAAAGGAGGAGGGCTAAATTGCCTGAAAGAGGGTCCTTATATCTTGCCGGCCGTTCAGCCTCAATCCTCCCGCTAAATATTCCGCTTTCAGAAAGGGTTAAGATGAGATGGTCAACGCTGGAAATCTTGGAGTATAAACTCGGTAAGTCAATAAATTTCTTAGTGGAAGGAATGGCGGGAGCCGATTCTGAAATTCTACTCTTTTGCAAGAGACCGAAAATAGTAAGGATTGACGGAGAGAAACTCCCTTTCAAATATGTGGATGGTCTATTAAAGATTCATTTTGAAGCAAGAGGCAAGGAACAAAGGCTATCCATTGAATCTTAATAAATGTAGCTGCAGAGCGCCAGCTCTGCCAGATTGAAATGTAGCTGCAGAGCGATAGCTCTGCTAAAAAGGGCAAAATGGGGCAAAGCTACCGCTTTGCTGCTACAATTGTTCCGATGAAGAAGGCGATATGAGGTATCGTAAACATATCCGATTAAAATATTACGACTACAAGTCTGATGGATTCTACTTTGTTACCATCTGTTCTTGGAACCGATTAAGATACCTCTGCCGATACGAGAAGATAATAGGCAGCCAGTTAGGGAAGATTTCAATGAAATTTACTGGGATGCATATTGACTATCACAAAGTTATGCCCGACCACGCTCATATAATATTCATCTTGCAAAATTCGACAAGAAGCTTGTCTCGCATCATTCAATGGTTTAAATCCAGTACGACACTAATTGCTAAGAGAAATGGCTTTAGTGGTAAATATTTTTGGCAGCCTAATTACTTTGAACATGTTATCAGAAACGACAAGTCCTTAAGGAGAATACGGGAATACATAGAAAATAATCCTTCAGTTGAGAGACTGAATTGGAGCAAATTGGACCCCTGAATCTTAATAAATGTAGCTGCAGAGCGCCAGCTCTGCTAAAAAGGGCAAAGCTTGCGCTTTGCGGCTACAATGATACAGGGCAAAGCTTACGCTTTGCAGCTACAGTATCAAGATAATAAATAATGATGGAAGAAGAAAAAAAGTTTAAGACCAAATACGGCTATTTTACTTCTGATGGCAGGGAGTATGTCATTACGCGTCCTGACACCCCTCGTCCCTGGGTTAATGTAATCTGCCCCGGGGATTACGGTTTGGTGGTCTCCCAGGCGGGAAGCGGATTTAGTTGGCGGACGGATGTGAAATTAAATATGATTAACCGCTGGGAACAGGACCTCATAAGAGACGACTGGGGTAAGTATCTCTATATCAGAGATAACATTTCGGGAGACTTTTGGTCGCTTGCCTGGAAACCGGTATGTAGAGACCCGGAAAGTTACGAGTGCCGACACGGGATTGGCTACACTACGATTAATTCGCTTAATAAGGGAATTTCAAGTAGTCTTACTTTCCTCGTTCCGCCGGATGAACCCCTTGAAATCTGGATTTTGAAGTTGAAAAACGAGTCTTCCGAGAAGCGTTCGCTTGCTCTATTCACCTATTTAGAATGGCGTCTCGGAAGAGTAACAGATAGTCACAGGGAATTCCACAAAACTTTCATTGAAACAGAGTATCTGAAAGAAGAGGGCGCCATTCTTGCAAGAAAGCGTTTGTGGGAACTCGTAAATGAACAGGGACAAGAATGGAATATGGACTGGAAATATGTAGCCTTCCATTCTTCCAGCATTGAACCCGCCTCCTTTATAGTGAGTAAAGAATCCTTTCTGGGAAAGTACGGGTCTTTAGAGAGTCCTGCTATCTTGAGGAAAGATTCTTTGAGTAGATTTCCTCTCAACGAACTGGCCCCATTTAGGTGGGAAGACCCAATCGCAAGTCTCAAACTCGATTTCCATCTTGACGGCAATGAGGAGAAGACAATTGTCTTCACTCTCGGTTGTGCTGAGAGTAGAAGGGAAGCATTATCTCTAATAAATAAGTATAGAAAGGTGGAAAATGGAGTGGAAGGGTTAGAGAGGACAAAAAAGTTCTGGGAGAAATATATGAATAGCCCCTCGGTGGAAACGCCCGATGAGGGCTTCAATTTTATGAATAACCTATGGCTCAAGTACCAGGCGATATCGGCAAGGCTCTGGGGTAGGACAGGCTATTATCAATTGAGTGGAGCATACGGCTTTCGGGACCAGGTTCAGGACAGTCAAATCTTTCTACCCTTTGACCCACAATCAACAAAAAGGCAGATTCTCCTCCATGCCCGCCATCAGTTCAAAGATGGCACGGTATACCACTGGTGGCATCCCATTTCAGAGGAGGGAAGAATCACAGGGAAAACAGACGACCTTCTCTGGCTTCCATATGTGACAATCAATTACTTGAGAGAGACCAACGATTTCACCATCCTTTCCGAAAAGGTTCCGTATCTTCCCGGGAATCGGGAATCTCGCAGGCTAACAAATAAGGTCGACAGTTTATACAATCATTGTAAGAGAGCCATAGAAAAGGTACTGAAGAGGTTCAGCCGGAGGGGGCTTCCTCTAATTGGGGAGGGAGATTGGAATGATGGTTTGTCGGCAGTAGGAGTTAGATGGAAAGGCGAAAGCATCTGGCTGGGACATTTTCTTTATGGGATTTTGAGAGATTTTGCAGAAGTGGCGGAGAAGAAAAGGGATAAGAATCTTGCCCGAGGCTACATAAAGAAAAGTAGAGTTCTAAAAGAGAAGATAAATAGATATGGTTGGGACGGAAAGTGGTATATCAGGGCGACTAAAGATAACGGAGCTCTCATAGGGAGTGGAAAGTGCAAGGAGGGGAAGATATTTCTCAATGCTCAGACATGGGCGGTAATAAACGGAGTGGCTCCTGCTGATAGAGCTGAGAAGGCTATGGACTCCGCGGAAAGAATGCTCGGGACAGGTTATGGGCCAGTTCTCTTCTTTCCGGCTTACTCGAACCCTGATGAAACTATAGGTTATCTTACGCGATATGCGCCTGGGGTAAGGGAGAACGGCGGGGTATATACACACGCCGCGGTCTGGGCGGTAATGGCAGAATCTATGATGAAAAGAGAGAAGAAGTCGTGGGAGTTCTATAGTGAGATATGTCCCATCTATCGGGGGATGGACCCGGATTTATACAAGGCGGAGCCTTATGTTGTCCCTGGTAATGCCGATGGTCCCTCTTCCCCGCATTTCGGTCAAGCCGGGTGGACCTGGTATACAGGTTCTGCCGCATGGATGTGGAAAGTGGGAATAGAATGGATTTTGGGAGTGAGACCAACTTTTGACGGTTTAGTTATTGACCCGTGCATCCCCCGAGAATGGAAAGGATTCAAAATTGAAAGAAAATTTCGCGGGGCTACTTACCAAATAGAAGTGGACAATAGTGGAGGTGTTTCCTATGGGGTGAGAGAGGTAATTGTGGATGGGAAGAAGTGCGAAGTAAAAGCAGGCATCCCTCCTTACGCGGTTATTCCAATCTTTCGCGATAGGAAAGTCCATAAAGTACTAGTACAACTCGGTTAAGACAAAATTTTACAAAAAATTTACAAATCTTTTACATATTCGTAATATTGGACATATAAACTTGTTTTTGACAAAAGGATAGACCGAAAGGGCAAACTCCGAGAGATTGGAGGGCGCAAAGCTCAGGGACCAATGCAGGGAAGGCAAAGATAGTGCCTTCTAAGTTGGGTCTTCCTGTTCAGTCTGCCGAGCTGCCGATAACGCTTCTAAAACGGTATAGGTAGCCCGGCTTTTTAGTATCAGGTTAACTTTTAAAATGAAGTAGTGGCGGCCCTTCGTGGTCGGCCATAGGGGTGGCACTCTAAAGAGTGCCCGACCAAACGGCACCATAAATGGTGCCCGACCACGCGTAGGGGCGGCCCTTGTGGTCGCCCAATAGACAGTAGGGACGGCATAGAGTCCGTACCCTACAAGAAAGAAGGAGGTGATAAAGATGAAAGGGAAAAATTCTTGGTTATTACCGATAACGGTTCTGTTTTTTCTAGTGGCAACTATGGAAACTTCTCTGGCAGTGGTGGACAGGACAGTTACAGTTCCTGCTTCAGGCACAATGGCGCAAGTCACTGGACTCTGGGCACAGGTCAAGAATATTGTTGACAATAGCAGCACTACGGCAGTGGGTTTTGGCACTATTAACGTCTTGACCAATAAATTAGCTCCGCAATATGTGGAGATAGCCGTGAGAAGTAATGCCCTGGGAAGCACAGGCGCTTGGGAACTGGAGATTTATACCAATAACTTTGCTAGCCAGCCTTCCACTACAACCTGGGGATACCAGTATGGCGGAATGGTAGATACAGGGGCGGACGGAGGTCATCGCGTGCCTATGGTCTGGCAGGCCTACCGTTCCACTCACACTGTAACTGACCCACCGGCCAATCTTGCTGGCTGGACATATCTCAAAGATTGGAAAGACATAGATATTCCAGGAACAACAATGAACGAGAGCTGGGCCAGCGCACACGCTGGTGGCTATACGAATGTCGCCTATGGTGGGGTTGATTATCTTATGGTGGTTGAGCCTTTGACCACGGGAGTCTTAGACAATGATAACACTTTCGTAGTCTATTTGGGCGGCCAGTTCAGTGCGGCGGCATCGGATACTTATTCTACAACGCTCAGGTTTGACCTTTATCACGAGTGATAGAAAATCACAAAACAGGGAATAATGAAACCACGAAAAAGGGGGTGATTACCTGTATAGATATTTTCTATTTACGAAAAATTTTTAGTCAAGGAGGAAGAAATGGGAAGGAAAATTATCTGGTTAGTGACAATCTCAATGCTGGCTTTTCTTTTTGTAGCCTCGGGAACGTGTTTGGCCGTAGTGGACCAGACGGGCTCAGTTCCGGCAATAGCTACGCTACAGGGGTCTACCTCACTATCGGTCCAGGCTAAGAGAATAATAGACAATGGAAATGTAGCGCAAATTGACTTCGGAACTCTACCCGGAGGGACAGGAAACAAGCTGGCTCCCCATTATGTGGCAGTAGAAGTGCATAGCAATTATGGAGTTTGGGAGTTGGAGGTCTATACGGATAACTTCGCCGCTCCACCCTCTACCACCACCTGGGGATACCAGTATGGCGGAATGAAAGGCACAACTGCTGGAAATCGCGCGCCCATTGTTTGGCAGGCTTACCGTTCCACTCACACTGTAACTGACCCACCGGCTAATCTGGCTGGATGGACATATCTCAAGGATAAGAAGGACCTCGATATCCCGGGAACGCCTGCCGATGAGAGCTGGACGAGGGCCCACACCGATGGCTATACTAACATCGCTTATGGCGGGCCAGACTATGTAAATGTGGTTGAGCCAGGAACTACTGGAGTTCCAGACACCGATAACATATTGGATGTATATCCTGGGGGGCTATTCGGTTCCGCACCAGCAGATGCCTATGGCACAGTAATCGGTTTTGACCTTTATCACGAATGATAGAGAATGTGGCCGCAGAGCGATAG
>Ga0315307_1000792_pt1 | contig 13786 bp, 8 predicted proteins | sample TDP2_MG_FD_203079 | JGI IMG/M metagenome (GOLD analysis project Ga0315307, IMG submission 203079) | Freshwater sediment microbial communities from Lake Towuti, South Sulawesi, Indonesia - TDP2 | ecosystem: Environmental > Aquatic > Freshwater > Lake > Sediment | place: Indonesia: South Sulawesi... | reverse complement strand
TGGTTGGTGTAGACTGAATTGCCGTACCTTTCTCGGGGTAATCTCTAATCATTTCCAAAGTGGAAACCCAGGTGAAAACGCGGAAACGTACCGAGTCTATTCGCTGTCGCAAAAGGAAAACTACTGCAAGCGAGGTGCCCAGGAGCACAACTGATAAGAAAACCGCCAGGAAAATTTTCTTCTGCTTTCTTGTGGCCGGAACGACAAAGAGCGTAGTCACGATTGCAAAGAAGGAAGTTCCAGCAGCAAAGCCGATGTAAGCGGCTTTGGTTCGGGTCATAAGGACATTAACCAGAACGATAAACAGGAAGAGAACCAGAGCCTTTTTAGACTTCATTTTCAATAGCACCATCAAACATAAGGAGAGAAGAAGCAGAAAGAAGAAAGAGTAGGTCTTGTTTTCAACAAAAAAAGTAAAGGCCGCGGCACCCAGACTTCCCAATCGCATCAGTCCTTCTTTTCCCAAAAATTGCATAAAACAGTAAAGGATACCAATGGCTGCAACCAGAACCAAAGAGGCAACAGTTTTTCTTGTTTGTTTCAGATCAGAAAAATCGAAAAATGTTAGAATTAAAGGAGTAACCAGCACCAGGAAAGCCGCAAAGAAGTTGGGATTGCCAAAAGTGGAAAATATTCTATCTCCAAAAGCTCCCCTCCAGATAAAGGGGTCCAGGTCCATAAATTGAACCAAACCATAGAAAACAGCAATAAAGGTAGCAGCGAGTATCCAGCGGAACATTCTATTTACTTTTTCAGAGCTGTTAAACTCAATGAGAGCAATCAAAAAGATTCCTATATACAGAACCCTCCTCGTAAATTCCTCGAAACTGGTAAATTTGAATGGAGAAATAGAGAAGGAAATGATACCAGAAAGGAGGAAAAAGAGAGCGGGAATGGCAAACATGCGCTGTTCTCTCCTCTCCAGTAATCTTCCCCTCTCAATTACTTTGACAATCCAGGCAGCTATAATAATAGTAGCGCCGATGTGCAGAAGTGTAATTTTAATCTGACAGGAATCGTAAGTTTTCAGATAAAAGGATAGAGCGATAAGGAAGGCTAAGATTGGCAAACCAAAATCTATTATTACATTGCAATATTTGGTTACTTTTCTATCCATGCTTGATTATTATTTTAACACAATTTGCACAAAAATTCAACCTGTTTCTAAATAAATTTAAAAAAGCCGCATTATCCACCACAAGTGGAGAATACGGCTGTTGAGTACTTCGTTCTGGAGCCCACGGTCAGATTTGAATTGTCGACCTATGGTTTACGAAATCGTTGTGCTACGAAGCGAGCTCCGAGGGTCCATTCTAATACGAACTGATGTGTGAAAAACTTTTTACCGGGGTAATTGTTGTTCTAATATGTATTCTACTAAAACTCCGGAAGCTTGTCCAAAAAACGACTGGCTGCGGGGCAGAGCTGGTCTCATTTTTTCTTTCTTAACTCCAATTCTCGTCTGGCTCCTTCCAGCCAAGATTCAATTGTCGGGTTCCCGGGGTCAAATTTCAATGCCTCTTCCCATTCTCTAACGGCTTCTTCTAAACGACCTTGCAAATAGGCGCTTAGTGCCTTCTCATGATGTCTTCGGCTCTCCTCTATATCTTCTATCTTTCTCGGCCGGGTTTTTTCTTGAATCTTTGCTTCCAATTCTATGACAAGCTGTCTTGCTTCAGTGTGGCCTGGGTCCAATTTCAGAATCTTCTCAAATTCTACAATAGCCTCCTCATATTCGCCCGTGCGGTAGTAACTGAAACCTTGCTCCCAATATTTTTGGATTTTCATTACCCTTTCCTTAGCCTCTTTTTCTGCCTGTAGTCTGTTCTTGATACCAAGCAATTCTTCCTCTAGTCGATGAAGCGCCTCCTCAGCCTCTCGCTGTTTCTCTTGAGCTTCTCTTATCTTTATTTCCGATGTCTCTTTTGCCTTCATCATTTCCTCAACCTCAACTCTTGCTTTTTCGGCCGCCTCCTTAGCTGATTCGAGTTCAAATCTAATTTTTCTTAACTCCTCAACCTGCACCTCTTCCGGGACTTCAACGCCAAATCTTAAGGTAAGTGAGAAGCGGTGCGAGCCATAAAAACTGGAAATACCTCTTAACGGATAGACAAAACCATAATCAAATTGAAAGAGGCTGCCGTATCGGTAACTTGCTCCGAGACAGAAGTTGGCGTATTCTCTCGTACCGATACCTAAACCACCCCTGACAGCCAAGGTCTTGCCCATAAACCATTTCTCAGCGCCCGCTGAAATAGTGACATCTCTTCTCTCGAAGGTAATGTCAGACGTCATGTTGAGGTTAGTAGACCTAAAGGCATAACCCAACTTTGTCGCCAGGGGTACCTTATCTTTGTCGAGTAAGCCCATGTCAGGCTGGTTAATATCCTTCAGGGCTAAGGCAAAGGAATGGTGTCTACTCAGGTCATAGAGAAGTCCGAGGTCGGTACTGAAAGCCGTATGGGAATAGCCATTTTCAAAAACCGGGTCTCTTCCTACCTTAAGCTCACCTGTGTCGAGATTGACAGCATTCTCAGTGTAGAGCGTCTTTTTGAACCCTTTGTACAGAATTTTGAGACTCAGCCCTGCCGCAAGCGAGCCTGCCCTGAGACCAGGAATTCTTTTCCCGAAAGCAAACATGAAAGTATCTTCCCTGTAATAGCGAGTCAAAGCGAAGTTTAACCAACCGAATCCAAATGTCCCGTCTATTTTCAAATTTCCCAAATTATTAACATGATGAGCGTAACCAACAAAACTTTGTCCTAAATTTGAGTTATCATCGAGTCCCCAATAGAGTTTCCCATAGTCCAGAGCCAGCTCCTTCCAACCAATCCTTTGCAAACCAGCTGGATTATAGTAAATGGAGTAACCATCATCAGCCAAGCCAGTAAAGGCGTTTGCCATTCCAATTTCCCGGGCTCCCACTCCCAAATCCTCAAATTGGGCAAGAACTGGCGGCAAGCTGCTGGTTAATGTAAGCGATAGTATTAAGATGGCCCTCCACATCAACCTGCTCATATGTTTACCTTTTTATCTCAGCGAAATTATTGCTCCTTGAATTACTCTATCTCCTTATCTGGCCACTACCACTGTCCCATTAATTGCCTTGTTCTCAGCACCTACTGCTTCTATTTGATAAACGTAGACGCCGCCTGGCACAGTGTGGCCATTTGTATCTTTACCATCCCATATTAGTGTTTCCTCATCTACTCGTTTCTCCATCTCTGCAATCAGAGCTCCTCTGACATCGTAAATCCTGCCGCTCACAAAGGCGTCCCTGGGATTGGCATAGTGAATCTCAAGGTAATCATTCCAGCCATCTCCATTGGGGGTGAATATCTTATCCGGCTGTATAGATTCGATTCCAAAGGAGCTGCCGCGGAAAGATATCTTAATCATATAGTTGCCGATTCGTTTTGAGCGCACACTTACCAGATGGAAATATTCATCTACCTCACCACCCAATTTAATCCATTCTAAACCATTGAACCAGAAGAGAGCCAATTGCTCAGATGCAAGCTTTTCTGGAACCGATGAGGTTTTTTTAACATATCCATTCTCAACTTCGTAAGCGAGAACTATCTTGGCCAGTGGTTTAGCAAAAACAAAATCTTTTATCTCTTTTCCGCTTTCTACTCCCCTGGCTATAAAAATGAAAGACCTGATTAGCCTCTCACTTCCTTGTTCTTTATCTTTCAAAACTTCCATTATTATGTCCTCGCCGTAGGAGTTGGTCTCCTTGTAAAGAATTTGCGCAATTTCATTTGGAATGATTATACGGGTTGACCTGTCTTCACTGTTAACAGCGATTATATTCATATCCGCCGAAGAATCGGCAATCATTGAACTCCTGCTGAGATTGCCAGAAGTATCCTTAGCCCTAACCATATAGTAGAAGATCTGCCCTTTGATATTTTCTGGTTCTGTCCAGACTAAAGACTCTCCCTCGGCAACAAAATCCCTCTCAACATACTCGCCATTGATAATCGGAGCCCGATAGACATTGTATCCCTTCAGGTCCTTGCAGGCCGTCCCATCCACATTTTCAGTTACAACACGCCATGTTATGCTCATCGTCTCTCCATTGGCGCTTAGAATTCCTCTAATTCCTACAGGCTCTCCGGGTGGCAGACTATCCTTCCCGGTCTCGGCACTGGCAATATTGGATATACCTGAAACATTGCCAACTTTGTCTTCCGTTTTTATAGCAAAGTAGTAAGTAGTATAAGCCATCAACCCTATTATTGTCTCACTATCGGAACCGCCTCCGCTCACAGTGACATTTCTCTCCCTAACATTCGCTACAACCTCGAAATTGCCGGCATTGATTTCGTAAGTTGCGTACTTAATGGTATATTTTGTTGCCGTCCCCTGCCATTCGTCATCCCCTGGAGCTGTCCAGAACAATTCTATCCTTTCGTATCCTGCTGGTTCGGCTACAAGATCAGTAATGGCTGCCGGCGGAATATTAGCGGCCATAGCATTGGCTTGGTTGAAACCGGCAGTCTTAGTGTCAATGGGTGAAATAGCACCGACATCGTCTCTACTTTCTAAAGCAAAATAGTACCTTTTGCCAGGAGATAACCCTCCGATGCCAAAGGTTTCAGTTTCACCTGGCTCTTTTGGTGAACCCCCATCCAATGCAGTAAGAGTCTCAGGAAGATTCCACCAATCACTTATATCCCCTATATCATTCACACTGAAGGTAGCATATCTCAAAATGTAGGAAGAGACTCTACCGCCTATTGCGCCATCTTCTGTGGGCGCAGTCCAACTTAAATTGATTGAACCTTCTGTCGTGCCCGAGATGGCTTCTAAATCTACAACTGCCGCAGGAGGGATAGCCGGCGCCCATGTGGCTGCCTCGTTAGATATCTCTGACCAATGGTCAAGTACCTCATCCCTTGTCCAGATATGGAAATAGTATGTGGCTCCAACGGTCAGGTTTGATACTTCCCTGTATTGGTCATCTCCGGGATTTACATTTGAGGTGGGAATCGAAATCTGATAATCGGTAGGATTCCAGCTCTTGGTATAAGTAGCGTAATCTATTCTGTATTCTCCAGTCAATATGCCACTGTTCCCGTCATCACCAGGCGCACTCCAGGATAAGTCTATTCTCTGGTCTATCGCTCCCGGTGAGGCGGATAGATTAATTATTGCTGCTGGATGAATATCTTGCGCCCAGGTCGTCGCTCCGTTAGATATTTCACTCCAGTTGCTTGCGTCGTCTGCCGTCCAGATTCTGAAATAGTAAGTCGCTCCCTCTTTCAAACCTGTAACTGTAAACGATTCAGCGTCTCCGGGGTTAACGCCACTGGCTAAAGTAGATATTTCATAGTCAGTAAGATTCCAACTCTTGGTATAAGTGGCATAGTCTATCCTGTATTCTCCATTCAATGTGCCCGTACCCCCATCATCACCCGGAGCTCTCCAGGAAAGATCGATATCGCCTCCATTAGTTCCGGGTACAGCCGATAGGGTCGTAATTGCCTCTGGCGGAGTATCATCATAAGTAATCTGAATCCAAATATCATAAATTCTGACACCGCCCTCAGTGCCAGCGTCAGAATTCATAAAGGCCACATCAAGATTGGGAATTTCGTCCCAGCCTACTATGGTCTTATCAATCATATCAATAACGGTAGTGATTGTTGTCTGAGCATCGGGAGGAGGAATGGCGGTGTCAATCCAGCCGGGATCTGTAAAACCGGTGGGTTCAGCAGTGGAGTATCGCACATAAGCATACGTTTCACCAGAATACTCGCTATTGGTATCGTATCTAAAAAATATTCTTATCTCGTCGATTGGTTTATCTATTATACCAGGGTCATCAAAGGAACTAATTCCACAAATCTCACCATTATCTCCAACCCCGCCCCCTGGAGAGGCGGTCATCCAGGTACCATCATTATTGTCATTTATATCATTAACGCCTCCAGTGGAAAACGCTGTATTATAGGCAGCAAGCCCGGTTGGGCGAATTGTCAACGTACCGGACCAAGCTATAGCAGGAAGGCAAAATACAAACAAGAGAACAAGAAACAATGCATAGAACAGACGCGTACATCCCCTTAATATGTGATATAGCCCCGAAAAGGTCAACATGACCCCATTCCCCCATCAACGCCAACTGAGCTACCAGGCTGCCCTGCAAAAGAGACTTATTTGCGTAATCCTTTTTATCGGGTGTAATTGTTGTGTTAGATAAAGCCTCCTAGTCCCATCCCGTAGTATTGAAATCAATCTTCAATATGATGAAAAAAAGGAGACCTTACAAGGTAACGATTATGGTAATCTCTTGACAACTCCTAAAATAATTCTTACTGAGGATTGGGCCTTTTTCAATAGGTCTAAAGTCTAATTATGCAGAATTTTTTGCCTAAAGAAAGGCCTATCAGGAGGGAGTCTTACTTTTCAGCTTGACTATATGGAGGGTATTTTTTGAATTTAGCATTCTCCAGAAACAGACTTTGTGGAAAAAAATAAAGCCGACGGTCAGGGTCGAACTGACGACCTACGGTTTACGAAACCGTTGCTCTACCAACTGAGCTACGTCGGCTTTATCTTATCTTGGGAAGTAGTTGCTTTTTCCCTATCTCCATTCCCTTCCCGTAAAAACTCACCCTCACCCTTTTAATCTTATTAGACTGCATCACTATTTCAAAATATTCAAAATTCCCCTTTCCTTGGCCTCTTCCAATCCCTTGACTATTCTCTTCTGCCATCTTTGAGGAATTGAATCAAAAGTTTGACTAACAATATTTTTTTCACCTCTATTAATCAAAGCCCCGAGAATCCTTATGGCAATATTTCTGTCTTTCACCGCTTTATCTTCTCTAATTCTCCGCTGAAAAACAATCAATTTGTGCAAAGAGAAGTTAGCAGGGTGCGGTAAGGTCAAATAGAAATCTTCCACCTTAACCTCAATGGTATTATCAGACAGGAAATTTAGGAACCTCAAGGGAATAGCATTCAGTCCTAATTTAGGTAAGGGGTAAGGTTTGTCAGAACCTTTACCCTTTTCCGGAACCAAGAACTCAATAACTAACCTTGGATGCTCGAGTCTTATGTGACCGTGAGGACCCTTGAAGCCAACAACAAAACCCAGGTCTTTCAATAACTCTGGAACATCAACCTTTTGTTGTATTTTGGAAGGTATTGGGACCAAAAAGTCTATATCTCTGGTTTTAATAGAAGATAGATACCCTTTTGTTCTAAAATACTCTTTGTAAAAAGGAATACACCAACTACCGATAAGCACAATATTTTTTAGAATTCCTGTCCTATTTAGTCTTCTCAAAATTTCAAGGCACAGCTCATACTGCCTCTTTTCCACGCAAAGAGCTCCTTAAAAACCTAATTTGTTTTTTTACCTGTGATAATAATTTCCTATATTTCGCTCTATATTCTTTTGCTTGTTTATATTTTTCTATCTCGCCTTTAGATACTTTATTACCTTTGTATATAAATTTTATTTTGCCTCCCTCTCTTAACAAGAGATAATAGTATTCGTGTCCTTTGATTCTTTTCTTTATGAGACTTCCTTTGGGTAGCCTAGCCAATTCCCTCTCATAGTCCTTTTTCATTTGAAGAGAATTTTCAAGCTCTTCTCTCAATACGCCTTTTATCACCGCCATGTTGTTTCTCCATCCTAACCTAATGCATTGAGTTACCATACAACCCACAAAATATTATATTCTGTATGGTAACTATTGTCAACAAAAAATTACCATACAACTATCAAAATGTTCATTAATGTATGGTAACTCATGCCTATCATAACTTCCGCGAAAAATAGGGTATATGGGGAAAAACCACATTACCCACAAAAGTGGAGAACACGGCCATATATTCCATTATTCTGGAGCCGACGGACAGAGTCGAACTGTCGAGCTACGGTTTACGAAACCGTTGCTCTAACAACTAAGCTACGTCGGCAGATATTATATTCGACAGCTGGTTTGTATCACAGAAATTATATCCTTAAACCCGAATTGTGTCAGACTTTTTGCTAATGTCACGAAAAAATAGAGGAAACTGAAGGCCAAAATCTCCACTAATCAAGATTTCTCTTTCCAAATTGGTAGGGAAACAGTGAACCTGGTTCCTTCCGCCACCTCGCTGTCCACTCCTATCTCTCCATTGTGGTCTTTTATTATCTTGTAAGCCAAAGAGAGGCCCATTCCCGTTCCCTGAGGGCCTTTCGTTGTAAAGAAGACGTCAAATATTTTATTCAAGTTCTCTTTAGAAATTCCACGACCATTATCCGCAAGAATTACCTCAACCCTGTGGGGGTCATCTTTCTCCACTCTTGCTGAAATTGTTAGTTCTCCTTTCTTACCGGCCATTGCCTCGCAAGCGTTTATAATCATATTCAAGAAGGCCTGTTCCAGCTGGACAGCTATCCCTTTCACCCGTGGCAAATCCTGAGGAATATCCTTGGTTACGTTGATTCCTCCTTGGGAAATTTGATACTGGGCTAAAACCAAAGCATCTTCAATTACAGAATTCAACTCTGTCGCCTCAAAGTCCCTATCCGAAGGCTTCGCATAGCCTTTAATTCTCCGTACAAGCTCTGCTCCTCTCTGAACCGTTTCCATAATTATCGCCTGCCTTTTTTTTATCGCTTCCAAGATTTTATTTTTCTCCTCTTCACTCAAATTTTCCTTGCCGAGAAAGTCTTTTAAGTCACGAATACACAGTTCAGCCTCGCAGCTTATAATTGCCAGAGGATTGTCTATTTGATGCGCAAAGCCAGCAGCCAACTCACCAATGGAAGAGAGCTTGGCTGCCTGAAGCATTGCCGCCTGCGACTCCTTGAGCTCCTGGTAGAATTGTGCATTCTCGATTGCCAGGGCTGCCTGCCCGCTCAGGATCTTGAACATATCCAAATCATCAGGCGTATAAATTTCTTTTGAACGCTTTGTGCCTAAGGCTAAAAAGGCAACCAACTCCTCACCAATGAAAGCAGGTAATAACAGAGACGCTCCCATACTTCTCAGTTGTGCTTTCACTTCTTCCAGGTGTTCAGGCTCGCTGGTCTCAAAATGATTGATGACTTCCTCTTCCAAAAAAGGTCCTATATCCCTACTTCTGTATAACATCTGAATTAAAGGAGCATCCTGGGAAAGAGAATCTCCAAAAAACTGCCTCCTTCTCTCTTTCCCATAGCGAACCTCCCGCACATATTGATTGGCTTTCCTATCCAGGACATAGATACGGGCATAATTGATTCCGATTTCCTTCGTCACCCTACGAATAATCAAAACCAGAAGCTGTCGTAAATTCTTGGTCAAAGTCATCTGTTTTGCCAGTGCAATTAGATTCTCTTGGTATCTCTGACGCTTTTTGAAGAGCGTGGCTTCAGTTTTGCGGCGGCTAAAACCGTAAATAGTCGGACCCAAACTCGCCAGAATAAGTGCTATCCCAACAGGCACAAGCCACCATCTATGCCCTAACCCATTAGAAAGGTAGCCTTCGCCCCATACTCCCACTGCCACAGGAATGCCCAGAACAAATGCATATACTATAGCAAATACAGTTCCTCTAGTAATGGCTACATTAATGTCCATCAGGCGGTACTGGATAATAGCCAACACAGTAAAACCCACGAAGAATAGAGAACTAGGACTATCCAAAACGGCCAATTTCGTGTACCCAACTAGAGGCAAAAGAAAACTAACTACAACTGAAACAACTGCAAAAATACCTCCCCCGAGGAAAATATACTTTGCTTGCTCTCTCTTAATCCCTCTGAACTTCCTGCAGCAGAGAAATAATTTATAGAGCAAAAACAATAAAATTCCAAACATAAAGAGGGAGTAAATTGGGAAAAATGGTCCATAGATTTCTCTAAATCCTATTACTTGAACCAGGATACCCTTAATGAAGAAATTCTTAACGTGACATAGGGTGAAAAATAAGAATCCTGCTCCATACGCCATATAGAACAATAGAACGGAGGGTCTCTTGTCGGTGGAAAAGCATAAAACCCAGATCAGTGCACTAGAAGGCACCAAAGCACCAAAAGCATATGCGGTCCTTAGCCAAAATTCGGAAGGATTAGATTGAAGTAAAAAATTACTTAGCACCCAAGAACCAGTAAGAAAAATAAAAATAGCAAAAGGACGCTTTAGAGAACTGGGAGGAGCTTTTTTGATCACTAGAAGACCTAATAATAAATTACCTACGCTAACTATTAGTATGATCCATCGCACCTTTGGTCTCCTTTATTAAATCAGGTTTAGTTCCTTGCCAGTTTTCTTAAATACCCATATGGTTTTCTCTAACTCGTCTACAGAATGGACTGACGTGACAATGAGACGGAGACGAGATTCTCTTTTCCGGACTGCAGGATAAACTATGGCATCAGCAAAAATTCCTAAATGCTCCAGTCTTCTGGCCATTTGACAAGTTTTTATATCATCCCCTATAATAACAGGAATGATAGCCGCTTGGGAATTGCCTGTATCATAACCCAATCCTTGCAGGTTTTCTTTTAGGTATCTTACATTTCTCCACAGATTCACTCGCAGTTGTGGCTCTTTTTTAATTATATCAAGTGCGGCTAGAAGGCCAGCAACAATGGGTATAGGCAAACCAAGGCTAAACACAAATGTCCGGCTCGCATACCTCAGATAATCTATAACTTTCTTTCTACCCACCACAAATCCGCCAAACCCACCAAAAGCTTTACTAAAGGTACCCATAACCAAATCAATTTTCCCTTTCAAGCCAAAATATTCACACGTTCCTGCTCCATTCTCTCCTAATACACCGATGGCGTGAGCGTCATCAACCATAAGACCCGCATTGTATTTCTGAGATAGCTCGAATATCTTATCTAACTTTGCAAGATCACCGTCCATACTAAAAACTCCATCGGTCACAATTAGCTTATTACTCCTAACTCTACACTTTTTTAATTTCTCTTCTAAGTCTCCCATATTACTATGCGTATAGGTTAATAAATTACCTCCGGTAAGGCGACAAGCGTCGATTACGCTAGCATGAGACTTGGCGTCAATGATTACAAAATCATTTTTAGTCACTAAAGCAGGTATACAGCCCAAATTGGCTAGGTACCCACCGTTATAAGTGATGCAATTCTCTCCCCCAATAAATTTGGCAACTTCTTTTTCTAATAAGTTGTGCATGGTTGAAGTTCCGCCCAATACCCTCGAGCTTGATATATGTGTACCGTATTTTTTAACACCTTCTATTATTGCTTCTTTCACTTCGGGGCGGACGGCTAAACCTAGGTAACTACAACAACTGAATGTAATGAGTTCTTTTCTTGCTAACATTACTTTTGAGTGCCCTATAGGTAAAATCTCTCTTGCAAAAACTTCCTGGTCTCTCAGTAAATTAGATCTAAGAACGGTAACACACTTTTTAAAGACACTGGTTTTTGATCTTCGTTCCCTTATTCTTCGTTCCAAGAAATCAATTGGAACCATTTCTTTTCTACGTTCCCTCTCCCTGCGGTCAAAAACTTTTTCCTCGAATTTTTCCTTATCTTTATCTTTTATGAGTTGACCCACTATGAGTAGATGCTTGGCTTTTAAACCTAAAATTTGAACCCCACAAAGGAATTCCTCTCCACCGGGTAAGGGGTTACTCCAAATTACTCGACCCTTCGTCTGAACTGAGGGATAAGAAGGAGCTAAATCCAAAGAAAGTGCGACAAGCGAAGATAGAGGCAAAGGGGCATCTAAAATGAGTGATAAGCCTTGCTTGCTTATATTCGCGGTTCTTCCGGACACCATTGACGGTTTACAATGGAGTTTTCTAACTTCTACTTTAACCGGAAAGTCGGCTATAAAACGAGGAGAAACTCTCCTATCAGAAGAAAGAGTCGGCCTTTTCATTTTATACCTCCTAAGCCATTATCGATTAATAGTTGTTCCCCACAAACAAAAAAAGCGGGGCGACCTCACGTAACTTGGAGAACCCCGCTTAAATAATCTATATTCAGTTGCTTATGTGAGATCTTTACTCCATCTTAAGTGTCCATGAAAGTGTCTATAAAATGTCCAAACCACAATAAAATTAACAAAAATTTACGAAAATGTCAAATATCTTTTTTGTCGTTTTTCTCACCAAGACATCGTTTTTTAGACGATTTCTCGTCGGCCTGGCACTTAGTATCACGAAACCGTTGCTCTACCAACTGAGCTACGTCGGCTTTGATTTTAATTCTAAGTCGAGCGAAAAGGATAACTTTTCAGGGAACTCTTTTACATTTATACCACATTTTTACCGAAATCGCAACCATCTGGTTCCCGGGGACTAGCCACGTTCTGGCAATGCCATATGAAACTCAGGAGTGTAGTCCATTTCAATTCTTACATTTTCCATCTGGCACTCAAGTAAATGGCCTCCCGCATTTCTATCTTTAGTCATAAAATGGAGATGATACCCTGGAACACTTATTCCTTCCACATAAGAAGGGCAACGAAATCCTACTATAGTTCCTTCTATATTATGAAACTCAAATATTTGTTGCTTTTTGACCACTTCATCAAATGGAGGATATGGTCTATTTTGCCTGGGAATATTTCTTGCCATAATATATTTAAAAGGCCCTTCTATTCTTATAGCATAGAAAATGCCTTTCGTGGACAATAAATTATCTATATATTGTGCCAGTTGCTTATAGTCGGAATGCTTGTCCAAAAATAGTGATTTATCGGGTTCGAAGAAAGTCACTACAGCAAACGGTGTCTTCATCGAATCAACAACAGGATAAACCATCCCGTCGGCTCTTATTTGATAGAATTTACCTTCCAGTGCAAACATCTCTCCGTCAAGGCCGTCAAAAGTACCTATCCCAAAGTCACCATGGCGTTTCAATTCTTTATAGGTTATTTCTCCATCGTAGACGCCTTCCATAATAGCGCTCATAGTTGACGCTTGAAATAAGACGTCCTTGTTTTCTTGCAAACGCAAACAGCCGCATGCAGCCACAGACAAAGTGGCTGCCACCAATAAATACCGAATAATTTTCATCATTTCTTCTCCTTGCCTTAGCCACCCAGGGTCGAATCTTGATTTTGTGCCACCTAATTATAGTAAACGGAAGATGTTCGGTGCAATAAGAATTTTGGTTTCCCTGTTTTAAGTTCCAAAACAGATACCCATAAAATAAAAAATCCCGGATATCTTTGGATTCAAAAAAGATTCGGGATTTTCTTCTATCTTCTTCGGGTCTTTATCTTTTTGACGAAAGACATTAATCTGATTGGGAATATGACATTCTCTTCTCTATTTCGGCTTTTCCGCCCACTTGACTCCTTCATTAACCAGCGAGTTCCAGGCAAACCCGAAGGCAAAAGCAGCACAGAACAGTCTTACTAATCCTTCTATCCCTGGCATTGTTTGTGTAAATTCGAACTTCGGGAAGATGAGCAATGTACTAATCAAACTTAACAGAAAAGAAGCTCCTGCTGTGATCCAGTATTCTTTTTCAAATTTCTTTATCTTGCCGGTCATAGCTTTCCTAAGATAGGGTATTAATGTTCTGGCTAGAACACCTAATAGAATCCCGGATAGTTTCAGAAAAAGCTCCATCCTATAACCTCCCTAGTTTGACATTCTTTCAGCCCTTCACCCCTCACCTAAATCCTCTCCCCTTAGGGGAGAGGGTAGAATGAGGGGGTTCTCCCTCGAGGGAGAGGGTAGGGTGAGGGGGCTCTCCCCATAGGGGAGAGGTAATTTCTCTCTTCCACACTTAAAGTCCGAACTCTTTTGTATTAACCCACTCGTTCTTAAGAAGTGACCA
>Ga0315307_1000791_pt1 | contig 13801 bp, 13 predicted proteins | sample TDP2_MG_FD_203079 | JGI IMG/M metagenome (GOLD analysis project Ga0315307, IMG submission 203079) | Freshwater sediment microbial communities from Lake Towuti, South Sulawesi, Indonesia - TDP2 | ecosystem: Environmental > Aquatic > Freshwater > Lake > Sediment | place: Indonesia: South Sulawesi... | reverse complement strand
CGAGGGTCAGGTCATCTTCGCCGGCTATGTGCCTGAAGACGAACTCCCTGCTCTCTACCGCTCCGCCGGCCTCTTTCTCTACCCCTCCCTGTACGAGGGATTCGGGCTGCCGGTCCTGGAAGCTATGGCCTGTGGGATTCCAGCTATCGCGTCGGATAGGTCGAGCTTGCCCGAGGTGGCCGGTGATGCCGCGCTCCTGGTTGACCCGGAGAACGTGGAGCGACTGACGGAGGCGATGTCGCTCTTGCTGACCGATGAAGCGCTCCGCACGGGCCTGATCGCCCGGGGCCTGGCTCGCAGCCGGCTGTTCACCTGGGAGCGCACCGCCCGCGAGACCATCGAGGTTTACCGGCAGGTTGCGGCGAGAGGCTAGACAAGCCCCCCAGGGGCTGCGAAACCTTCCCTGGGCCGTCTCCGTATCCAGATATGGCGGAGGATGGTGGATGGTTGGGACGGACGTCCGACTGGACGAAGACGACCTGATCCGTCTCTGCCTGGATGGCGACCAAGCCGCCTTCGACCGCCTCGTCGCCCGCCACCATCGCGGGATCTACAATATGGTCTACCGGACGCTGGGCAATGTGGAGGATGCCTTGGACCTGACGCAGGAGACATTCCTGCGGGCCTACACTCGTCTCGAAACCTTCCAGCTTGGCCGCTCCTTTCTGGCGTGGATCCGGCGCATCGCCGCGAACCTGTGCATTGACCACCTGCGCCAGCGGGGCCAGCCCATGGTCTCGCTGGAGGAGCGGCTGGAGTCGGGGATTGAGCTGGCCGACCACAGCCCGACCAGCTCTCCTGCAGAGGTAGTCGAGATGGCCGACGAGTCACGGCGGGTGCTGGCCGCGGTCCAGCGACTCCCTGCCAAGCAGCGGACGGTGCTGATTATGCGGCATGTCGAGGGAATGAGTCTGGAGGAGATCGCGCGCGCTCTGCGCATGCCGCTCGGGACGGTGAAGGTCAACCTGTTCCGGGGCCGCCAGGCAGTGCGCGGGATGGTGGGTGAGCTATGAGCAAGCGAGAGATGACCTGCGCCCGGGTCGAGCCGCTCCTTGAGCCCTACTTCGAGGGCGCGCTCTCCAAGCACCAGGAGGCCGCAGTTGCCGCCCATGTCCAGGCCTGCCCGCGCTGCTCCTGGGAGCTGGTGCAGATCGAGAAGACGGCGGTCGCCCTCGCCGCCGTCCCCCGGACCGCGCCAAGCGTGGACCTGGCGCGGCAGATCTCGGCCCGCCTGGCAGCGCTGCCTGCTCCTGTCAGTCGGCAGCGCCTGGTCGCTGGGTGGCGCCAGCTCGAGGCCCTCGCTGGGGTCTGGATCCTGGTGCTCGCCTGCATCCGTTACGTGGTGCCCTGGCTGCTCTCCAAGGAGCAGGTCTCCGTGCCCCTGCTGGGCTGGGTCAAGTACCTGACCCTCACCTTCGTCCAGTGGCTGATCGCAGCGCCTCACGCTCTCCATGCTCTGGTCATCGAGCTGCGGGACTTGCTGGAGGCGCTCCGCCTGGCGAGTGCAGCAGTCGCTCCCACAGTCGGCTTCTATGCCGTGGCCGAAGTCGCTCTCATCGCCACTGTCATCATTGTCACCCATCGCGCCCGCCGTGCCGCAGTCGCGCGGACCTTTGTGCTGTGAAGGAGGAGTACATGAGAGACCGAGTCGGCGGAGGGCCGATGAGGGGGCGGGCCCTCCCTTGGACCAAGGGCCTCGTCTTGGCTGTGGCCGCCGTGCTGCTGCTGTCCGCCTGGCCCGCGCTCTGGGCCGACAGCACCGTAGACCTCATGGGCACCTGGAAGTTCAAGGGTGACTGGGGCGAGAACGGCCAGCAGGCCGGCTGGCAGAACCCGGAGCTGGATGAGTCCACCTGGCGGGACATCAACGTCCCCGGCCCGTGGGAAGAGGAAGGGGTCAAGACCTTCAACCCTCGCTGGCGCGGCACCGTGGAGAACGACAGCTACAACGGATACGCCTGGTACCGGCGTCACTTCCAGGTCCCGGCGGAGTGGGGACAGACCAAGGCCACCCTGTCCATCGGCAGCATTGATGATATGGACTGGACCTATGTCAACGGCAAGCTGGTCGGCACGACCAGTGGCGACAGGGCCTTCGAGCAAGCCAGGCAGTACGAGATCCCAGAAGGCCTGCTCAAGCCGGACGCCGACAATGTCATCGCCATCCGCGTGCTCGACTACGGAGGCGTGGGCGGCATCATAAATGCACCGGTGGAGATCAGCAAGCAGGAGCCGGCGCCGGAGTGGCCCGAGGAGGAACCTGGTCACTACACCGAGACCCGGCGCGATATGGTGCAGGTCATCGGCAGCGTCGTGGTCCCTCCCAACGTGAAGGTGGAGGGGGACGCGGTCGCGGTCGGTGGGTCGGTTGACGTGCAGGGCTATGTGACCGGCGCCGCTGTCGCGGTCGGCGGCTCGGTGCGGGTCCGGCCGGGCGCGACAGTGGGTCGCGACGCGGTCGCGGTGGGCGGCCGGGTGCGCACGGAGGAAGGCGGTGTGGTCGAAGGCCAGGTCGTCCAGATCAGCTTCCTGCCCTGGATGGGCGACGGCCACTGGGAGCTCAACCCCTTCGGGGGGATCTTCGCCTGGTGGCCCATGGTGGGGCCGCTCGCGTGGTTGGCTCGGTTCCTATCCAGGGTCGCCTTCTGGGGCATCATTGGGCTGGTCCTCGCGGGCCTCTTCCCGAAGCGGCTCGAGGCGATGGCACGAGCGCTGCCCCTCTATCCGGGTCTGGTGGCGGCCTACGGCGTGGTCGGGGCCATCATGACTCCGGCGGTCTTTTCACTACTGGTCATGGCCGGGATCCTCGCCATCCTGGTTCTGCTGGCAACAGTGGTGGGTATTGCGCTCATCCCGGCCGTGGTGCTGGCCCTCGCCTGCGTCCTGTTGGGCTTCGTGGCGCTGCTCGTGTTCGGGCTCGGCGGAGTGTGGCTGGGCCTGGGCAAGGCTATCGTCGGGCCTCCGGCCGATCCCGGGACCGCCCGGAGTGTGATTGGGCCCACGCTGCTGGGGGTGCTGCTGACTGCCGCGGTCTCGGTGCTGCCAGTCATTGGGGCCTTGGTGGTGATCACCATGCTGATCTTCGCCTACGGCGTCGCACTCATGACCGGCGTCGGCGCCAGCCCGGAGTGGAGCCACAACTTGCTCCGCCTCCGCCGCGGGCCCCAGCCGGCCACACCACAGCCGCCCTCAGCCTAGCGGCGCCGCACCCGGGATGACACTGCGCCGGCGGGCGATGCCCGTCGGCGCAGTCGCTTCTGGCGTTCCTGTCCCGACCCTATGGCTGCCCGAGTCTGAGAACCCGCTTCCTCGCCCCGCGCCTGAGCACCACACTGTTGGCGGTGATCTGCGACACCCGGTAGGACCCCTCGACAGTGTCGCCTTCTCGCACTAGATACCGCCGCTCGCCCCTCCGCAGCACCGCCACTCTCTGCTCCCCTCTCACCAGGCCCGTCAGCCGAAGCACCTCCGGGGCCGGGGGAGGCGAGGAGAACTCCGGCCCGTACAATGGGGGAAGGAAGGGCGGCAGCGACCCTCGAGGCCTGTCGCCCGCGCGCACCGAGATCGGCGCCAATCGCCCCGAGGACGGGGCTCCCACAAGGTGGCTGGTGCTCGCGCGCACCGGGACAGGCCTGGGGCCCGAGGGACTGGAGGCCGAGCCCACAGCGGCGGCCGGAGCCGGGGGCACCGCGTCCTGGCTCCTCGGCCCGGGCTGGCCTGCTGGTGGCGCTTGCGTGACGGCTGCGGGGTCGGGCGCGCCGGGCACCGGAGCAAGGCTCCGCTCCTCCGCTCCGCGGCCGGCGGCCGCTTCTGAGCGAGCCGGCGCCGGAGCGGGGGCGGCCTGGTGGTGCGAAGGCTCTGCTGGCTGCGCCTCAGCCGATGGCACCGTTCTGGCCGGGCCGCGCGCCTGGCTTACCATGATGCCGCTCACGACAATGCCCAAGGCGACCAGGAAGAGCACGACGTTGAGCAGATCCCTCTTGTGAACTCCCATGACTGCCCTCACTGTGCTGGCTCCCCACCGGGCCGCCATTTGGCTTGCCTGTCCCCTGGGCGCGACAGCCGGGGAAGGCCCTGGGCCCTCTCAGGTCCGGCGGCCTTTCGTCTATCCCAACCTCTCATACCACACTCAGTGCTCTTGGCACACAGGGGCGAGACTCGGCAGCAGGTGGCTTCGCGAGCGCGCAAAGCCGTGAGCTGTAGCACCGCAAAGCCGGCCGCGCGAGGGGCTGATTGTGGAATATGGCCTCCAGCACAGGAAGGGCAGTTGGATCGGCGCCGCGGATCCCCACGAATCCGCGGCTGGCCGGCACGGCGACCTGCGGCCTCCACGGTCAAACGGTGCGGAGGCGCGCTTTCCTGTGCTTGCCGCCGACAGGAACAGCGTGGCCCAGACGGGCAGGCGCGCGGCTCGCCGCCTGCCAGGGGCTTTCTGGTAGCCCGCGCGGGAGGACTGCTTGGCCAACACGGAGGCGCCACGCAAAGCTCAGCCGGGATGGGAGCAGTACCGGCGTCTGCTGCGGCGAGATCCCGACTCGCTCCGCTTCGCTGAGTTCGCAGACTTCGCTCGCCGCCAGGGTCGCCTCGTGGAGGCGGCCACGGTGTGCGCGCGGGGCCTGATGCGCCATCCCGGCTATGCCACCGGCCGGGTGGTGATGGGCGAGATCTTCTGGGATCAGCAGCTCGAGGACAAGGCGGAGCAGGAGTGGCTGGAGGCGCTGCGGCTCGACCCCGGACACCCTCGCGCTCAACTGCGCCTGGGCGAGCTGTACCTGCGACGAGGGAGTGCCGCACGCGCCGCAGAGGCCCTCGAGGCCTCGCTGCTCTTCCAGCCGGCATGGCCAGAGGCGCGCGCTCTGCTGGAGCGCGCGCAGCAACAGCTTCCGCAGTCCGCTGCTCAGGCCCGGCTGGCCGAGCGGCTGGCCAAGCCCTCGGAGCTGCCACCTTGGTTGGCTCCGGCCCGCTTCAGAGATCTGCTCACCGCGGTGCGTGCCTGCCCGTCGGTGGACAGCGCGCTCCTCGCAGATGCCGACGGCCTGCTCTTGGCGAACGGCAGCGACACGCCAACTGACGAGGCAGAGGAACGGGCCGCGGCTGCGGTCGAGTTGGTCCAGCAGACGCGCCGCATGGTGGCGCGGCTGGGCGCGGGCAAGCTGCGGGCGGCTCTGCTGAGAGGCAGCGCGGGAAGCCTCCGCTGTGTGATCCTGGGCAACCTCACCCTGGTGGCCGGCGTCCGCCCCGAGGTCCCGCCGGGTAGTGCGAACGCCGAGATCGAGGAGGCCATCACGGACCTCAGCCAGCGAGGGGAGCGAGATGATAGCTGAGCGGGAACAGGAAGCGGGCCCGCGACTGGACCAGCCACTTCAGGCCCTCACGGCAACGCCTGGAGTCCAGGCCGGCCTGGTGGCCACGGATGACGGGTTGCCCATCGCCACACGCCTCCGGCCCAGGCAGGATGCCGATGCCCTGTCGGGCACTGCGGCCGCCATCGGCCGGCTTGCGGCGACCGCGGTCGCTGGGCTGGGGAAAGGTGAGCTGCAGTTGGGCGTGTTCGATGCAGAGCAGTTCCGGCTGATCGTACGTCCCCTCTCTGTGGGCTTCCTGCTCGTGCTGGCCGAGCCGGATGCCAACCTGGGGCTGATCGCAGGGAGGATGTGCAGTGCAGCCGCGGCGATCGAGGAGATCGCGGCCGGCATCAGCGCGGAGAACGCCGCGCCGGGAGGTGTGCTATGACCCAGACAGATCTCATCATCAAGGAGCAAGACCTGGCGCAGCTCGATCGCGCGCTCCAGACCATGCTGCGCGACTCGCGCGCCCGCTGCGTGATCCTCATCAACCGCAACGACGGCACCGTGATGGCCTCACAGGGCTTTCTCGACTCGCTGGACACCACCTCCCTGGGCGCCCTCGCGGCGGGCGCCTTCGCTTCAGCCCGCGAGATCGCGCGCCTCATCGGCGAGCCGGAGTTCAGCGTGCTCTTCCACCAGGGAGAGCGCGAGCATGTGCACGTCAACCTCGCCGGCGATCACGGCCTCCTCATGACTCTCTTCGACGACAGCACCACTGTCGGCCTGGTGCGCCTCTGCGCCCGCCGCGCCTGCGCGGCCGTCACCCGCGTGCTCTCCGCACCACAGCCGTGAAAAACAGCGCGGCCCCGTGAGACCTCCATGGGGCCGCGCAAGCCTCCCTCGCCACCCCGGCTACTCGCTCCAGCTAATCGCCTCCGCCGGGCACCCGTCAATCGCTTCCTGGATAGCGGCCTCGCTGGCACCAGTCGGGTTCTTCACCACCGCGATGTCGTCGTCCCCCATCTCGAAGACCTCGGGGCACGTCTCCGTGCAGGCGCCACAACCAGTGCACAGGTCCGCATCAACCACAGGAACCTTCATCAGATCCCTCCCTGACTGTGTTGTCCTCGCACCGGCCCCAACACCCAAGGCACAGCGAATTCGCCACCAGTCACCCAGGTCCTGCCGCGAGCGGGCCACCCCGGCAGCGGCCGCGCAGCGAGACAGTCGCCGGCGGGCCGGATGAGAGGTCCGTGGCAGGATGAGGAGACCGCCCCGGCTGCGATGTGCTCCCTGTCAAGGAGGCGAGGAAGTGTGAATCTTGAGTTCGCCGGGACGGCCGCTGCCAGTATAGCCGGACAAGGGGCGTGCCCTTCGTCCATGGTCCCTACAATCACAGGCCAATAGTTGGAAAATCGCGACAAAGCGGGAGGCGCGTTGGCGAGTTGGCACACAGCGGGAGGGAAGCTTGACGAGAGACAGCCAGAGCCGAGGGCCCAAGATGGCCTGCTGAGCAGCCACCCCTGGTGGCACCGGCCGGATTCGAACCAGCGACACAGCGGTTATGAACCGCCCGCGGGGCCGATGGCCTGGTCCCTGCGCGTGCCCGGGAACAGCTCCTCACTCATCGTCGGCGTCGGGTCCGCCACCATTCCCTCAAGAAGGCCTGATGAGTCACATACCGGACGTGGAATTCGCTTGCCTTGCGCTTAGATGCCTTGTCGTTTGTGACGAGCGTGGCCCTGCGGGTGGCCGCGATAGCAATCGCGGCCGCTTCCCCGTCGTGCAGCTTTGGGGTCGTCTGCCGGAGCAGCCGTATATACAGTGAAGATTCGGGACCCGTCTCGAACCTAGTGACCACGCGTGGATTGCGCCTAACCCACTCCCCCAGCCTCGAGCCAGGCTGTTCGACCTCTCGCGCGACGCGGTCCGGCACCCACACCGACGTCCCCGGATCCCTCAGCTGCGTGAGGTCACGCGAGCGTTCCATGTCAATCAGCGCAGAGGAATCGAAGACGAAGTGCTCGAAAGGGATGTCCCTGCGGTTGCGGTGGCGGCCCCTCACTTCGCGCTGTCCCGTTCCTCCCCGAGCTCCCGAGCGATCTGCGCCGCCTTCACCACCGACACGCCCAAGCAGTCCGCAAGCGCACCGAGGGAGATATGTCCCCTCTTGTACGCCTCCCCGGCGAGGGAGACATGCCGTTGTCCCAGCCTCCGGTGCCATACGGCTGAGCGCGGCCTCCTGAGAACACGAGGCGCAGCCGCAAGCCCTTCTAGCAGTTCCTCGCGCCTCTCCTCACCGATGAGGTCCATCTCTGCCAGTCTGAGGACCATCGCCTCCGAGCTCGACCGGTAGCGTCTGGCCAGGGCGCCTACCTGGCTCAACGTGAGGGTGGTCTGTAACAGCCCGCGCTTGCCCCACTCAGCGCGCACGTCCAACTCGGGCATCAGGAATGCCGCTGCGAAGCGGTTGGCGAAGCGCTCTGGGCCTGCCGCAATGCTGAGGTCACAGAGGGACGCCTGGGATTCAGTAATGAGGTGAAAGTACTCGTGGGCTATCGTGAAGTTTCTGCGACCCGAGGGATCGCGGGCGTTGACCATGATGCACGGGCCGTACACTGGGTGCCACCAGGAGAACCCAGCGAACTCCGATTCCGGCACTGGCACGGCGAAGATCCGAACGCCCTTCTCCTCGAGTACCGTGCGCAGATCGGGTATAGGCTCCGACCCGAGCCCCAACTGCCTGCGTACCTCCGCCGCGAGTGACTCGGGGGCCTCACCGGCTACCCCACGCTGAGGCCACACGCGCGGCCGGCTGTCTAGGATCTCCTCCAGTTCGTATCGCCTCCGGCACAGGCCTTCGAACTCGACTAGTGCCCGCCGCGCGGCGGGTGACAGTCGCTTTAGCCCTCGGCCGGGGCGCGCCAGCCTGAACTTGATCCGGCTCGGCGCTGGAGGCAAGTCCCGAAAGAAGAAATCTGTCGTCCGACCATAGATGTCCGCCAGCTCCCAGAGCGCGTCAAGCTGCGGCTGTGCTTCACCAGACTCCCAGCGGGACAGGTCCCCTGCGTCGAAGCCGGTGCTCTCGGCTACCTGCGTCAAAGACAGCGCGAGGGCCTCTCGCGCCCGACGGAGCTGCCGGCCAACCAGACGCGTGTCGAACCCTGGGACATCAGCGGACATGCTTGTCTACCGACAGGTGACTGGTGGCACCGGCCGGATTCGAACCAGCGACACAGCGGTTATGAACCGCCCGCTCTACCGCTGAGCTACGGTGCCACCGGCCTGCTATGATATACGAAACCTCCCTGGCCAGCAAGTCTCCCAGGGACCGCCTATGGCCGCAGCATCACTTGCCGCGCGCGCCGGGCGCGCTGCTGCCACCGCTGCGCCGCGGCCAGCTCGGGCCAGGGAAGCTCGATGCGGTAGTCCCTCTCGTCCAGCGCGAGCTGGAAGCTGTGCCGGAAGGCCGCCACCTTCAGGGGGAACTGGAGGGCCCGCCTCTTCCGGTCAACGGGCCTCATCACCATCTCCTGGTCGTCGTAGGCGGAGAAGCGAGTCGCCTCCCGCAGCCGCGCGTAGGATGGGGAGAGCCGGGTCACCTCCCGCCACTGGTCCACCGCGTTCTCGGTCTCCCCTTTGAAGAAGTACACCAGCCCCAGGTTGCTGCGGGCAATCGGGTTGGTCGGCCGCCATCCGATGACCTGAGTGAGGTGCCGGGCGGCCTCGGCGAGCATCTTGTTTTTCGCATAGGCGAGGCCGAGATCGTTGTGCCCTTCGGGAGACCGCGGGGAGAAGATCAGCGCCCGCTTGTACGCCTCCACCGCCTCGTTCAAGCGGTCGTCTTTGTAGTAGGCGAGCCCTAGGTTGGAATGCGCGTCCGGGTTGGACGGCTCCAGCCTGGCCAGCACCCGGAACTCCTCAATGGCCTGAGTGATCTCGTTGAGGTCCACCGCCGCATGTCCCAGCAGGTCGCGCGCCGCAGGAAGCTGCCCGTCGAGGCTCACCGCGTAGCGGGCCTGTTCGGCCGCGGCCGCTACGTCTCCCTCCAGGTAGTAGGTGAGAGAGAGATTGGAGCGGACGACAGCGGCCCGCGGGGTGGCATCGGCCGCCCGCCGGAACTCTTCGGCCGCCTCCACCAACCGGTTCTGGAGCAGTCTCACCACTCCCACCGCGTTGAACACCTCCGGGAAGTCCGGGTAGAGCGCGGTCAGCTCGTCGAGTTGCTCCTGGGCCTCATCGTGCATGTCCAGCATGCAGTAGGCGATGGCGCAGTTGAAGCGGGCCAGGGCGTGCTTTGGGTTCAGCCGCACCGCGGCACGGAACTGGTCCAGGGCCTGCCGCAGCCGCTCTGCCAGGTAGGTCGCAACGCCGAGGTTGACGATCACATCCACATTCCTGGGCTCGAGCTCGTAGGCTTTCTCGAGCTCCCGCAGCGCCTGCTCGACGATCCCCTCGCGCAAGAACAGCGTCCCGCCGTTGTACCTCACCTGGAAATCTCCGGGTCCAGCGCGCATGGCATTGCGTGTCGCCTCTAGCGCGCGCCCTGTCTGGCCCAACCGGTACCAGCACACCGCTCTCTCCACGTGCGCCCAGGCGTGATCGGGGGCAAGCTGCCCCACCGCTGCGAGGTCCTCGACCGCTCCATGGTAGCGGCCCTGGAGCATGGAGCAGAGGCCGCGGTTGTAGCGTGCCGCCACATGGGCCGGGTCCCGGTGGAGCGCGCCCGTGAAGTAACGGGTCGCCACCGCGAGGTCGCCGCGCGCCTGGTGGATGATCCCGAGGTTGCACAGCACATCCGGCTCCCGCCCCCCTGTCCTCAACACCTCCTCCAGCTCCGTGATCGCCCGGTTTGTGTCCCCCTGCCTGGCCCAGGCCAGCGCCAGCGCGTTGCGGGCCGGCCGGTCGCTGGGATGAAGATCGGCGATCTCCTGGAACCACCGGGCGGCCTCGGAGAACTCACCGAGCGCCCACCTGGCGAGACCCAGGTTCCAGAGCGGATCCCTCGAGGTGCCCAGGTGCCTACGAGCCTGCTCGAACTCCTCCACCGCGCGCGCCTGCCGGCCCGCGGCGGCCTGCGCGACCGCGTAGTTATGGCGCACCAGGGGAGATGGATCAGGCAGCGCCATCAGGCGGCCCAGCACCTGCTCGGCCCGTTCCCGAGACTCGTCGAGCCACAGGACCGCGGCCAGCCGCGATTGCGCGTGTGCATCGTTGGCGTTCTCTTCCAGAGCCAGTTCGCAGGCCCGGCGAGCGCGAGCGAGAGCGCGGCTCGCCAGGAGCGTGTAGAGCGAGGAGAGCGCCCCCGCCCATCCCCGCTGGAACCCCCTCGCGCCGGGCCCAGGCAGAACCCCCAGCGTAGCGCCCGCGGCCGCCCCTATCACGATCGCCAGAGCGGCGTCGTGGGGCACGAGCGGCCCCCCTGCTCGGACCCGGGCCACGATCAGGCCTAAGCCCGCGCCGAGGGCGGCGCACAGGCTCACCCAGATGGGCCAGACCGCGCGCCCTTCCCCAGGCCTGAGCGGCCCTCGCGCCTCGGCCGCGCGTTCCAGAGGCCAGCCGCAGGCAGTGCAACTGGTCTGCTGCGGCGCATTGGCTGACCCACACAGCCGACAGACCACGCCACCCTCCCCTACGCCTGTCGGTGATGCTCCTGCTGCGCCAAGCACATGCCGACAGCAGAATACCACAGGCCGAGCGCGTTCTGCCAAGAGGCTAGCCGCGCCCTGCCGGCCCTCGCCCCCGCGCATTCACTGCATTCCCGGCTACGATCAGGGCCGCGCCGGGCCAGAAGGCCGGCCCGAAGGACTCATGGAGCAGCAGCCATCCCAGCACCACCGCCAGAACGGGAGCGAGGTAGGTCAGGGGAGGCAGCCGGTGCACCCCGCCGAGACGCTCCCCCAGCTCCAGCGCATACAGCCAGAGGGTGTAGCTGCCGCAGTAGAGCAGCAACCCCAGTGCGGCCAGCAGCACCCAGGCCGAGACGCGCGCTGGCCCCCAGGGGCCGAGGTAGAGCAGGGGGGTATGGGCCGAGACGCCCCCCATCTCCTGCTTCCCCGCTGCCACCGATGCCAGGATCACCACACCGAAACTCATGGCGAGGAGGCTGTAGACATCTGACAGGCCCCGCCCGGGCCTGCCCGCGCGCACCGGAATGAACCTGCTCAGGTTCGAGTAGGCCCCCCAGGAGAAAGCTGCATACAGGGCGGCCAAGGCCCCCGCGGCCGATCTGGTCCGGCCGAGGCTCAGCAGACGGCCGTCGGTAGCGATGACAGCAACGCCGAGAAGGCACAGCAGCAACCCGAGGCTCAGCCAGGCTAGTCCAGGCCGCTCCCTCCTGTCGGGCACCTGCTCCCAGCCTGTGAGCGGCCGCACCATGACCCCGAATGCCGGGCCCTGGAGCAGCACCACGAAGGCCGGATGCAGGTAGTTGATGATGATGGCGTCGGGCAGCGGCAGATGCACGAACGCGTAGTTCAGGGCCACCTGGTAGGACGACCAGCCGAGGAACCCCATCACCACCAGCACCAGCCAGCCGCGAGGCGCGATGTCAGCAAACCGGGAAAGCCGGCCTCGGGCCGCCATCAGCGCGAACAAGGCCCCCCAGCCCAGGATCATCCCCCAGAACGCCACCTGGAGGGGTGTGAGCCTGGCGCTCCCTCCCTCCGCGGTCAGCAAGGCCTTGTTGATCGCCGGCGACGCCCCCCAGATGAGCACGATCACCAGGGTGTAGAGGTAGGCTCTCCCCAACCGCCGAACCTCAGCTCCGCCTCCGCGAGCGCGATCTGCTCCGCGCCGGCCTCGACCCCTCGGCCGCCGCGATGATGTCCCGCAGTCGTCCCTCCACCTGCTTCTCCAGGGGCTCGGGCTGGAAGTGCTCGATGATGTCAACCACCTTCTCTCTCACCCTCTGGCTCAGCCTCTTGCCGCCCGCCGCTTGCCAGTTGCCATAGCGGCTGCGGTCGAGCAGGGCGGGGAACCAGAACTCGCTCCGGAAGTGCTTCAGGGTGTGCTCATCGGCCAGGAAGTGCCCCCCAGGCCCCACCCGGTCAATCACCGAGGTGGCGAGGTGGTCGTCGTCCACGGTGACCCCTCGCACGATGTGCTTCACCATCCCGATGACCTCGTTCGACATCGCCAGCATGTCGTAAGAGCCAACCAGCCCTGCTTCCAGGTAGCCGACATCGTGGATCAAGTTCGCCCCCGAGAGCACGGCCACCGCGATGGAGAGGACCGATTCGATAGCGGCCTGCTCGTCCAGGGCCTTGGCATCAGAGCAGCCCGCGGTGGAGAACATGGGGAGCCGCAGCCACTTCGCGACATCAGTGAGCGCGGCGCTGAGCAGCGTCATCTCTGGCGCGCCATAGGAGAGAATGGTGGTCCTCATGTCCACGATAGACACCACCCCGCCGATCACCACCGCGGCCCCCCTGCGCTTGAGCTGGGCCAGTACGAGGCCGGTCAGACACTCCGCCAGACACTGCACCAGGATCCCCGCCATGGTGGCCGGTGCGGTGCCGCCGGCCATGGGGCAGGGGGTGTAGATCGCCGGGATGCCGGCCTCGGCCGCGTAGAGCAGCTTCTCGACCGCCTCTTTGGAGTTGATCAGTGGTGAAGAGGGCTCGATGTAGACCACGAACAGCGGGGCCCGCGCGAACTCCTCCCCGCCGCCCAGCACCTCGCAGGCCATGTGGTACTGGTCGGCGAGGCCCCGACCGTCAACCGCGGTGATCACCAGGGGCTTGGTGGTGCCCTGCAGCATGGCGAGCAACTGATGGCGGTCATAGCTGGCCTTGGGCACATCCGAGGTGAGCCCGCAGGACATGTGGAAGTCAATGTGAGGCAAGGCCTCGGCGATCTTCGCCGCGTTGAAGATGTCCTGATAGGTGTAGCTGCGCCGCTGGTCGGTGTAGGGATCGAGCAGGTACGGGCAGTCCGAGCCGGTGCCGAAGTAGATCCGGTTGCGCTCGAGGGTGATGCGCTTGGCGCGGTCTCGGCCCGCGACGGTAATCCGCTCCGGCGCGGTGGCCACCGACTCCTTGACCAGCCAGGAGGGGATGCGTACCAGATTGCCATCACTCACCTGGCACCCGGAGGCGCGCAGCAGGCTCATCCCTTCCTCGTGAAACACCCGCGTTCCGGTTCGCTCCAGCACCTGGAGCGCGCCCAGGTAGATTTGCTCGATCTGGTCGTCCGAGAGCACCCCAAACTGGGGCGTGGCGTTCACCTGGTAGTTGACTCTCACTTGGCTCTCCTCATGTCACCTGGTGCCCCCGCGGAGGGGTGCATCAGCTCTTCACCCGCTCCTGGGCGGAGGCGAGGATTCGCTCGATCTCGGCCTGGGACGCTGGCGAGAGGGGCGCGGGCTGATGGGTCTCCAGCACTCTGCTCAGCTTCTCCTGCACTCGCTCGGCCATCGTCTTGCTGCCCCGCGCCTCCCACTGCTGCCGACGGTCCCGGTCCATCAGCGAAGGAAACCACGACTCGCTCCGGTAGTGCCGCAAGGTGTGGTC
>Ga0315307_1000790_pt1 | contig 13804 bp, 14 predicted proteins | sample TDP2_MG_FD_203079 | JGI IMG/M metagenome (GOLD analysis project Ga0315307, IMG submission 203079) | Freshwater sediment microbial communities from Lake Towuti, South Sulawesi, Indonesia - TDP2 | ecosystem: Environmental > Aquatic > Freshwater > Lake > Sediment | place: Indonesia: South Sulawesi... | reverse complement strand
GAACTATCGCCATCAGGTTCAGATCAAACGACGAGACCCGCGCTATCGCTGAGGAATGCTCTTGCGGACGGACTCTCATTCGCCTCCTACCGCCCAAGTACCGCTTCGACGACCTCGTGAAAATCCGAGGAACCCTAACAAGCCCCTACGCCATAGACGGCGCCATCTTCGAATATCCAGAGATCAGAAACTACCTCTTCGTCGTTGAGAAAGATCGGACGGGAGTGGTTGACCAAATCAAGATCTTCTTAGAAGCTACTCGCCAAGATCCAAAGACCGTGAACAGCCTGTCCCAGAAGCTCGGCGGAGGAATCTGTGTCTCGCCCAACTTCATAAAATACGTTCCAATAGGATCGATACCGACAATAGGAAGGAAAGAGGCAAGGTTCATCGACCTAAGAAAAGAAACCGCCTACCGTGGTTTAGTAAACGACTTCATGCAGAAATATGGATGAATCAGCAGTCGTCTCACTATCCCGCTACAAGTCCAGCAACAACCGGAAGAGCAGAGAAACATGCAGAAGTGTCTCACAAAGCTAGAAGCTATCTACGCAGAGAAATCAGAGATCAATGAGAGCTAACCCAAGCAGTAGAAAAAGCGTGGGCAGCAAACAGGCTAGAGCTCCTGCATGAGTGTCTGCAATAGGCCGAGCACCTTGGCTTGTTTCGCTCTTTTTGTAAGATAGTTATGATCAAGTTTTCCCTCTTGGCGTTTGAGAACTGAAACAGCATCTTGCTCGTCTTGTACCTCTCTAGATCTCTTGGCAAGCTTATTCACGATGAAGTCTTCTGGTCCAATCACAAATGCTTCGAAATCATTGCCAAAGGGCCGAACCTTAACCCGTCTGTTCAGAAGATCGGCATCAAAGACAACACCATCCGGCTCTGTCCAAACCTCGATCTCAACAAGGTTCTCTAGATCTGTTACAAGAAAAAGTGGGGCATCAGGTTGAGGCGAAGAAGGCAGTTGGAAACCGTTCATCCTAAGCAGTTCGTGAGTTCTCACAACATCAGGAAAGGATGCATCGATGGCTATGTCAACATCCTGTGTTGTCCGAATGCGACCGTAAGCGGCAAGAGCATATCCGCCTATTATCATGTAGTGGATTTTGGCTTCGTCAAGGATGCCTACCAATTTGCGCACTGTTCGCGATATTCCTAGCAATCTCATTTACCTCCTGAAATCGAGCATAAGGGTCAACGCCTAGCTCCACCAACCTTCGCGCCTGCTCACCTTGTTTGATAGCCTTCTTGATGTCGCTCTCGTTGCTCTGGAGACGAATGTTCAGCAATCGGTTGTATTGCTCTATGAATTGCCTGCCAAGCGGTGTCGTTCGAACCAAGTGTCTTGGTCTCCCTACACCCTTCTTCTCCGGCGCCATTCGCAGAAGCCTCCGCGCCGACAACTCTTTTATGAGACTGATCGTGGCTTCACTCCTTCCACCTAGTTTAGCGAGAATCTGTGATACGGATTCCGCGTTCTCCTCGCAATGTCTGAGTATTTTCACCGCTTGGATGGAAGGTAACACGTCGAGATCCACCAACAACATTTATTTCCCATCGGGAAATTAATTAACTTTTGCCTTACCCACGTACTCGACGAACTCAGGCACAGATACTCAGGAGTTTCGATTCTAAGAGCCTATATCACAAGAGCAAAGGATACACTGAGAAGGTGATCTTGAGTGGAAATCACAAAGGTTGCGGTCCTAGGCGCCGGCTTGATGGGTCATGGAATCACGCAAGTCGCTGCACAGGTCGCTGAATCAGATGTCTACCTTACCGATGTGAAGCAAGAGTTTCTCAGTAGGGGGCTAAGGATGATCGACGATAGCCTAGGAAGATTCGTCAAGAAGGGAGAACTGACAGAAGATGACCAGGCCAAAGTCAAGAAGAGGATTCATGCCACTCTCTCACTCAAAGAGGCCGTAAGAGAGGCCGACCTTGTGATTGAGGCCGCCCCTGAAGATGCTCTACTGAAGTGCCAGCTCCTATCCGAGGTAGACAAGGTCGCTCCCGAACGCACGATCATTGCGTCGAATACATCCTCGATCAGCATCACGATGCTTGCTGCAGCGACGAAGAGGCCTGAAAGGTTCTGCGGAATGCACTTCTTCAACCCGCCTCAACTGATGAAACTTGTTGAGATCGTCAAAGGAGTGAAGACCTCAGACGAGACCGTTCAGACAATCAAGACATTCGCCGAGAAGATGGGGAAGGAAACAGTCGTAGTGAAGAAAGATGCGCCGGGCTTCATCGTGAACCGAATCCTCATTCCAGCGCTGAATGAGGCAATTTTCTTGGTTCAAGAAGGGGTCGCGGAGCCCGCTGACATTGACAAAGCGATCAAGCTAGGACTCAACTGGCCAATGGGGCCGCTTGCGCTACTTGACTACATTGGACTCGACACTACGCTGTCGATAACGAACGTTCTGTCAGGAGAGACCGGTGATTCGAAGTACCGGCCAAGCTCGTTGCTCAGGCAGATGGTGAGAGCAGGACTTCTCGGAAGAAAGACAGGGAAAGGATTCTACGACTGGACAGAAAAGAAGTAGTGCCAAGGCCTAACGGAATCGAAACTGCCAACAGCGTGTAGCTACTTCATGGTTCTCGGGATGTAGATCCCCGTAGGATCGATTCCTCTAAGCGTTTCCAGTTCGAAGTATGTCGGCGGCTCTGTCTCAGCAACCTGCCTTGGAACTGCAAGTTCGAACCCCGTGTTCTCCAGGACCTGCTTCACGGTCACGCCGGGATGAACCGAGAACAAGCGAACCTTCTTCGTCGACTCGTCAAACGTCATCTGACAGATGTCGGTGACCACCAGAGACGGGCCTCCACCCGGAAGCCCAAACCTCCGTCTCCCATCAGGACCATCTATGTGTCCAGGGCTTGTGAAATAGTCAAGCTTCTTCACGAACTTCCTCTTCGCGTGGCTCATTATGATTACGATCCGCTTGGAGCATGAGGCGATATCGTTTCCGCCGCCACTTCCAGGAAGCCTCACCGAAGGCTTCTCAAGGCTTCCGATATACGTCGTGTTGATGTTTCCATATTCGTCAAGCTGCGCCGCTCCCAAGAACCCGATGTCTATTCGTCCGCCCTGAAGGAGAACTCCAAGGGTCTCTCTAAGGCCTATCGCAGCTGCTGCTCGATAGGTGAGTCTAGAGTCTGAAACCGAGAGAGGCAGATCGATGTTTCTGGGCTCAATGAAACCTCCCTCGTATATGACCCTGGAACGCGGCGCATGCGTCTTCTGCGCCAGCATGACTGCAAGGACCGGAAGGCCCGTACCCGCGAAGACCGTTTCACCATCTTTGATCGCTCGGGCACCGCAAGTTGCCATCATCTCCAACGGAGAATACTCGCCCAACTTGGCTCTTTCCGATTCCTTCATCTCAAGCACCTAGTAGCCATAGGGCTTCTTGGCTCGAAGCTTGAGAAGCCTCTCCAAACCAATCTTCTTCAAGTACTCCAAGCGATTCGTCCCCGTGATGTATTCCTCGCAGTACTTCTGCCATCCCTCTTCTGTTTCGCATTGTTTCATGTAGAGCCTTATGTGCTCTAGGTCGTAGTCATAGTAGTTGTAAACCATCATGGGATGGCTGCCCCAAGGGCACTCCACAACCTTGTCGACATACAGTCCGGGTATGACTGTCTGATCCGGCTGAGCCCTCACAACCTCATTGTCAATTATCTCCTCTGCAAGAACGATGACCTTCTTCCCGGCTCTAGCACCTTCCTCGTCTTCCCCTCTTGTGCCGTCGATCTGAGCGTTCCCCTCTGGATCCACTCTTGACGCATGCACAATGCTGAAGTCGGGTCTCACAGAAGGAACGAGACATACTCGCTCTCCTGTAAAGGGGCAATCGATCACCTTCAGCTTGTCCTTCCGAAACTTCGGCTTTTCAAGATCGGTTCCCATCATGCTCTTGACAGGCATGAAGGGAACTCCCATCGCGCCTCCGTAGAACCTCATCGCCATCGCTAAGTTCGAGTAGTCCTCTATTTCGAGGAACCCCTCCTTGACCCTTCGACCGGTATTCGGAGCAAGGCCTATCGCTTCGATCGCCACGTATGCCAACTCAAACCTCTTCGCGACCTTGGCACCTGCAAGCATATCGATGTCGACTTCAGAGCCGCATGTGTAAAGCGTTAGGTCCCTCTTCTTCTGGCGAATGAGTTCTCGAGCGAATTCCGCAGGGGGCCTCTGATATCCAAAGCCACCCCAGAACAGGTGTGCGCCGTCGAAGATCATCTTCACAGCCTCCTCCAGGGTCACCCTCTTATCCTCTACAGCTGGCTCGCCCAAAGAGATCACCAAGCAACTAGCCTCTCGTACAGGGCGCTTCAAGTAAAAAAGTCTGGCGAGGGCTCTACATTTCCGATTTCTGTCCTGACGGTGGCCATCGAGTCGCTTCGGACCCCTACGAATCTGAAGACACGAGCACTTGCGTCCTCAGAACAGGCTTATCAGAGGAGAACCTCATCTTCATTCAGATTAGCTTAGACTCCAGGAGGCGGATGTATGTCGTCGTTGCTCACTGACAGCGAGATCCTTCTGAAGAACACGGTTGAGGACTTCACTCGGAAAGAGATAGCACCGAGAGCCTCCACAATTGACCGAACGGGCGAGTATCCATTCGAGAACGTTCGCCAACTTGCCAAAATGAACCTGCTTGGAATACCCGTGGCTCAGCAATATGGTGGAGCAGGCGCAGGAGTGACCGGGTTCGCCGTATCGATTCGAGAACTCGCCAAGGCCTGCGCGAACACGGCGTTCATCTGCGGAGTTCATACAATGGTGGCTCTGAGCCTACAGCTCTTCGGAACCGACGATCAGAAAGCAAGATTCCTCGCTCCACTGAGCCGAGGTGAGAGGATAGGCGCTTTCGCGATGACGGAGCCGCAGGCAGGATCAGACGCCGCAGCCATGAAGACATCTGCTGCTAGAGAAGGCGATAGCTACGTTCTGAATGGGAACAAGTGCTTCATCACAAACGCCGGAGCAGCGGACATCTACTTGGTCTTTGCTTCAACCGATCCCTCAAAGGGCTCAAGAGGCATCAGCGCCTTCATCGTTGAGCGAAACAATCTGGGCATAAGAGTTGGAAAGATAGAGGACAAGATCGGGTTGCGAGCATCATCAAATGGCGAGGTCTTCTTGGAAGCTTGCAAGATCCCTCAAGAGGGCTTGCTTGGAAAGGTGGGAGACGGCTTCAAGATCGCATTGACCGCGTTGGACTATGGTAGGATAGGAGTGGCCGCGCTAGGTGTCGGGCTGGCCGAGGCTTCGCTGGATGCCTCAGTAACCTACGCGAAGCAGAGAGCCCAGTTCGGCCAAGCCATAGCGTCATTTCAGGCAATACAGTTTGCAATAGCTGACATGGCAACTGAGACCGAGGCTGCGTGGCTCTTATGCTATGAAGCCGCCCGCCTTGCCGACAGCAATGAGAAGTTCACGAAACACGCTGCAATGGCGAAAGTGTACGCGTCGGAAATCGCTCTCAAAGCGTCAGAACGAGCCGTCCAGATTCACGGCGGTTACGGTCTTTCACGCGAGTTATCTGTCGAGCGACACATGCGTGACGCAAAGGCACTAGCGATAATCGAAGGAACCTCGGAGATACAGAGACTCGTAGTCGCGAGAGAAGTATTGCGATAGGAATTCGAGGAGGCTTCACCGGCTCGGCTCGACTAAGAGAATAGCATACAACGCCTGATCAAGGGTCCTAGCAGCCACTCAGGATCGCTGCAGCTATGCGTCAGACCACTCTGTCCTGCGTCAACTTGCTGAAGCTATTTCGATATCTCTTCGAGTGTCTTGCCCTTCGTTTCCATACCCAAGATGGCTACGGCAATGGCTGCCACAAAATGCGTTGCAAAGAACACCATGAAGGTTGGGAACATTCCGAGACCTGAGACTGTGATCGCGGTGAGCGAAGGCGCCAGCATTCCAGCCACTCGCCCAATGGCACCAGACCATCCTGCCCCGGTTCCCCTAATCCTCGTCGGATAGAGCTCCGGCGTATATGCGTACGTCACCGCCCACGCTCCCAGATTGAAGAACGATATGCAGCCCCCCCACAACAGAATACTCCACTCAACTCGCGCGGTTCCGAAGAAATAGCTGGCTAAGCCTGCCATTGCCATGTAGGACACGAGCGTGTATTTTCGCCCCACCTTCTCTATCAGGAAGGCTGCGCTGAGATATCCAGGTATCTGCAGAGACGTGATGAGCATCGAGTACCAGAGAGCCCTGACCAGAGCAAAGCCCTCAGAGTAGAGTATCGTGGGAAGCCAGACGAAGATGCCGTGATAGGAGTACGCGATACAGAACCACAGAATCCACAGCATTAGTGTCCTTCTTCTCAGAGGAAGAGACCAAAGCTCTGCCAAGGGATGCCTCCTGGGTCCCTCACTCTCGGTCTGCACCCTCTCTTGAAGTGCAGAAGAGGCGTCAAATCCATGCCTTCTGAGGATCGACAATGCTTCATCTGTTCTTCGTTTGACTTCTAGGAAGCGAATCGACTCGGGCAAGAACCGCTGGATAAGGAGAATGAAGGGTAGGGCAAGAAACGAAACAAGGAATGTGGCCCTCCAACCATGGGCCGGAATCAGGTACCAAGAAAGAGCGCTGATGAATAGCGCACCGAACGACCAAGAGCTCTCTAGGATGGCCACGAACTTCCCTCTGTCTGACTTGGGCACATACTCAGAGAGCCACGTGCTCAAGACAGGCATGATTCCCCCTGTCCCGGTTCCACCCAGAAACCTTAGGATCCCCATGGAGATCGGGTCCCAAGCGAAAGCGCATAGACCAGTTGTGGTTGCGTAAATGGCGACTGTAAGTTGGACCGTCGGCTTTCTGCCAATGTAGTCTGCTATCGGCCCGAACGAGGAAGCACCTATGAACATGCCAACATAGTAGACCGTTGCTAGGAGTCCTCCCGTCTGAACCGGCAGTGCCCACTCCTGCAGTATCGAAGGAAGCGCAAAAGCTAGGATCATCACTGAGATTGCGTTGAAAGCCCAAGCCAGAGCCGCCGTGCCTAAGAATACATAGTGAAACCGACTAACGGTTGCCCGCTCAAGCCTGTCATGAAGTGTCATGCAGCTCTCCCTCACGGGACATGATGTTCGACATATAGCGATTGTGCTACTGATTTGAGCCTCGGCGTCAGGCGGACTCGAGGAGCTCTACAGCCCCTCAACTTCTTCGCTGCCATCGGCAGTGATTTTACCTCAGAAGTCGCCTTCTCCTGAATCCTCTCAATCCTAGGGAACTCGTACACGAGCCGTCCCCTTTCAACTATCTTCTCGAGCAACGGGATCGTTGACGAAGGTGGCTCCTCGTCCGCCATGCCTAGAAGATCACACTGAAGCTGGCCCTTCCTTGAGCACTTCCGGAAGATCTGCTTTGGGCCTGGAAGGGTTCGCTTGCCAACACTGGTCTTGACGCGAGGAATCCATCTGCCCTCCCTCTCCACGGCAACAAGCTTGTAGATTCCTGGCAGGGCTGGATCATCTCGAGACGTTACAAGTTCGGTTCCCACGCCGAAGGCGTCGATAGGCGCCCCTTTTGAGATCAGGTTGTTGATCTTGTACTCATTCATATCTCCGCTTACGAATATCTTCGTGTCAGAGAGGCCAGCCCTGTCTAGGATTTCTCTCACCTTTGTGCTGAGCTTCAATATGTCGCCGCTGTCGAGCCTAACCATGGAGAGCTTCTTGCCAGTCTCTATCGCCCTCTTCGTTCCGGCTATTGTGTCATATGTATCAACCAAGACAGCAGGCTCCGAAGAAAAGACCTTGCAGTATTTCTCGAATGCCTCTCGTTCAGAGTCATAGTTCATGATGAATGAATGGGCAACAGTCCCATAGGTCGGGATTCCGAGTTCATAGCCAGCAATGACGTTCGACGTCCCGATGCAGCCACCTATGTAAGCGGCGCGGGCAGCGAGCAACGCAGCGAGAGGGCCGTGAGCTCTTCTCGCTCCAAACTCAACTACCCCTCTTCCTCTAGCGGCCTGGACTACGCGTGAAGCCTTGGTCGCGATGAGCGTCTGAAAGTTTATGGTCGATAGCAGAAAGGTCTCTAAGAGTTGTGCCTCAATTATGGTCGCGGTGACCCTTACGATCGGCTCGTCTGTGAGGACTACAGTGCCCTCCGGCACAGCAGAGACATCACCTGTGAATCTGAAGCCCCTAAGATACTCGAAGAATCCATCGCTGACAGTCTTGAACGCTGGGTGGGTTCTCACGAACGCGATTGAATCCTCATCGAACCTGACGTTCAACACATAGTGAATGGCCTGCTCAAGACCTGCAGCGACGAGATAACACCGATCTTTCGGATAGGTTCTCACAAACAGTTCAAAGGTCGTCCTGTGACGCTCGTTGTTATCAAAGTATACAGCAGCCATTGTAAGCTCATAGAGATCAGTCATGAGCCCCAGTCTGCTGTCGCCCAATAGCAGCGATTTCATGGCTCACTATCTCGCTTTACTCACTATTCAAGGAAACCTCTTCGTGGCACCTGACTCAGATATGTGACAACCTCATCAAACTTGTCCACTCATTCGTACCTGGGCGAACAGGAGTTGTACTATCTCATTCGATGTTCCATCGTCACCAATGCTCCGAAGGGATAGCTCAGAAGAACTTGCCAACACAAAATCTTATAGGAATCATAGCTACGTGCAACAGCCGGGGAGCTGGGCAGACCCGGCTGAGAGGGCGAATTCCGGATTCGCCGACCCTTTGAACCTGATCCAGGTAATGCTGGCGAAGGGAGAGAGAAGGGTGTTTCTCCGCTGGTTCTACTTGTCCCCGAGCGTGGATTGAGTGAAGATTCAGACAAAGATAATATCCGAGACAGTTGCCGCAGTTGCCCTTGCCTATGCGTTGAACCTTGTAGTGATATTCCGGCTGCCGCAGGGAGGTTCAGTCACCGCAGTGAGCATGGTTCCTCTTCTGTGGTTGGCTCTTCGGCGAGGCCCCAAGGTGGGGGTGCTCGGAGGAATGGTCTATGGCCTCGTAGACATGTTTCCTAAGCCATACATAGTGCATCCAGCCCAATTCCTCCTTGACTACCCTCTCGCGTTCGGCGCCCTAGGTCTTGCGGGCTTTCTCAAGAGGTATCCGATTCCAGGAGTAGTTGCAGGCATCGCTGGCAGATTCGTCTGTCACTTCCTCTCTGGAGTGATATTCTTCTGGATGTACGCCCCTAAAGGAATGAGTCCTGTCGTGTACTCTGCGATCTACAATGGGTCATATTTGGCGGTGGAGCTTGTCTTCAGCATAATCGTCATGTATGCGCTCGTTAGGAGAGGGCTAATCGATATGCGCCTCTAGGTGTGAGATCGGATGCGTACAGGGACGATCTGCACCCGGATCCCATAGGCAAAGACAAAGTTCCTCTTTTGGTAGACGCACAATCGACCGTGATGTGAATGTGCCTATGCGAGAAGTGGCTGCAATCCAGCTGCCCACTCACGGCACAGCTTTGAACGGGAACATCATCACAAACATCACGACAACCGCCAGAAGATACAGCCCCATTATTATCTTCGGCGGCCTTTGATCCAATGCCATCGAAGTTATGGCAATGCAGACACTAGGCACGGTATTGAGAAAGTAGAATAGATACATTATTCGATTCCACAATAGAGCCATTGGAATGAACGGAAGGTATGTTCCAGCGAACCATGCAACCGAAAACAACGAGATGTCCTGCCTTCTAGAGAAGTATAGGTACGCCTGATAGAGAATAGTAGGCAGCGTTAGGTAGACTATGAGTGGGTTCATGGCTCCGTTGAAGTAGATCGACGCATAGGTTCCCACGATAGTGTCATCAACTATCTTGTTCACGTCAACCTTGAGGTATGGGATCTGGACTTGGTTGAGTAGCCACTGCCACGGATTGCTCTGAATACCCGTGGGGACAGGAGCCACTAGCGCCCGGGTATAGTTGAGGATGAAGGTAATGTGCTCTATCGGACTGGGGTATCCTACCCAAAGTCTATCCATTACGAAGAGCAAGCCAACAAAACTGGCGCCATACGCAATGACGAGTCGCTCAAGGTCTCCTAGCCTTTGCATCAAGGATTGCTGTTCCGAGTCTCCTTTTCTTGCGAAAAGGGCCTTGCCAACATGGTAGATGCCGATTACCAGAATCCCATATAGCCCTCCTATTTTGCATAGAGTTGATAGAGCGAAAGCAACTCCGCTCAGAATCATTCTCTTTCCGAAGTACCAGTAGAATCCGAGAATCATGAAGAAGAGGACAAAGATGTCTAGGGTTGCTATTCGACTGTGCACGAATACGAGGTTGTCAAAGCTGAAGAGGAATGTCGCAATCAACGACAGTAGCTTGTCGCCACTCACCCTCTTGAGCAGCAGATAGAACACCAGTATACACAGCGTCCCCAGCAGTACGCTTGGGAGCCTAAACCCATACTCATCGTTACCTATGAGCCACATCGATGACGCAATCATGAGTTTGGCGAGTGGTGGATGCTCGCGATTAGGATCAAGTCCTTTCGTTGCATTAGGGTAAGGCGGTTCACCTTCCCTCCCGAGACTCTGCGGCAGACCTAAGATGTTTCGGGCAGCATTCACGTAGTACCATTGACGGGCAGCGCTTGTCGCTGCCTCTCGTCGAATATCAGGCTGCCCTTAGGTAGGTCTAGCCAGATGAGCCTCAGTGCAAGGCCAATTATGAGCAGGTAGACAAGAGCCTTGTCATAAGGGTCCTTCAAACTGAGGTCCATGTGAAGGCGTTTGCCGGCCCAGTCCAAGCCGTACTTGATCTGTCCTCACCTCCAACATCTGATTCCGTCGTCACTTCTGATCTGTCTCTTCTCTTCGCCTTCTTGCCGATCGAAAAGTCGCGAGCAAGGCCAATCCAATGATCGTGAACGCGACCAGAAGCGCAAGGTCCACGGTCCAATCGGCGATCTGTCCAACGGTTGTTGTTGACGTAACAGTCACAACGACCATAGGCACGATCTCTAGGCTCTGTGGAGGGTAATATACTGTCGAGATCTTTGTCCATGTCGTATCGTTTGCCACATGGTAGATTACTACTGCAGAGGACTTGTAAGGACCTGCGGAAGTACCCTTCGGGATGCCAAAGACAATTGTGTAAGTTATGCTCTGCCCCGGGACGAGAAGATTGGTCTTCTCGCTTCCTCCCCCATAGGCATAGGCGTTCTCAGGCATCCAAGCGAAGTGCAAGCCAACGAACTCGAGTTTCAGCTGCTTCTTGCCATCATTGGAAAGGGTGATGCTGACCGAAGATGTCTCCTTCGATTGTGGAAGAGCATTTCCGTCGTTCCAGATCCACTTCACGGAAAGTCCCGGTTCCTGAGCAAAGGAAGGAGTCAACAGGAGGAGAAGTGAAAGAAGGGTGATCAGAACATGTCCATACTTCAAACGATGGCGCCTCTCAGCCAATGATTGCATATAGTCGGTCGAACTGAATATAAGAGATTTGAAGCCGAATGAGCAGAATAGCTACCTGATCCTTGCGAAGAGATCTTCAGTCCAGATCTTCAGTTTTCCGGGATACAGCACTCTCAAGAAGAGCATTAGCCATATCACCTGCCTTATCGCCGAGAATGCTTGCACGGGGCTACTTGCCACCAAAGGGTTTCCGAGATTCAACTGAGGGGTGAACCATAACACAATGATGAGTGCATTGAAGATCTCGGCCACATATAGTAACCAGAGAGGCGCAAGAGGCATCAAGACGAGAAAGGGCAAAATCATCAACGCCATTTGGGGCGGGCAGACATACGAGGCTATGAGCCATGCTAGGCTCATCAAGAATGATCGTTCAAGGATTCTGGAGGCCTGTGAAGGATAATCTCGCTTACTCGTCCCTGCGATTCCCTTATAGACCAAGTATAGCAGGACGATCAGGCTTGCGTAATGTGCGTTCAGGTCCATCTGATCAAAGAAATAGATCAACCATGAGTTCTCAATCCCCCACGTCATGTGGTGTCTCCAAGTTCCGAACCACACATCATACTTCAAAAGGATGAAGGGCGCGTTCAGTATCGCAAAGACGCCGGCGGCAAGGGCAAAAAACTCAAGCCTTTCCTTCCAAGTCTTCTCTTCAAGAAGATAGATCGGCCCCAAGACTGCAGGATAGATCTTCGAAGCTATCCCAAGTCCCAGACTGATTGCAGAATGGCGTTTCTGTCCGCGGAGATAAAAGTAGATCGAAAGGGTCGAGAAGAATATTGCGAATATATCCCAGTTGTATATCGTGAACATGATGAAGCTAGGTGTCACGAGAAAATAGAGGAACATCCTCTTCTTGTCAGCCCCCAACAATTCGCAGAGCTTGTACACAACAACCACTGTTCCCAATGCAAACGCGATCAGTACAAGGTTCATCGCCAAGGAATAGAACGCCATTGCGATACTGAAGTCACCTGACATCGCCCTGCCGAAGTACGAGGAGAGATACGTGAAGAAACCCACGATCACCGGATACTCGAAGACATAGTCGTAGTAAGGGATTCCATGACGCCCTTTCCCTACACCTTCTCTCCAGAAAATGCTGGCAATGTCCGTGTAGTGGTTCGGCACGATCATCGGGAAATGCTCCCAGAAACCGAAGGCGAGGATTACTCCTGCCACAAGTAGAATCTCAGCCAAGTCCCTCGGAATCGCTGGGCGCGAACTCTTCTCATTCAACAGGATTCCCGAAACGACTAGTTCTGGAAGCTTATATAAAACAGGTGGGCGTTGCGAACTGGGCCAATCTCAGACTCAAGTCATTTGCCCGGTGTTGCGAAACCGGGCAACCACTCGTGGAGAGAGAACTATGCAGATACACAATAGCAGTGTTAGGCCAAGTCTGCAGAGGGCCATGCGGCTTGTCGCAGATTCTCGAAACTGAGGGCGATGCCTTGTCTTTCTATCTTACGAAGCAGATCTTCAGGTTGTCTATGTGGAACAGTCCCCTGTTATATGCGCTATAGAAGCCGATGCCGCCCCAAGTCCCTATTGACCATGTTTGGTCGAAGGCTGAGCAGATCAAGTAGCCGTCTCTGTAGCAGTCGAATTGTCCACCGTTGATCACTATCTTGATGTGCGTCCAAGCTTGCAGAGGAATCATTCCTTTCGCTGACGGTGTCCCTATGATCTCCCAGCTGCCCCACCCGTTCTGCTTGAGGAAATAGCATTCCCAATCATTCGTGCTCGTCAACCTGAGAGCATAGTACTCTGTGTCGCTCTGCATTCTGAATGTGACAAAAGCCTTCTGTCCTCCGGGGTTGTCGAATAATACGTCAAACTCTATGACGCCGTTCGTGAAGCACCTCGTGTCCGGTCTAGAGATGTAGGCTGAGTAGGAGTTCACGTCTGCGAACGGAGCGCCGTCGCCGAACTCACTCGGATGGTCGTAGAACATGGAGGGAGCCGACCTGCCTGACGAAGTGTTTCTTCCTGGGGATCCTCTGTAAGCGGTCCATTGGAATCCCTCCGGGATTCTGAAGTTGTCGACATAGAACGAGGAGGCATAGTAGTTGTTCTGAAATCCTATTCCGCCCCAGCTTCCTCTTTGCCAAGTCTCGTCTACAGCTTCACAGATGCGTACCCCGTCCTTGTATGCCTGAAACCTTGGACCGCCAACAGTGACTATGACATGAGACCAAGTCTGCGTTGAGAAGACGCCGAGGTCTGACTGTGTGCCTATGATTCGCCAGTTTCCGCATCCGAAGTACTTGACGAAGTAGCATCTCCAATCCTGAGTACTTGTGAGTCGAAGAGCGTAGTAGGTGTCGTCGCT
>Ga0315307_1000786_pt1 | contig 13839 bp, 12 predicted proteins | sample TDP2_MG_FD_203079 | JGI IMG/M metagenome (GOLD analysis project Ga0315307, IMG submission 203079) | Freshwater sediment microbial communities from Lake Towuti, South Sulawesi, Indonesia - TDP2 | ecosystem: Environmental > Aquatic > Freshwater > Lake > Sediment | place: Indonesia: South Sulawesi... | reverse complement strand
TCGAAGTACTTCGACGTGGAGAGAAAGGCCAGAGGCAGGTACGAGTGGATAGGAGGTGACCTGAGACAGATGCCGGAGCTGGGAAGACAGGACCCGGGGGACGAGTCATACATGTTCATGCCAATCCCGAATGCAGACAAGGAGAAGAGGACGGTGATGACAAGAATCCTGTCCGCATTCTCCGGCACCCTCTATCGGATCAGGCTTCACAACGTCGACCTTCCCACAACACTGGCCGTTGTCAAGGAGTTTCAAGGGATAGGGGTCGATGTAGGCTTTGTGGCACCTATGTACTTTCCCAGTAGATCGGGCAGTACCCTCGATGAGGAGTTCGTCTGGCCCGGGAGTCCTGAAGCGGAGCTGTCCAAGGCATCGGAGCTGCACAAGCTCTATGAGGAGAACGTACTCCGCAAGCCAAAGCGTGAGGCTGAACCACCGCCCTACGAGTTGTGCGCAGGCAACCCGCAAGGGGAGTTGTGTGCTCGATGCAGATGCAATACGCTGGCTGGCGGGGAGATCTTCTGTCTGAAATACATGATACGGGCAGAGAGATGACGCACTGCGGCACAGGCGGGACTTGAGCCCACGCACTGAAGGAATCCGACGCCAGCGGAGTCCCTATTCCTGTAGAGCTAGCGTTTGTTGAAGGTTTGACTTCATAGAACATTTATACCGCGCGTTCCGGTGGCGCCGATCTGACCATGAGCAGGGTGATCCCCCCACGATGGCTGAGGATGCTTGCCCCCTGGGAGATCAGGGGCTACATCAGGGCAGCGAGGGAGGTCATCGAACGGCAGCCCCAGAACTTCAGGTTCTGGATCCTTGTCTACGTGCTGTCCGGGGTGTACTCGGGCCTCTTCGGCGCGTTCATCGGCATGTACCCAAGGACGCTGGGCGCAACCGCGGCCCAGATCGGCTTCATAAGCGGGGTCGCGGCGATCGTGGCCTGGTTTCCGCAGCTGCTGGGCGGCTTCCTCACCGACAGGTATGGGAGGCGGTGGCTGCTGGCCGGTGGCTGGATATTCGAGGCCGGGATGTGCCTCATCTCCTACTTTGCAAGGGACTGGACCTGGCTTCTCGTCTCCGGGATCGTCGCGTCGCTGGGCGCGTTCGGCGGCAGCGCAAGCGGAGCATTCATGGCCGAGTCAATCCACGAGAAGGATCGGGCGAAGGCGCCCATGCTGTTGTCAACCCTTGCGGCGGTTCCGGTGATAGCCCTGCCCCCCGTCGGAGCAGCACTCATCAGCAGGCTGGGCGGCGTCAAGGACGTCGACGCGCTGAGGGTCTACTTCCTCTTGAGCTTGGTGAGGATCGTCGTCCTGTTCGCGTACTTCTCCCTGAGAACGACGGAAACGCTCGACAAGACGCGCAGCCTGCCCAAAGGCTTCTCCGTGTTTCGGGAGCTGGTATCGGACCTCAAGGAACTGGTTGCCATCGGGAGGGTCAGGATCTACCTTGCCTACACGCTCTTGAGCGGCTTCGCGGGCTACCTTGTGGGGCCCTTCCAGGCCATAGTCATCTACGAGGTGATCGGGGCCTCCCCCGTCTTCATCGGGCTCCTGACTTCGGCCTCATCGGTGATCTCGTATGGAGCCATGACCCTCGGGGCAGTCTGGTCCGACAGAATCGGCAGGAAGAAGCCCATCATCGTCGCCTCCGTCATCAGCGGGGTGGGCTGGGCCTTCTTCCTCTTTGCCAGACATCAGAACATGCTCATTCCTTTCTACATTATCACCTCGTTCTCATCGCTGTCGGGAGGGGCGGGTAGTGCATTGGTTATGGAATACGTCCCCACCAGCATGCGGGGCCGGTGGTACGGAACGGTCAACTTCGTGAGCCTGATCCCGGGTGCCATTGCGCCCGTGGTCGGCGGGTGGCTCTTCGACACATTCTCCCCGAGGGCTCCCTACTACATCTTCTACATCATCTGCTTCCCCGTCATCGTCCCATTCTTCCTGAAGTTCATCCCCGAGACCATGGAGAACAACCAGGATCAACCGGCCTAGATCCCCGGTCTGCGCCAAGGGCTGCTCAGCACAGATGCTCAATCAGGATCTTCAGCCCGATGCCGATCAGGACGAGGCCCCCGATGACCTCGACCACGTTTTCGAACACCCGGCCCATCCTGTCCCCTATGTAGACGCCGCCCAACGACAGGGCAAACGTCACGGCTCCGATGACCACCACGGCCTCGATGAGGGGGATATCTGCGAAGACGAACGTTACGCCCGTGCCCAGGGCATCGATGCTTGTCGCGATCGATAGCATGACCAGGGCTTGGAGCCCCAGGGGGTTGACGTGCTTCACACCCACCTTGGTTGACTCGTATATCATCCTGCACCCGATGAAACTGAGAAGGATGAAGGCGATCCAGTGGTCGACCCCTGAGATGACATAGCTCAGCGCAACGCCAGCCGAGTAACCGATCACGGGCATCCCGATCTGGAACCCCCCGAAGAAGCCAGCCATCCTGAGCGCGTCCCTGATTCTGATCTCCTTCATCGCTATCCCGCTGGCGATGGAGACTGCCAAGGCATCCATCGCTAGGCCGACTGCAATCAGCGGGATCGTGAGGGCGTTCATTCCATCGCGCCGGTAGATCTTGTTGGTGTCCGAGGGCAGGATAAAACTCTGTCCCTTCGTCCGACTTTGGCCTCCGGGGAAATGCCGATGTCCCCCTTCCTAGGCTCGGGAGTCTCCATGATCGCACGGTGAAGGTCCCTCAAAATATATTTCAGAGCGTCCCTCGGGGCCGTTCGTCGGTGCGGCGGTTCAGGTTCGTTGTCTTGGCGTTGCTGGCGATCTCGCTTCCTAGCCTATCTTGGGCACAGGATTCGGACGGGGACGGCATCCCTGATTCAACTGAGTCCAGCCTTGCGGAAAGGTTCGCCCCGGTGCTGCGCCTCGCCCCGAAGGAGGCGTATCCCCCCGTCGCCATCCAGTACGCTCTGAACAACTCAGAACTTCGATTCCAGGAAGGTGGTGCAAGCACCACGATCCAGGCATCCCCGACCGTCGAATCCATCTCGGTCTTCCGGGATCCCGATTCAGGGTACTTCCTGGACAACACGCGCGGAAGCATCGATGATCAGGGAATCAGGGACAGCTTCGCATCGGTGAAGAAGAGCCTTGAGCCCACCGTCTACGCCAGGGTCACGGGGGACTCGTCCTACACGGTGGTGCAGTACTGGTTCTACTACCCCTTCAACGACGGCCCCCTCAACAGCCACGAGGGCGACTGGGAGATGGTGCAGATCCTTCTTCAAGGGGAGGAGCCGGTATCGGCCGCCTACTCCCAGCATTTCTCCGGCCAGAAGGTAGCCTGGAGCAAGGTCCTGCTCCGCAAGGGACATCCCGTGGTGTACGTCGCCAGGGGGTCCCATGCCAACTACTTCAGGGCCTACCAGGGCGTGCTAGGCGTGCAGAACGACGAGGTCTCGGCGCTGGGGGCGGCCCTGGAGCCCGATAGCTACCAGCTCGTGGTTCTGGGTGAGCTTGACCTCCATCCCGCCGACCAGGACTGGCTTGTCTTCTCGGGCAGATGGGGGGAATGGGGAGAAGCGGAGGACCAGCTGATGGGAAGGAGAGGACCCCCCGGCCCCGGACAGGGGGACAACGCGGAGAAGTGGGAGTCCCCAAGCTCCTGGCAGGAGGAGCTCCCCAGCCTGGACACCAGCTGGCTCTGGTTGAGCTGGATTGTATCCAACTTCGCCATCCTGTTCGGGCTGTACATCCTGGTGCGAGGGCTGTGGAAGATCATCGGACTCGGCAGGTCAGTGCTTTCCAGACAAGCGCTCAAGGGCCTCGGGGTGGGCTCGGGGCTGGCCATTGCTGGTGCGTTGCTGGCGGTCCTCGCCATATGGCAGCCATGGTACTCCATCAACCTCAACGTACCGGCCGGGGAGTACAGGACCGATGGCGACGCAACGGTCATGCTGGTCGACGGGGCTCGGGGAGTGCAGCTGAACGATCCACAGAGCAACAGGGGCCTGGTGACGCTGATGGGGTTGAAGATGCCCATTGGCGTGATCTTCATCTCCGGTCTCGTGTTCCTCTTCCTGGATGTCGTCAAGGCAAAGGCCCCCTCGGAGCTCCGCGGCGGGTTCATCAGGGGCGGCGTGGCCAACGTGCTCGTCCCGCTCGTGCCCATGCTCGTGCTGATCGCCATGATGGGCCCCGTGGTCAAGGAGCTGGCATCGGTTGCGCTGAAGGAGGAGGTCCCTGAGACGGTGGCCGCTATGATGGACCAGGTTTCAGGCAATCCCGTCCTCGGTTCGTATCAGGGAGATCTGCCCGAGATCGGCGATGCCAAGTTGAGTTGGGGGCTGGGGCCCGGATGCATCATGATCATCGCGGCCGGGGTGCTGAAGATCATCGGAGGGTTGGCATCAGGGAAGGGGGCAGCGGCTGAGGCCACTGAGAAGGCCGGAAGTGCACCGCCCACTCAGGCCGAAGGGGAGCCTCCTGAAAGTCAGGGCGGAAACGAGCCTGAGAGGAAGGCCTAGGCCCTACAGGCCCATCCTGAGCCGGAGGAGATCCTCGGTGTTGTCGGCATGGATGAATATGGGGACGTTCCGCATGCCGGTTGCTGCATAGGATGAGATTAGCCAGTCCCCCGGCGCGAACTCCAGCGTCTTCTCCAGTATGCCTAGGTCAACGGCAAAGACGTCGCTTACGACCGTGCGATCGTAGGGCCGGGGAAGCGTTCCCACGAAGTACGTGTGAAGCTGTTGGAGGGCGTTTGTGTTGAGGTATGCGATCCTCTGGGTTGATATGCAGCACCCGAGCCCGTACTTGCGGCCCTGGCGGAGGAGGCGCTCTATGCTCTTTGAGCACAGGCCCTCCAGCCCGGGGGCACCTTGGGCCGGGATGAACTCCTGCGCCTCGTCGAAGACGAAAAGAACGTAGGGCCTCAGCCTGAACTGGGACTTGCGTCGCCGCAGGATCTTCGAGGTCAGATCGATTGCGATCTGACGGATCGCGTCGGGGTCCGATATGGAGAGGCACACGATCCTCGCCTCCCCATCCAGGGCATCACAGATGCGGTCGAGGGTGTACTGGTTGGGCTTTGGCTTCCATGCATGCTGGGAGGCCAGGCGGACCAGCTCCGGGAGCCGCTTCATCGCGGTTGCCCAGTTGTGGAGGGTGGAACCCTTGCGGAGGCCGCGTTCGTCAAGGATCACCTCCGTCTCCTCGCCCATCGAGACCGCGGAGGCATCGTCGGGCACGTCCTCCTCAGACACGCCGCTATCCCGCATTCTCGCCATGACCCTGAGCCTGATCTCCTGCGCGGCCTGACCCTGGGGTGAGTCCACGCCATCGCCGATGGTCGAAAGCTCCCGCAGTATACCCCCGTAGGTTGGCATCTCGAACTTCGGCGGCTCCGAGAGGTAGCCGACGCGGCCAAGGTCCAGCATCCTCTGGAAGAGGGGGTTGGCGCGCTCCTCGTCCTCGAACTGCTTGGGCTTGACTATCGAGTTGGCCAGCTGGGCCGCGCTTGACGCCTCGCCGTCAAGGACCAGAAGGGACGGGATCCGATCATTGGAGAATATGTCCGCGAGCAGGAACGGGTACTCACAGGAGACATCGAATATCACGAGCTTGCAGTCCGGGAGGTGAAGCAACATGCGCCGCAGGATGTTGGCCATGAGGTTTGACTTGCCTCCGCCCGTGAAGGAGAAGATGCCGAAGTGGTACCTCAGCAGGGACTCAAAGTCCAGGTAGATGGGTATGAGGTCCCTGCCGTGGGACAGGAACATCCTGATCGTGCCCACTCTGGGATCGTCCCAGACATCGGCCGCCTCGCCCCTCCACTGCAGCCTCTCCAGCACGGACTCGTTGTACATCCTGTTTATCATCTTGGAGTTGAGGAGGAGCGCCTCCTCGCCAAGCTTGGGGAAGGAGAACCCCTTGAGGAACTCAGGGCCCTTCGGCCCGAGCACCAGATCGTAGTTTATGGGGATGGCGCTGGCATGCACCATCATCGTGGAGCGGTCATCCGTCGACCAGTCGGGAACGGCCTGCTCTATGATCTCAAACTGCATCGGGTAGTAGCTGTGATCCGACAGACCCCTCAGGCCGAAATGCTCGGGCAGGATCCTGCTGATCTCCAGAAGGGTGAAGCATTCGGAGGCTGGGCTGGACTTGAAGTTGCGGACGGCAAGGAGCATTCCTTCCTCCAGGAGCTTCATGATCTCGCTGTGGTACTCGACCTTCATCCTGCAGTCATACCTTGCGGAGATGCCGGAGAAGCGTCCCTCGCCCTGGAGCTGGGGCGCCCTGCTGGGGATAACCCGGCTCAGCCTTGCCTTGAAGCGGCCCTCGAAGTCTGTGAAGAACTCCTCATATCCCTTCGACGATCCTTCTTGAGTGCTCAATGCCCGACCTCCTTTCCCTGAAGCTTGACATGTAGAAGACGAAATCCCGGACGTCGCGGTTGGTCGTGATCCACGAGGCCGTCGTTTCGACCATCCTCCGGAAGCACTCGTTGTTCCACTTCGCAACCTTGTCGGCTATGAAGAGGGGCCTGTTGTGCCCGAAGAGCTCCGGGATGTCGGAGCTGGTCATGGCCGCCAGCATGCAGACCACCAGGTTCTGAAGCTCCCCCGGCCTTGAGGCGTTCCTCGGCAGGACCAACCTAACAGACTCAACGGCCTTTCCATATTCGTTCTTCAGCTCCATCAGGTCGTTCTGCCCTGCGTCGAACCCTGGGTACGCGAGCCGATCCGTCAGCAGCACGTTGCTGCGGAACTTCTCGTCCTTGCCGGCCTTGGCGAGCTGGATGTACGATTTGAGCATCAGCCTCTCCGGCACGATCTTGTTCTTGATGGACCCCCGGACCCTGTCCATCCCGGCCACGGGATCGTGGACGACGGTCCTCATCGCGCAGTCGTACTCTGCAAGAGCCCAGGGCACGTCAAGTTTCGCCGCATTCATCATCGACGCCGCCTGGAGGAACATCCTGTCGGTATCGGGTATGTCCTGAAAGGCCTTGGCCTCGATCCTCTTTGGGAAGGCCCCGATGTTTGAGAGCAGCGGAAGGACGTGGCGCTTGAAGTCCCTGGCCGCCGTGTCCTTCGTCAGACCGACGAGCAGGATCCGGCGGGACCAGCACTCCTCGATCAGCATGTTGATTGTGAACAGAGTGAGGAAGGCCAGGTCCAGGGAGGTGAGCTGCTTCCTGCTCCCCTCCAGTTCCAAAGCCATGCAGGCGGTGGGATCCGCCCTTTCCGCGAACATGCGATCGCCGATCTGGCACACCATCGACTTGACCCTCTGCCAGTAGCGTTCGTACCTCGATGCCATCCGATAGTCCCCGAGGATGTCCCCGATCATGCCCTCGTCCTTGAGGCGCTTCAGCTGCCTTGACGCCCGATCCTTCTGGGCGCTTGTCTGCAGGCCGAGCGCGTTGCTGATTTGGCTGAGGTCGCCCTTGTTCCCCGCCTCTAGGTGGTGAAGGATGGCATAGCGGAGGTAGTCCCCGCGGGCCGGAAGCGTCTTAAGCTCGCTGTTGTGGATCCTGTGTCTGGAGTGGAAAAGCTCGTTCTCGTCGATCGGAGTTCCGTCCACCGGATGGCCCAGGATCGAGCAGGCCCTGGACCAGATACTTCTCTTGGACGTATCGTACATGAGGGATCCGATCTCGCCCGACAAGGTTCGGTCCATGAGGATGATCCGAACGGGTTTGTCCGGATCGGAGGCCAGTTTGTAGGCAAGGTAGAACTCCGAGAAGGTCATCATCCTGCCGGCCATCTCAGAGTTGGCGACCACGTCAGAGTCGGTCAGCAGTTTCCCTGCGGAGACTCCATCCTCCCCCCGTGCCCAGGTCGTCTGGTCCATTTCCGCAATCTGGCTCACGTAGACGGGCGCGCAGGCGCAGATGCCCTTCGCATCCTGCAGGTTGTCCGGGTCGTAGTCCACTTGTATGCTAGAAGGCGCGAAGCGGACCTGTCCCGTTGCAGCATAGGAGCCCCCGAAGAACACGACTAGGTCAAACAGGAGCTTCGAGTAGCTTGTGCCATCAACTGCGGCGAACCGCACCGCATCGGTGCCAAAGAACCGCTTGGCCGTTTCGGAGGACCTTGTGGCTTCGAAGGACTGGATCAGGAGATTGGAAAGCACCGGGTCGTAGAGGCTCGACGCCGACGAGAACCTCCTCTGGTATTCCCTGATCTCGTGCTCGGCCCCGCTTCTGAGCACGCTGCCCATCCACCGAATCCTTTCCCCGATTCGCTCCTCCAACCTTTCTGCGCCCCGCGTCTGTGCGCCAGAAGGGCACTATCCCTAGAAGTAGGTTTCGCTTGCATCCTTGCATCTTCTGTTTGCCAGCAAACTCGGCCTACGTGACTGTAGTATGATGGAGCATTCCATGGGCGGCCCAGTACGCACTTGGAAGACCGAGAAGTGGGCCCATGTCCCTCCTCTTGCTCCTGATCCCTTTCCTCAGAAGGCGGAAAGTCAGGCCGACGGATGCCAGAATCACCAGCGACACCAGAGAGTATTCCAGAAGATGAAGGGAGTCTAGAGCCCCCCCATCCACACCCAGACCCCGGCTACTCAGCACCCGCTTGATGCTGAAAAGGGGTCGCTGAAAAACGGCTCAATAAGCCTTGGCCAAATCCTTTCTGGTTGCCACGGTGATCGCCAACCGAGTCTTTGCAGATAGCCCTGGACGTCAACTCCGTTCTCCAGAAACTGTGAGCTCTGCCGAAGGAATCGTGTCAATCAGGGTTTGCTGGCGAGTCTGATCCGTGCGCCCATTGTGTAGATCCTGTAACCAGCGAGCCGCGCCGCAACTATGGAGAAGGATCCGGCGCTTCTCAGGGCAAGCCAGTCGCGGTACAGAACCGCCAAGCCCGGCAGCGGACCTGAGAACAGAGAGGCCTCCTACCAACCGAAAATCTTCATGGCGGCTTCGCTCTGGGAGTCGGTTGGGTGAGGATCGGTGCTTGTTGGAAGTCCAGTCCTTCTGTCATACCCCAAGATCCAGCCTTCCTGCGGCAGCTTCACCTGGGTTCGTTTCCCTCCCTCTATCCTCCACCTGCCCCCCTGTCTTGTCTCATGGGAGGGCGAGTAGGACCCTTCAAGAACCAGGCTATCGGGCCTCTCGATGAGCTCCTTTCCGTCCCTCAGGAAGGAACAGGTCCACTCCGAGGTCCACTTCTCCAAGATGCTTTTCCTGATCCTCTTGTCGACCTCGAAGGCTTATCTCAGTTCCCCCATTGTGGGGAGGTACTTGAAACATTCCAGAGCCGAGATGCCGAAAAGGGTAACATCGGTGGCCAGCCAGAACTCGGGATGGATCTCCTCCCCCTCGGATTCCAGCGCAGGGATCCTCGTATACTCGACATCCCTTGGTATCTCCACTGAGTCGCCCGATACGCCAAGTCTTTGGAGCATTCGCTTCTGCACAGGCACCAGTCACACCAGCCCGACTGCCAATACCTCTCAGCGACCGCGATCATTCGTTGCGCTATTTGCGCGCGATGCGCCTCCATAGGAAGTAGAGGAATATGATGAAGAACATCACGGCAACCAGCGAGCACAGAAGCGCAATAACCGGGTATTGCTGTCGAATCGGACCTTGAAGGCGAGAATACAAGTCATATGGCGTCTGTTTCTGACTCAAACCTATAAGCTTGACTCCTGAAGATGGGCTCAAAGGACGGGCGCACGACCGGTCTGCCTGAAACTAGCGTTTCGCCCCTCGCTACAAGGGGCCGGGGATCTCATTTGGCCAGTATTAGCACCACATACCCTGCGATGACGCACGAATACCAGAGATCCCTCGCGAACCACCAGGGCACCTTCCTTCCGAAGGGCAGGGTGAAGCCCGAGAGGTCCCAGGATCTGTGAAGCCACATCATCTCCAACTGCCAGAGCCCTATGAACAGCAGGGAACCGGAGACGATGCCTGCGACGATCTGCATGTTAGCGACCATGGAATGGACCTCCGATGTTCGTGGTCGAATGCTTTGGCCCGCCTGATAAGGTTTCCCTAGGATTCCATTCCATTCGTTGTCTGCCAAACGCCTCGATCGTTTGGCAGTAGTCACTAGAGCCGAGTAGACCCCAACGAGACTCCTCGATCCGATCCTGGGTCAGGACATAGCAGACTTTGCCGAACCGACGCTCAAGGCGCCTTACGTCTTCATCCGAGGGTTCCCGGTCAGCGGTTTTCACGATCTTGCCCTCACACAGTATCAGATAGCGCGAGCCTCTTCGCAACTTGGCCCAAATGATGTCTTGGCATCGATCAACGACAGCGTCGTACAGCGATGCCAGTTCCTCTGGGTTCATGCGGTCCCTGTTCGCAAGGGACACATCGAAAGGATCGTCTGGCTCTGTCAGGGTTTCGCTCGGCCTCCGGGGCTCCGCGTCGGACCAGAAGACCCGGGTAGTTCTGTTTCCCTTCTCGATGCTCGCGCAGCTGATCAGCCCCTTGGCGGACAGTTTCAGAAGGTCCTTTCTCACGGTCTCATGTGGCACGTTCCGTTTGAGTCCTTTGGACAGCAATTCTCTGATCTTGGTGATCGATAGGGGCTCATCAGAGGTTTCAAGTATCCCCAGGATTGCGTCCTCGTGCATTACGACACCAGCACTAGACTGGCATACCGGCATAAGAAGACTACCCATCCGGGTGGAGACTATCCTAGGAGCGGTCAACCCTCCCCGAGGAAAGTGACCGCAACGACTTGCAGGGCTCTCCTGACCACGACGCGCGGGAAGATTATATAGCAGCATGAACCCAGGTGGGTCGGGCGAGAGCTTGCAGAGCTTCCAGGTCAAGGACGACATGCAGACCAAGTTCGGCACCATCTACGGGGCGGAGGAGATCGCAGCGGTGACGGAGGTCATTCGTGCCGGGGCTCCCACAAACGATGCGAAGGTGCGGGCTTTCGAGGAGGCATTCGCAAGGTACTGCGGCGTGAAGAGGGCGGTCGCCGTTACCTCGGGGACGACGGCGCTGAACTTGGGGTGCGTGGCGGGCGGGGTTGGGCCCGGCGACATGGTCTTGGTGCCGGCAATAACTTGGATTGCCACGGCCAATGCCGGTGCCTTGCAGGGCGCGGAGATCGGCTTCGTTGACATCGACTCCAGGACCTGCAACATGGATCCCAGGGATCTCAGGAGGAAGATAGCCGATAACACCAAGATGGTGATCCCCGTCGACCTCTACGGGCAGCCATGCGACATGGACCGGATCATGCGAATAGCCAGGAACAGTGACGTTCTGGTCATGACTGACTGCGCCCACTCGGTCGGGGCGGAGTACAAAGGCAGAAAGACGGGGTCCCTTGCGGACATCGGCGCCTTCAGCTTCCATCAACAGAAGAACATGTCCACGCTGGGGGAGGGCGGAATGGTGACGACCGACGATGAGGAGATCTACCGGGTGGCCAGGATGTTCCAGAATCACGGGAGGGAGGGCCACTCCCACGAGTTCTCCATGGTGGGCCACAACTACAGGATGACGGACGTACAGGGGGCCGTCGGCCTGGTGCAGCTGGCGAAGCTTGATTCCTTCAACCAGAAGAGGATCGCGAATGCAGGGCTCCTGACCAAGCTCCTGAAGGATGTCCGGGGCATCACCACGCCCTACATCGAAAGCGATGTGAAACACGTGTTTCACCTCTACAACTTGCTCGTGGACGAGAAGAAAATCGGGATCAGCAGGGATCAGTTCGTCGAGAAGCTCGGGGCCGACTACGGGATCGCCGCCGGTACCCACTACGCCCCGATCCATCTGGCAACGATCTACAAGGAAAGGGGCAGCAGGGCGGGTGACTGCCCGGTGGCCGAGAGGATAGGCGCGATGAACCTCACCCTTCCCACACACCCCCGACTAACCGAGGAGAACATCCGCTACATGGCGAAGGCGGTGAGGGAGATCGCCGGCTCATAGGGCAGGTGCCCTACTCGAACCAGTAGGAGTACAGCTTCGCCCTCCTTGCCCGGAGCAGGACCCTGATCTCCTTGCGGTCCAGCGATTCGACCTGCCCATCGGACCATTGGATGGCCACATCGGCCGAATCCTTCGTCACAGGGGCGGACGGCCCTCGGATGCATCTGCCCTGCGCATCAAGGAGGAAGGCTAGGACTCGTCCTCCCGCGGCATCGACGTTGAGGTGGAGATCGCCGGGCGGCTTCCTGAAGGGCTTGCTGCTGACGCTTCCCTCCTCATCACCTGCGTCCAGGGAGACGAACCCGTCCCTGCGGAGGGTGGCCAGGCCGATCTGGGATTTGCTGCTTCGACCCCTCTCGCCGTGCTTCAGACGCGTTCCATTGTAGTATATGGCGATCTTGTCCTTGAGCACGACGGACCTGGAGGCACACTGTATGATCCGGGAATCCCAGTCGCCCGGCGGGCCGTTGGGGATGAACGTTTGGCGATCCCCCACCCTCTCCCACTTCACCCCATCGCGGCTGGACACAAGCTGGACATCTATCGTGCCTCGGTCGCCCCCTCCGCCGGGGTGGCCGTAGGCATCGATGTGGAATGCCCAGAGCATCCCCACGTAGATGCCCTCGTACAGCGTGACCGAGATGCCGTAGAACTGCGTGTCGGGCCCGTCGCGCTCGTCCGGCTGTAGGACGAGATGGGGCTTGCTCCAGTGGACGAAGTCGGGGCTCTCGGAGCGGGCGACCCTCCTTCCGAATCCGAACCGCCCGTAGGCAACGTAGAGCCGCAGCCTTGGATCCCATACGACCGACTGGCCGGTGTCGCTGCCGACGTCGATCACGGGGTTTCCCGCGTGGTTTGTCCAGCGGATGCCGTCGGGCGAGAAGGATGCCCAGATCCCGTCCCCCTCTCCGTTGGACCAGAGAATCGATCCGTCCTCCCTTCTCACAAGGCCGCCCGACCCATGTTCCCAGTAGAAGGCCTTGTATCTGCGTGACGGATCGGGATCGCCGGGCTCGAGGAGTATCGAGGCCCCCTCGACGTTGAGCCGCCCGATCCGAAGGAGGTTATTGCTGGCGGATCCCTCGAAGTCCACCTGTCCGAGGCTGGGTTTCTCCCAGGCGATCCCGTCCTCGGAGGTCGCGTATGCGAGGAGGGTCATGTTCGCGGGCCGTGGCACCCCGTCAACCCTGACCGTGTCGGTTGACGGTCCCGCGTGGGTCAGGTACCAAGCCTTGAAGAGTCCTGCGTCCCCATCGTGTATGACCGTGCCGTATGTCTGGATTCCGAGCATCTCCCAAGGATGTTCACACCGGATCACCGGGTTCTGTTCGTGCTTGATGGGCTGGTTGACCACGCGGGTTAGGCCCTCCAGCGGTTCCACTTCATGGTCATCGATGAAGAGATGCCTCGGTGCCATGGCGGTCGGCGTAGGGTTGGAGGCTGAAATGTGCGTCGGGCTCCAAGACAGATTCCCACGGGCGGGCCTAGGAGCTATTCAGCAGGGCTTTTCTCAGTATCCCGGCCGCTTCCTGGACGCTTGTTGCCCGTCCCAGCGGGATTCCGTCCTCCTCAAGGAGCTTGAAGAGCTTCGGGATGGGCGGCACCTCAAGCGAAGCCCGGTCCAAGAGATCGCGGTTTGAGAGGAGCTCCGGATACGTCCCCTCACCCAACTTCGAGTGGTCGATCACGATGGCTCTGTCCGTGATCTCCAGGGCGGTCTGGACCTCGTGCGTCGCCACGAGCATGGTTGTGTGCAGGCCGTTCAGCACACCGATCAGGTCGCGCCTGCCTTTCAGATCGAGCTCGGCGGTTGGCTCGTCGAGGAACATGATCTGGGGCTCCATGGCCAGCACCCCTGCTATTGCGACCCTCTTCTTCTCGCCCCGGCTCAGGTTGTGTGGAGCCCTCTGCTCGAAGCCCACAAGCCCCGTGGA
>Ga0315307_1000783_pt1 | contig 13865 bp, 14 predicted proteins | sample TDP2_MG_FD_203079 | JGI IMG/M metagenome (GOLD analysis project Ga0315307, IMG submission 203079) | Freshwater sediment microbial communities from Lake Towuti, South Sulawesi, Indonesia - TDP2 | ecosystem: Environmental > Aquatic > Freshwater > Lake > Sediment | place: Indonesia: South Sulawesi... | reverse complement strand
CATGCCGCGAATGCGGCCAGCCCGACTATCGCTGCCACATCGATTATTTTGTGCTTCCTGACCACTGGCCTTGTTGTCCTGACTCTCGCAGTTTGTGTGGATTGCATTTCCTAGTGTAGTCCCTTCTCTTGATGCAAGTATTCTGTCACAGCACCTTTGCGGCGTTTCATGTCACAACCATCAAGAATGCTTGGCAACACATTGGACAATAGAAGGAGATAGACAGCAGCGGCTGAAATCGACATTATCAGTCCTGCGTAGTCGACCCATGTCTGGACATACTGAAGCTCAATGTCCAAGTCGTTGTCTCCAGAAACCCCTATCCTCATGAGACCATTAAGGTCCCTGGTCAGGTTCGCATTGCCAGAGGGGGGATATGCGACCCATCCAGGGTAGTAGTTCATTTTCAGGATCAAAATCGTGTTTGGTGAACAGTCGCGTATGCTGAGATGAAGACGGTCTGGATGGGGGTATGTGAACGTGACTGTGGCCTCGCCTCCCGTGACGGTCACGAAGTCCAGTCGGTAGCTATCGTTTAACTTGAAGATGTCGAATCCTGCTGTTCTGATGTGACGAAAGTGAGTCCGATTTTGGAAAGCTGAAGAGATCTTCTGCCCTGCAGCCTGCACGACGTAGCGAGTGTTAGTCTCATTTAGCGCCTCCAGAACAGTGTCGACGTCCTCAGATGTGGTCAAGATCTGCCAGTACTTGTAGTAAAAGTCGGAATTTACCTGTCCTTGCGCATACCCACCGTCAAGCTGCCATCTGTCTGAAAAGACGTTAAAGACATAGGAGAATGTGCCAAAGGCCCCTACTCTCTCATAGGGAGGAGCATTCAGGGAGTCGACTAGTTTTGCCGCCTCGGTCTCATTCGAATAGGGGTGATATACGAACTGTGACATGTTAGAGGAGTGAACGAATGGAGAAAGAAGTGCGATTGCCGCAAAAATGAATGAAGTGATCTTTCTCCTAGGCTCTCTCCGAGATGAAGGGGAAAGCCTTACTTGGATCCAATCAATAGTCAAGCCATCCAGCATTGCTATCGGTATAGAGACGAAAAAGGGAAGCCTCATCGGCAAACCGAGAACTAATCCGACGTACGGCGAAACGATACCGAAAAGAAGGACGGCCACCCACGAACCGGAGACAACTCCCCAGAACATCTTGTTTGGGGTGAGCCTCCCGCTCGTGATCAGTGCCACTGCTGCGAGAGCCAACGAAAGCGCGGGAAGGCCAAGGTAGTACTGTCTAGCCCATAATCTTGGAAGAGGTTCCAGATACCAAAGCCAATCCGCGTAGACAAAAAGGCTTTCGACAGGTATCATCGTGTTGCGAGCTGCCTCGGCGCTAAGCCACAGGCTTTGCATGCCTTCAGATAAGCAGGGAATTAGCCAGATGCTCGCCAAAGAGATGCCCAAAGCTCCTCCAAAAATTAGTCCTTGCAGTCGCGGCCGAATGCGACCGGGCTCGTCTGCCCACGATCTGAACAACAGGCTAAAGATCAGGTAAGTGCCAAGCATGAGCCCCAGGCTAAGCGCAGTTTGGAGGTGAGACAAAAAGACCAGCGCAAAGACCGGCGCCGTTACGAGGGCGGCTTTTCGTGCGTCGTCACCATATCTCGAGATGAGAAAGAGTATCAGCGGTATCAGGAACATAGAGAAGTTGTGTGCATAGTGTCCCGTGAAGAAGCGACCGAAGAGGGTCTGAGGGCTTAGCATATAGAGCATTGCTGAAGCCAAGCTAGAAAGCCGGCTGTTGCCCATCGTCCTCATGAAATGGTACATGAATAGCCCTGCAAGATAGAACGCTAATAGGTCGGTGTATTCATAGGCTTCTAAGGCAGATATCTGGAACAGCCAGCTCGCCGATGCTGCGGCTAGGTAACTCAGAGGTGGATAGAACCTAAGCGATGGAGTACCGCAGTACCACCATGGAAACCACCTAGGTACTGAGGGAAAACACTCCGAGAAGATCCTGACCTTTGACAAGTGCATTACTGCGTCGAACCCTGGCGGAAGAGAGTGAGACAAGAAGAGGGGAACCGAGCTGTGCAAGGCGACAGCATAGAGCATCACTAGGCAAAACGAGTCAGCTACTTTTCCTTTCGAGTTTGGGGATGCGGGACGTAGTGCTCTAAAGATGTCTAAGACTTGACATCTCTTTGGCTTGCTTTGACCATCTCTTTTTCTAAGATAGTCGGTGGCCATCACTTTCTCAGCTTCATCTTCAGTTCGTCCCTTATCTTAGCGGCCAACAATCTCTCAAGTATCACCGACGTTTCATCGGCCTTTTCTACAAGAGGCGTGGATTCGCCCTTAGTCTCCATTCCAATAGGGGCGGTTGGGCGACTGGGTAGGCTCTCAGTTTCGCCGATCCCCTTCTCTTCAACGTGCTCCACCACTCCTTGAGGCGTGTTCTCCTTTGACACTTCGGACGCTGCGATAAAATCGCCTGCGAGGACTCTCCTTTTCACCCTTGCGCCAAGTCGGATCTCCACCTTGCCCTCGGTTGAAACAGCTTCGACGACAGCGCCTTCTTCTATCACGATGTCGCTATGGGAATCGACAATGCCTTTCACGATGCAGTCTCGTCTGATAACCACCTTTCCTTCTGCCACAACGTGTCCCTCGATGACCGAAGACTCGCCCACTTCAACATTACCAAGAGCTTTCAAGCTACCCCTTACGTGAGATCTGGTCCCCAACAGCAGGTTTCCTTGGACTACTAAGCTGCTACCTATCTCTGCCCTGTCTGGTATGCTGACATCCCCGTTAGCGCGGATGGCATCCCCTATCGTCTTAACCCGCGCATTGGCCCTCGCTCTTTCCAGCAGCGGAACGTGGAGATTCGGCTTCTCCTCATATATTGTCTTGGTTGAGATCTCTCTTGGACCTTTGTCCTTGCGTCTAAGAATCTCCATTATCACTGGGATGAAGGGAATAACAGCGATCACAAATGGCAGGAAGACTATCGGGTTCAGCGCCAAAACCCCCCGCTCTTTTATGCATGGTTACTGACGTGTTACGTAAACACCATTATGAACAGTGTGAGCCCATTTATGTTTTCCGTTTCTGGCTAGAGCCAACTCGATCAAAGCACTAGTACCGCAGAAAACCATGATGATGAAGGCTAGTGCAAGAGCGGGAAGTATCCAAAGAAGATGCTTCCTTCCGTCCAAATATGCCGCTGAACCTACTTCAAAAAATGGGGCAAAGTTACCCACAGTGCTGTACGTGAAGACTGAAAGCATGAGAAAGTAAGGTGTAGGGGGGAGAAGCACCTCTCCATGGAGGTACGCAACCGCGCCAACAACCCATCCGACCAACACACAGACTGGCACAAAGTAAACACACAGAAGCATCGTCAATTCAGTCTTCTCATAGCCACTGAGATGCTCACACCGAAGCACACTTGGCAGATGCCTCATAGCACACTGCATATGTCCCTTGGCCCATCTGTGTCTTTGTCTCCAGTAAGCCTTCCAAGCAGTGACAGCTTCCTCGTATGATTCCGCGTCACCGACATATCGAACTTGGTATCCGTGAAGGATTGTTTTGATTGTTAGGTCTGTGTCTTCAGTAAGCATTCCTGGATCCCAACCACCGACCTTTTCGAGTAGGCTCCTCCGGAACCCTCCTACAGTCCCTCCGTACTGGGGAACCAGAGCAAGTTCATCTCTCGCCTGCTGATCGACCCTGTATCCACCGATCCTTTCCAGAGTGACAATCTTGGAGATGAGTGAGTCTTCCTCGTTCAGGACTGTCACTCTGCCTTGAACGGCTCCGACCTCAGGATCCACGAAAGGGGCTACTAGCTTCTCTACTATATCAGGTTGCGGAAGATAGTCCGCGTCAAAAGTCAGGATGATCTCGCCCTTGGCAAGTTTGGAACCCTCATTCAAGGCCCCAGATTTCCCTGTTCCTCCGCTTTTTCTGTGGATTACCTTGATGTAGGCGTGCTTTCTTGCGAAGCTATCCGCTATCTCGCCAGTCCTGTCAGTTGATCCGTCATCTATCACTATAACCTCGAGCTTGTCTTTTGGATACGTAAATTCCACTATTCGCTTCAAAAGGTTGCCCAGCACGTACTCTTCGTTGTGAGAAGGGACTAGCACGGTGACCGTCGGGGCAAAAACCCCTGACACTCTCGTGAAGAACCTCGGAAACTGTTGGGGTTTCCCGAAAAGAACATAATAAGTGAAGACCAGATGTCTGATCATGTAAGCAACCATCACAAGAAACAAGATGATCATTAGTGAGCTAAGCATCATGCCGAGGCGTCCCTCCTGAGACATGACATCGCAAGTGCCCACATAGAGACTACCCACAAGATATCTAGTACTGGGCCCAAGGCATAGCTGACGAACCGAAACATGGCGAGACCAAGTAAAGGGGCTACTGCAATGATTGAGGTAAGCCTTCCTAGGTTCCAGACGAGACCAACAGCCCCGCTCGAGACGAACCAAAGCAGCTTCACTCTCAAGTCCCCTTTTAGCAACCCGACAGTGAAGACCGAGATTACTGCAAGGACGACTAGAGCCAGCAGGCCTGAGCATTCTAGTGAAACACTAAAGACAAAAAGAGCCCCATCTTCCAACACAATTCTGATTTCGCGTGGGGGGCTTGCGTATTCAGCTGGAATGCCTGCGAGATTCAAGATGCCTGATACAGTTCTTGCTGTCAGATCGCAAGCTTGGTTTGAGGCAACAGATAATACGAAACCTAATGCAAGCAAACCCAGGATTATCGCGTGTCCATAGGCTGGCTTGTCCTTTCCCAATTTCTCCATGGTCGTTCGTCAGCAGACTCGTCTCAGTATCCTACTATGTTTTGTTCGAGGCAACATATCTGGGTTTCCAAGGACCGAATCTCACTAAGCAGAACGGGGTTACATGGACTTCTCTGACGTGTGTACTGAGGCAGAGATTGGGAACGCTAATCCTCGTATGCAACCTTATAAAGTGTGAAAGAGTAGAATCTGGTTTCAATGCGAAGTTGAGGGATTGACTTGGAGGAGTTGGCTAGGTTTGCGTTAGACTACGCGCAAGGCTTGGGCGTAGAGTACGCCGAGTCGAGGTTCCAGTCGGACATGCGCGAAGTTGTCGTCCTCAAGAATGGCACTACGGAGGTTTCTTCCGTGGACGAGAGAAGGGGTATCAGCGTGAGGGTGTTAGTCAACAGGTCGATGGGGTTCGCATCCACAAACACTTTGACGAAGGCATCCATTAAAGCTGCTACTAACCGAGCGTTCAAGTTGGCTCGCGCCGCCTCAAAGGGCTTTGGTAAAGGAGTCACATTGGGAAAGGGAGACCTTGGCAAAGGAAGGGTTGAGCTAAAGCCCCGCATTCAATCCAGCAACATCGGCCTCGAGTCTAGAGTCAATGCATTGAAGCAAGCTGATGAGCAAGCGGAGGCAGCTGCTTCCAAGGCACAGGTTAAGATCCCGGCAAGGATCTTGACTTTGGACACTTGGGACACCGAAAAGTTTGTGATGACAAGCGATGGCGCCGCCGTCATGACCGCCATGCCCCGAGCCGCCCTCCATGTATTCCTGACGGCATTCCACCCGCAGAAAGGGCCAGTTCAAAGATCCTTCAATCTAGGAGGGACAGGCGGATGGGAAGTGGTGGAGGGGTGGGACCTACCTAGGCTCTTTTGGGACGAAGCCCATGCGCTCTCCAAAATCCTCCTCGAGGCGAAAGAGGCGCCCAAAGGCGAAATGGGCTTGGTTCTGGGTCCAGAGGTTGTTGGAATCGTTAGCCACGAGTCGTCGGGGCATCCTGGTGAAGCGGACAGGATTCTTGGCAGGGAAGCCGCGCAAGCTGGCGAGACTTATCTTAAAGCGGATTCTTTAGGGTTGCGAGTAGGTTCTCATCTCGTGAACGTTGTTGATGACCCCACTATCAAGGGCTCCTTCGGGTACTATGCCTATGATGAAGAAGGCGTGAAGGCTAGAAAGCGTGTGCTGATCAAAGAAGGGGCCATAAATGAGTACCTCCAAAACAGGGAGACAGCTTATGTTTTCGGCGTCGAGAGCAATGGCGCATCTCGGGCTGTGGCGTACAACCGTGAGCCTATTGTAAGGATGGCCAACACGTTCTTGGAGCCGGGAGAGTATGGTGAGGAAGAGCTTTTCGAAGGAATCAAGGAGGGCGTCTACATCAAGAACTTTATGGAGTGGAATATTGACGACAGACGATTCAACCAACGTTACGTTGGTCTCGAAGCCTACCGTATAGAGAAGGGCGAGCTGACAGATGTTGTGAAGAACCCCATTCTTGAAGTGACAACCGTGGGATTGTGGTCTGCCATCGAAGCAGTCGGGAAAGACGTGGGGTTTCAGGCTGCATACTGCGGGAAAGGAGACCCAATGCAAGCCATACCAGTATGGACCGGAGGGCCCCATACACGTCTAAGGAAGGTCAGGCTGGGAGGTGCTTGAGTTGAGGAAGGAAGAGGTACCGGTTTACGTCGTGAACTTAGCGTTGAAGCTCGGCGCAACCGATGCGTCAGCTAACATCATCGAAGACGACCGGACCATGATCAGATTCTCTAACAACGAGATCACCATCTCAAAGGCCAGCAAGGAAGTCCTTTTGGGATTGTTCGTGATGATTGAGAAGCACAGAGCCACTACAACGGTACCTTTGTCATCGCTCCCGAATATCAAGAAAGCTGCAAAGAACTTGGTGAGAGCGGCCCAGACTACACCTCCAGCGGACGTCTACGCTCCTCTTCCAAGCGGACCATTCCAGTATGATCCAAAACTGCTTGGCGCATCCAAGCTACCACTTAGCCCGGACAAGCTGACAGGATACGTTCGAGACGCAGTAGATGGCGCACTAGAAGAAGGCGCGGAGAAGGTTGCAGGCACTTTAGTTGCGACGAAGACTAGATCGACCTTGGCGACATCAGGCCAAGTCAGTGTTACGCAAGAAAAGAGCGGCCTAGAGATGTCTATCAGAGCTTTCACGTCCGACATAGCGTCCGGGCACTCGGTGTCGGTCAGCAGTGGCCAAGAGGAGTTCAGTCCGTCGCAGGCAGGAAGAGAGGCCGGTAGAATAGCGAAGGCGGCTTCAGAACCCGAGCAGGGGCGGCCGGGCAAGTTCACGGCACTTCTGGGTCCATTGGTCTTCGCGGATCTGGTTAGCCAAGTTGGACGTCTTTCTTCAGCGTTTCAGGTCTTGGTCGGCCGATCTTTCCTAGCCGACAAGTTGGGTTCGGAAGTGTCTTGTGCCAAGTTTACACTGGTTGATGACCCTACCGATGAGGGCTCCTATGGTGCTAGGGCATTTGACGATGAAGGTGTGCCCACAAGGAGAAACGCCATCATAGACAGGGGCGTGCTCAAAACCTATCTCCACAACAGTGCCACCGCCAAAAGATTCGGTGTTGAGACCACGGCCAATGCTGGTCTGATCATGCCACATCCTTGGAACCTGACAGTGGTCGCTGGCGACAGATCGTTCGGTCAGCTCTTGGCTGAGATTGACGAGGGAATATACGTCACAAACGACTGGTACCTCAGATATCAAAACTACAGAACCGGCGATTTCTCGACAATTCCTAGGGACGGCATGTTCCTAATCAGGAATGGCGAGATCAAGACCTCAATCAGGGAACTGAGAATAAGCGACAACATGCTGAGGATCTTCAGAAGCATTACTGGTCTGAGCGATTCACGCCAGTGGGTCAAATGGTGGGAGGTTGCCGTTCCAACTCTTACGCCCTACGCTGTCGTCGAAGACATGATCTTCACGAAGTCCGGCATGTAAGGCTTGAACGCGGAAGCGTCCGGGCCTTTCCGGATTACGAGAGGTTTGTATAAAGAGAAGTGGAGATTAATTCTCAGCCTACGGAAAAGTGAGAGCTACTGGTTGCTCTGAGAGATATACGTTCTCTTACTTGTATTGAACGTAAACCTCTGGGGGAATGGCTCTCTTCTTCGCGTAGAGCTCGCTTTCTATCCTCTTAAAGTACACTAGAACATCTTTCCCTTTTTGCGTCAGTGCAAACGAAATGGTCCCTTCATTCGCCTCTTGAATAAGGTCCTGACTAATGAGGAAATCTAGGTACCGGTTGAGCCTTGTCCAAGAAAGGTTGGCTCGGTACATGATGTGTGTTGGTTTCCGTCTGCCTTCTGCGACCGCCTTGAGAATGTCGATGTAAATCTCCATTTGAGACCTTCTGGTCATCGCGTTCTCGCCGAAGTCTTAGTTTTCAGTATCTACTTATAAGCTTTATGAACCTTCTGTTTAACGAATACTTACTAGAAATTCTTGGATATCGTATGGACCATCAGTACAAGGCTCTTTCCAGGTTTGAGAACTGCGCGCTTACTCTTTGAGGGATTCTAATACCCTCACAACCTCATCGATGGAACGGCTTAGCTTGATCCTCATGTACACTAATGTGTCTTGGCGAGCTACAGCTTCGCCCTCTTCCTTCGCCTTAGGAATCTCCTCTGCCTTTGGACCCTCCTCCTTGCCGGAACTCAGTCTCTCATATATCTGCTCAAGCCTTCCCACAAGGTTGTCCAAGTTCTTCTCGTGTTCCATCAGCGTACTCACGAGGAGGTCAAGATAGCTGGATCTTCCTCTCTCATCTTCGCTCATTGGCCTGCCACCTAGGCAGTTTTGTCCTGTTCCTCCAAGGTTGTTTGAGGTCTGTATTGTCGCCTGCTTTTAAACCGTTTGTGAACATATAAGCTTGATGTGAGATTGTGTTGTGCAGTGCGTAATTCGCATATTTACCCAAGGTTTTCTCTAGACATCACTACAAGCAAACAGTATCAGTCTTCCATTCCTTGACTTTTGCTGCTCTCTTTGAGCAAGTTCCTTAGGAACGTCAAAGGTACACCTCAGCATGCGCAACTCCCGCTGCCCTTAGCCTGACCATTCTGGCGTTACTTGCCAGCTTGTGAGTGCAGTGCCGCCGTAGTAGACATTGGAATCGACATGTACCCAAGACTCGCCCTCTATTGTCCCCAGTTCAATGTATGTATTTATTGACAAGACTCCGCCGCTTTGATAGGCGACCACGCGGAGTCTGCAGCTGTAGGCGGTCTTCGTGCCAACGTTACAGACTTCGCCGTAGACACGCAGATAGGGTGTCCCGAAAAATCTAGTGTCCTCCGCCCTTAAGTTGACTTTGATGAGTTTCGGTGCTGCTAGAGCATTGTATTCAGCGTCCGAAAAGTGATGGTCAGCAACGTAGCTGTTGAATCTCGCCTCGAGAGTTCTGTGCTCGGTGTCTGTATAGTGGTGGTTAGTTATGTATTCAAGGTACGTTGCATTCAAAGACTCGTACTCAGTGTTCAGATATCTGTGGGAAGTCATGTAGCTCAGGAATGTTGCGTTCAGAGAGTTCAGTTGTGATCGCAGATTCTCTTTGTCAGCGGACAGAGCGTTAATCTGGCTCTGTAGACTGAAGTAGACCAGCATGTTCAGGACAGCAAGTATGATGACCAGAACAGCAAGTGCAACAAGCTCAGCCTTGCCTTTTCTTGCTGTTTCGCTTGTTTGGAGCACGCCAAATCCTCCACGAAGACGATATTTTCCATTTTATAGATATGGCTTATGGAAATGCATTCTAGAAATCTCGATACTATGCCTGTGATCTGACATTGGTATTCACTAACTTGGCTTGGTGGTGCCATGATCTCCACGAAAACACCCGACGTCAGTTTCCCCTTGAACTAGGCCTTCCCCAGATACCTACTTCGGTGACAGATACCGCAACTTGCCCTGCATTCTAAACAATACTGGGCGGCGTCTAGGAGCTAACAGACCTAATAGACGAAGAGTATATTTGTAGGGTAGCTGAATCTAAATGAAGCCCAAGAGCTCATCGAAGCCGGCTTCGACAACATTCCTGACATGAACAACGTCAAACTGTTCCGGAAACGCAAAGCCCCTGCAAAGCCCCTGCAAAAGGGTCGTGGTTCAGTGGAAAGGGGCCGTGGTCTAGCTTGGTCTAAGATTCGCGCCTGGGGCGTGCGAGGTCCTGGGTTCAAATCCCAGCGGCCCCACTAACTTCATGTTGAGTAAAATTAATGTTTATCTGTCTGAACAAAGTGAATATTGAACCATGCGAGAAGAAGCGAGAAGATGGTGGAGCCAAGCACTAGAGGATCTAAAAGCCGCTGAGCAGAATCTCAAGACCAGACTATACTTTGTCTGTGCGTTCTTTTCTCAACAAGCTGCAGAAAAAGCCTTGAAAGCCCTCTACATAGAGGCCAAACGAGAACCTCAACCAAGAACGCATGATTTGACTGAGCTGGGAAAAGTCCTGAATGTACCAGGAGACATAATGGACAGTCTGATCGAGCTTAACCCCGGGTTTGTCGTAGCGCGTTATCCAGACGCAGCCAACGGGATTCCAGCCAATATGTACAACGAAAGAATTGCGTCTTCTCATCTGGAGAAAGCAAGAAAAGTGATAGAATGGGCAAAAGAAAAATTAGTGATAAAATCGTAGCGGAATTCGTCAAGAGAGTGCGAGAGAAATTTGGTGCTGAGATGATTTTGTGGTTCGGGAGTAGAGCTAAGGGAGAAGCGTTAAGAACAAGTGATTATGACTTCCTCGTTGTTTCAAAGGTCTTCAAGGGAGTCTTCTTCCCCCAGAGGACATCGATGGTGTACAGGGAAGTCCTTGACCTTCCAGCTTCGTTCGACATTCTTTGTTACACACCGGAAGAATTCTACAGAAAGAAGAATGAACTATGCCTTGTCAAAGAGGCAGTTAGGGAAGGAATGACAGTCTTCAAGGTTTGATACTCTTACTTTGGTTAGCCAATTCTAACGTAGTTAATGTGTACATACTTCGGGAATGAAAAAAGTTTTGAGGTAATATCTCAACTCGTGACTAGGTTCAAATCCGAGCGGCCCCACCACTACGCGGAAAACAACCCTAGCATGGAGGGACATTCTTAAGGAATTGACGCCGAGAACCAGAGAGGATCCTAGCGGGTTCTGTGGGTCGTAGGTATCGCCTGAAGGGGAAGACACTGCAGAACTATGGCCAAGCCTATGCTGCCTTGCCGGGAAGGGAGTCGTCGAAGACGTCGCAGCCGTGGAGAGGACCATCCCCACGGAAAGCCCCGAAGTTTGTGAAGGTTGCGAAGGAAGTTCTGAAGTGAGATTATCGTGCTTCAGGGAAGGGTTCTGCCTGATAGGCACGATCGTCGATGTCTTCTTCGGCAAAAGAACCTAGGGGGTAGGGGGTGTCCCCTATTGGTGAAAATTTCCTGCAATAGCATGATAGTCCGAAGGATACAGGCGTGCGTCCGGATGCTCCAAGTTGACACTCAGAAGTTGCGCGAAAAGCTACTTGACAGACTGCAGGAGCTCTTCGCAATCCTCAAGACAAGCGACCGACCGCAAGAAGCCCCAGGATCCTCTTAGCGCCTATTCTAAAATAAACTATCTAATAGCTGATATTCTAGGGAAGCTTTGAAAGGCTACCGAAACAAAGAAGATCCTTGGATCCAGAGGAGGGAAGAGGGAATGACGGACAGCACACCTTTTTCTGGATCTCGACAAGGCTAGAATGATCTAGTGAAGCTGCCTATGGTCAGGTTAGAGTATTCAATGCCGGCACCACAGTCTTTCCCGTCAGATCTACGAGCGTCTGAACGCCCCTATCGCAGCAAAGCGCCAGGATAGCGTCGGCTTCAGCGATTGTTCGTCCAAGATTTCTCAGATCCCTCTTCGCAACCGCGATATCACATGGCGACTCTATAACCGTGGAACGTAGAACAACCTTTTCGCTCTTCAGCTTCATAATGAGTTCTTCAACCTGTTCTTCTCCACCAGTCTTGGTTGCCGTTGCGCAGAGGCCGCATCCTAATACCACCAGCTTCTGGCACAGTCTTAGCATGGTTCTTATCTCCTCCAAGGGTTTCTGTTCCGTCAACGTCATACTCTGTTCGTCCAGTTCAATCCCCATATCTGGGAGACAGTGACTCAAAAACTCATGTTCCTCAAGTAATCCCTTCATGAAGGGTGCTTCTGCGAACTCTCCCTTGGTCATCTCCCCTTTCTTCGCCTTGCCCAACAAACCCTCCCAGTAGGAAATATTGTCCAAGAAGACGGCTTTTTCTCTGAGCTTGCCTTCAACCCAGTCTAGCAGAACCTCCGCATCTCTCATGCGACCCCCGCCTGCCTTGATCTTCAACCCAGCCGCCTCTAGGTCGGTTCGAACGGAGGCAGGCAAGTCCAAGCTTGTGTCGTATAGGGTCTTGTAGAGGCATTTCAGCACCCCCCATCTCCCCCCGATCCTTTTTACCGATGCGTGATTCCTTCGGCTACCGAAATGCACACTCAATCCCGAAGCTCAATTCTGACAGAGGGTTTATTGTAACTGATCATTGGGCAAAGAATCACATTTTTATAGTCATCTTGAGAACTGTATGCCAAGTGTTCGCTATGAAAAGTTCAATGGATGATCTTGATCGGAAGATCATACGACACATTTGCAGCGGCGTCCACTCCTACGATAGACTCGCGAGACTGTGTAACGCTGGACGAAACACTGTTTACCGCAGGATCGACAAGCTTGAGAAGATGGGGATGATAACAAGGAGAATAAGCGCCTTCCCCAACTTTGAGAAGCTTAATCTGTCGGCAGTAATAGTTGGAATGAACGTCAACGCAGAAGACATGGAAAGAGCGGTAAACTTCCTCAAAGGGATGCACCAAGTCAAGTTTCTTTGGAAGACCTACGGTACACATGACGTAGTCTGCGCTATAATCTGCGACAAGGGAGATGTGGGAACCTGCATCTATAACCTGAGGGAGGCTCTGGAGAAACTGGACATTAAGGTCATGGACTTCGATACCTCGGCAAGCATTTCGTGGGAGAAGATTGACGTCACACCGTACTGAAGACGGTTGGAGCCGAACATAGGTTCGGAAGGAGGCTCCCCCAGAGGCAGAAGCTGACAGCACTTGGGAGTACGCTCGATGCATTAAGATCGAGAGCCAACGTCAGAACCGCAATCTACTATGCATTATTCTGCTCGTCTGTTGGGACACGCTCGAGCAAAGACCTGCTCTGTCACATGATGACGAGAGATCGTAACATACTCTTTCCATGACCAGCCTTATCAGCCTTCTCAGGAACTTAGGTCCCAACTGCTTCTAGATTGAAGCGCTAAGCTTTAATCAGCCTCTTGACACTAGTGGAGTGAGAGGTCAGGATTGCTCGGAGATGAAGAGATCAGAAGGCTGGAGCAAGTTTGGCTGGTCTTATCTGGTCTTTTCCAAGATCTGAGACAGAGGGATATTTGCGTTGATGTTGCCTCAGACCTAAGGGACTGCAAAACACTAATCCATCTGATCCGTACAGGCTCCACCAGTCCGCCAAAAGACGCCGCAATTATTGAGGAATCTTTCCGGAACCTAATGCGTATTCTAGGCAAAGTAAGATCATGTCTGGTCTCAGAAGCCATGAAGGTAGACCAAGAATACCTGAACAAATGGCTGGAGACGATCGATATGGCGGAACGGGCTGAAATGGGCATTGCAATGATTTATGGGCAATCCAAGTTTGTCCCTAGTCTCCCAAGAGATCCCGAAGAACGGTGGGTGAAGCTGTCATTGCAGCAACCCGTTGCTGAAGAAAGGGTGGAGGACGTTGCGGAACAATTCGGCGTAATAATTGAGTTCAAAGATGACTGTTGCATCTCAATCAGCGGGCGACAAGATTCGGTCAGAAAGGCGGCGAGAGACATCTACGAATTGTCGCTCGAAGAGACTTTCTGAAACACCCAGAAACCTCGCTAAGATTGCTATCTTCACCTCTTCCAGACCTCTCCGGTTGAAACTAACGCTAGTAATGCTGCTTGCCAATAAGCATAAACTG
>Ga0315307_1000780_pt1 | contig 13866 bp, 24 predicted proteins | sample TDP2_MG_FD_203079 | JGI IMG/M metagenome (GOLD analysis project Ga0315307, IMG submission 203079) | Freshwater sediment microbial communities from Lake Towuti, South Sulawesi, Indonesia - TDP2 | ecosystem: Environmental > Aquatic > Freshwater > Lake > Sediment | place: Indonesia: South Sulawesi... | reverse complement strand
AACACAGACCACTGGATAGGCAAAAAAATACAATTCATTGCTTGGCGACAAGGAAACAGAAAACTACAGGTCGTATAAACACATGACCGCAACATCAGACCCCGTTGAAAAAGCACAACAATTCAACAAAGAACTACAACTACTAATAGACAAATACTTTAAAGACCCACACGAACCACCAAACAACATAACAGGAATAATAATACTAAGATTCCAAGGCGAAAAAAACATCATCGCATCAGTAATAGGAAAAATCTCATTTGAATCAGCATCACTCTACCTCTACGAATTAGACAGCCTTAACAAAATTCTAACCGCACAAGAGTGTGCTACCTGTGGGTAGAAAAAGACAATTCAAAGGTGCGCCAACCAAACGCACCTTTTTCGACCGCAAAGTACAAGAAACAGGCTACACATCAACATTATCAATGGGAAAAATAATACCAAAAGACTGGACATACGTTCGCATAACACCACTACACAAAAACAAAACAACTATAACCATAAGAATAGACAAACTTTTAGGAGAGGAGAAACTTGCATGCTATCCGAAAACTTGTACGCCAAATAAACAACACACATAAAGGACTAGGGCCGATGATTGCCATGAACCTAGTGTGTGCCAAGGCAAAAAAAGCAATACTGAATGTGTCACCAGCAGGATGTGGCAAGTCAGTAACAACCGACACAGTAGCAGCAGCAATAGGAACCCAAGCAATGAAATACACATCACTAACCTTAGCAGGACTAAAAAACATATCAACAGAACTAAACCAATTCAACGGACACATAGTAATAGACGACCTCGGCGGCGAGAAAAGAAGCACACAAAACCACATCTTCCTTCGTGCAACCTCGTTTTCCAAACTTGTGTGCTTCTCTCACAGCGAATGGAGCCGAGTATCAACTATTACCGTGTTAGCAAACCTAGTATACGGACACTACGTCAAAAAAATAACACAAGGATACTGCCTAGAAATAACAAACTTCTACGGCTCAGCTGCCCTCAATATCCAACCAGTACTAATGCAAAACATAGTAGCAGACAACGACTGGATAAGCGTCATAAGAGACAAAGTGCTGGTATACTATCACCTGATAAGACCAATAAGACCAGTCGCATACTTGCCAACACCAAAAGTAAACTGGGAAATGCCCATACAAGAAGTAGCACAACCACAATACAGAGGAAAACTATGGTATCAACTAGTCGCAATAGGACTAACACAATGGAGTTACGGCAGAGTAATAGAACACATACCACTACTACTACGTGCATGTGCAGCATTAGACATAAGAACAAAAGTAACAAACGAAGACTACCGCCTATTAATAAAGCTGCTCAAGCCCATGCAACTAGGCAGATACCTAATAGAAACATATAGTTTTGAAGCAGGCAGAATCTTCAACAACAACCTATACTGCATGCTAGTAGAAATAGCATCACATGGAGAACCACCAATAGAAACAATATGCGAAGACTACAAAGTAAGCCCATCAACCGTACTGCGTATAGCACAAGAACTTGCACCATGGGTGTTTGTGAAAGCAAACAGCCCAAAACGTATAATGCCACTACAACTAACAAAAGACATATTCAAAATAGCAGGAGTAAACCAGAAATGGTGATGAAGAATGACAAGTGAAGTTAAAAAAGGAATAAGAATAAACACACAACGCACAGCAAAACTAGTAACAATAATAAGCAAAGCACTAAAAGACTCCAAAATGAGCTTCAGCATATACGAACTATTCGTAGCATTCTACGTAATACTCCGCAACCAAGACTTAGCCTCAAGACAAGCAAAATGGAAAATGAAAGCAGAAGGAGGGAAAAAATAAATGGAGAAATGCCCAAGATGCAACATAAATTTTGAAGTAAGTACGGTAGAATGTAACGTAAATAAAGTTACAGGGCTTGAATGTAAACTGCAAGTAACAGTAATATACAAATGCCCGGGGTGTAACACTCAAGCACAAGTAACATACTTCAAAAGGGTTGACATCTCATGAGCGCACTTGAAACATACACAAAAGGAGCATACGAAGCAAAAGGCATGTTCCACATCACAGCAATACGAAACTTACGCATGTATATAAACACAACACCCGAAGACAAACTAATCGAAGAAATAGACAAAATAAACAGCACAGACTTGCTTCGCACAATAATCGAAGCAGGCGTAAATGCCCGCCTACAATTGGCAGTCACCCGAAGATATGACGAAATACAAAAGCGCAGAGCTGGGGTGATATAAATGAAAATACATAAACGCATATGCGCATGCTGTAAATGCAAAAAAGTGTTCTACTGTGAAGGCGAATGTGACGTGCTAGGAAGGATAGCAAATGATGAAAGCTGTTACTGTCCAGACTGTGCAAAAGCTGAACTGATTTTGCACCCAGACTTCTACTTAAGAACAGAAAAGTGTAAATCACGCTTCGGAGGTGAGTAAATGAAAATAAAAGTATTCATAGGAGAATGGTATGAAGCACAAGATGCATTCAACAAATGGGCAAAAGGCAAAGCACTAACAAAAGAAGTCATAATACACACACACATAGAAGCATTCTACGAATTAGGCAAATATGCACCAAAAATGACAATAACAGTCATACACCCAGAAGACCCATTTTGGGACGCAACACAAACAGCACCCGTTCAACCAGTACCATCCGAAACTCCTCAAGATCCTAGGGTGGAACGTGAAAAGGAGCAAACAATACCAATGAGTGTGCCATAAATGATATTTAAACTGAAACTAGGCAAATGGAAAATAGTGCTAACAATAGCACCAGTAACACAAATAGTCGGAGTAAACAGCACACTACCAGACGGCAAACACATACTCATGTGGGACTTTGACGATACTGAATACAAATATGTCTATGCCTCCCTGTTCATAGTGCAATCAAAGTACAAGCTACCTAATATTTACATATTGAACACTGGAAAACCAAACAACCACATAGCCTACTGCTTTTACAGATGCGACTGGCGAGAAGCAATACAAATAATAGCGTCAACAAAAAGTGTGTGCCTGAAATTCTTCAAATGGTCAGTATACCGAGGGTACTTCACATTAAGAGTTGGCCCAAAATACCTGCGAATGCCCAAACTAGTTGGCATGCTCATAAGCGAAACACCGCCAACCGCATCACCACTGGAACTTCACAATTTCGTAAAATACCTCATATTTGAAGAAGGCTACAAAAACAGAGTGATAGTGATACCCCATGGTTCGTAAAACAAGCGAATCCTACGAAGACACACTGTCTAGGCTGGACATTCCACTCGAAGAAACAGAAGAAGCAGAGAGGTTCTCAATGTATCTGTTAGAAGAATTAGGCATCACAAACGTAGCATTCATAGAATCACTGTGGACAGCACAACAACAGAAAACATCAATAGAAGAACACGGCATAAGAGGAGTACCAGTAACATACCCATGGGGCGTACAAGTAAGATACGCAATACAAGGACTGGGGTTTCTATGGGGCTGGGCAACAGTCCAAAAAATACGGGAGGCAGAAGAATGGTGAAACATAAAAGCAAATACCAACGAGAATACGACATACGGCAAGACAAACAACAATGCAAACTAGACCCACTTAGCAAAACAGGCATAAAGTTTAAACCACAAGACATAATAGAAGTAACAGTAGCACACAAAAGCATCTACCTATGCCCATTCTGCCTACATAGAGGTAAAATAGAAGAATATCTAATCAGCACAAAAAAAGGATACCATAAAGGGCTTGGAAAATGTCCAGAGTGTAATAACAAAATGCAACTGAAAACGCTAACGTCTAACATGACACCAGAACAGTTTGCAGAATATGCACACGGGTATAGAACAAGCGGCTACTGGAGTAAAGTACCATTCAGCAAATTCAATGAAAGACTAAAAGAAATAAACTGGGCAATACGATTCTGGGGCAAATACAGACAGCTTAAAGGCGAAAGCACAGATGAAAGCTACGATGATTACATACAGCGTAAACAATATGAACAGGCAAAAGAGGAAGGATGGATAGAAGAATGATACTTGACGCAACAGCAGGCAACAGAACAATGTGGCTATACAAAAACTGCCCAGACATAATATACACAGACATTGAAAAGAAGCTTAAAAATAAACCCACGATATACGCTGATAACACCAACACCCCATTTTTACCACAAACATTTGACACGATATTCTACGACCCGCCACATAACTGGGGTGGCGGCGATGAACCTAATCCAGTATACCCAAGTGAGATAAAGAAGTGGGCACAAAAGCATAAACCATTTGCATTTACATATTATGGCTGGGATAAATACAAAACCCGTGTTGCCTTAATGGCTCATGTATACCATGCACAGAAAGAATTTATGCGGATACTAAAAGATGATGGCTTGCTATGGTTTAAATGGAATGAAATGCGGATACCAGTTGACCGTATATTAGCATGTTTTACTGATTGGGTTCAACTGCTAACATTACGAGTAGATGATGTATCACACACTGCAGGCAAGGGGCAAACATTTTGGATTTGCTTTACCAAAAAAAGAGAGAAAACGCAGCAATCAACTTTACTTGATTGCCACTTTAGTGAGAACAGTCCGCAGTCTAGCCTCTAACTCATTAAATTTCAGTGCAAGCTCAGCAATTTTTTCTTCATTAACGCCCAGTTTTCTTTCTTTGTCTAACTCAGCCTTTACTGCTTTCATTTCCATTTCTATCTTGTAAGCTGCTTCTGGTATTGCAATAGCCTTTTCACCTCTTGCTTTCTTATATGCTTCAGTTATACTTTTCATTTCTAAGTAGCTTTCTGGGTCTCCTGCTGCAACTACTTTATTAATCTTTAAGATGTAGTCTGCTTCATCCATGTCATATCCTATGTCCATTAACAGTTCTACTCCCTGCCCAAATGTTAACACTTGATTCTTAACGCCTTTGATAATCTCTGATTTAGTTAAATCCTTCTCTTGTGTAATGCGTTGAACACTAACTTCTCTATAAATCTTGAATGCCAATTCGTCTGCTTGGTCTGGTTCCATTCCTAAACTTTGGAAGGTGTTACGTATGTCATGGACATCTTGAACACCTTCAGCATACAGTTTCTTAGCAATAGGGTATTCTTCAGCTATTCTCGTGTAAATTACCAGTAATGCTGCGTCATCTTCAGTGTAATTTTGGTTTACGTAATAGCTCCAAAGCTCGTACTCGTTCCACATGTGGAATTCATATAAGCCTGTGGCTGTAGATGTAGTTAAAGGTTTATACTCAACGGGCTTCTCCTCAACGTAAGTGTAAATGTCCGTTAGCAACTTTGCATCTTTAACAAAATAACGCATCTGTGCAAATCGTAACTGCATCTCATCCCTAGTCATAAGCCCTAGCAGGTACATTTGTCTCATTTGTGAAGCGGTAAGCATTGCAGGCATCGGTTCTGGTGGTGGTTCTTCAGCTTCAGCCTTCTCAGCTTTAGCACGTTCAACTGCAAGTATCACTCTGTCTTCTGTCCACTCCAAAGCACGCAAAGCATTAGCTAACCAAGTTTCATCACGTAAACCCATCTTAAAAGCAGTAATTGCTTCAGAACTGTTGATTATACGTGGCTCTGTCATTGCAGGTTCTTTCTTAATACGCTCACCTTCCAAGCGTCCTCTCTCAAGCCATAACGCCTGAGCAGGGGAAGCAGTGCCGAGGCGTTGAAGATGAGTAGAGAAGGTGGACTCATCTATCTTGCCTAATGCAAACAAGTGCATATATTCTCGGCGCACTGCTTCCCTTTCTGCTTCAGTTCGGTAAGCAACCATTGCTTCTCCTGCTTTTTCTGCATCCTCTGGGCTAAGTCCGCCCCATCGCCTAAATCGTATGATGTCACTAATACCCCACACACCTACATCATAGCCATATCCAAGTTCCCTTATGCTTGGTACACCATAAGCGACGTTTGCAATGTCATCCCTGATGTCTGGATGGAAATCTGCAACTCGCAGCTCCTCTAGCAAGTCTTCTTTTGTCCAGTATCCTCTATAATAGTTATCGTATGCTTGTGCTAGTGGTATTCTTATCCAGTGCATTGTCCAGTATCTATCACTCCATACTTGTGTAAATCCTTTCTTAGCCATGTAAGTGGCGAATATGCTTGGTGCAGGAGTCACATAAGCAGGGTCAAAGGCTTCACGCACAACCATTGTAACCAAATCGCTTGATGGTGGTATTTGTTCTGTTAAATCTTGAACTGCTGAACATATTTCTGTTCTGGCACCTTTTAGCCTTAGGAAACTGTACAGTTGCTCCCATGTTAGTCTTCCACGCCAGTATAGTTCTAGCAGTATGTTTAATTCTGGGATGTATTGTTGGCTGTCTCGCCAAGCAATAGCCATTGTGTTATCCATTCCATGCCAAGCGAATCCTGTGAACAGTTGGTTAGCATCAATTAATCCTTTAGCTGCAAAGTCTGCCAGTCTATATGGTTCTGGTATTTCATCACTTAAGCGTGCAAGTTGGTTGATTTGTGCGTTGCCAAACATGTTTCTTTGCATGTAAGTGTTAAAGTCATTTATAGGTATTATCCCTCTGCGCTTCATTGTTATCAAAGTGTTAACGTCTGGGTAGTTCAGCATCGCAGCTGCAAAATTTTGGTCATAAGGATAACCATAACCGTTTTGCTTCATCAAATCAGCATAGGTGTCTTGGTTAATTATTCCTTTTATGTACATGCGTGTTAGCCATTCTTCGTTTGGAATGAAAGGAGACCATTCCTTAAGCAGCGCACGGCGATATACTGGGTATAAAGTTTCCATCTGCGGAGCCACAGTAAATTTTAATGCTAGGTCTCTGGCAGCTGCTATTATTGGATTATTCCAGTAAGCGTTTACCGAGACATCTATCTGTCCAAGGCTTGCAGCTTCAGCAGCTATCTGCGCAAGTATCATTGAATTTATTGTTCTGTTCCAGTTATCAAGCTCTGTTTCCACGTTTGACTTAACGGTTGTTAATGGTTGGTTTACGCTGTCTTCGTAAAGTCTTTGTCTGATAACTCTTGCCTCAGTTGTTGCAGAGTCTCTCATTTCATCTGGATTTATCCCTGTGTAAGGAGCAATAACTTGGGCAAAACCTAGAAAACTAAAGTTTATTCCCTCTGTTACTTCTGGAAGTATTGGCAGCAATGGAAATAGTAGGGTAGGTGGGTCAGATGTAGATTTAGCTTCAGTTTTGCTGTTTGGGTTGTTCTTCTTTTTTACTTTGTTCGCCATCTAATTCCCTCAGTTTTAATTTGTGTTAGCAGTTCTTCTATTTTCTTGTCATGCACCATTAGTTCTACTGCTATTGCTTCAAACGCTTCGGCTATTCTTGTTAAGCTTTCACTTTGTTTCTGCATTTCCTGTATTATTTGTTTAAACACGTTTTCTTTTTTACTCATTTCTTTCACCTTTGCTATTTTTGAAAAAAAAATAAGGTTTTAAGGCTCAATTTATTGAGCCTTTGGTTTTGTTTCAAACAGTCCTGCAAACTTGTCAATTATGGCGGTGAAGAATCCGACTGTACTTATGCCTTCAAGTGTTTCAATGTCTACTCCTATTTGGTCTGCACTTAATCCAAGTATGGCACCTATGGCTACTGTCTTGACAAATTTAACTGGTTTAAAGTCCTCTTGAGTTTTGGCTTTAGCTACTGCATAGCCAAATCCGCCGTAGACTGCTCCGACTAGTGCTCCAGTTGCTAATTTTATATCCATCCTGTTAACACCCCCTCTCACTTGATTAAAGTGAGTATGAACTGAACTATAACTATAACTGTTGTCATGGCTGCTGCACTCACGTAAATAGTTTTCTTGAGCCCGTCTATTTTCTCTAGGATTGCTTCCCGTCGAGCCGTGCATAACTTTTCGCTAACTGGGTCGTCTTTTTCAGCCATTTCTTATTCACCTTGTTACGTTAAGTGTCTGTCAGTTACGTCTATTTTTTCAACAAATCTGGGAATTTCAGTTATTTCTGGTACGCATGCTGATCCGTTCCATTCGTATCCTTCATCACAGTCGTAGTCACATGTTCCTGTGCATGATGGTGCTGTGCAAGTGCATGGGCATAATATTGGTGCTCCGCATCTTGGTGCTGATGTTCCGCAATGGTTTGCTATTTCATGGCTGTTCGGTAAAGGTGGTGGACAGTCACAGTTGCAGTTGTTTGTGAATATTGCACATCTTCCAAATTCTTCATCAAATTCACATACACAGCTGCCTTGTTCTGTGCAGTTTTGCACGTAGTCTGTTGGGTTGCCTGTTCTTGCTTCAAATCTAGCTACTCCTTTGTCTGCTAGTTCTAAGGCTCTTATCCAGTCTAAGCCTTTGTGGTTGGTTACTAGTTTGTGTGCAAGTTTATCTATGCATGTATTGCATGTCATGGTAATACTCCTTTATCTTGTATTACAATTACATATGCTATGTTGCGTGCTGCTCCAGTTACGTTGTTGAATTGTATTCGTACTCCGTGTGGAAATCGCACGATACGGTTTAGTCCCATTTTGTATCGGTTGTTCACTGCGTCATAGTGTAGTATTGTCCAGTGTATTGCTCCATAAGTGTTCGCTGCGCTTGGCATTGCTGCTGCTCCAGCACTTCCATCATAAAACGCAATAGGTAAAGCTGCTGAAGCCACGCCTGCTTCTGAATATGCACCAATGTAACATGCTATGTTTTGGTGGTTAGTGCCAAACTCCAGTACTTCAAGTATGCAATCATGCCCGGGCAAATCTACTATTGTGATTGTTGCTCCATCTGCTATACTGAAGTTTCCGCTGTAGAATTTTGCGTCAACTGGTCTTTCTCGGAACCACCATGTGAAGTCTGGGATGTCTGCCGACATTTACTTACCCAACTCCTAAGGCTTCACTTAGAGCATTCAAAAACCGTGTTACACTGTCCCATGCTGGTTCTTCTCCAAACGGCACAACTTCAACTGTTACTGTTATTGTGTGGTTGTAGAGTGTGTTAAGTGCGTATGCTCTTACTGTGCAAACCATAGGAGAAGAATCTACACGCATGTTCATTAAACTTTCCCACCAGCCGTTGTTTCCATGGCACCAGAACTCTTGGTTTCTAGGCAGAATTTGATGGTCTTGGTAGAATAGTTTAGCGTGAATTAGTCCGTGGCAGCCGTTTGGAAAGAAGATTGCTGCATGCTTTATTATGCCTCTGTCTATTTTGAAGCGTTCCACTAGTTTATTGTTTATGGTGTGTGTTGTTAGTATTGTGTAGTCATGGAACATTCTCATGTTTAAGCCTCTGCTATGCAGTTTTAACCCAGTCTTTGCCATAAACGTAAGTGTGTGTTGCCACTGCTGCTGCATGTGCAACTTCAATGAAAGGTATCATCCTTTTAGTTGGTACGTTAATGTTATGTGTAGCCTTCACTACGCCATCTACGCTTAACCGTGCAAGGTTTAATGCCCACTCTATTTTAAATGTTTTTTCACTTGTCCAGTCTTCTCCTGCTAAGGCTGTTGTTGTTGCCACTCCTGCTGCGTATGTTTGCAGTTGATACTGTACTCCGTTGTGCATTACAAAAATTGAGTCTTTGTATTGTGTTGGTGCTTCCTCTCCAAATCCTACGTATTGGTTTCTGTTTGCGACTGGTGTTGTTAGCTTGGCTTTCCATTCATATGTTCCATACCCTACTGTTTCTGGAAAGTATGCTTCTGAGCCTTCTGGCGTTTTGAAGTCTGCGTTGATTATTGTTAAATAACCATCTTTATATACTACTCCGCTTACGTCTTTTGTTTCCCACATTGGTATACTTGGTCTAGCTATTATTCCATGTTGTAAGCCTAGTTTGTATAGGTTGCCGTCTGCCATTACTTTGAATTGTCTTCCTGTTCCTAAGTAGCGTTCTATTAAGTTTACGTTAGCGTAGCATGTTAAGCCTGTTTCTGGTAGGGCTACTCCTCTTGTTACTATGTCTCCGCCGCCTATTGCGTATAGTGCGTCTATTGCTGCTTGTGCTAGTGTTGTTAAGTTTGTACCTCTGTAATCTATGTTGCCTACGTTATCGTATGCTATGTACTCTGCTCCTAAAGCTTCTATTAGGTAGTCGTAGTCTCCTCTGCCTCCGCCTCTTGCTCCACCCATACATGGCATTTATTGTAGCCTCCTTTTTAGCGTTCTCTTATGCGTTTGTCATATCCATGCCATACTACTATTATGTGGTCTCCTACTGTTGCTCCATATACGCCAAATACTCCAATATTATGTTGCCTTGCGTGGAATTCTTCACATGTGCAGTAATAGACGTTTGCGACTGGTGCTGGTTCTTCTATATGCCATTTTATTTTTTGTTTATCTCCCGTTCCGAACCTGTATTTGCTTGGTGCGTGTTCAATGTTTACGATTGAGCAGTTCATGTAGACTCTTTCCCAGCCTGTGTCCAGTTCCTCTGGGTCGAAGATGTACTGCACTGTTGTATCTGTGATTTCTACTCGCTGTTCACGGTCAAAGCTTATTCGTTTCGTTTCTTCTAATCCCATTTTATCACCTAGTTTAAAGTCCAGCCCGCAAGTGTTAGTAGCACTTTGCGGATTGCTGCTTTCAATTTGCGGTGTTTCTGGTTTGTGCGGATTGTTAGTAAGAGTACATCTACTGGTTCTTTGCTTTTCATTTTGTTATAGTGCACTCTCCTCACTCTGCACCACAGGCAGGTTAAATGGGGTCGTTTCATTTTGAATTCGCATAGGCATTCGCATGCCATAGGTAATCCCTGCTTGTGTTTCAAACCAGCACGTATATAAATGCTTATGTAAAACCTGTTCCTGTCTAAAATTAACCGTTGTGCGAACATTTTTTTTCACCTCAGAAAAATGGGTTTCTGCCTCCTTTGCGGGCATTCAATCACCCTTTTAGATTTTTAGCGGGCAAACTTCTTGTAGGAATGTTACTAGGTCGTCTATTGTCACTGCTATGTGTGTGTAGTCTATTTCTGCTTCGCTGTGTTCTCCTACTGGGAATGGTTCGTGTGGTACTGGTTCAAACCAGTTTAGGTACCAGTCTTTGATTATGATGCAGCAGTTGAATGCTTCTCCTACAAGTGATACGTTTACGCAGCTTGCTGCGGCTGATCCTGCTACGCATACGGTTTCAAAGTTGATTTGTTGTGCGCTGAATATGTTGCGTAGTACTGTGTCGAAGTGGTCTCCCACTTTGTATGGTTGGATGTGAGCCTCATATGTTCTTCCTAGGTATGTTCTTAACCAGTTGCTCAGTCCTGCTGTGCAGACTACTTTCCATGGGATTATGAGTGGTGATGGTAAGCGTTCTGTGTTGTCTCTCAGTATGTCGTCTGTGTCTTCATCCACTAGCACTAGCCTGCCGTCGTCTATGTCTAGTTTGATTTGTGGTATGTTTGTTACCATGTCTGCGTCTAGGTCGTATATTCTGCATCCTAGCATGTACCATGGGTATTTCAAAGGCAATGTTACGTAGTAGTGTCCTGCTGCTCCCCATGTGTGTGCGCCGTATTCTATGTCTCTTGAGCGGATAAAGCCTTTTGGTGCTAGTTTTTGTATGGGTCTTAGGTAGCGTACTGTGTAGCTGAGTGTATGCGTGGTGAAGTAGTATGTGTTTAAACTCCAAGGGATTTCCAAATAGACGTTATTGTATACGCTTGTGTCCAGCATGTATTCTTCATCTCTTTCCCATCTTCCGAATGGGATTTTGCATCTGAAGTGTGGTATGCTTCCAGCGTTGAACATTTTTACGTCTAGGGGTAGTGAGCGTATTGTTGCGAAGTGTATGAATTGTGCTGTTTCTGGGCTCATTGAGTATAATACTGATGCTCCGTCTGCGATTACTTCGAGTTTTTCTGGTATGTCCATGATGTCGTAGGATACGTCTGCTCTGAGTTGTGTTGCGTATATTTCTACGTCTATGATGCTTATTTGTTCTCTTTCTGGTAGTTTAAGTCTGATTGTTCCTGAGTCTATTGCTGATTCTGTTATGTCTTCAGCCAAATAGTGCCATTGCCATTCTGTGGGCATTGTTTGTTAGCCTCCTTAGGTTCTGCCAGCTGCTTTTCGCCATTGTTCTACAACTGGCACTAGTCTGTTGTTGATGTTTCCTCTCCAGTCTGTTGTTTTTGGTGGGAGTGCTGCTACTTTTGATTGTACTGTGTCGTACATTGGGCCCCAGTTTGACATCCATTTGTTTAGTGCTCCTGAAATTCGTGCTCCGATTATTGGTGCTCCTTTTTCTGTTGCTGCTGTTTTCCAGTCTTCGTTTGAGAGTTTAGCTATGGCTTTTTGTCTTGTTTTTTGTGCTACTGCTGTTTGGACTCCTGCTGCGTAGTTCTTTTCAGCTGCTTCTGAGCGTGCTGGGCCTATCCAGTCTGCTTTGGCTACTCCAGCTGCGTAACGGGCAGGAATGTATGTAACTGATGCTTCAAAATTTGCCCGAGCTTCCTCTTTTGTTTTCAAGACCATTTTTCTCTCTCCTAGATCCGCATGATTGAGATGGAGCATTCTTCTATATATATATTATTATTATTGTATTATAGTCTTTGATTTGTTGATGCGGGAACTGGCGAATACCTTTTTTAGCCAACTTTACTTACTTACTCGTCCTTTTTAGCTTCAGTTGCGATAATTTCTTCTTCGGCTTTTTGTATTTCTTCTTCAAATTCTGTTTCTGTTTTTCTTTCTTTTATCCATTGCAGGTCTGTGATTGAGCCTACTCTTACTTTTATCACTTTCTTTTCATAATATGTTTTATCCTCAACCACATCGTAGTATTTGTCTGTCACGCCCAGTTCTATTTCATCCAGTGTCCAGTGTGTGTCTATTAGCACACCTAGATACCTTTTGTAGTTCCTCATTGTTATGGCTATTTGTTGTCCTGTTCGGGCTAGATAGTATTTTACTTCTGGTGGTACCCAGCCCCAGATGTTTCGCCACATTTCGCATTCTGCTCTTAGTTCGTTTACTTTCATTTTTTCCAGTTTCGGCATCGGGCCTTTCAGCAAGTTTACTTCTGTTTCTGTCATGTTTTTTTTCTCCTGATCTGGGTCTTTTTATGATGGTGTCTGATTTATCTTTTTGGTTCAATTTTTGGTTATCTATCTTCCTCTCTTTTCGACTTATAGATTACGTCATCTAGTATTATAGTCTTACGGGTCTGTGCGGGCGTGCGTTTTTCGGTTTTTAGGTATGCGTGTCTAGCTTTATGGATAACCATCCAAGTTGGCTGGGTTTCGTGGTGAGGATAATTTCGGATTTAATGTTTGTGATAATTTGGGGATGATAAGGGTGGTTAAACTTACATGTTTTGATGATAGTTTGAGAGAAAACTGAATCATTTGATTTAAAAATGGGCATTAGTCTAATGGAATTGAAGAAAGTTGAACGGATGCTCAGGATTTGAGTAGACAAGTTTATTAAGAGGATTCGCCTCTTGATTTTTCAAAAAGAGGAGGTTGATCAGAATGAAGATTGATTACGAAGAACTGCGACGAATGATGATATATGAACTTTATGAATTGTCATGGCGACGAATGATAAGAGAAGTGATGATACCAGCTGAACAGTTGTATGATTATTTCGACAAAATTTGTACAAATGCTGAATTCTACGTTTTTCACATGGGATACAATGTAGTAAGGTGCAAAGATGACGAGAGTAAGATTGGATAGTCACGAAGGTGACAACTGATAATTGAAAGGGAGGTGATAAAGGATGGTTAAAGAGAGAAGGTTAACTCCTGAGGAACTTGATAAGATAAATGCTGAGCATCCCCAGAGGCAGAAGGGTCAGTGGGAAGCTGTGATTGAAAAGGTGAAGAGGACTAAACAGGCGGTTCAACTGACTGATATAACTCGTGGTCAGG
>Ga0315307_1000779_pt1 | contig 13873 bp, 10 predicted proteins | sample TDP2_MG_FD_203079 | JGI IMG/M metagenome (GOLD analysis project Ga0315307, IMG submission 203079) | Freshwater sediment microbial communities from Lake Towuti, South Sulawesi, Indonesia - TDP2 | ecosystem: Environmental > Aquatic > Freshwater > Lake > Sediment | place: Indonesia: South Sulawesi... | reverse complement strand
ACCACCGGAGCTGCAGGACTCGCTTGGGATCGGTGACTGGTCCTGGGTAGCCGGACTGCTCGGAGAAGAGGGCGGCTCCTTGCGGATTGCTGATGAGGAAGTGCGCGCTGATGTGAGAGCACTCACGGATGCGCGCGAGGCGCTGATACGCGAGAACCGCCATTCCGATTACATTCTCCGGATTCTCAACACCATATACGGGCGCTCAATTATCGACTTCATGTCCAGCCACAACGTCCTGCCAAAGTATGGTTTCCCGGTGGACGTGGTGGCCCTGCAGATACTTGATACGGGGGAGGAAGCGCGCCGCCTGGAGCTAGACCGAGACCTGCGGATTGCCCTGTCCGAGTACGCGCCGGGTGGTAGTGTCGTCGCAGGGGGGAGAGTGTGGACAAGCTACGGGATCAAACTCCTCCCCAATCGTGAATGGCCCCGTTACCGGTACGCCATCTGTGACCACTGCCAGTGCTACCAACGCGTGCTCGCTGAAGCTGAGGCCGATGCGCCCCTCGAGTTCTGCGTCGCCTGCGGCGAGTCCCTGGCCGGCCGGCGCAATCGCGGATTCTTCATCACCCCCGAGTTCGGCTTCGTCACTCGGAGGGAGCGCCCCTCGTTTCCGGGAGAGTCGCGACCGGAGCGCACGTACACGAGTCGCGTGTTCTTCTCGGGCGAGAGCGTGGCGGTTGGCGACGTCCTGGAAGTCCTCTCTGTTAGCACTAGCCTGAAGCTAACTGTGGGCAGGAACGGGCGGATGGCTGTCCTGAACAGAGCCGGGTTCAAGGTCTGCCACAGATGCGGATTCGCCATCAGAGCCGATCAGCCAACGCCGCGGTCTCATCAGTCGCCGTCAGGTCGAGAGTGTCGGGGAACGCTGCGACATGAAGACCTAGGTCATGAGTTCCTGACCGATATCGTGGACCTTAGATTCGAAGGCCTCAGAGACGACCGCACAGCATTCTGGCTGTCCCTGCTCTATGCACTACTGGAGGGCGCAAGTGAGGCGCTGCAGGTCAGTCGTGACGATCTGGATGGGTGTCTGTACACGCATGCCGGTGATCCATCCCGCCCTGCAACCATCCTCTTCGACGATGTGCCCGGGGGTGCTGGGCACGTACAGCGTATCGCAGATCGTCGGGCCAGCGTGCTTCAAGTGCTCAAAGCGGCCCGTGACAGAGTAGCAGGGAGGTGCGGCTGTGCGCCGGACAGCAGCTGCTATGGGTGTCTGCGCAACTACGGGAACCAGTTCTGCCATGACGATCTGTCCAGGGGAAACGTAGCAACCTTCTTGAGCTGTTTCCTGGATGGCTGCGGCCGTATCCCTCGGCCACCGGGTTAGCTAACGTTCAGTGCTGCCGATCATCGGAGCGGACGGGATCACCCTGTGGCGACAGAACTGGTGTTCTGGGCCCACTCGGCCAAAGCCCAGAACGCGACGGCCTTCGCTGCCCGCGAGCTGGGCTACTTCTCGGCTGGAAGCTAGTAGGGAGGTGCACCGCGCGTGGGTGCTGGCACAGCGGCCGCCCCACGGCGGCGATGGTCCTCACTTGACCTCGAACACCTCCACGTTCACGGGAAACGGGTCGCTACCGACGCGGAGCGCCACTTTGCGGCCGTTATGCGAGAACTGCGGCAGGGAGAACCAGTCGTCCTGGTCATTGGACTGCAATGGGAGCGCGCCGAGCACCTGACGTGCGCGCGGGCGGACACCGCGGTAGATCAGCACCCATTGGTTGCCTTCGCGCTGTTCGATGAACACCACACCGGCGAGCCCGGGCGACCAGGCAGCGACGGGAGTGATGCCGCGCATCTCCGCTCGCACCGCCGCGTCAGGAATCGCCTTCACCGTGCAGGCTACGCCCCGGTCCTCGTGGTGTTTGTCTGACTCGATGAAGCCGATCTGCGTGGAGTCGCCTGACCATTCGAAGCGCGTGCCTGGCACAGGGGCGATGTCCTCCGGCAACTCACAGACCTTCTCCTTACCGCCGGCGGCTAAGTCGTACACGTAGACCGTGTTGACGCCCGGGGGACGGCCGGAACCGGACTGCTGCTCCACAGGCGGGCAGGCGGCCCGGAGGTAGGCTAGGCGTCGGCCGTCCGGCGACCACGCGGCCATCCCCAGGGCATTGGTGTCGGTGGCAATCGGGGCCGCCGCGCAAGTCGCGCTGTCCACGAGGAGGATCGCCCCGCCGCTCGCAGAGGCCGCCACGCAAGCCAGACGCGCGCTGTCTGGGCTCCAGGCAATGGTGCCCCAGAGCACCAAGGCGATGAGGGCTTCGTTCTGGGCGTCCTCAAGCGCCTTTTCGGGGGATTCCTCCGTCGCGGCTTGGTCTGGCGTGGGCTTCGTCGGAAGGGGCCAGACGTCCGACGCGAGAGTGCGAACCTGACCGTTGGCCGGGTCAATGGCGCACAAGGAGACGATCGGGTGATTCCCCTGAACGATGGAGTAGAAGGCGATGGCCGAGCCATCCGGAGACCAGGAAGGCGAGACGACCCGGCCCGGACCCGTATCGAGGAGTCTCGACTGTCTGGTCTGCACATCGAAGATGCGGAGCCGGCCGTTGTCGCAGTACGCGATGCCCGTGTCGTTCGGCGACCAGGAGGTCTCCGGGACCGGGCCGCATCCGGTCAGGAGCAAGGCGCTCCCCAGCGCAACCATCAGTGCGCTGGTGAGTCGCGTGACTGTCGTCGCGGACCCCACGTGAAGGCGTGATGGCCCAAGAGCTGCACGGCCCTGAATCGCGGTCATGGCGCCCTCCACAACACCCTGTGATCCTTGTCAGACAGCACGAATGAGAACTCGGACGTCTCCATTGCCCCGCCAGCGGCGGTGTCTGTCCGGCCGGCGCCCAGGACGACCCGCTCGGCCCCGCTGCGGTCGGACAGTGCCAGGCGAGGGGCTCCATCTGGTCTCAGACCCAACTCGACGCGCTGCCTGTGCCCCTCGTCGGACAACAGGAGTTCAGGAATCTCCTGAGGAGATCCCTCCACTGGTCGGGTCACGTCCAACAGGACACGCTGGCTGCCGCCACAGACCGCCGACGGCCCCGGGCACGCCCGACTCCGGCTGCCCCCTCGGCTTGGAGCTGCCGTCCGAGTCGCTGCTGGGAATGGTTGCCCGGTCTGGTCGCAAGGCTGGCTCTGCCCTGCGGGCTGGGCCCGCCGCTCTGGCACGGCCACTGCCTTCACTTACGCCAGCTCAGTGACCACTGGCGCATGTGATCGTTCGTGACCCGAGTTAGCTGCTCGGTACGGAAATCGTAGATCCAGACCTCCTGCTGGTCCCGGGGGCCTGAGCCGTGGGGATCGTAGGGCAGCGCGGCTACGAAGGCTAGCTTCTCGCCCCGCGGCGACCATGCTGGCTGAAGCGATCCCAGCGTCCCCTCAACGCCGTCGGCCCAGTCTGCATCCCCAGGATGGCCCAGTTGCATGTCCTCCCGCGACAGGAACTGCTGCACAATGGCGCGTGGATGCTTGCCCTCGGCGTCCGTGACGATCAGCTCGAACCAGTGTCCAGACTTGCCGTCTACATCGTCGTGGCGAACGCGACAGGAAGCGATCGCGGCGCCGTCCGGGGACATCACGGCCCCGGTGCCGACATTCGGGAGTGGTTTCATGATCCGGCCGTCCAGACTCACGACGCAGGCCGTGCCGTCGGCCTGGTAGGCGAAGAGATGCCTCCCATCGGGCAGCCAGGTGGCGGTATCCTTGAGCTGTCGTGCCTTTGGCCCGAGCGGGTGCGCATAGCGGCCATCGGACGTCATCACCCAGGGACGGAAGCCGGCCTCGCAGGGCCGCTTCCCCTTCACCGGATCGCTGTGCTGGAACGCGATCTTCCTCCCGTCCGGCGACCAGTGCGGCCAGCAGTTGGTGCCACCGAGACCGGTGACCGCGCTCAGGTTGACGCGCGCCGACCCGTCCAGTCTACACTTCTCGAGCTCAAGCCGGTTGGGCCAGTTGGACCCCGGGCCAAGCCCATAGGCCACGCGGCGACCGCGCGGCGATACCTCTGACTCCCAGATCGGGGCCGTGGTCCGTATCACGGTGTCAGTACGTCCGCGCAGCAGGTGCCGGCATCCCGCTGCGTCCTGGAACGATAGCGTGCCCAAGATCGACAGCCCCGCCGGCAGCATCTGGCGAGTCGGGCGGCTTCGCGCTGCCGTCCCAGCACTTGCCGCGGCTGCCGCCAGTGCCGCCAGCGCCAAGCAGCACACCAGACTCCGCGTCATTGTACAATCCTTTCTGCTGCAGAGCAGCACGAGTGGTCGTGTCCGCGGCCTCGTGCACGCCTCCCGGCGCCCTCCTCTTCGCCCGCGCCCGCCACACCGCGCCAGCGGCTCCCGCAGGACTGCCGCCGAGTCCACCCGTCCTCCACGAATCCTTTCGTAGTAACCAATACCACCCCTCAGCCCGTTTGTCAAGTCCCACCGCGCCGGGCCTGTCACGAATTGATTCGTTGACATGTCAGCACGGGAGCGGTATCATGGGTCAGCAGTCTGGCAGGGAGGTAGGGGATTCGTGGCAGGGAAGGCGACAGGACGTCCCTCGGATCTGGAGCTAGAGATCCTGAAGGTCCTCTGGGACCGTGGAGCGAGCACCGTGGCGCAGGTTCATGAAGCGCTTGCGCCGACTCGTCCGATCGTGTACAACACGATTCTCAAGACCCTGCAGATCATGACTGAGAAGCGGCTTGTCGTGCGTGACGAACGGGCGCGAGCGCACGTCTACCGCTCCCGCGAGAGCCGGCGCGTGGTAGTGCGGCGTCTGGTCGGCGACTTGCTCCGCCGGGCGCTGGACGGTTCGACGCCGCAGTTGGTGGTACACGCGCTCGAACAGAAGCGCGTGAAGCCCGATGAACTGGAGGAGATCCGACGGCTCCTCGACGAGTACGGCAGGAGGCAGGAGTGAGCACCGCTGCCGGCCTGCTGCACCATCCGTTGGCGGTGCGCCTCGGCCTCACGCTGCTCCACTTCCTGTGGCAGGGGGCGGCACTCGCGCTGGTTGGGCTGCTGACGCTCGGGGTGCTGGGGCGCGCCCGGCCCTCATGCCGCTACCTGGCCCTCCTCGCTCTCCTCGCCGCGATGGCGGCATCCCCTGTGCTCACCTTCGTGTTCTTTGCCAAGGCCCCGCCGCCGGCCGTCATCACCACGGCCGCGCTTGGGCGTTTGATGAAGGAGACGGCTCAGGCGAGGCAACGAATGGCGCCTGGAGCCCAGCCGAAGGCAACCCTGGAAGCGGCGCGGCAGACTCAGCCGCCCGGGCCCGACCTCCGAGCGAGGCTCTTGCGGGCGGGGCGGTGGCTGCGGCTGCACGTACCCTGGGCGGTAGGTTTCTGGGCCTGCGGCGTCGCCCTTCTCTCGCTCCGGCTGCTCACGCGCTGGCGCGGTCTGCGAGCGATGGTGAGGGCCGGCGCCGGGTTGAGCGGTCCTCACTCGGAGCGGCTGCTGGCTCGGATGACAGGCGCGCTGCGGGTGAGCCGACCGGTCCGCCTGATCGAGTCGGCCGCCGCGCACTCGCCCCTGGTCGTCGGGTGGCTGCGGCCCGTGATCGTGCTTCCGCCAGCGGCCCTGCTTGGCCTGGATCCGTGGTGCCTCGAGGCCATCCTCGCACATGAACTGGCCCACATCAGACGCCATGATTACGCGGTGAACCTGGCCCAGACCGTGGTCGAGACGCTGCTCTTCCACCATCCGGCTGTGTGGTGGCTGTCTCATCGCATCCGGGTTGAACGCGAGCGCTGCTGCGACGATATCGCCGCCGCGGCCTGCGGCGACGCCGCCGTGTACGGCTCGGCACTCGCGGCACTGGCGGGCATGGTGCCGCGCGTGCCCGACCCCGCACTTGGGGCGAACCGGGGCCCCCTCGTGGACCGCATCCGCCGCGTTCTCGGTGCACCGGGAGCGGCCCCTGAGCGCCACATCTCGTGGGCCGCATGGCTGGCGCCTCTCGTCGTGGTGCTCACTTTGGCTGCGGGCATCCACGCGGCTGCGTTGGCGCAGCAGATCCCCCGAGAGGGGACTCTCCTGTTCCAGACCGCGACCGGGGGACCGGCGCCCGCGCCCGATCGGGGAGCGGAGTTCATCACGACGGCGATGCGCGGAGGCACCACTTGGACCATGCCACACGCGGCGCCGCCGGTGCTGTGCGATCTACTCCCAACCACCGAGGAGATCGTCTACGCCGAGAACGCGGGCGACACGATGACCGAAGGCGCCATCTGGAAGGCGCCCATGAGTACACTGAGGCCAGTCAACCTGACCGGTGCGGCTGGCGTCGGCGGCCTGAACTGCACGCCGCGTTGGTCGCCAGATGGGAGCCGAATCAGCTTCTGGCATGCCGAGCCCCTGAAAGGGCAGAAGCCGTGTGAGGCGGGCTTCCAGGTCTGGGTGATGAACGCCGATGGCTCGCGCGCCCGTCCGCTGACGCCCGAGGGGATGGAGTACGCGGGCGGAGCATGGTCGCCGGACGGAAGGCAACTCCTCGCGCAGGGGCAGCCCCGCAGCGGCACCGGCGAGACCGTCGCGGTGGCGATCAACGTCACCACCGGGAGAGCCCGGCGGCTTGCAGAGGTGGGCGTGAACGCGGCCTGGTCGCCCGACGGGAGCGCCATCGCCAGTGTCAGGCAGCCAAGGGCGACAGTGGCCGGACAGACCGGAAGGCGCACCCAGCTCATCCTGACCAACGCCGACGGCACCCACCCGCGGGTGCTTCTGGAGCAGTTCGTCGCAGACGAGGATTCGGAGCGCGGGCATCCGGCCGACGAGAACTGGAAGTGGGGCCTGCTCAGCCATGTGGGTCCAACGAGCCCGGTGTGGTCGCCCTCGGGGCAAGAGATCGCATTCCTGGCCGCTCTCCCCTTTGATGCAGATGGGCCCACCTACCCGCGGCAGATCGAGGTGTGGATCTACGATCTGCCGACCGGCAGACTCACGCGCGTCACCCACGACGACCGCTGGCAGCTCAACCTGAGCTGGCGGCAGTAAGGCGCGTTGCCCGGGACACAGACTGACGCTTTCGTGCACCACAACGGGCACGGTAGTACGAATCTATTCGTTGACAAGAGGGCCAGAGGATGCTATGGTGCCTTGGCGCATGCTTCCCGCGGCCAGAGAGGGTGCAAGGAGACGGCACCGATGAGAATGCGACTACAGCTTGCGGTCGTTGTCACCGCGGTCTGTGCCTGGGTAGTGGTGGGCACCGTGAGGGCGAGCGCTCAAGCTGGCTATGACGGCTATGCGGCCGCGATGATAGCCATGGGCGAAATGATGGACCGGGCCCTGTCCTTGCCGTCGCTCGGGGGCCCCACGGGAATCGTGAGCCTGCCCAACGCATACTGCCCAGGCATCCGGAGCAGATGGCAGGTAGTTCTCAACTATCAGGGGATGAGGGCATTGTCCCTGGGCATGTACCAAGCGCGGGCCGATCTTGGCATGTGGACCCTCCAGGCCGCAGGCAGAGTGAGCGATAGGACAGAGGTGTGGGGGGCCTATGGGTCTGCCACCGATCACGACCGATCGCGGGTGTGGGGACTCGGCGGCAAGTCAATCCTGACACATCGCGAGAAGTGGCCTTCCGTGGCCGTGGGAGCCAGCTACCACGGATGGGGAAACGCCTTCCCCGCGGGGTCGTGGACGGGCGGGAACAGCGGGCTCGACGCCAATGTGCTGAAGGGGTACGCGGTGGTGACGGGAGTTCTGGGAGGGGAGGAGTGGATCCCGCTACTGGGCACGGCCGGCGTCGTGCATATCAGGCTCGACCCCGATTACGGCAGCAGCCGGAGCCTGACACGGCCCTTTCTCGGTGTGCAGGCCGTCTGGTGGGGCACAGCACTCGGCCTCGAGTACCGCTGGCCGGATCGCACTCTCGACACCAAGCCGGTCTTCTCCGCGGCCATTCGCCAAGTGCTTTCGGACGAGGTCATGGCGGAAGTGGGCACCACCAATGCCAGCCCGGTTGGCACCGGGCTCTCAGCTCAACGCCTCTTCCTGCGGCTAAGCCATGCGTTGTAGAGCCGTCATACTCGCGGGGTCGTCGGTCGCTCCCCGGCGTGGGAAAGACGGTATGATGAGGTCTGGCATCTTGGGCCTGGCGGCGTTTGTTGCTCTTGGGGCCGTGCCGGTGGGTGCGTCGGCCGGAGGCACGGGTCCGCCGGCCAGTCAGCCTTCGCTGAACACCGGCCCTGTGCTCGATCAGAAGCTCACTGTCGGCGACATCACTATCAGTTACCCTACAGGCTCGGAGGCGCAGGCGAAGGACCTGATGGCGGTCTGCCAACGCGTGATCCTGCCTCGCAGGGCCAGACTCCTCGCGGTGCCACAGGCGTTCTCCGATCGGAAGGCGACGGCAGAACGCGTGGCTGATCTGCTCGGCTGCCCCGATCACAGTGCGTCCGCCTATGACTTCCTCTCGGCTTTCGCCTCCGCCGTCGACGCCTTGACCGAGAACCTGTTCCTGCCGATGCTCAGTGATATTCGCGTCTACCGCGAGGCGGATCTCAAGGCCTCCGGCGGCCTCCACAGCGGTGTGATAGACCTCAGCCATGACTCGACTACGGACCGCTTCATGCTCCAGATCAACTCGTGGGTCACCAGTGAGGGGGTCAAGGCTCCTTCCGGGAGGGGGTTCCTCCCAGTTGTCGTCAGGGATGACGGGACGTTTCGCACACCGCCGGACGTGGGCCTCGCGGAATGGGTCGCAGAGCCGCTGGACGAGCTGGTGGTCGCCTCTGCGGTCACTCTGCGCGCCGCGGTCATCCATGAGACGGCCGAAGTCCTTCTGGTTCGAGTGGGATGCGACCATCCCTTCGCGCGCTGGTTCAACGAGGGAGTGGCAAACTGGGCGGAGCTCCAGGTCGTCGCTGAGGTCGCGCCCGAGTACCTGCAGCTCTGCCGGGAGCACCTCCTTCCACGGCAAGAAGCAGACCCAATGCGAGAGAGGACCAACCTGCTCGCCTGGACACAGGCCACGTACCAACGGGAGTTCGTCCTCGCTGGGGATGCCGGTCTGGACGAGGCAAGCTACCGCTATGCGACCGAACTGATCGACCGACTGCTTCACGGACAGCCCCGAGGCACCCTCGCCAAGGTCGTGGGGAAGCTGAAGGAGTCGCAGTCGCCTGATACCGACGCGATCTGCCAGGCCTGGCAAGACGTCACCGGTCAGGACGCCAAGAGCATGCTGCTCGAATATGTGCCCGCGAAGGTCCGAGACGGCCTCGCGCAGGGCCTCACTACTGTGAGGCTGCAGGAGGGCTACGAGGCGCTCTCGGCAGGCCGCCTCCCCCAGGCCGCCGCGCTCCTCAAAGAGGCGCTCGACATGAACCCCTCTGACCCCGACGCCCACCTCAACCTCGCGATCATCATGCGTAGGGCCTTACGTCGGCCCCAAGCGCCGACTCCAGGAACTGAGCAGCGCCGGCGGCTGGAGTCGCAGCGCCACATCGCTATCGCCGTCGCCCTCACCAAGCGCGATCCGAGCCACCAGTTCCAGGTCCATGGGCCAGTTGACGACGAGGCGCGGTACGCGCTCGGCCGGGCCGAGCAGTTCCGAGGGCGGCTCACGGAGGCGAACGACATTCTCTCGAAGCTGCCCAGGGATCACGCCGACGCGCAGGAAGCGCTGAAGGAGATCGCGGAGGAGGAGAAGGCGCGGGCGCCTCAGCCCCCGGGCGCGGTGAATGGGCGGCCGGAGAGGGAACAGCGGTGAAGTGGTTAGCGGCGATCTCTGGTTTGGCTGTGCTTGTGGGGATGGTCTCCTACTGGCCTCTTGCGGCCGCCGGTGGAGGCATCGAGGCCCGACCTGTGATACGCGAGACGCTGCTGGCAAGACTGCCTCCCGGGACATTGCAGGCGACCGCCAGCCCTGACGGCAAGCGCGTCGCCCATGTCCTGCGTCAGGGCAGCCAGTCGTCGGTGGTGGTGGACGGGAGGGCCCAAGGACGCTACGACGCGGTCCGCGGCCTCGTCTTCAGCCCCGACAGCCGGCGGCTCGCCTTCGCCGCCAAGAGGCGGGGGAAGTGGCGGATGGTGGCCGATGGGATCGAAGGTAAGGCCTACGATGGTGTCTGCAATCCCCGCTTCAGCCCGGACAGCAGGCGGCTGGTGTTCGAGGTAAGTCGCGGCGGAACCATTGAGCAGTCCAGTCCCTGGTGGGAGGTGGACAGGAAGAAGGGCCGGGCGGGGAGGTGCCGGCTGGTGGTGAACGGCGTCGAGGGCCGGGTCTATGACTGGATCGACTACTGGGGCGCTGCCTTCACTGACAAAGGAGTGGCTTACCGGGCGAGGCGTGGCCAGAAACACCTGGTTGTCGTGAATGGTCAGGCGGGCACGGGTTTCGACTGGATCTGGGGGCCATACCTAAGCCCGGACGGCAGACGCGTCGCCTATGCGGGCTCGCAGCGTGAGGGTGCAGACCCCCGCTTCTTCGTGGTGGTGGACGGGGTCAGAAGCGGCCCGTACAGCTTCATCGGCAAGGTGTTCTTCGCGTTCAGTCCTGACAGCAAGCACTACGCCTACCTGGCCTACCACGGCGGCGAGCTGGTGCTCGCGGCGGACGGCCGGGAACAGGTGGTAGGGGCTCACCTGCACGAGAACTTCGCCTATGTGGGTTTCAGCCGAGACGGCAGGCACCTGGCCTACAGCGCGAGATCGTCCACTAGCGGACGGTGGGCCATCGTGCTCGACGGCCGGGAGGATAAGGAGCACGATGGGGTCGCGTTCGAAAGCCCCCGGTTCAGCCCTGACAGCGAACGCTTCGCTTACGTTGCCGATCGCGATGGCCAGTCGCTGGCCGTGGTGGACCATGAGGAGGGGAAGCGGTATGACTCCATCGTGGCCGACTCCCTCCTTTTCTCTCCTGATAGCAGTCACCTGGCCTACATTGCGGGCCGCGCCGGGGAGCAGTTCGTGGTCGTTGACAGAGCCGAAGGAAGTGCCTACGACTCCATCCTGAAGGATTCCCTCCTCTACTCTCCGGACAGCGAACACCTAGCCTATGTCGCCCTCCGCGACGGCCGCAGGTTCGTCGTCCTTGACGGGAGAAGGGGCAGCGGCTACGAGAGGGTTCTGGGCCCGGTCTTCAGCCCTGACGGCAGGCACCTGGCTTACGCCGCTTCGGCCGGGGGCGTTATGGTCATCGTGGTGGATGAGGTGCCAGTCACCTTGCGCCGCTCCATCCTCCCGAGCTTCGCTCGGCTTGCCTTCGATGGCCGAAGCCGCTTCCACACCCTCGCCCAGAGAGGACACGAGCTTCTGCGAGTGGAGGTTGAGATCGCGCAGCAGTGAGAACGTGCGAGGAGGATGTCTCGACGACTGTGATGGGGAGGGTGAGATGAGAGCCGGACTGGCGCTGTGTCTGGTGCTGGCGTTGACAGGAGTGAGCGCGGCAGAGGCCGCCTCTGAGCTGTCCCTGGCGCAGGCGGAACGCGAACTGGAGGCGGCCGCGGGGCTCCCCGCGAAGGAGGATCGGGGGGCGGCGCAGTGGCGTTCCCACACCAAGCAGCTCGAGCAGGCGTTCCGCGCCGCGGCCGCGCAGAATCCAGGCCGAGCGCATGCTGGACTGGGCAGGTGCCAGGTGCTCCTGGGCCGATACGGGGAGGCTGTGACTTCCTACAGGAAGGCGCTGAAGGCGGTTCCCAGGCAGAGCGCCGCGGCCGCCGACCTCAACAGAGCCAGGGAGCTTGCCGCCATTGCCAGAACCGCTCGTCCGCTCCTCCCCAAGGGCAGCGTTGTCGTACAGATCGCTCCCTTTCCAGTTGAGCACGGGAAGCTGTGGTTCGTGCTGTCAGCCGAGCTTGAGCCCAAGAAGCCCTGGTCAGATGACGAGTTCTACCGCGATGCACGTCTGAGGCTGTTCCGCGACACCGCGCACGGCCTGGCGCAGGCATGGCGGTCGGAGGTGCTTCAGGTCGAGTCCGGCCCAGGATGGACGAATGACCTCCGGATGTATGTTCTGGAGGAGGTGCCACCAAAGGTGATCGTCGGAGAGGTCTTCTACGGGGCAGGTTGGGCGCCCGCGCACCTGGACGTATTCGCCTGGAAGGAGGGGAGGCTGGCCAAAGCCTTCGCGCTTGACAGCGCGGAGTCATTCTGGATCCAGGACTTGAACGACGACGGCCGCCATGAGATCGGAGGCTTCCGGCAGATCGGCTGTGGCCTCGCGATCGCGGAGATGCCGCGATGGTCGGATATCTACGCGTATGAAGGCGAGGCCTACGTGCTTGCCAACGAGCGTTTCCCAAAGGAGTTCGCTCGGATCGGCGAGGAGATCCGGCAGCGGCTCGAAGAACACCCGGACAACTACGAGCTGCTGAAGTACCTCGGGATCTACTACGAGATACAGGGGGACGCCGGAGCGGCCCTGGATGCGTACCGGCGTGCAGAGGCCGCCCTAACCTCGCAGCGCATCAACTCAGGACGCATTCACTCGGAGCTCGCCGATATCCAGGCCCGCGTCCAGCGGTTGTGCCGTTGATCAGTGCCAGTGCGTGTGCCTGCCAACTCGGCCTGAGAGACCGCCTTGCAGGCAGACGTAGGCCCTGTCCCTACTGGACGAGAGTAGGCGAGCGACACAGCTGTGGTGCTACGGCGGGACCCGAGAGCAATCCCGTAGCGGCAATGTCCTGAAGGGAGCTGCACTCATCCCCGAAACCCGAAGGTCGTCCACAGAAAATGAGTGTTTGTAGACGGGTCTAGTTTCCTCCAGCACCTTCAATGCGCCTGACGCATCCCAAGCGCGTCCCTCTGCCTCGCCCAGTCGGCCGGTAGCCAGAAGAGCTTCTCGAGCGACAGGCCGTCCGGCTCGGTGCCCTCGAGGATGGCCCCGATGATGTCGGGGGCAACGAGTGTGAGGCGGAGGAGGCGGGCGACGTAGGAGCCGTCCATGCCCAGGGCGCCAGCGAGCTCGCGGATGGTACCATAGCGTCCGCTCTCTAGCAGCGTTCGCCAGCGGTGCGCCCGCGCAATCGTCAGCGCCAGCGGCGCTGCCGCGCCCGCCTCTGCCGCGACCCTCGGATTGGCGGACGAGCTTATCTCCTTGCGGCCCCCGCGCCGCTTCACTGTGAGCGGGACCGTCACTACGACATCATCCCCGTGTGGTGCGATCCGGGACGTCCGGTCAGGCTTCATGTGCTCGTTGCCTCCTCTTGTTGCCGCAGTTGCGGATCGACAGACAGCGCGCTGAAACCCTCCGGGTTGACCAGGAGCTCGGCCCGGTCGGGGTAGACATCGACGCGACGGATCAGCAGCCGGACGATGCGCTCCTGGTCGGCCGGCGAGAGCTGATCCCAGGCATCCTCTACGGACACAAGGGACTGAAGGTGTACCGCATCTCTCCTGACACGCGGTAGCGCCCGCAGCAGCGTCTGAGGCTGTCGCAGCAGGTCTCGCAGTTGCGCCACCACCGCCCCCTCGATCTCGCCCGCTGGGAGCATGCGGGTGGGACAGGTCGCATGACCCCTCTTGGCGGCCTGCACGCACAGGTAGTAGTGGTAGATCCTGCCCGGCTTGGTACTGAAGCTTGGCCCCATGCTGCAACCACAGTGGCCGCAGCGCAGGATGCCCCGCAGCATCGCGGTAGTCTTCGTGCGTGTGCGGGCGCTTCTCACGTGGTAGTTCTCGGCGAGGATGGCCTGGGCGGTCTCCCAGAGCTCCCGGGGTACTATCGCCTCCTGCTCGCCCGGATAGCGGTCGCTGTTGTGCCGTACCTCGCCGAGGTAGAGAGGGTTGTTGAGCATGCGGTAGATGTAGGCCTTGTTCCACAGCGTGCCAGGCCGGACGATCCCCTTCTTGCTGGTCCAGGCCTTGGTGCGGTAGCCCTGTTCATTCAACTCCTGCGCCACTCTGGTGGTGGAACGGATCTCCAGAAAGCGCTGGAACAC
>Ga0315307_1000774_pt1 | contig 13913 bp, 15 predicted proteins | sample TDP2_MG_FD_203079 | JGI IMG/M metagenome (GOLD analysis project Ga0315307, IMG submission 203079) | Freshwater sediment microbial communities from Lake Towuti, South Sulawesi, Indonesia - TDP2 | ecosystem: Environmental > Aquatic > Freshwater > Lake > Sediment | place: Indonesia: South Sulawesi... | reverse complement strand
TTTGTTCCATTTGTGTCCAACTTCACCAAAAAATCTAACTTCTTAATTTCTTGGCAGAGAATGGGCAAATCCTCGTGTATGGTTGGTTCTCCGCCGGTGACGACTACTCCGTCAATCCAGCCTCTGTTTTTCTTGAGGTAATTCCAAATTTTTTCAAGTGGAACAGTTGGCATTTGATTGGAGTGTAGCACTAGTTTGGTGTTGTAGCAGAATGGGCACCGCATGTTGCAGCTTGGGAGAAAGATAACAGAGGATACTTTTCCATCCCAGTCGATGAGGCTGACACCGATGAAACCCTTTATTTCCATGCTACACGCCGACTTAGTGTTTGACATAACCCTTACTTTTTGTTTACTGTGCCCTATAAACTCAAATTGCTGCAAAAAAGCCACGTATGCAGTCCTTCGCCGACTGAACAAGCGTGTGTTTAACTTCCACTGGCGCCTTCGCCATCTTCTCCAGTCGAGCAACTCTGAAATACAAGGGCGGATGCGGATTCCAACTTATCCAATCTTGAAACCTATAGGCTGGACTTCGCTCAAACTGCAATCGACGGAAACCAATTTTTCGAAGGGCTTCAGCCAAAACCTTTGGATTGCCAATTTTTATGGCGGATTCAAGGTCTGCTCGAGCCTCGAAGAATTTGGCAACGAAGTACATAACGCCCAAAATGAATATGAGGTAGAGCAATCCAAAGAATGCAAAGAATTCTGGGAAATTGGGCAACAAGAAGAAGACTCTGAACAAATACTCAGACGTAAAGATTCCGGAGAGCACAACTGGATCTCTAGACTTGAGATGACTGAGTTCGTGTCCCAAAACCGTCAGAATCTCATCTTCCTCAAGCTGAACAAGCAAGCCAGTTGTTATTAACACGATGCCGTGACTGGGACTGGGACCCGAAGTAGCAACGTTTGGCACCATGGTGTTTGAAATACCAATCTTTGGAACAGGAAGGTTATATACCTCTGTGGCTTTTTCGACGAGTTGGTAAACATTCAATGTTTTGGTTCCCATATTTTCTGGTAAGCACTCCAAACCATGTTTAGTCATCACTTCCCGTGCGGTTTCACACTCAACTGGTTTTCCAACAGCTAATGTCTTGTCGTAAATTTCCTTCTTCATCTGAAGCAATGTTTCTCTGGGATGTTTTTGTTGAAATTGTATCCGTTCTTGGGCGGGTAAATGATATTGCAGTATGTGAACCTTAGGATTTTGTTCGGTAACCCTCCACTCAGCCATCGTGCCAATGAGTTTGTCTGAAAATATGAGAAGGAGAAATTGACCAGCAACAAGCACTACAACTGCATAATAACCTAAAACAAAAAACAGAACAATGCTTATCGCAATCATGAGCATAAAGAGAAAGAGAATGTTACCAAACAATATCCGTTCTATCACTCTGGCACGCCTGAACGGTGACTTCTCAGGAACAACTTGCTTCCCTTCTACCCATGCAAAATAGAGCGTTGATCGTCTCACAACTTCTTCAAAAAACTGAATAACTATAATCAAGTCTTCTTTAATACGGTCGAGAACAGCCGCTGGCACAGTGGCGTCACTTGGCTGCATTGTCACTTGAATAGGTTTTCCAGTCTTCATCGTAACGTCGATGTGCCACTTTCCATTAGGGTCTAAAACTGTGAAGCTGAGAATATAATCGCCGTCTGCTATCGATTGATTAACATTAGTGAAGTTTTTTCCCATGTGTAAGACATATTTCTCATACGTGTACTTGGTCAACTCGTCATAGTAGGTGGGTGTCACTTCGGTTTTGATGCTGAAAGAAAACGCTGACTCAGCCATAGCTGTTCTCTTTCCTCTTAAACATTAGGTAAGTCGGTGGGTTCTCTTAAACTTGTGCATTGCGTTCTAAACAAATCAGTCGGTTCATGTCTTAACTATCTTTTCCTTTTTTTATATGGGCGATTTGATTTTCATAAACCTTTTATAGGAAGAAGGTTCGGAATAGAGCATTGATTGACAATTGGCGGTGCATTGATGGAACCAAGCAAGAAGCCACTGAACGTGCTGACCAAGCGACTGAACACCTACGTGATAATCACTCTGAAAAACGGTGTAGAATACAAGGGCACCATGGTTCGCTGCGACGGATACATGAACATTATTTTAGACGGCGCCACAGAACACGTGAATGACAACATAATAGCCAACTATGGAAACGTTCTGGTTCGTGGAAACAACATCCTTTACATTGCAATAGATGTGCCACATAAGTAAGAAAATTGTAAAGAAATCTCGCGTTTCTCATAGATACACAGTTCTAAGCGATTTTAAAGACGCTCCCACCATTTCATCCATGTTCAGCCTTGCTTCAGCCTCTTTTACCTCTTTCAATTTAATGATTTTTTGAGGCTGCTTTGAAGTTTTTTCACGTTTTTTCATTCTCCGACCAGAGGAGATTTTAGAAGTCCCTATTTTTCGAGCCAACTCGTCAATCTCAGTAGTGTCTAAGCCTATCAGGGGTCTGTAAACAGGAAGGTGTTTTGCAGCTTCGTCTTGCAGGCTGAGAACGTGCAATGCTTCACCTGCTGGTTCTTTGAAAGACTCTCCGGTGACTATGCCCTCAGCGTGTTCTATCTCTGCCACCTGTTCGGCGACGCGATACATCATACGGTTTGAAAGAACACGCTTCAATTTCTTCGGACAGTTTTGCTCAATTTGGGCTAGGTTTGAACCGTAAGGAACAATGTAAACCTTTCTTGGAAACCCAATAGCCCACTCAAACAGTGTTTTGGTAGCTTTTAACGCTCGGTTTGTGCTTTCTTTGTTGAAGGGGGTTTCATCAAAATGCAGGGGCAGAATGGGGCAGCCTCTCTTCATCACCATCCAGCAAGCGACAAGTGAACTTATGTCTCCGTTCAGTAGGCACACGACCTTGGGCTGAGTGCCAAGAGGCAAGCCGCCGACTCCTCGTATCACGTCGGTGAAAATGTAGGCTTTGTCTTCCCTAACCTCAATGCTCAACGTTATACTTGGACTCTTCAAATCAACATGCAACCTTCGTTTCGAATATGTGTCGAGCACTTGACGCCCAACTTCACGGCAAACATCTTGACTAGTGTAAGCGTGCTTTCCAACTCTTCGGCAGCGCACAGCAAAACTGCTTCCCTTTTTGAACGCTGAATCCGCAATTTGAACACTCTTGTCTATGATATCGCTGAGTTTTGAAGTGGTTTCTAGGGCTGGAGAAACCGAGGAGATGCCGAACACTTTTGCCAGCTTTTTGGAAGCACTCTGAGCCTGTGATGTTTTTAGGTAGATTCTGCCGAACCTGCGGTTCAGGGCTTCGTATGGAATGGCATGATGTTTCAGCACGGCTTTTATGTTGCCGATTAAGCGTCGTTCGTATAGTTTTCTGGTCCAAGCGGCTTTGATCCCGATTTCGCCTCCTAATCGAATGATTACGGTGTCAAACTTTGGTTCAGCTTGGTTGAAACTCACGAAAGACGCCTTCAAATAGTCTTGATGTGAATGTCTAATTTATCGTTTAACAAACCTATAGTAAATTAATACTTGTACACGCCAACCAATAAATGGAGGAGCACAATAGATGATTTGCAAACTCTTGTCTTCTGACTTTGATTCCATATTAAGGGTTGTTAATGAGGCTGCCCAGGCTTTCAAAGGCATAATCCCAGATGACAGATGGAAAGAACCTTACATGTCAGCTGAGGAACTAAAAAAAGAAATTGAGGCTGGCGTCAGATTCTACGGTTGGGTGAAAAACAATACTTTAATTGGAGTGATGGGTGTTCAATCCGTCAAAGACACTACATTGATTAGACATTCTTATGTGCTTCCGAAATATCAAAGAAGGGGGATTGGAGGAAAATTACTGGAGCATCTGAAGAATTTAGTTAAAACCCCTGAAATTTTAGTAGGAACATGGGAAGCTGCAACGTGGGCTATTCGTTTCTATGAGAAACATGGTTTCAAATTAATATCACTTAAGGAAAAGGATAGACTTCTCCGAAAATATTGGAACATTCCCAACAGACAAATAGAAACTTCAGTGGTGCTCAAGTTCAAAAGATGATAACAGTTCTGGAGCCGGGGATGGGATTTGAACCCATGTTGAGCAGCTCTGCAGGCTGCCGCCTAACGGCTCGGCCACCCCGGCTTCTGCAACTCAAAAGATGACAAGACTGATAATTTAATCTTTATCTCTCTGCCATGTCTGGACAAACTTCACAGGGTTCTTGAAGTTTAGCGCAGTTATGGTGCAGGTAACAGATTTCAGTTTCTTGTTCAGTTTCGGATGTAGAGATATGATTTAAATTAAAATTTTTATGTTCATGGAGAACTGTTGTTGAGGTCTTTGAGAGTCGCGTACTGGGCTGGCTTAGCAGTCGGCTTCTTTCTTGGACTGATTTATCTCTTTCAAGCCTACTACGCTGATTCAATGACGCTCATCTCAAACATGGTTGCGCCTTTGATGGCGGGTTCAGCTGTGGTTCCTGCAGTCTTTGCTCTTAAAAAATACTGGGATAACTTGGAGAGCGGGTTCTCTATAATTTGGCTTTGCTTCACGTTGGGGATGCTACTCTGGTTTCTCGGAGAAACAATATGGGCGATTTATGTTCTGATTTTAAACGTGGAAACACCATACCCATCAATTGCAGATGCCTTCTGGTTGATTGGCTATATTCCACTGCTTATTGCAATTAACTCATACGTTAGACACTTCAGACACGCACTCTTCAAAAAAATGTACATCATGTGCGCAGCTACAGATGCGGTCGTAAGCATCTTGCTTTTTGCAATTCTAGTACCCCCAATCATTGCAGCCCATGAAAACCTCTTGACACTGATCATAAGCCTTGCCTATCCTGCACTTGATTTAATATTGTTTTCAGAAGCCATTCTGGGGTTCTTAACTTTCACCGTGACAATGCTAAAGGGTTGGATTACCAGAGCATGGCTTCTAATAAACGCTGGAATAGTCATGAATGTCATTGGAGACATACTTTTCGGCTACACAAATTCGCAAGGCATTTACTTTGACGGGCACCCTCTTGAACTCTTCTTCAACTGGGGATACATTCTTTTTGCTTTGGCTTTTTACACATACATGAAAGAATTATAACGCTTGAAGACCTAAAATAATCACATGACTATTCGGCTGCTTTCAAGCTAAGGTTTTGAACACTGCCTCTTGCACGCTCAAGGCTGCTTTTTCGTCTCGTATGTTTTTTATCAGCATACGTCCACCGTTGAAGAGGCTGACCTCGATGTCGCCGTGGTATTTGAATACTATCACAAAAGATGACTTTACAAGCACTTTGAAGCGCTGTTTCAACTTGTCGTGGAGTTGGTTGAGGCTCATGCTGATAGGTTGGGAAGGGTTAACGTTCACTGTATTGCGTCCACAAAGCACTGTTAGTCTTTCTCCCTTCACAACAGGTTTAACGGATGCGCCTTTGCCGCAAACTGGGCAGTCTGGACGCTTGAAAATGTCAATAGTTGTGAAGTACATGTCTCTGAAGTCGCAGACCATAAGTTTGCCCTTAAGTGAATCACCCATGCCAGCGAGAAGTTTAATAGTCTCCATGGCTTGCATCGACCCGATAATGCCCGTTGTTGCGCCCAATATCCCTCTAACGTCACAGGTTGGCATAAATCGGTCGTCCAAGTTAGGCAAGACGCATTCTAAACAAGGCGTCTCTGGAGGAGAAAAAACCGAGAGGTTTCCTTCAATTCCAAGGGCAGCGCCGAAAACGTAAGGAATTTTATGTCGAACGCTGGCACGATTCAGCAAGTATCGAGTACGCATGTTGTCCAAACCGTCGACGATGCAGTTAACGCCGCTAATCAGTTTGTCAATGTTGCTTTCTCTTACGTTTTCTGGGACAGGTTCAACTTTGACGTCTGGGTTCACTTGTCGAATTCTGTCTGTGGCAGCCTCAACCTTTGGATAGCGCAGATTGTTCACGCTGTACAACACTTGACGATGCAGGTTGTTTAGCTCAACTGTATCTTGGTCTATGAGACGAAGGTGACCGACGCCAGCCAAGGCTAGATACAGAGCCGATATTGTGCCCAATCCGCCTAAACCCACAACGACAACTTTGGAGCGCCTGAGCTTTTCTTGTCCCTTTCGCCCCAGTTCAGTCAACACGGTTTGTCTGCTGTAAAACTCTTCAAGTTTGAAACTGAGATTACTGTGCACATGTTTCACCTTCAAGGATAGACATCAGATGATGCTATTTTGTGTTCTGTTTCAATTATTTATTTTCGCCTATGACATTCAACAGATAAGCAAGTGAAAGAACAGATTTAGACAACCGCAACCTAGACTCTTCCCATAAAATATACTTTACTTTTTTAGCCCGATAAGACAAATAATATCTTTACAAAATCGCAGTTGAGATAAATGACTAACGAGGAAGAGCCTTCTATTCCCCTGTTCGTGAAGCTTTGTTCAGATAAGGCATCCTTTGAAATTCGAATACAACGAAAAGTATTTTTTAACATAGACAAGGTGCGACAACTTTTCGAGACATCTCATGACTCTGAAATTCTGGTTTATACGCCTCATATGATTATTCTCAGAAGTGGAAGAGCCGAAATTACACTCAGCAGGGATGGCAGAATGTTGATTAAGAGAGTTTCAAACGAATCGGAGGCAACTCAAGTTGCACGTAAAATATTGCGAACAGCTCTTAGAGCAACCTTTAAACCGTGAGCACTGTGACGCTTTTTAGGTCTCTTTTAATCATGTCCTCAATGTTTAGGCGTTTTTCAGCCTTATGCACCTCTTCTAATCGGGCGCGAGTCCGCGGCTTGGGCGGTGGACCAGTGCAGCATGAGGCTGGTTTTGTAGAGGCGTCGAAGGTTCCGATTTTTCTAGCTATGCTTTCCACTTCGGTTTTGTTTATTCCAATCAATGGTCGTAACACTGTGGCTGTCTTTGAGAGAGCCTCGTTTTCGACACGAAGGTTTGTCAAGGTTTGGCTGGCGTGTTCACCGATTATTTCTCCAGTCATTATTGCTTCTGCGCCTTCTTTTAAGGCGATTTTTTCAGCTACTCTGTACATCATTCTTCGGCAGAGCACACAGGTTAGGTTGCGTGGACAGTTTCTGAGAATGTCAGCCAAGTCGTCTCCATGGGGAACAATATAGAGTTTGATGCCTTTTTCACAGGCATGTTGGCTTAGTTTTTTCATGGCTTCGAGAGCCCTTTGTTGGGTTGTCTCATCGGTGAAGGGAGAGTTGTCAAAATAAACAAACACTGGAGTCAAGCCTTTTTTCATGGCAAGCCAAGCCGCGACTGGAGAGTCTATTCCTCCAGACACAAGGCAGACAACTTTTCCCTTCAAATTGTTTTTCATGCAGATGCTCCTAGCCACATTTCACATTTGATTTTTTCTCAGTATGCGCTCCTTTAATTGTTTTCCCCACATCAAGACTTTATCAATGTAGCAAACCATAAATAAGAAGACGTGTTTGTGAAGGAAAGGAAAGGTTGACTTTAATGGGAAAGTACACACTTATAGTCACAGAGAAGCCAGATGCTGCCCAGCGCATCGCCGAAGCACTCGACTTAAAAGGCAAGCCCAAAAAGGCTGAAGACAAAACTGTGCCCTATTTCATGGCTAATCGAGACAAACCCTTGGTGGTTGTCCCTGCGTTGGGGCACCTCTACACGGTTGTTCACGAACATGGAAGAAGAAATTACTATCCTGTATTCAATTTCAAGTGGGCGCCGAGACACTTAGCGGAAAAGGGTGCCAAACAAATCAAAACTTGGGTAGAAGTCTTTTCGAAACTTGCAGAAGACGCTGACGGGTTCATTGACGCCTGTGACTACGACATTGAAGGCGCCATCATCGGCTACACCATCCTGAAATACGCTTGCAACAACAAGGAAAAAGTAGCCAAACGCATGAAATACTCCACGTTGACCAAGGCGGAGCTGGAAAAATCCTATGCGGAGCAGATGCCGCATCTTGATTTTGCCATGATAGAAGCTGGACGAACCCGCCATGAAGTTGACTGGCTCTACGGTGTCAACGTGTCTCGCGCCTTAACCTTAGCCGCCAACCGATGGAGCGGAAAATACTCCACGCTGAGCACTGGGCGCGTGCAGGGACCAACCCTAAAATTCCTTGTCGCCCGCGAACGTAGCATTCACAGTTTTGTGCCCACACCTTACTGGAGCATACTAGCCGAGGTGGAGATTCAAGGCGTAAAATATCTTGTGGACTACGAAAAGAAAGCAATGGAGAAAAAAGTTGATGCAGATGTTGTTGTTGATGCTTGTAAAGGAAAAACTGGTCAAATAGAAAAGATTGAAGAGAAAACGATGCAGGTTACCCCTCCGATTCCGTTTGACTTGGGCTCTCTACAGAGCGAAGCCTACAGCCTATTCGGATACACACCAAGTCGAACAGGCGGCATCGCCGAACGCCTCTACCTAGAAGCATTAATTTCATATCCCAGAACCAGCAGTCAAAAACTGCCACCTGTGATAGACTACAAGGGCATACTAAACGGATTAAGTCACGAACCCGCTTATCAAAAACTTGCGGCTGAACTGCTTGAGAAAGGAGAGTTAAGGCCGAGAGAAGGACCAAAAGAAGACCCGGCGCATCCGGCTGTTTATCCCACTGGCAACACTCCGGGAAGAGTCTTAGACGAGTCTGAACGCCGAATCTGGGACCTTGTTGTTAGGCGATTTATGGCTGTTTTCGGTGAACCCGGCGTCAAACAGAGCATGAAGGCTTCAATAAACATGAATGGTCATCATTTCTACCTTCGTGGCAGACGTATCTTAAAGGAGGGTTGGATGCACTTTTACAAGCCGTATTTGCGCACAGAGGAGGTGTCACTGCCTCCGATAAAAGAGGGAGAAACTGTACAGTTCAAGAATATTAGCCGAGAGGACAAGTTTACAAAGCCGCCGCCTCGTTACAACCCGAGCAGTTTGTTAAAAAGAATGGAAGAGGAAGGCATTGGAACAAAAGCCACTAGAGCCGAAATCATTGAGACACTTTACAGCAGGAAATACATCACTGAAGAAAGAATAGTTGTCACAGACTTAGGGTTCGACGTAATCGAGGTTCTTCGCAAGTATGCGCCAGGTGTGATTTCAGTTAAACTCACACGGGACCTAGAAGAAAAGATGGACAGAATTCAGAATAACAGTGAAAAAAGAGAGAGCATTCTGTTAGAAGCGGTTGAGCGTCTCAAACCCGTGTTAGCTGAAATTAAACAAAGAGAAGAAATTATAGGTGAAGCGTTGAGCAACGCCATTAAGAGAGCTAGAATGCAAGAACGAGTCATCGGCGAATGCCCCAACTGCCACACGGGCAAACTCATGATATTATATTCTCGAAGAACGAAAAAACGCTTCATCGGGTGCACCAACTACTTCAAGAACGCCTGCAAGACATCGTTTCCACTTCCTCAACGTGGAACAACCAAACCGACTGGAAAATTCTGTAAAGGCTGCGGTTGGCCTCTCTTGTTCGTTCACATAAGAGGAAAACGCCCTTGGAATCTTTGCTTTAATCCCAGCTGTCCCAAAAAGGAGGAGAGGAGAAAACGCCTTGAAATGCAAGGTTTGCAGCAGAGAAGCACAAACTCCAAGTGAATACTGCGAGCTGCACGAAAAGGCTTATCAGAGCATTCGTCAAAAGTTTGAGGTGTGGAAGAAAGCCTCAGGCGTCGAATGGAAAGAATACCTAAAGGAGATAGCGAAAAACCCATTAACTGGAACATGGGCCAGAGAGATGGCGGAAAACCTACTTTCTAAAGAAGCCTAAGCCTTCATTCAAGAAGGAACATTTAAATCGTTTGCCAAAGAATTTTTAACTAACTAAACAATATGTAGCATGGAAGTGAATGAAGCTCGTGACCAACCGAATTGTGAAGTGGTTTACTTCACTTGGCTTTACCCTACGCAGGACTTATTTGAAGATATTAACTTTTAAACCTTCCATCTTCATTATCGCTGCTATCGTTACTGCTTTTTCCTTGTTTCTCTTAGCTGGAGGAATCTACGACATCTTAGAGCAGCCGTTGAGCGCCATTTTCTTCAGCGGAAGAGTTCTATTCTTCTATCCATACTTGCAAGCACAAGTAATTGTTGAGAGTATTGGTGTTATGATTGCCTACGCAATGGGAGTTGCGGGAATCTTACTCATGTATCAAAGCACAAAATACGCTTACAAACCTCGTCAAGCATTCATGATGCTGTTGTCAGGCGTGGTTCTGATACTATTCGCTTACATTTACATCGAAAACTTGGTATTTGCGAAACTAACCTTTAAGGCTCCCACAGAATGAGCTGTTGAGACTAGCAGAAGAAAAAACTCTCTAAATAATTTATTAGCAAAGCTTTTGCCTTTTTTCGCCTGTGAGACTGTTCACCAAGGTGTTTTCTTTACACCTAACATGTAGGCTATAAAGTTGGCTAAGAGATGTGTAGGAGGCGTAATTACAATGACTAGTACAGCTGTGAGCAGAGGCAGCCGAGGTACAGAAACTGGAAGCGAGAACAGAATTGCTCCTACAACAAAATCAAGTTGGTCTGCCACCGGAAGTGGCGAGCCTTCAACCAATCCCATTCGCCGTTTGATAAAAGAATGAATCAGATCGCCCACTAACGCGCCTAAACCAATCATTGACCCAATTAACACATTAAACTGAAACGGAAGCACAAAATCAGACGGTGGCACATTGTACTGAAGCACGAAGGTTTGACCTATGCTGGTCAGTATTCCCGCTATTAATCCAGCTATGAAGCCTCGCACGGTTTTGTGTGAACCGAAGATTGGTTTTCCATCGGGGAGTTTCTTGCCCATGTCTATGGCGAGACCCCCTCCAAAAATGACTGGAAACGCGTTGGCAATGTAAGCTGGCAATATGAACCATAATGCGTAGGCGAGTTCGTAAATTAATGATGACATATTTTTCTCGTTTCAGTATGTTGTTGGCGACAAAATATAAGTTAGCATCATCTGCATGTGATTTTGCATGTTGTTCAATCCATTGTCAGATTCAACATTCTTGCCTATTTGGAGCCTAATAGACGGGCTCTAGACCCCCCTCTACCCGTCTCTCTGTCTCTCCCAGCCTGCCTGTTAGCATCCAAATAGAGGGGCTAGGCTAGCCCTGCGCACACACAAACAAAATATTAATCAGCGATTATAGTCGCAGACACCAGCTTCTTCAATGATTAAGTAGCAATTTACTGGGCACTTACTCTCTGAATGCTTTTCAAGAACAGCCTTCAACGCATTCCCTTGACTCATAGGCTTAAAATTGAGCACCATATCAGACCAAAACCGCAAAACACGAGTGGCTACAGGCGTTATCTTAACAAAGCCTTCCGCGAATACATTGCGAACCTGACTGGTAAGCAGTATCGCCACCTTTCTGGTCTTGGCAACCTGCGCCAAACAAGCTAATTGTCTACCCAACTCCCGATTCAGAGAAAACGTTGCCTCCTTATCATCTCCTATTTCAGCTCTATAAAGAGATGTCACCGTATCAATCACCACAAGCCCAACAGTTGGGGTCAGATATTCATCGAGACGATCTATGGCTAAGGCTTGCTCCTGAAAGTCTAAGGGCTTCACCAACGTTATCAGAGGAGAAACCTCATCCAAATCATGATAAGCTATCTGAGACAACCGTCTCGCAGAAAACGTGCCGTCCGAATCAATAAAAATGGTCTTGCAACCCAAGCGGGCAGCGTTCACAGCACACTGAATTGCCAAGCATGTCTTGCCAGTTTCAGCCTCTCCATAAACAAGTGAAACATCACCGAATAAGAACCCGCCGCCCAACAGCTTATCCAAGGAACCGCAACCAGTTGGAACCATGCGAACAGTGCGCTGCAAAGAAGTTCATCACTTCCATATCGATTATTAGACTCAAAGTTAATAATTTTCCGCTACTTATGCAAGTGTGAAAGCGTCATGAAAGCCAAGATTGCGGTTGCCACAGTATCTGGAAAGGCCTACTACCTATTGGTAAACGAGTTGAAAGAGAGAGGCCTAGACTTTCTTAGTCTGACACCACAAGAAAGTGTTCCAATAGACATCGAGGTTGTCATCACCACAGCAGCAGAACGCCATTTCATCAAGCATCCCAAAGTCCTAGTCTACACGAGCGAAACAAACCCAGCTGAGGTTGTTAATGAAGCTGTCAGAATGTTACAAGGTGAAAAGAGCCGCGAAACCATTGTGGTAGGTGTTGACCCAGGCAAAACCTTTGGATTGGCTGTGCTCAGCGACGGAAACGTCTTGGAAACAGCAACCTGTTCGAGCATTGAAGAAACAGTGAACACCATAGTCAATGCCTTAGAAAAGTTGCAAGCTGTAGCGCACATTGTGAAGATTGGAAACGGTGCACCCTCTATCGCGGCTGAGTTGCTGTCTCTGCTAGATGAAACTTTGCCTAAAAGTGTCGCCATTGAGGTTGTGAGCGAGGCTGGAACCAGCCGTTTCATGGGTGAAAACCTGCACAAGCGTGGGCTGAGGGATGCCTTGTCAGCTGTGAAAATCGCCGAAAGGCGCGGGCAACCATATCAGCGAGGTAAGGAGAGAAAAACTCAGTGAAGCGCATTGTCGACAAGGGTAAAACATTGCTTGTAGATGGTCCCGCTTCCGTAATCATACAAACAGGCGAAGTTGAAGTTCTCGGCGCGCCACTCAAGACCGGCGTCAAAGTTGTGATACGAGAAGGGAAGCGTATTCCCTTGGAGATTAAGGAGAAGGCTGAATTCGACTTAGCCCTAGGTGAAAAGGCTGCTGTTAACGAGGTTGAAGGAAGCACCATTCCCGTTTCTTGGGAAAAAGCCGCCGACGAGGTTTTGAGTCAAGAAAAACCTGTGACTGTGATGGTTGTGGGCGGCGTGGACTCTGGCAAAACCAGTTTCTGCGCGTATTTAGTCAACAGAGCATTGAAGGAGATGCGAAGCATAGCTATTGTTGATGCTGATTTGGGGCAGTCTGATGTGGGTCCACCCTCAACTATCGGTTCTTGTCGCTTAACTAAGCCGATTATAGATCCGTTTGAGATAGGCGCCGAAAGCGTCTGTTTCATTGGGGTTACCAGTCCAAGTGGCGCTGTGTCTAAGGTTATTGAAGGAATAGCAGACATGAAGGAGAAGGCTTTGAAGCGTGGCGTTGGCGTCTTGATCATAAACACAGACGGTTGGATTGAGGGCGAAGACGCTCTCAGATACAAGGTTGCATTGGCCAAAGAGATTAAACCAAACTTATTGATTGGGATTCAGGAGCAGAGCGAGCTGACCTTTCTTTTGGGTGCATTAACTGAGACTCAAAACTTGGTTGTTGAGTCATCTCCTGCGGTGCGCAAACGAGACCGTGAGGAACGCAGGTTGCTGCGTGAACTGGGCTACAAGAAGTATCTTAAAGGTGCAAGAACTGAGTCGTTTCCGCTCGGTTGGACTATGATTGCTGGTGTTGCCTTTGGAACCGGTGTGCCTCCGTCGCGGGAACGTATGAAAAGGATAGAGCAGTTGTTGGGAGCAACGCCCTTGTATTGTGAAGAGATGCCCAACTTTGTTTTTATCGTGTTGAATAAGGAGCAGTGGATGGACGAGGGACTTATGAAAGACTTGGAGCAGAAGTTGAATAGAAAGGTTAGGGTTGTGAGGAAAGGCGATGAAGAAGGCTTACTGGTGGCGTTGCATGATGTGAATGAGAGTTTCTTAGGCATTGGTGTTGTTGAAGAAATTGATTATGAACGGCGGGTTATACGTGTTTATACGCCTGTGCGTGAGGATGTTGCGTCTTTAATTGTGGGTCGTGTTAAATTGGATAGGAAGGGTAGAGAAATCGGGTTAAGTGATGTTTTTGTTGAGTGAAAAACAAATTTTGTGTTTGTGTGTGCGCAGGGCTAGCCTAGCCCCT
>Ga0315307_1000768_pt1 | contig 13969 bp, 11 predicted proteins | sample TDP2_MG_FD_203079 | JGI IMG/M metagenome (GOLD analysis project Ga0315307, IMG submission 203079) | Freshwater sediment microbial communities from Lake Towuti, South Sulawesi, Indonesia - TDP2 | ecosystem: Environmental > Aquatic > Freshwater > Lake > Sediment | place: Indonesia: South Sulawesi... | reverse complement strand
AGTGGAAACGATATGGAAATCCGGCGCCGTTATCCGCAGTGACGGATGGGCGGCCGAGATGGCCATTCCCTTCAAATCCTTGAGGTTTTCTCCGCAGGAAAACCAGGTCTGGGGCATAAACTTTGAACGTTATATTCAGCGCTTGAATGAAACAGACTACTGGACGGATGTTGACAGGGATAAGCCTCGGCTGCAGCAGATGGGGGAGCTGAGCGGCCTTGCCGGAATACGCCCCGGATACAACCTTGAGTTCTTTCCTTACGCAGGCGTCAGGTCGACGCGCTGGGACGGATACAAGGATGACAAAACGGCGCAAGGCCTTGATGTCAAATACGGGATACTGCCGAATCTCATTCTTGATATGACGGCCAGCCCTGACTTCAGCGAGGTAGAATCCGACCCATTCATATACCAGCTCTCTCCTTATGAAACCTATTTTCAGGAAAACCGGCCGTTTTTCACTGAAGGCAGCCGCTATTTCCAGCTATCCACCGGAGAAGAATTCCATTATGGATCGGGTGTCAGTTTATTCTATTCAAGGCGCATCAGCAATCCGAAGAGGGCTGCCAAGATTTCCGGGAAAACAGGCGGATATGCTTTCGGGATCCTGGCTGCGATAAACGAAGAGGAGGAAGGGAATACATTTTTCAGCGTCGTCCGGATACAAAAAGATATCTTCAAGAATTCCCAGGTCGGCATCTACTATGCAGGGATGGACATTTCCCAAGAATACAACCGCAATTTCGCGCTGGACTACAACTTCAATTTCAAAGACTTTTATTATCTGCGGGGCATGAGTGCATTCTCTTTCAGCAACGATATAGAAAACAGAAATAACGGCATGCACATCCTCCAATTCCAAAGAGAACCTGACGCCGGATTACAGCTAATGTTCAACTTTCAGAGAATTGAAGAAGAGGTGAAGGTCAGAACCGGGTATATGAGTAAAATAGATGCTCAATCCACTGAACTGAGCACTGGCTATGCCTGGAGGTACAACCAGGGAAAAGTCAAACATTTCAGCTTGGACTTAAGCGGGAATCTCGAGCAGGATTCTCATGGACATTTGACCGGCAACTCTCTTCATCTCATGTTATGGACGGAATTCTTTTCAAGGATTGAAATCCATGGGGGAATCGAGGCAGGGAAGAGCAAATATCAAATTGAGGACGAGAACGGTGAATTGGCCTGGACGCAAGACTTCATCAATACCTATGGAGGACATATGGATTTCAGCTGGGAACGCGGCGGATTCCTGAAAGAGGTGAGTATTGAAGGAGGCTGGGAAAAAAGAGGAATCTACAACGAGGACTTTAGCGGAGTTGAACCCGGGTCTGAGACAAGCATCGAAGCCTCGCTGACCCTGCGGCCGCGCAGCTACTTAGAGTGGTCTTTCAGCAGCGACTGGATACGGCAAGTTATCGATCGAACCGGAGAAAAGTTATTCGATGGAATGGCCTACGCAACATCCCTGCATCTCCAGCTGACGCCCAGCCTGTTCCTGAGCACCCGGCTTTTTGGAGAAACCCGGGAAGACCAGTATAATTTCGATTTTCTGGTCGGGTATTATTTCGGCGCCGGAAACATCGTTCAGCTCTGCTATAAAAAAAGCTCGCGAACAGAAGCCTCGGTGAAAGAAGGGGGGCACTCCATAACCCTAAAAGTGTCTTATTTGTTAAGAATTTAAAAAATCCTGAATATTGGAATACCGCATCTCAGGCGTCGCCTCATCGCTTCTGATTCTCTAGATGCAGAGACTATCAAAATTTTAAATTTACAAAACCTAACAGCTTCAAGAAAAAGATGAAGAAGCAGCCCGTTTTTAATCGAATTTCGCAAGATCGATAGCCAGCTATGCCCTTCACCGGTCTCGTGAAATATATATTTCTGGAATGGCTAACCATTTGGGGTGAAAGAAATTGCCTTTTTAAGATTAGCCCAGCAGGGGAAAAATCACCCGGCAATTCATCCTAAGAGGGCATTGAAAAGATTAGAATTGGAATATATTAATAAAAAAATGTTACCTACAACTACTTTTTTCAGTATTTTTTTGGGCTTGATGGGGCTCACAGAACAGAGCACGGGGTTACCTGCTGACCAGTGGCAGGAAATCTTAAGGATCGTCCTGATCCCGGTCTCGTGGATTCTGCCCATGCAGCGGGCCATCCTTGACTTCTTCCTTGATTCCCCTTCGGTCTGGATCGCTGTGGCAAAATATGTATTTCTCCTCTTCCCTCTTCTGCTTTGGATCGGCGTCATCTGGTGCAACCAACTCTCTCTCTACACGATCCCCTTCCGTTCGAAGCGCATCAATTTCATCCAGACCCTGCTTCTCGCCTGGTGGGACGCGCTAAGAGCCCTCTGGCTCTTCTGGGTCGGGCTGTTTCAGCTTGTTGTGGTTCTGGTGGGATGGATCTTCTCCATCGCTCGGCTCATCGTCAGATTCATCGTGGAAGTCATCCGTCAGCTCCTGACCGCTCCCTTCAAGGTGACGAGCAGGGTGTCTCGCAGCTTCTTCAGACCTGGAGTTCCCTGGGTAGCTTTCCTGGTCCTCGTCTTCTGGTGCATGCTTGAAGCCGCGATCTTCACCTATGTGCTTTTCCCGACGATTTCAGAAGTGCTCATGGACCTGATCGGCAGCGAAAGGCTTTCTCCACTCACCACACCGCTTCTTTACATATTCCTGCTGATCATCATCATGGGAAGCTTTGCCGCTCTCCAGGCTCTGGCAGATGCTATCCGCAAAAGGAAAGCAAAAGTCGTCATCCAGATGGTCGTCGTTGAGCTGATCGTGATGGGCTTTGAAGTGATGTTCCTCTACCGTGAACTGGTCGATGCCATTACGCCCTGGATAACACAGCAGACAGGCGTACGGATGGGGATAACCTTCACCCTGACGCTCGCCAGCATGGGATGGATTGCCATCCGAGGCATGACCTGGTTCCTCTTCGGACAGTTTGGAGTTGTGCCGCTCTTGGCCTTCATCTCCAGGCGCCCAGTACAGACAGCAGAGGGTCAGGTAGAAATCACCCCTGAGGTTTCGGAACCGACAAAATGGTGGCAAAAGCCGCTGCAGGAATTCAAGAATGAGATTGACTGGCTTCACAAAAAATTCACTGAGCTTCTGGACTTTTTCACTCTGCCTATCCTTCAAGTTCTGGCAGCGATCCTGAATTTCTGCATGATTCTGCTGACGGCTCGGCCCATTTTTAACCTGCCGTTCAAAAGCCTGAAGGATGTGATGGACACGCGCGAGCTCCTCTTATCAAGAAATCTAATTTCCAAGAAAGGTGCCAAGTCCGATGTGGAAGCATAAAAACTTCGCACCTCTCATCACAGTCGCATTCTTCTTGATATTGGCCATCGCCTGCACGCCGCCGTCTCAACAGCAGAGGCCGCGTTTAGTCATGTTCATCGGCGTGGATATCAGCGGCTCATTCCAGAAAACAGGATATTACGACGAGTCCATAACTTTCCTTGCCAACTACATCTACGGCCACCTTAATGGACTTGGCGAGCTGGAAAAGTTGCGGGAGCTGTTTGTGGGTTCAATCGGGGGTCAGGTTGCGGGAGAGCCGAAAGCCTTTTATCCCATCCATGACCTTGAAGGCAAGGATGTTGCCCAGATTGAGGAGTTGCTCAGGAATTGGTTTTCCCCGCAGGACGTCATAACCGATTTCAACGCTTTCTTCAAAGAAGTCGCACGCCTCACCAAGGATAGAAATCTTGCCCTGGCGCCTCTTTGCATCCTGATCGTGACCGATGGCATCCCCGCGCTGGAAACCTCTGTAGGAAAAGAGGATTACAGGTTGATCGACCTGGATCCGCTGGAATATCTCTCGCGGCGAGTTACCGTTCGCCTCCTTTACCTTGACCCGAAAGTCGCCAAGCACTGGCATGACGATGTTCCCGCAAGGCGCGTCCGGGTATGGACAGTAGCCGCAGAAGTCATGGCAGGCTGGAAAAATCAGATGGAATCCGGAGTGGAGCTTGCCCGGCAGGAAAAGCTATGGAAGTGGATCAAGGATAACGTCGATTTTCGAGTGCGTGCCAGAAGATTCTGAAAAGCGATATCGAGCACCCATCTAAAAGAAGACAGAAATAGCGAGGAAGAGGAATTTTCTTTTATGTGAGCTGCAGTTTCTCCTGCCATCAAGTTTGGAAATCACCTACAGACTTCGTGAAATAACTAATTAAAGGCATCCGGTGCAGTTTCTTTATGCCTCTGGTCTCATAATATCTGCCAATATCGTCACGCAACCGCCCGTAATTCGCCTTAACGAATTCATACTCATATTTTGTATCAATATCAAAAAGAGGCCCTATGACATTGGATAAATGCACGTCTATTTTATTTCCTGTTAGTTTTTCCATATTTTCTTCGATTAATTTTACATCTAAGTAGTAGCTCGGCTGTTTTTTATCCATCAATCTCAAGGAATGAGCTAAAGCTTTTATGTATCGATAATCTTTCCCGCCTAATCCTAAAGAATGAAAATATGTATTGAGAATAAAATAACTATGCTGAAAAATTCTGGCTCTGATTTCTTTTCTTCTGGTGATGAGGTATCTGGCGAATGCCCTGATCAGCATCAAAAAATTTAGAGGGTCGATTCTCCTCTTCTCTTTCCCTCTCTCATAGCTTTTTTTTATTAGATTTCTATTTTTGTATACTGTTTCAAAAAAGATATAAAGATTAGGGTCAATATTCAGAGGCCTCCCACAAAAAAAATTATTAAATCTTGCTTCTATGGGCTCACCGCTCAACCTAAACTTAGAAAAACTAATTTTACTTTTTGAATAATCAAAATTGATATTGTAATTTTGGAGACTATCGATCACCTCTTCAAAGCCATCTTTTAAACTCCAACCCATAAGCAAATCACAGCCTTGCTCTCCATTCTTCATTAAGAAATCGACCTCATTGTGCCTCACCAATGGAATATCGCTGGGCAGGTAAAATATCATTTTATAAAAATCTCTTTTTGCGGCGTAGTCACGTAATATTTTCCAATCAACATCTGTTAAACATTCCCATCTTGAGCTAATTTTTCTTAATTCTTCATCTTCTTTTTTCAAGTACTCCAGATAAGTGAAGAATAGACTTTCGATCGGGCTGCTTCTTTCTGAAACAACCCTAATCTCCCGTTTGCTTTTTTCTTTTTTAATGATAGAAGATAGAATATCTTTTAAATCTTCTTCAGGGCCCCAGATATAAACCGGATTATTGTTATTTGTTTTTATAACCTCATCCAGTACTGCTTCGATACATGTTCTGCCATCGATATCCAAGAATGACTGGTATTTATCATCTATCTTTCTTGTTTCTTTAATGCCAGCTCCAATAATTATTAATCCTTTGTCCATCTCAGCTTCGAATCTCCATAATCTTTTTAAGTATTCCGCAGAGAAGCCATCTCAGAAATTTTGTGCTGATTATCTTTCACTATCCCCGCTGCTTGACCGTCGATGTGGAAATCTATCGACGAACTTAGCTCTCAGAGAAGCGCCGATAACATCAAAGTACATATTCAATTTTATAAATAATCCCTTCAAAATTCCAAATTTTCTTTCTTTCTTTTTATGACGATAAAAAAATTTCTTAAATCCAAATCCTCTCCCTTGTCGCTTCACGAAGTAGTTTAATCCCACTTCTGCTTTATAATTTCTTTTATAATACATCGGAAGTTTTTCCCATATTTCTCTTCTCAAAGCCCTTTGCCCTGTCGTCGGGTAGATCCCCCATTTATACTCCAGAAGAACGAAGGTCTTGGCGAAGATGTTTTTCTTATGGTCTCTGGCTCCGACAAACATATCGAACTCTCCGTTGAGCACGGGGCTGACTATTTCTTTCACAGTCTTGGGCTTAAATCCAACCAAATCTGCATCACAGAAAAAAATGATGTCTCCAGCAGCTGCTTCAACTCCTCTTTGCAGAGAAAAGCCTTTTCCCATATTTGTTCTATTTCGCAAGTATTTAACTTCTCTAAATCTGGAAACCACTTCTTTTGTGCCATCTGTCGAACCATCATCAACTACTATAATTTCCTTTATCATACTCGATTTGCATAGAGTGTTCAAGACAGATGCTATTCTTTCCTGCTCATTGTAAGCAGGCACGACTGCAGTGACTATTGAAGTTCCTTTTTCTCTTTTAATAGCCATTTTTTTATGAACGATTTTAATAAAAAAAAGATTACCAAGAAAATAACTATTATTTTTATGGCTGTCATAAAATTTTCATAGATGTTGACATATGAGCTGATTCCTTTTCCCGCCATCCACCCCAGGGACGTGACGAAGAGTGTTATCACCAAAACAGCTATAGAATTATAGTTCAGAAATCTTAAAAAGTTTTTTCTTTCTCGGCTAAAATAAACGATAGCTATAATCCTTATGCCATATATAAATTTAACTATCAACAGCAAAAGAAAATCACTTGTGCCAAATTTTTTTAGAATTCTTTCAATTTTCGAATATCCGTTATTTAACTGTTTACTGGAAATGATCTTCCCTGTTAGTCTTGTTCTTCCAATGAAGAACCACATCACATCTGAGGAGATTGTTCCAAGAGAACAAAAAAATATGATTGTCCACAAACTAATCAATCCCTGTCCAGACAATGAAGATAAAAAGATGATTATTCCGTCGCCTCCAAAAAATGCCCCAATCACACAAACAAGAGGAGCATAGGATTCTATGAAAGAAACTATAAGGTTCTCAATACGCATGCTGATTTAAAGATAAATTATATAATGTTCTTTTCTTAAAAGCGAAAAAAATAATGTTATGCATAAACTTACTCGGCACAAGAATACCAGTAAGTGAGAAGAGAATCAATGCCCTTTTCAATCTGCTCCCTTCGATTGACCTCTATTTGGAATAATGGTATTTCTTTAAAAAAATAAGGTGAAAATGCTGCAAAAAGGAGGAAATCATCATCGACTCAAAAAAATTTCAGGTATTTAGGATAAAGAAAATCTTTATCGGGCTCTTCTTTCTTTCTCTTTTCGGCCTTGCTTTTACCCAGCCGTTGCCCAGGCATGGCCTGCACTTTAAGACGCCGGCCATGGTTTGGGATGAAGCCCTGCCTCTGGGCAACGGCCTATTAGGAGCACTGGTTTGGGGCGATGGAAAACCAGTCAAGATCTCGTTGGATAGGACAGATTTGTGGGACCTTCGACCAGTACCCGAGTTTTATGCAGAAGATTACAGATACAGTGTCATGCGTCAGTGGGTCCGGGAAAAACGGCTTTCTGATTTACAGCGAAAATATGAAGAGCCTTATCAAAATCCAGGGCCGACAAAGATACCAGCGGGAAGGATTGAACTGACCCTTGCTGGGCAGCCAGTCTTCATGCAAGCCAACCTTGACATTGCGACGGCATTGGCCAGTCTGAAATTTGACAACAAGACGACTGTGCAGGTCTTTGTTCATTCCAAAGAGCCCGTCGGTTTCGTCCAAATCATGACAGCGAAAGCCGTCTCTCCTGAACTCATTATTCCTAATTTTGGCGGGCCGCTGAAAAATCCAGAGCCAAGATCCACATTAGATATGGAGCTCGGGCTTCTGGGGTATGAGCCTCCTCAAAGGGCCTCCGGCAAGAATTGGATTGGCTATTCACAGAAGGGCTGGCAAGATTTCTTCTTTGCGGTGGTACTGATGTGGAAAAAGACTGAAAAGACCTGGTCAGGATCATGGTCAATCGCCACAAGCAAGGAAAGAGCCAACCCGATAGAAGTCGCCAAGAAAAGATGCGAAAAAGCCCTGGCTAAAGGCTTCGAAAAAATGTTCCAAGAGCACAAAGCCTGGTGGGATTCCTTCTGGGACAAGAGTTCGGTACGCGTTCCGAATGAAATCATCGAGCGGCAGTGGTATCTGGAGATGTATAAGTTTGGCGCAGCTGCCCGGGCTGATACTCCTCCGATTGCCCTCCAGGGTCCCTGGACGGCAGACAACGGTCTGATTCCGCCCTGGAAGGGCGATTATCACCATGACTTAAACACCGAGCTGAGCTATTGGCCTGCTTACAGCGGAAATCATCTCGAGGGCGAAGAAGGATATATCAACTGGCTGTGGAAAACCATGCCAAAGGCCAAAGCGTGGACAAAGCGCTTTTTTGAGCGGCCTGGCTTGAATGTGCCGATGACAGCCGACCTGAATCAGGAACAAATCGGCGGCTGGCATCAGTACACGCACTCAGCCACAACAGCCGGCTGGCTGGCTCATCATTTCTACCTTCACTGGCGCTACTCGATGGACAGGGACTTCCTTCGAGAAAAAGCCTATCCTTGGCTGAGGGAGACTGCAATTTTCTTCGAAGCCATAACCGAAAAAGACGCGGAAGGCAAACGCACTCTGCCGCTGAGCTCATCACCAGAAATTAACGACAACCGCCTGGACGCCTGGTTTCCATCCATAACCAACTATGATCTGGCGCTAATCCGCTTCACTTTTGAAAAAAGCGCCGAGTTGGCAGACTTGCTGGGGAAAGCGGATGAAGCCGCTCACTGGCTCAAGGTATTGAACGAAATGCCTGATTTCTCTGTCGACCCGAAGGGCAAAGGCTTGCTCGTTGCCAGAAATTATCCTCTGCCGTTTTCGCACAGGCATTTTTCTCACCTGATGGCCATCCATCCGCTGGGGCTGATTCAATGGGAGAAGTGCCCTGAGGATAAAGAATTTATCAAATCCTCTCTGTCTGATTTAGAAAGGTTCGGAACAGAATGGTGGACCGGATACAGCTTCAGCTGGCTGGCGAGCCTCGCCGCCCGCAGCCGGGACGGACACAAGGCAGAAAAAGCCTTGGAGATATTTGCCACAGCCTTTTGTCTGAGAAGCAGCTTCCACTGCAATGGGGACCAGAGTGGCAAAGGCTATTCAAGATTCCGCTACCGACCTTTTACTCTGGAAGGAAACTTTGCGGCTGCGGCCGGGCTGAATGAAATGCTTCTCCAGAGCTACAGCGGAACGATTTATATCTTTCCAGCTATTCCTGATGACTGGAGGGATGTCGCTTTCAAGACCTTGCGCGCCGAAGGAGCATTTCTTATCTCAGCGGAGCGGCGAGCTGGCCTTGTTGAACAAATCAAAATCTTCTCTGAAAAAGGCGGCATCTGCAAAATAGAAAACCCGTTCAGCGGAGCTCCCTATCGTTTTAAGGGAGTCCGTTCAAAGAATATTGCCCTGGTCGGTGATGAAATTACTATAAAAACCAGCCTCGGACAGAGAATAACCCTTAGCCGAATAAAGACTTAAAGGAATCAGGTTTACGTTTCCTGTTTTCCTGGGTACGACAAACATTCCTGGGAAGGAAGACTCTTTTCATCTCCATCCGGGAAAGTGCCGGGCTTAAAGCTCCCCTTATTTCAAGATATTTACGATTATTTCTGGCAACAATTTTCTTCTCTGAGATATTTTTCCAGGGGATGAATTTCATCTTCAGCAATATCCCTTCAGACCCGACATAAACATTCCATCTTGGAGTGAAGCCCAGAAGAATTATCATAATTATTAGCCTGTGATAGCCGTTGCTTGACTTTGGCTCTGAGATAATTTGATAAACGCACCACAGGAAATAAAGAAAGAGCAAGCTCAATATTATCCGATTTCTTAGGGAAGAAAAATTGTAGAAAGAAGACCACTGGGCCTTAATACTCCCGATAATTTTTTTCTTCCGCTTTAAGCTCAAGAGATGAAAAATAAAAATGAAGAAGACCAGAGTGAGGACAACTGAATATAATATAACAAGGAATGAATTCATTCTTTAGCTCTCTTCAATTTTTCAAGAATTATGACCACTCCATTATCTGATTCTTGTTTAAAAGCGCTAAGTTTTATTCGCCTACTTCTCCTTCTCATAAATGTATTTCAGCCTGAATTTTTTCAGGGTAACCCCTTCATTGGCTCTCGAATAAAGGAAGTTCTGATAATCGATGTAAAGGCAATGGCTGGCATCGGGAAGGGTAAAAGTTGTCAACAGCCTCCCCTCGGGGGTGAGAACATAAACATCCTGGCTTGGATTCTTAGAATAGCTTCCGCCGAGAACGAACACATATCCTGACCTGTCCAGAGTGATATCTTTATAGATAACTTCAGATGGAACGACAAATAAGCTGATTTTTTCCTTTTTTGCCTCTTTTCCGCCAAACAAACTCTTTGACCATAGTTTCTTCCCTGCAGGGTCAAATTTCTCTATTCTGTCCAGAAAGCTATAAGCAATATAGAGATTGCCTTGAAGGTCGAAATCAAAGTCTACCGAATCGACCATAAAGGGCAATTCTTCATGAGCATATTTAATCTCTCGAGTTATTTCGCCTGCTTGATCAAAAACAAAAATCCTACCCATCTTCTCTTTAGCCATGGAAAGGCCCACTACGGCAATCTCCTGGTCAGAAATAACTTTTAAATCAGAAATGGGAAGCATAATCGGAATTCTCTGTTTATAATTTAGGTCTTTATCAAACACTTGAATCCCAGGGATAAACTGGTCTGTCACATAGAGGAACGTCTTTGAGCCGTCGATAAACCTGATAGCTGAAAATTCTCCGGGACCTTGTCCTTTTCGTCCAGCCTTCTTCAAGAGCTTCCCTTTTTCATCAAACACTTTTATAGAATAGTCCATGGCGTCAGTGACATAAATATAATTATCTGAAGTGACGATGATGCCCACCCATTGAAATAAAGTATTATCGTCAAGGCTGCCGATAGAAAGAACTTCCTCAAGATATATCTTAAGCGGAGGCTTTGCCCACATTAACAGAAACAGCGAATGACAAAAGGCTAAAAAGAAAAAAGCTTTGAGCAAAGGCTTCAATCTCTTTTTTTGGCAAAAACCATTCATTCTTTTACCTCAAGGGCATGATAGAGGATTTAATCGGATTGCCATAAAAGTGCATCGAGGCCCATCCATCCTAGCCAAAAAGAATTCTGAGAAATTATCATCTCAAGTAAGACGACGAATCAGCCGGAATTTTTTCTCACGAAAAGAAGCTTGTTTTTATTGCTTTCAGCCATCAATTCTGGGCATTAAGATGGATTTTTTTTATTAGCTCTATAATACAAAACTCTAGTTGAGCATATTTTCTCTGCTAAAATCTCTTAGAACTTCTCGATATATTTCTTGCAAAAAATATAGCCAGCAGAACAGTGTATGATAAATCCATAATATGCAGGAAAGGTAATGGGGAATGGGTTAGATGACAGGCATAAATTGAAGGCCTCATCGCAACTTCTGACCTGTTCTTCTTCTTCAAGAATAAAAGCCCTGGAGCTCAGAAGGAAAGAAAATATGGCCAGAACTAAAGCAATGTTTCTTACTCTACTTCGTATTTTTAAAATCATGATATTCCTCCTTTCTTCTTTTTACTTAGCTTACTTGCTTTCTTTGCAGCATTTGCTTCATTTTTTAAGGACATAATCCTGGCAAAATCTGTAGCCATTCCAGCAAAACCATGCATAACCTGCTAAGACTGCCCCAGCTGAATAGGGTCCCGCAATAAGGGCAATAAGACTAGCGATTCCCGCATCGATCAGGCAATCTTCAAAGGCGTCTTTGCAAACATTTGCTGAGAGCTGATAAGGGGCTGCAACAAAAACAAAGACGAAGGCAAGAGCAATCGCTGCGGCCATGACTCTTTTTCCCTTGTTTCCAATTAATTCTTTCATCTCTTAACCTCCTTTTGCCCGAATAATTTGCAAATTCCATGCCAGCAGAATCGGGAAAAGAATATATTTTAATTTATTGATAAAAAAGAAGATAAAATAATTGGTTTAAAGACGAAAAACAGACTTCCGTGTCTTATGTCACACTTTGTGCCGCACGTTTTTGCATCTCTTTCTATTTAATAAAATTATGGTTCCCTCTTATGACACAAAGTGAGACATTATAAAAACTGACAGGCCTAGAGTGTTCGATTCAAATTTGCGACCTCAGCTCAATCTCTTTAGCAGGCAAGGTTGAAAGCGCTGAAATCTTTAAGTTCTGGCCTCCGGCATCTCCCTTCTCTCAAGCTGTGTCACGCATATGAAATTTTAAGTCGAATCTCTCAATCGTCAGGATATCTAAATGCCGGAAACAACCACATCCTTGAATACAAGGCTCGGCATCCGCCAAGAAGAATAGACCCAGGGGTCGTTGGCAACTTCGACCAGCTTGTTCCAAAACTCGAGGTGATTGCCGGCAATGTTCATCTCAGCCACAGACTGCACCGGCTCGCCGTTCTCGAAAAGCTTGCCGATAATGCCGATCGAAGCATCGCCTGTGGTCGAGTTGGAGTTCCCGCCGATGAACCCGGTTATGAATATTCCTCGGCCGAGGTCCTTCATAATTTCCTTCACCGAGCGCTTTCCTGGCGGAATGATCAGGTTGGATGGCCCTCCTGTTGTCGGCTCCCAGCCCAGCTTCCGGCTGTAGTACCAGTCGACATAGAAATCCTTCAAGACACCGGATTCGATCATCGTCCTCTTTTTTGTTGCGAACCCATCACCGTCAAACAGTTGACTGCCCAAACCGCCTACGACAAAAGGATCATCGATGATCGTAAAATAATTACTCGCAATCTTTTTCCCTTTTTTGTCGGCAAGGAAAGACCGTTTCTGCTGAATAGAAGCCCCAAACATAGCTTGGAGAAAACCGTTGAGTATCGACGGCACATTCCTGTTCTCGATTATGATCGGCAAGGTCTCAGTCTTGATCTTTTTCCCGCCGAGAAGATCGAGCGTCCGCTCTGCTGCCTCAGCGCCAATTTTCTCGGGAGAAAGCATATCCTTTCTCTTGACGGAAACCGCATAGCTAGAGCCCATCGGACGGCGGTCACCTTCATCCTGGATAGTTGCCTGTGCCCCGGCCTGGTAGACAGTGACCTCGAAGTAGCCTTCAAAGCCGTTGCTGGCCATCAAGATATATTCCTGATAGCTGTCATATCCTCCTGCCGTGACAGAAATAACTTTCGGCCCGGCCTTTTGTAGGCAGGATTCCTCTACGGCTTTCACCACCCTATGTCTTTCTTCTGGAGTAAATTTCTTATAGTCTGGATCGACAAGTCCTAAGTCAAGCTCGGCCCTGCCCTGGTAATATTTTAGGTCGGGCAAAGTGCGAAAAGGGTCCTCGGCCAGAAGCTTTGTCGTCGCCACAGCTTTCGAGATAAAGTCATTTAAAGCATCATGGCGCAGGTCTGAAGTGCTCTGGGATGAATAGCGGCCGTTGACAAAGAGTTCGATGTTAAGCCCTCTTGTGGAAGCCTCCTTGATATTCTCCGGCTTGCGTTCCCTATAGCTGATATTAACAAACCGCTCGTTGCTGATACTTGCCCGGCAATTCTCAGCCCCAGCCGCCTTCGCAGCCTGAATCGCCCAAGCAGCCAAATCATATAATTCTTTTTTCATCTCTACCCTCCTTTACTTACCTTACGCCGCCGACGGTCATCGACTTCACCAGAGCGGTTGGCTGTCCGAAGCCGCAAGGAACAGCTTGCCCGCCTTTGCCGCAGGCTCCGGTGCCGCCTTTTGACATTTCAAGGTTGTTGGCCAGCATGGTTATGTTCCTCAGCATCTTGGGTCCGTTGCCCATGATGTTGACATCCTTGATGGGTGCGGTGAGCTGCCCGTTTTCGATCATCGTTCCCTGGGATACATAGAAGGCAAAATCGCCTTCGCCGATTTTCACCTGTCCGTTGCTCACATCCTTGACGTAGATTCCTTTGGCGACGCTCTTGATCACTTCCTCGGGCGTGGCCGGACCAGCAAGCATGTAAGTGTTTCGCATCCGTGGCTGAACATAGTGCTGATAGCTTTGACGGCGGCCGTTACCTGTGGGCTTCACGTTGTAATAGCGGGCAGAAATCTTGTCGTGGATATAGCTCGAAAGAATCCCCTTGTCGACCAGCAGAGTCTTCTGTCCTGGAGTTCCTTCGTCGTCTACGTTAATCGAGCCCAAAAGATTTGGTATAGTGCCGTCATCGATAATCG